>Ga0265293_10004131_pt1 | contig 25972 bp, 21 predicted proteins | sample Munlanlewell138R_FD_192505 | JGI IMG/M metagenome (GOLD analysis project Ga0265293, IMG submission 192505) | Leachate microbial communities from a municipal landfill in Southern Ontario, Canada - Leachate well 138R | ecosystem: Engineered > Solid waste > Landfill > Unclassified | place: Canada...
TAAACGGCGATATGCGTTTATCCGCCCGTTTGGGAACGCCGACTAAAGACTGCAAAATCAAGCGTGATAAAGAAGGCATTGCCGCAGTCACCACGCTTTTTGCTAATTTTTTATCTCACAGAGCCGAAAAAGTGGGCACTCCTAAAGAACTGGCAGAGAAAATGGCGCGGCTGGCGCATATGGTTCGCGAACTGATTATCGAGGCTTTTAACAAGGAAGAGGAAAACGGTGCGCTTCACGTCCAACTGACTGCATTTAGGGAAAACCTGATTCCCGATTTATCGCCCGGGCAATTTGCCGATATGTATGCCCAGACAATCGCCTATGGCTTGTTTGCCGCACGCTGCACTGCCCCGGAAAGCAGGACTTTTACCCGTCAAAACGCCGCTTATCTGCTGCCGAAAACCAATCCGTTCCTGCGTAAACTGTTCAATAACATTGCAGGGCCGGATTTGGATGACCGCATATCGTGGCTGGTGGATGATTTGGCGCAGGTTTTAGCGCAGGCGGATATGGAAGCCGTTTTAAAGAACTTTGGCAAGCACAGCGGAAAAGAAGACCCCGTTGTGCATTTTTACGAAACCTTTTTGAAAGCGTACGACCCGAAAGTGCGGGAGATGCGCGGTGTTTACTACACCCCCGAACCGGTCGTTTCCTACATCGTGCGCTCGATTGACTACCTGTTGAAAACCCGCTTTGACAAGCCGCAGGGTTTAGCTGATGAGGATACTTTTATTCTCGACCCGGCAACAGGCACGGCAACATTTTTATACAACGTGATTAACGAAATTCATCAATCCTTTGGCGGACAGGAAGGCATGTGGAACGATTATGTTGCCGAAAAGTTATTGAAACGCATTTTCGGCTTCGAGCTACTAATGGCACCTTATGCCGTAGCGCATTTGAAGCTGGGTTTGCTTTTGCAGGAAACCGGCTACAAATTCCACAGCGATGAAAGGCTGGGTATTTACCTGACCAATACGCTGGATGAGGCAATCAAGCACACCGAAACGCTGTTTTCACAGTGGATAAGCGAAGAAGCCAACGCCGCCGCTGATATTAAAAAGGAAAAGCCGATTATGGTGGTGCTGGGCAATCCGCCGTATTCGGGAAGTTCAGCTAATAATGGCGAATGGATAAGACGGCTTATAGAAACCTACAAGACCGTTGACGGTAAACCGCTTGGAGAAAAGAACCCCAAGATGTTACAGGACGACTATGTTAAATTCATTCGCTTTGGGCAGTGGCGAATTGAAAAAACAGGTCAGGGAATATTAGGATTTATTACCAATCATGGCTACATCGATAATATTACCTTTCGGGGTATGCGCCAGTCTTTAATGAACACCTTTACAGATATTTATATTCTTAACTTGCACGGCAACTCCAAGAAGAAAGAGGTTGCCCCCGATGGCGGCAAGGACGAAAACGTTTTCGATATTCAGCAAGGTGTATCGATTGGTATTTTTGTTAAAGAACAAGGGAAAGATGTCCCAGCTAAAGTGCATTATGCCGATTTATGGGGCTTACGCGAGGGGAAATATAAGAGTTTGTTTGAAAGTGATATGGCTTCAACTGAATGGACAGAGCTTGAACCTGGCAGCCCTTATTACTTTTTTATACAAAGAAATGAAACGGACTTGGACGAATATATGCAGGGCTGGAAAGTAAACGATATATTCTTAATTAATAATGCAGGGTTATTTACCTCTAGGGATAAGTTGACTATTCACAGTTCAAGAAAAGAGGTAGATGATACAATACATAATTTTGTTTCACTTTTACCGGAAGAGGCTCGTAATAAATATCAACTTGGTGAAGATGTTGATGATTGGAAGGTCTCATTAGCACAGAAAGATCTACAAGATACTGGCCTTAAAAATGAACTGATAGTTCCAATATTATATAGGCCATTTGATGTTCGTTATACGTATTATACTGGTAAGTCCAGAGGCTTTCACTGTAGACCGCGTGGTGACGTAATGAAACATATGATATTAGGCGATAATCTAGCACTAATGTCTATGCGACAGGTAGCTCTTAACGAATCTTACACTCATTTTGGTGTTACTCGTTTCATATCTGATAATAGAGCTTTTTATAGTAATAAGGGATATGAATATCTTTTCCCCCTCTACCTCTACCCCGCCGAGGGCGAAATGAACTTCGACGGCAATGAACGCCGTCCCAATCTGAATGCTGATTTTATAAAGGAACTGGAAGGGAAGCTGGGGCTTCAATTTATCGATGACGGCAAAGGTGACCTTATAGAAACCTTTGGCCCCGAAGACATCTTCAACTACGCTTATGCCATTTTTCATTCACCGACCTATCGCACCCGCTATGCCGAATTCCTTAAAATAGATTTCCCCCGCTTGCCGTTGACTTCCGACAAGGGGCTTTTCAAGTCTTTAGCCGAAAAGGGAGGGGAACTGGTATCTCTGCACCTTATGGAAGCGCCGGCATTGAATACTCCTATAACCAAATATCCAATCGACGGCTCTCATAAAGTCGAAAAAGTAGCCTATGATGAGAAAAATCAGCGTGTTTATATCAATAAAACGCAGTATTTCGAGGGCGTGCCTACGGAAGTGTGGGATTTCCACATCGGCGGTTATCAGGTCTGCCACAAGTGGCTGAAAGACAGGAGAGGCAGAACCCTGAGTTACGATGAACTTGTTCACTATCAAAAAATAGTTATCGCCTTAAAAGAAACCATTCGGCTGATGAAAGAGATTGATGAAATAATTCCGAGTTGGCCGATGGGGTAGGAGGTAGGTTGGAGAAAGGGTTGAATATAAGTTCACAGTTAATGTTAACTAATCGTTTTCATGGAGAACTCTGTCAACCTCAAACATAAGGACCATTGTCTGGAATACAACACAACGAGCGTCTTCCCACGCCAATGGTTCACCTTCTCTATTACCCCCGTGTACTTGCCGTTGAATCAAGTCACTAGTTGTCCCCCAATATGCTATAAGTGCGTTCAAAACTTCATGTTTAGCTTCACTAAATTTTTTGCTATTAAGTACAGCCTTTAACCGTGCAATTGTTCTTGTTTTATCATGATCAACTTCTAATGGTTTATGGTATTCAACTAGATAATTTGCAAATTCTTGCAATGTCTCTCGACAATGATGTCCGATTGCTGTTATTTGTTTTTGCGTGTCTGATTTCCATAGCAGCTTCTCGGCTAATTCCCATTTTTCTAAAGCTTCCGGATACTTACGACGAAACGCTATGGAATTTAGATATTTTCTGATATTAGTTTCAATATGTTGAACAGGTTCGCCTCTCTTTGTTTTAAGAAATTCATAATATCTAAAACCCAAAGACGTAACATCAAAAATTGGTGTATGTCTTGGTGTGGAATCTAAAGCGACTAGCCCTTGTCTTGCAAGTTCCTCAACATCCCCAAAGTAAATTTCATTATCTTCTTTCCTAATACAGGGGTGTCTCAGAAAATCTAACCCACCATTTATACGAATAACCGAGAACTTCTGTCTCTGTTCACGTGGAATATTTCGAGAAGCTTCTACCACCATAGAAAGGAGTTCTTCTTGTTCTCTTTCAAGCATTATATTATCAAATATTGAATAGTTCATAGTTATTGTTGTATTTCTTTAAAATTATATGTTTGTTATATATTATAGCAGTTGCCATATCATATTTCGCTATAGAATGCATTTTTATACCTCAATTTTATATAATACAATAGCTGAAAGATTTTTTATATTTAAAAACAAGGAAATAAAATCAAATGAAAGCATTAATCCAAAGAGTAACCTCGGCAAATGTCAAAATCTCCGGCGAAGAGGTCGGCAGTATCGGAAGCGGCTTATGTGTCTTTGTCGGTGTGGCGGCTGAAGATACCGTTAAAGATGTCGAATATCTGGTGCAAAAAACAATCGGTTTACGCATTTTTGCTGACGAATCCGGGAAGTTTAACCTTTCGGTGCTTGATGTAAAAGGGGAGTTGCTGCTTGTGAGCCAGTTTACCTTGATTGCCGATACCAAAAAAGGCAAAAGACCCAGTTTTATCGGCGCCGCTCCTCCCGATGATGCGGAACGTCTGTTTAACGAGTTTGTGAGGCAGGCTAAAGACAGCGGATTAAAGGTGGATACCGGCAGGTTTCAGCAATATATGCTGGTAGATATCCAGAACGACGGGCCGGTAACGATTATGCTTGACAGCAGGGATAAGTTTTAAGGTTAGTTTTTTGTCTTTGCGAGACCATTCCCGCAGGGAAGGCGAAGCAATCTCTAATAAATAAACTCCACTGTCTTTCAGAGCGAAGCGAAGAATCTCATATAGATTAAATTCCTTAGAGATTGCCACGTCATTCGCCTGACGGCTCACTCCTCGCAAAGACGTTTCTATTATTGTCATTCTGAGCATAGCGAAGAATCTGGGAGTTGGGAATAGTGCACCGTTCGGTTAGCAAATCACGTCCAGACGATACCTTCTTTTTGTTTCTAAAGACACCTAATAGCCTAGATTTCCTATCCTCTTAGATCCTTCATTTCATTCAGAATGACAAAGGGAGATTGCCACGTCATTCGCCTAACGGCTCATTCCTCGCAAAGACGATTATAACTTGTCATTCTGGGCTTGCCGAAGAATCTAGGGGTTAGCGGATAGTGCAGTGTCCGGTTGCGGATTTTACGCTAGGACAATGCCTCTTTTGTGATTCCGAAGTTACCTAATAGCCTAAATTTCTTGTCCTCTTAGATCCTTCATTCCATTCAGGATGACAAAAGCGAGATTGCCACGTCATTCGCCTGACGACTCACTCCTCGCAAAGACGATAAATATCCCGTTCGCCCTGAGCCTGTCGAAGGGTCCAAAGAACGGGGAGAAACGAGAATTACTGTTCGCCCGCCGTTATGGTTCGACAGGCTCACCATGAACGGCTGTTGTATCTCCATACAAAAGAGCCGCTCCGGTAACAATGATATGCAATTACAACTTCTTGCGATAACAAATTCGCGATGGTATAATTCCCCTGATGGCTAAACCGGGTGAAATATTAAGCAAATTAACCGAACAAGGGTACAGAATAACCCCTCAGCGAATTATGATTTTGGAGGCGGTCGAAAACGCCGATGACCATATCAGTGCCGAGGAGATTTTAACGCTGGTCTGTATTCAATATCCGAACGTCAACATTTCCACCGTTTACCGCACGCTTGAGCTTCTAAAGCAACTGGAGCTTGTAACCGAAACCGATTTCGGTGACGGGCGTGTGCGTTATCACAGTATCAGAAAGGGAAGCCATCATCATCTCGTTTGTCAGAATTGCGGCGGGATTATGGACATGGAAGAATCCGTTTTTGATTCGTTAAAAGAAACAATTCTTAGGGATTACAGCTTTGATGCCGATATTCAACATCAGGCAATATTCGGTACCTGCAAAAAATGCCGATAGGTTTCGGTAGGGGTGCCGGGTTGTTTGCTTTTTGATTTATATGAGATTGCCACGTCATTCGCTACGCTTGCTCCTCGCAAAGACGTTTATACCTTGTCATTCTGAGCTTGCCGAAGAATCTAGGGGTTGGCGAATAGTGCAGCGTTTGGCTGCGGATTTTATGGTAGAGCGATGCCTCTTTTTTGATGCCGAGGCGACCTCATAGCCTGTATTTCAATCCTCTTAGATCCTTCACTGTGTTCAGGATGACAAAGGGAGATTGCCACGTCACTCGCCAAAAGGCTCATTTGCCTCTGACTATGGCGATAATAGTAGGCAAAAAATAGAGCACGATGCTGATTGCAAAAAGCAGCAGCCCTATTAAACTGCCAAAGAAAAAATCGAACGGCTCCATTCCCATTATTTTTGCTCCGCTAATTAAAGTAATATTCCTATTTGCAGTATATCAACAACCAGTCGTTTTTACCAGTAATCGGCCACTAACCAAAGGTTTGTTCCGTCGCTTATAAATTCGATTGTGCCGTTAATATCCGTACGGTAAATATTCTCTTCTCCAACCATGTCCGCCAGACGGTCGGAAACCTCTGTATCGGGATGTCCGTATTTGTTAGCCTCTCCCACCGAAATAACGGCAATTTGGGGCCGGCAAACGTTTAAAAACTCCGCCGAAGAGGATGTTTTGGAACCGTGGTGGCCTACTTTTAGGACGGTTACCTGAGGAATCAGACGATCTTTAATCAGTTCCAGTTCGGTGTATTTACCGGTATCCGCAGTCAGTAAAAATACGGTTTCTCCAAAAGTAACGGTCATAACAATACCGTTGTTATCGGCGTCGGCGCCGGTATTTGTAAAATAAGCCTGTTGCGGGTTGATTATATCGATAATTACCCCGTCGAAAACAATTTGTTGTCCGCTTTGGGCAAAAGTTAGCGGGATGTTATTTGCGCTAATCAGCTCTGCCCATTCCTTATAAACCGGTATGCCGCTGGCGGAATCGGTGGTTAAAATATGCCCAACCTTATATCTTTGCAACACTTCGGTTTGCCCGGTTATATGGTCGTCATGAGGATGGGTTAAAATTACCAGTTCAATCGTTCTGTCCCAGAAAGGCATTTTGCGGCTTAGTTCCAGATTAATAAGCTGCCTTTCGGGTCCGCCGTCAACCAGTATTTGGGTGCTCCCTTTTTGAATTAAAACGGCATCCCCTTGCCCGACATCCAAAAAAGAAACATGCAAGTTATGGTCCGGAGCCGAGCTTGCGATAATAATGCTAAAAACAGTAACAACAATTATCGTAACCGCCGCAAATTTAAACGGGCGGCGCAGAAAGAATGCCTGATTTGTTTTTTCCTTCGGGCTGTTTTTGGCAAGGCTTAATTGCGAGAGCTCTGTTTTGTTGTCCTCTGTTTTTACCCCGAATTTGTACTTATTCCCCAGCCAAATTACGATTGCAACTGCTATGTAATATCCCCACAAGTAAACGAGGCCGAAACCAGAAACTTCAAAATACGCAAGGGAAAGCCCGCCAAAGCCTTTTACAATTAAAATCATGTAAGAAAGGATTAACCATAGCAGCCAACCCAAAAATTGCGATAGAGGAAGGAAAAACAGGCCGCTAAATGCCGTCAGCGTTCCCAGTATTATAATTGCGGCCAGCACCGGCAGTACCAATAAGGTAGCTATTGAGCTTACGGTTGAAACGATTCCGAAATAGTAAGCGATTAGCGGCAGCACTCCGACCAGTGCCGCAAAACTAACCGCCAGCCCGTCATAGACAACATTTAAAAACGACAGAATACCGGTGGATTTAATCGTTAACTTGCCGATTAGTTTTTTACCGACGTTTTGCAGCGGGGGAAGCACAAAAATTAAGCCGCCCATTGCCGCAAAGCTCATTTGAAACGAGGCGGTATAAAGCACTTGCGGATCGCAGGCGGCCATAATTGCGGCAGCAAAGACAAGGGCGGTTATGGCATTACGCTGACGCCCGGTAAGCTCAGCCGCTAAAAATATGCTTGCCATAATCACACTTCTGACAACCGGCGCCTGTAATCCGGTTAGAACGGCATATAACCAAATAACCCCCAGCGCAAGCCAAACATAGAGATAGTTTTTGCGCCCAAAAAGCGCAAGGCCGATCGCAATCATTAACCCCGCCACGATTCCGGTGTGCAACCCCGATATCGCAAGCAAATGAGCAGTTCCGGTTAAGGAAAAATCTTGCTTTAAATCGTCCGGAATGCCGCTTCGAATCCCCAACAGCATCGCCCGTGCCAGTGACGCCTGCGGTTCGGGTAAAACCTTTGCCAAAGATTGCGAAAGCTTGCCTCTCAGTAAGTAGATTTGCTTAAGCGGTGAAAACCCTTGTTCGGTTTCAATTAGCTCCGTTTGGGGGTAGAGCATTGTCGAATAGATATTTTCGTGCGATAAATAGGCGGCATAATCAAAGCCGTCAAAGACCGGAGGTGTTTTAAGCTCGCCCGATAGTTTTAACTTGTCTCCGTAGCTGTAAGCGGGGTATCTCGGAACAAAAACAAGTACATTGCCTTCTACCTCAAATTGCGTTCCGTTAATTTCAACCAAAGAGGTTTTAACAAATAATCGGGTGCTGGCCTCCCTGATATCCGGGTCATCGCCAATAACCCCGCTTACGATTACGGTTCCCTTATCGTTAAAATAGTTAATATAGCTCCAATCGTCTTTGGGGAGGGCATTATGTGCCCAAAAAGAGGCGGAAAAGAGAGCCGTTATAAAAATTGCGGCTAAAATTATTTGTTTACGGTGCTTTTTCAAAAATAAGAGAGGGAGAGGCAAAAGACCGGTTAAAATCAATACCGGCGGCAGGTCAAAGTTCAGACCGATTACAATGCCGATTATCCAGCTAATACCGAGGCAAAGTAAAACCATCTATTTTTTCAACCTCGCAGAGCCTCTGCCATCAGCTAAATTTACGGGTAAAAAAGGGCTTGTTTGCGGCATTTTAGTTACCTACGGTAATCAGTTCCTTGATGTTATCAAAAGTGCTTTGCCCGATGCCTTCCACTTTTAGCAGTTCGTTAACGTTTTTGAAATTACCGTTATCGTTGCGATATTGAATAATGGCATTGGCTCGCGTTTTACCAATTCCGGGCAACGCTTCCAATAACCAGGCTTCGGCGCGGTTGATGTTTACTTTTTGAGCGGTGTTATCGGTTTTGTTGATAATCAGTTCAATTTGCAGGTTTTCGGAATTATTGGCATTCCCTCCGGCGGCATTAATCAGTGTTGCAACGGAATCGGCGGCGGTTAGCGGGTAATAGCCGGGGTTATAAACCTCTCCGCCGATATAGATATATCCGACAATCTCTTTCTCGGGGGAAGCGGTAAAAGTAAGTGGTGTTTTAGGGGTGCTGTTGCACCCGAAAAGAGAAAAAAGAAGAACAATTAAAAAAGCAAGAATCGCAACGGAAATACAAGAGACGTTTTTGAACATATAATTTTCTCCCGTTAACTTACGCGGATTTACCCGTATTCTATCGGCACTTTTAGCGCCGCAGGGCTATAAATATTACACAATATAGTGAAACGGAATACTTCCAGTCAAATTGTTGATATTGGGGGGAGGAATAAAGATGCGAGTCCCCAAATTAATAGAGTGAAAAATCAATGCGAATTCTATTTCCAGCGCCAGAAAGCGGGCAGGAATAACATCAGGATTGTAAAAAATTCGAGCCGTCCGGCAATCATGCAGAAAATAAGGGTGCCTTTTCCGACAGCGGGAATTGCCGCATAGTTTTCGATAGGGCCGACCATTCCCAATCCGGGTCCGATGTTACCGAGGCTGGCGATTACCGATGAGAGGGCGGTGACGGTATCCAGTCCAAGCCCGCTCATTATCAAAAAGCCGGTTACGGCAACCGAAAAATAAATAATTGCCATGCCGATCGTTTTATTAACAATGTTTTCGGGGATAATATTGCCGCCCAGTTTTAACGGAATTACCGCGCTCGGGTTAAAGACAATTTTAATCTGACGATATGCGTACTTTGCCAGCAGTAAAATACGAACGACTTTAAGCGCCCCGCTGGTTGAACCTGCCGAAGCCCCGCTTACCATTAAAAAGAGCAAAATTGCCTTTGAAAGGGGCGGCCATAGGTTGAAATCGGCGGTAAAAAAACCGGTAGTGGACATAACCGCTGCGGTTTGAAAACCCCCATATCTTATGGCATCTCCGATTGAAAGACCCATATTGATAATTAAATCCAAATTGATTATTATTGCCGCCAGACAAAGCAATAAAATATAGAAGCGAAACTCGGGGTTTTTGAGCAGCCTTTGCGGTTTTTTCTTCCAAAGTAAAAAATAGTACAAGCCGAAGTTGATTCCCGAGGCAATCATAAAAAAGAGAATAATTCCTTCGACAAACAGACTATTATAAGCGCCGATACTTAAATTATAGGCGGCAAATCCGCCGGAAGGGATTGTGCTGAGCGTGACTACCGTACTGTCAAATACCGATAGCCCAGCAATTTTTAAAAGGATAAACTCTAAAATCGTCATCCCCATATAGATTATCCACAGTGCTTTGGCGGTATCACGCATCCGTGAAGTGGGGCGTTCCTCTTGTTTTCCGCCGGTCCATTCCGCTTCGGCAAGCCGGGCAGCACCGATTCCGAGGAGCGGCAGTAAGGCAACAAAGAGCATAATAATACCCATACCCCCCAGCCATTGGGTTAGGGAGCGCCATATCAGAAGCCCTTTAAATTGCGCATCAATATCGGCTAGTACGGTTGCTCCGGTTGTCGTAAAACCGGATACCGATTCAAAAAAGGCATCCAAAAAATTGGGTAGTGCCCCACATAGCACATAGGGGAGAGCGCCAAAGAGCGAAATGGATATCCAGCCGAAAGCAACCAATGTTACGGCTTCGCTGCGGCTGATGTTTTTCTCTTTAACTTTAATAAAATGCCATAATATCAAACCGGTTAAGATACTGATTGCCATCGAAGCGGCAAATGCCGCTATTGCCTGCGGTTCTTTGGCGGCAAGGCTCCACAGCAAAGGAATGACCATTGCCGCCCCGACAATGACAATTATTAAACCCAGATAATGTAAGACAGCTTTAATTCTCATTAATCTTTACTTAAAGAGTTTTTCGATTGCTTGAAGCGATTCCGGCGGTGTGGCAATAATAACATGATCACCCGGTTTTATAATTTTATCTTCGGGCGGCATAAAAATAGTTTCGTTGTGAACAATTGCTATTACCGTTGTTTCTTTGGGGAAGGTTATTTCCGATATCATTTTACCGGTGGTTGCAGCTTGTGCAGAGCTTACAAACTCAATTATTTCCAGTTTTCCGCTTTCAATCAAAGATGCCGTAATCACCCCGCCATGAAGCACAAAACGGATAATTTTATTGGCGGCCAAAATTGTCGGTACGGCGGCAACATCAATTCCGATTGCCTCTGCCAGAGGTACATATCCGGGTTTGCTAACCGCAATCATAACGCGCGGAACACCGAGTGTTTTTGCCAAAAGGGCGCTGAGAATATTAATCTCTTCATTTTTGGAAACGGCAACAAAGGCATCCGCGGACGATACCCCTTGTTCGATTAAGAAAGCGCGGTCGGTTCCGTCGCCGTTTAAAATATCAACGTTTTCGAGTTGGGTCGCAAGCTCTTGGCAGAGTTCAAGGTTCGGTTCGATAATCTTTACTTTAACCCCGTTTCTTTGCAGTTTGGAGGCAATAAGCTGCCCGATACGGCTGCCGCCTAAAACCACAACCCTTCGGGCCGTTCGCATTTTTTGAATAAAAATTTTGCCGAGTTCTCCCATATTATCGGCGGTAACGGCGATATAGAGGCTGTCTCCTTCGCTTAGAGTGAAGTTATCATCAACCGCAACAATTTCGCCCCGATGCACGGCGGCAACAATCATACTTGGCTGCGGCAGGGGGAGAGCGCTCGGTTTTTGAGATACCAGCGCTTCGTTTTCGATTTTAAACTCCCTGATTTGAACCAGCCCGTTAGCGAAGTTTTCAACTGGGGTGGAGTAGAATCCGGAAAGGGTTTCCGTTATTTTCTCGGCCGCTTCCAGTTCGGGATTAATAAAAACATCGATGCCAAGGCTTTTGGAGCGCACAATTTTGCGCGGAGCGGACGGTACCTTTGCGGGTGCTACAATATAACCGGAGTATTCGGGGTTGCGGATTCTGGCAGCGGTAGTAACGGCTCCCATTTCCTTTGCCATATAGCAGGTTATCATATTGGTTTCGTCGTTATTGGTTACCGCCAGCACCAGGTCTGCGCGCTCGATTTCCGCTTCCTTTAATGTTTTGGGATTGGCTGAGTTCCCCCTGATTGTTTTAATATCAAGCCGTCCTTGCAGGCTTCTTAATGCCGTTTCCGATTGTTCCAAGACAGTTACTTCGTATCCTTCCTGAACCAACAGAGAAGCAATATGCGACCCGATAATTCCGCCGCCGGCGATAATAATATACACTCTGCCCTCTCCTTTGAAAATCAATTGTTTAGCGCCGTTCGTAAAACGGTTGATTTGGTTCTTGCATTCTATGCTCTTGTTTTTGGGCTGTCAACAGATGCCGTTTTAGGCAACTTTTAGAGCGTAAATTTTTAAATCTGTAATCGTTATAAACCTGTAATTTAAAGCAAGAGCAATATTCCGGCCGGTTTGGCAGTTATTTGTATTGACATCGGTAATATAATTTTATACACTCTATGCGAAAGAAAGAAATATTTTAAATCCGGCATTGCGGCTTAATCCCAAGAATCCGAAGTTAAGCCCGGAGAGTGTGTGCCGGGGAAGAGGTTGCTATTTGGCTAAGTTTTCATTTAAGCCTCGCGAAAACAAGTTTTTTGATCTGTTCAAACAAGGTGCCTCTAATATGTCTGAAGCTGCCAGGGCTTTGGAAGACCTCCTCAAGAATTGGGAGGATGTTGATGCCAAAATGGCTTATATTACCGAATTGGAACATAGAGGCGATGCCTTAACCCATGAAGTTGCCGCAACTTTGTACCGTACTTTTATTACCCCCTTCGATCGTGAAGATATTGCCGAGCTGGCACATGTAATGGATGATGTTGTCGATTTTATCCATGCTACTACGGAATACATCAGTATTTATAAAATAACCGGGACGACGCAACGGGCCAATGAATTGGCGGAAATAATCGTTCAAGCCGTTGATGAAATCGAAAAAGCGATTATATGCCTTAGTGACGGCTCAGACTTAAAACGAGTTATTGATCATTGCGTTGAAATCAATCGCCTTGAAAATAAAGCCGATGCGGTTTATCGTGCCGCTTTGGGGGAGTTATTCGAAGAAAGCAAGGATGCCAAGCACATTATTAAATGGCGTGAAGTTTACGAACATATGGAGACAGCAACCGACCGATGCGAAGATGTCGCCAATGTGCTTGAAGGTGTGGCGTTAAAGAATGCCTGATCCGTCTTTACTTCTTCTGATTGTCATTATAATACTTGCTCTCTGCTTTGGTTTGGTAAACGGATTTAACGATGCCGCTAACGCTGTTGCCACGGCCATCGGTTCGAGGGCATTATCCCCCAAAAGTGCCGTAGCGATTGCCGCCTGTTTTGAAATGTTGGGGGCCGCAACCGGAACGGCGGTTGCCCGCACGGTCGGGCAGGGCGTCCTTATTCCGGAGGCAATTTCTTATCAAACTATTATTGCCGCATTGGGTGCGGTAATAATTTGGACGGGAACGGCCACCTATTTTGGCTTGCCGGTCAGTTTAACGCATGGGTTTATTGCCGCTCTGGCTGCTGCCGGTGTCGCCGTAGTCGGTACCGGTGCAGTTAATTGGGCGATTATCGGAACGATTATGTCGGCGGTGGTTACAGCTCCTATACTCGGTTTTGTTGCCGGCTTTGTTCTGATGGTTGTTGTATTATGGCTCTTTCGTAAAAGCCTTCCTTCCAAAATGCGGACGATTTTTAGCAGGTTGCAAATCCCCTCTACCGCTTTTATCGCTTACAGCCACGGCAAAAACGATGGGCAAATGCCGATCGGTATGATAACAATGGCATTTATTCTTTATACCGGACAAACCGATATGTGGGACAATATCCCGTGGTGGATTATTATAGTATCGGCCTCATCTATCAGCTTGGGAATGATTGTCGGCGGCTGGCGCGTTATTAAGACACTCGGAATGAAAGTCACCACGTTACGGCCGGAACAATCGTTCGTGGCACAAACGGCAGCGGCTTCGGTAATCGAAGGCGCATCTTTTTTGGGTATTCCCATCAGCACGACTCATTGTATAAGTACATCGGTGATGGGGGTCGGTGCTACCAGACGCCTGTCTGCGGTGCGCTGGGGGGTTGCGAGGAATATGATTACCGCCTGGATAATTACGTTCCCGATTTGCGGCGGTTTAGGCTTCCTTTTATCTTGGATAATCGGTTTATTCTAAGCTTTTAGAAATTATATTCTTTAGGGGCAACCTTCATTTTTTCGGCAGTAATTATCGTTCTTAGTTCGTCAACAACACGGTCAATTTGGCCGTGTTCGTTTACGGCGATATAATCGAACATATCGACTTTGGTCATTTCCTCTTTTACCGTTTCAATTCGTAACAGACGGTTTTCTTCGGATTCGGTGTTACGCAGCATTAGGCGGTCAATCAGTTCTTGCAACGTAAGCGGCGCTAAGAATATAAAAATGGCTTCGGGTAATATTTTTTTGATGGTGGCGGCACCCTGGACATCGATTTTTATAATTGTGTCGTTACCGGCGCTTAGTGCGTCTCGAACGGCCTGTTTGGGAACGCCGTAGAAATTTCCGTAAACGTTCGCCCATTCCAACAGCTCGTTATCTTCGATTAACTTTTGAAATTCTTTTTTGGTAACGAAATTATAATCAACGCCGTCTCTTTCTTTGGGGCGGCGGGGGCGGGTTGTCATGGTGGTGATATGGGTAATCGGGAAATTCATTGTTTTTAGACGGTGCAGCACGGCATCTTTGCCCACACCCGAGGGGCCGGAAAGCACCAGAAGGAGCGGTTTATCGCATCTGTTCCATAAAATGTCGCAGTTAGGGCTTGATTCTGTCATCGCCTAGCTCCGGTTTGATTAGTGTACCGCTGCGCGACAGTTGAGACCTGCCGGTAATTGTTTCGGGAGCCAAGGCCGCCAGCACAATATGTCCGCTGTCGGTAAAAATTACCGCTTTGGTGCGTCTGCCGCTGGTCATGTCAATCAGTTGCCCTTTACTGCGGGCCTCTTGAATTGTGCGTTTAATGGGGGCGGAGTTGGGAGAAGCGATGGCAACAACCCTATTCATGGCTAGTATGTTGCCAAAACCGATATGAACTAATTCTCCAAACATTTTTACCCCTCCCAATGATTGCTGCAAAAGCTTTTATAAGCTAAAAGCGGATAAGCTATATCTTACCCTTTTAGGATATTTATGGCAATAGTTTTTAGCCGAAAACACGTAAAAACAAGGCGTTTATTTTAGGCTTAGACGTTAAACAAGAAATTTATAACATCGCCGTCTTTAACAATATAAGTTTTCCCTTCAAGCCTTAATAACCCGCGCTTTTTCCCTTCGGCAAAACCGCCGCAGTCGATTAGGTCGTCGTAGCTGATGATTTCGGCACGAATAAAGCCCCTCTCAATATCCGAGTGGATTTTCCCGGCTGCTTTTTGGGCAACGGTGCCCTCGGTAATCGGCCAAGCACGGCATTCATCGGCACCGGCGGTTAGGAAAGAAATAAGCCCCAAAAGGGCGTAAGATTGTTTGATAACTCTATCAAGTCCCGGCTCTTCCAAACCGAAATCACTGCGAAACGATGCCGCCGAATCTTCGTCTTCCAGTTGGGCAAGTTCCATTTCAAGGTTTCCGCAAAAAGCGATAACACGGTGATTGGCGGTGCCGAATTCTTTGTTCATTTCCATCTCTATTTGAGCGGTATCGCCAAGTTGTGATTCACCGATATTTACAAGTGTCAGAAGCGGTTTGGCGCTTAAAAATTGGTAGCCCGAAATCAGTTTTTGCTCATCTTCCGTTAAGTTTTGTTCCCTAATCGGAATATCTTTTTCTAAATCCGTTTTAATTTTTTCAAGCGTGACCTGCTCGTTTTTATATTGCTGTCTTTCGTCGGGTTTGGCGCTTTTTAGCGAATTGGCGATGCGTTCCATTCTTCTTTCCAAAATAGTAAGGTCCGAAAAACTAAGTTCCATGTTCATATTATTGATATCGCGGGCGGGGTCAACGGTGCCGGAAGGGTGGGCGATACTGCTATCCGCAAAAGAGCGAACCACATTTATAAGTGCATCAACGTTACTAAGCTGCGTTAATAACTCGCCGCTGATGGAAGAATCTTTGCCGATACCTTTAATTGATGCCCCAATATCCAAATATTTGATTTCGGCAGGCACAATTTTTTTAGGTTTGAATATTTCGGCAAGCTTGTTTAAGCGCTCATCGGGCACTTTGGATATACCGATGTGAGCCGCTTTTTGAGCTTGTATGCCGGTGGCGGCATTTCCTTTTGTTAAGGCATTAAAAACAGTTGTCCGGCCGCTTTCCGGTAATCCTATAATTCCTATTCCCACACTCATATTATTGGCAATTTCTCCTCTTTATCTGCGTAAATTTTATTCGAATATTTTAAACTAAGCGCTTGAATTCTTTTTAATAACATCTCCGGCACGTTTAAGAGCCAGTTCCCTGTCTTTAACGGCCAGGTTTTCATTGGCTGCGAGATCTAAAAGCGTCAGCAGTGCCTCACGGCTGCCGATATTGGCAATGGATTGGACAGCCTCGTGCCTGATTTTACCCGGCAGCCCCATATCGGCGGCCAGCTCGCATAATTTTTGTATTTCAGGGTTAATTTGGTCAGTCATTGACAGCCTCCTTTACCGGTTTCGGTTATTAATCAAAAATTAATCTTCCGAGTAATTCTACCCTATGATATGGTCCTCTGCAACAGACGCATATTGCAAAGCGTTATTATAAATGCCGTTATTTTCACTTATTGTTATCGCCGGTAAATAACCGCTTTTTAGGCTTTAAGGGTTGACAATTTTTGTAAAATGGCTAAAATATTTGTTGGATGGCATCAAGTTTGGTTTTTATCAGCGTGAAGCTTTTTCGGATGCCGCCCGGTGTTGTGTCTTTTGATTCTATGAAAAATAAACTTGTCTTTTTGTTATTATTTTTCAAAAGCAACTTGCAATAAATAATAATATACAGGGAGGGTGCGAGTATGTATAAAGTTACGGTTCAAAATCCGGAGAAAAAAGTTGAAAAAGGCGGCCAGCTAACGTTTGCGGTTGCCGGTTTTCCGGCGGGTGTCGAATTGGAATACGACATCAGGGAACGCAGTAAGAACACTGTTGTCGGTACCGGTAAGGTAAATGCGGATGCCAACGGCGGCGGTACGTTCGGTACGCGGCTAAGTTATGATCCCGGCAAGTACGTTATAAATGTTAGATATCATATCTACGGTTCGGCCGATGATAGTTTTGTTATAGAAGAGCCCGAAGAAGAATAGCGGATTTTAAATCGTTAAACGCTTGGCTTTATCCAAATTTAAGGATGATATTAACGGTTATCCGTTTCGCAAGTTAAAAAAGGCAGCTTGTCGTAATTGACGGCTGCCTTTAATGTTATTACCGCCCCCCATAGTCCAAGTTTATTTCGCTTATTACTTGTCCCGGCATTGTGCTAAAATGGTGGCATAATGCTGTACATACTTTACGGTCCGGACGGTTTTTCACGCACCGAGGCTTTGGCGGAGATTAAAAAAGGGTTGGGCGATGAGGTTATGCTTGCTTCCAACACCAACGTTTTTGAAGGCAAGAAAATTACCCCGTCCGAACTTTCCGTTGTCGCCCAAGCTGTACCGTTTCTATCCGAAAAACGGCTCATAATTATCGAAGGGCTGCTTGAAAAATTCGATTCCAAAGCGCCCAAAAGCAGGGGCAAAAAAACAACCAAAGCCTCCTCCAAACAAAACGAAACAGAACTCTTTACCGAAATATTTTTAAATCACCCCGAGAGTACCGTAATTGTGCTTGTCGGTGAAAATGAAGGGAAAAACAACCCCCTTTTGAACGGAATAATATCAAAAGCCAAAGTAAGCAGGTTTCCGCTTTTAAGGGGCCTCAAATTGATTCGCTGGATTGAGAAGCGGGTCGCCGAAAAGGGCGGTAAAATCTCTTCCGAAGCGGCAAAGCTGCTTGAAAAACAAACCGACGGCGATTTATGGGCCCTTTCGGGTGAAATCGATAAACTTATTTCATATGCGCTCGGGCGGCAAATTGAAGAAGACGATGTTAATAAACTTGTTGCCAACTCGCGGCAAGTAACAATTTTTGATATGACAGATGCCGTTCTCGGTTTTAGAGCGGAAAATGCGCAACGGATTTTACAGCAACTTCTTCTTGAAGGTATGGCACCCCCGTTTATACTTTCCATGATAACCCGCGAGGTGCGCCAGTTAATCCAAATCAAAGCGATGTTAATTGAGCGAAAACCGCAAGCGGAAATCCGGGCTAAAACAGGCCTGCAAAACGACTTTGTTTGGAATAAAACTTCGGAGCGGGCAAACACTTATCACTTCAATAGGCTTAAAGATCTCTATCATAAGCTGCTTGAGACCGATATTGCCATCAAAACCGGTAAATACAACGATGAACTGGCGCTTAATATTTTGATTGCCGAAATGTGTGCCGCACGGGTAGGCTGAACTAAGGCAGCATAAAACGTCTTTTGGCTCTTTCTTACACCCCAACCTCAATTGACAGAAACTATTCCTTAAATTACAATCATATTCTATTATGAGTATAACAGGCGATAACATCAGAGAAAGTTTTTTGCGTTACTTTGAAGAGAAGGGGCATAAAATTATGCCCAGTTCATCATTGGTTCCGCACGGCGACCCAACGCTTCTTCTAACCAGCGCCGGTATGGTCCAGTTCAAACCTTATTTCTTGGGCGAAAAGCCGCCGGCGACACGAATGGTTTCCTGCCAAAAGTGTTTTCGGGTCACCGATGTCGATTCTGTAGGGGATACCAAACACCTCACCTTTTTTGAGATGCTGGGCAATTTCAGTATCGGCGATTATTTTAAGGAAGGCGCTATTGATCTTGCTTGGGAATACGTTACCGAGCGCTTAAAACTGCCGAAAGAGCGAATTTGGATTACGGTTTACAAGGATGACGACGAGGCGTTTGAAATTTGGCATAAAAAAATCGGTGTTCCGGCGGAACGTATTGTTCGTTGCGGCGATAAAGAAAACTTCTGGGGGCCGGCCGGTGATTCCGGACCTTGCGGTCCGTGCAGTGAGCTGCATTACGATTTCGGAGAGGATGTCGGCTGCCTCAAGTGCGACTGCTCACCCGCTTGTTCCTGCGAACGTTTTTCCGAAATCTGGAACTTGGTATTTGTGCAATACAATCAGGATAAATCCGGTAAACGTACCCCGCTTGCCAAAGGGCATATCGATACCGGTATGGGGCTTGAGCGCATAACCGTTATTAAGCAGAACAAAAATTCGGTCTATGAGACTGATTTATTTACCCCGCTTTTGGATATAATTTCGCAAATATCGGGGCAAAAATACGGCTCCGACGAGGCTATCGATAACAATATAAGAATTGTTGCCGAGCACGGGAGGGCCACCACTTTTTTAATTGCCGACGGGGTGCTCCCCGGTAACGAAAAACAGAGCTATGTTTTAAGACGCCTGATGCGGCGCGCCATTTTCTTTGGTGAAAGATTGGCTGCCGGAAAATCCTTTTTAACCGAGATTGCCAAGATTACCGTTGAAAAAATGAAAAACGAGTATCCGGAACTCGGGCAAAAAAGGGATTTTATTCTAAAGGTTATTGAAGAGGAAGAAAACAGGTTTAACGATACCTTAAAAACGGGAACGCAGCTCCTTGAAGCTATTATTGCCGAGGTCGCACCCGAGAACAAAAAAGAGATTTCGGGCGGACAGGCCTTTAAACTTTACGATACGTACGGTTTTCCGATTGATTTAACACAGGGAATCGCAACCAAACAAGGCTTTACGGTCGATATGGCCGGGTTTGAAGCCGAACTCGAAAAACAGCGCGAAAAGGCCAAATCCGCCAATAAATTCAAAAAGAGTTTATCCCTTGCGGTGGATACCGAGGTTGTTAACGGTTGCGATGCCAGCATCTTTACCGGTTATGAAAACATTGCGGATAAATCAAAAACGGTTGCCATTTTATTTGAAAATAAAAATGTTAACGAAATAGCCGAAGGGCAGCAAGCGTTCATTATGTTGGATAAAACCCCGTTTTATGCCGAAAAGGGCGGGCAAGTCGGCGATACCGGTGAGCTAATTGCCCCCGAGGGCAGGTTTGTTGTCACCGATACCGTTAATTTGTCCGATAAAGTCGTTGCGCATAAGGGATATCTGGCGCAAGGTTCATTTAAGGTCGGCGACCAGGTAAATGCCGCAATTAATGCCGGGCGCCGTTTGGATATTGCCCGCAATCATACGGCAACCCATTTATTGCAATATGCATTGCGTAAAGTTTTGGGCGAGCATATTCAACAGCGCGGTTCAATGGTTTCACCCGATCGGTTGAGGTTTGATTTTACCCATCTTTCGGCGATGACGGAAGATGAAATCGAAAAAGTTCAATCGATTGTTAATAACGAAATACGCCGCAATCATGCGGTTAGCCCCGGTATAATGCCTTATAAACAGGCGGTCAAAGAGGGTGCTACAGCGCTTTTTGATGAAAAATATGGCGATGAAGTCAGGGTGCTTAAAATCGGTACGCCGCTTATCAGCGCCGAGCTTTGCGGCGGTACTCACGTTTCGGCTACCGGTGAAATCGGCTTTTTCCGCATTGTTTCCGAATCCGGTATCGGCGGAGGAATCCGCCGTATTGAAGCGGTTACCGGCAGGGGCGCAGAGCAATGGCTGGAAGACAGTATCGGCGCTTTTAAAAACGAAATTGCGGTAATGCAATCCGAATTGGATAAAGAACGTCGTCAAATAATTGCTTTACAGCGCGGACAGGCCAAACAACAAGCAAGCACACTGCTTGATAAAGCGGAAACCGTAAACGGCGTTAAGCTGCTTGTAAGCCGTATTGAGGCTACCGATAACGATATGATGCGCGATATGGCAGATGTTTTGCGTGCTAAACTCGGCAGCGGAATTGTAGTATTGGGTGCCGTTTTAGAGGATAAACCCTCGTTTATTGTGGCGGTAACCCCCGATTTGGTTAAAAACGGTCATCATGCCGGTAAGCTTATAAAGCATATTTCGACAGTTGCCGGCGGTGGCGGCGGTGGAAAGCCCGATATGGCACAGGGCGGCGGTAGGGACTTGGAAAAACTGGAAGAAGCTATTGATTCGGTTAGAGGGATAATATAAACAGGGTATGTAAACCAAGGAGTCATTCGGATGCGCTTATTGGGTCTTGATGTGGGAGATAAGAGAATCGGGGTGGCAATGAGCGATCCGTCCGGTATATTGGCGACCCCTCTCACTATAATCGAACGCCGAAATGACAACGCCGATATCGAGGCGATTCTTGATATTCTAAATCACAATGAAATCGGACGCATAATTGTCGGTTTGCCTCTTGCCCAAGATGGCGGTATCGGCTTACAGGCCGGAAAAGTAAAGGGGTTTGCCGAAAAACTTCAAAAGCAAATCGCTATCCCGCTTGAGTACAGGGACGAAAGTTTTTCGACCGATTCCGCCAAAAAGCTGATGTTACAGACAAAATCCAAGAAAGCGCGCAGAAATACCAAAGACGATGCTATTGCGGCGGCGTATATCCTGCAACATTTTTTGGAAGAGCAATATGTTCCGAAGTTAGAGGAGTTTGAAGAAACGGATTGAGTATTTTTAATCTGATTAAGACCGATAAGAGCACATCCGCTCGTATCGGTGAATTAAAAACAAGGCACGGCATTGTTGAAACGCCGGTATTTTGTCCGGTGGGCAGCCAGGCTACAGTCAAAACGCTTACCACCGAGGATGTAAAAGAACTCGGTTTTAAGATGATTCTTTGCAATAATTACCATCTTTACTTGCGCCCCGGTGTTGAAACCGTAGAAGAACTGGGCGGATTGCATCGTTTTATGAAATGGGACGGCGCAATCTTAACCGACAGCGGCGGTTATCAAATCTTCAGCCTCTCGCCTTTAATTGAGCTCTCGGACGAAGGGGCGGTATTTCGCTCGCATATCGACGGCAGCCGCCATTTTATAACCCCCGAAAAGGCAATCTTATATCAGGAGCAACTGGGGGCGGATATCATTATGGTTTTGGATGAATGTGCCGATATCAATGCCGATTACGGGAAAGTTGAAAAGGCGATGGAGCGCACGCATCTTTGGGCGGAGAGGTGTCTTAAGGCGCACCAACGCCCCGATCAATCCCTTTTTGCAATAGTGCAGGGCGGTATTTTTGCCGATTTAAGGCGTAAATCCGCCGAGTATCTAACGTCGTTGGATTTTCCCGGTTATGCGCTGGGAGGGTTAAGCCTCGGGGAGGCGAAAGAGGTTACTTATAATATTATTGAAGAAACAACCCCGTTTTTACCGCAAGACAAACCGCGCTATTTGATGGGGGTTGGCGCGCCGGAGGATATTGTTGAGAGCGTCGCCCGGGGGATTGATGTTTTTGACTGTGTATTACCGACGCGTGTTGCGCGTAACGGGGCGCTTTTTACCCGCAGAGGCCGCATTAATATTACCAACAGCGGATATGCTAAAAAAGATGAGCCGATTGATCCGTTGTGCGATTGTTACACCTGTCGAAATCATTCCGCGGCGTACGTGCATCACCTTTTTGATGCCAAAGAACTTTTGGCTTATCGCTTGGCAACAATTCATAACCTGCGTTTTATGCGTAATTTGATGGCTGATATCAGGCAGGCGATTCTGAACGGCACTTTCTCGTCGTTTAAATCGGAATTTCTTGATACCTACAAACCGACTAACGAAAAGGTGCGTATCGAACAAAAAAAGAAATGGATAGAAGCACGCCACTCGAAGTAGAAATTGCTGGGTCGGCGGATAGTGCACCGTCCGCTAACGGATTTTGGCAAGGCGGTGTCTTTGCGAGGAGCGAGCCGTTAGGTGAGCGACGTGGCAATCTCCAAGGAATTTAATTTATATGAGATTGCTTCGCTGCGCTCGCAAAGACAGTTTTGATGGATGCCTCTTTTTTGTTTCTGAAGTCACTTCATAGTCTGTATTTCCCATCCTCTTAGATCCTTCATTTTATTCAGGATGACAATTCACTCGTTCGCCCTGAGCTTGTCGAAGGGTCCAACGAACGAGTGGGCTAGGGATTACTAACCGTCCGCCGTTATGGTTCGACAAGCTCACCACGAACGGCTGGGGTTTCCTTTTTTTGTCATTCTGAGCCTGCCGAAGAATCTGGGGGTTGGCGGATAGTGCAGTGTTCGCTAACTGCTTTTTGGCAAGGCGATGTCTTTGCGAGGAGCGAGCCGTTAGGTGAGCGACGTGGCAATCCCCGAGGAATTTAATTTATATGAGATTGCTTCGCTGCGCTCTCAAAGACAGTTTTGATGGATGCCTCTTTTTTGTTTCTGAAGTCACCCCATAGCCTATATTTCCCGTCCTCTTAGATCCTTCATTTCATTCAGGATGACAATTCACTCGTTCGCCCTGAGCCTGTCGAAGGGTCCAACGAACGAGTGGGCTAGGGATTACTATCCGTCCGCCGTTATGGTTCGACAAGCTCATCATGAACGGCTGGGGCTCCCTTCTTTTGTCGTTCTAATCCCCGTTTTATCATCACAAATATCCGTTTCCTATTGACTATTATCGAGATAGAATAGATAATTACTCTCAGAGAATTGAAATATAAAGATAAAGGAGAAGGAAATGGCTTACTGTGAAAATTGTGGCAATCAGCTTAAGCCTCAGGGTAAATTTTGTGAATCCTGCGGGACACCCGTAAAGGAGCAAACGATTGCGGAGCCGGATCAATTTGTTGAGGAGCAACTTCCTCCGCAACCGCCGGCAGTGCCGCCCGCTCCGCCTGTGCAAAAGGCAACCCCTCCGCAAACGCCGGTAATACCGCCCGCTCCGCCTGTGCAAAAGGCAGCCCCGCCGCCAACTCCACCGCCGTCTTTTGCGACTCCCTCTCCTTCATATAAAACAAAAGAGGATAAACCGCCGCGAGCCGGGCTTGGCGGTATTCAAAAATTTGGGAAACCGGTTATGATTCTTGCGGGCGCGCTGGCTGTGGTCTTAATCGGCAGTATTATCGGAATTGTTGCTCTCCTTGGTTCAAACGGTAATCTGAAAGGGGAGAATTTGCAGCTGGCTCTTGATAAAGAACAGCTTAGCGGGCAGCTTAGCTCAGCCAAAAGCACAATTACCGGGCTTAGTAACGACCTTAACGGTGCCAGAGGCGAAATTGAAGGCTTGGAAAGCAATTTAAATAATGCAAACAGCACTATTAATAACTTAAACAATAGTTTATCTGCGGCCGAAAGTGATTTAAGCAGCGCCAATGCGGCCGTTGCCAATTTGAGTAAAGAAAATCAAGAACTGGCAGACAATAATAACGCGCTGTCCGGTGATTTGGCGGATGCAACCGGTACAATCTCAACGTTAAGCTCTGCGATTGAAACAATGAATTCCAATTACAGTGATATTGTCGCCCAGATAGATACGAGGTTTGGCTGGGGGGCTGAAGCGGCGATGCAATTTGTTACCCCCAATGATCCGTCCGTGGCAGACTTGGTTAGTCAAGTAGTTACCCCATTTGATTCCAGGGATTGGGATAAGGCTTGGGATGATTTTAGAAGATTGTATAATTGGATTCGCAATAACGTTGAATATTCGTATGACACCCCGCTGCCGATATTACCTTTAGATTTATTGGAATATGACGGTATTGTATGGTTTAGCGAATTTTGGCAGTATCCGTCCGAAACAATCAATCTGAGAACGGGTGATTGTGAAGACCAGGCCATCCTTTTAGCCAGTATGATAAATAATTACGGAAAGGGGTCGGCGTATGCGTATTGCATCACCATTACCAACGGAGATATGGGGCATATGGCAGTCGCTTTGCCGGTAGAAGATGGCAGTTTGGTAATATTTGATCCGGCAGGCGGATATTATTCTTCTTATTGGAACGGCGATGTCGCTTTTTGGGATGCAAATACGGCGCTTAAGGCTTGGTTAAATTGGTGGGTACACGATATGCCCGGAGCCGAAGTTGTCGGGTTTTTTGATGACACGAATTATTGGGAATTTGATGGCAATGCTGATTTTATCGCTTGGATTACAAGCTAATTTGATAATCGGCTAAAAAGCTACGGATTTTAAAACGGGGCTGTCGATTTGGCAGCCTCGTTTTTGTATTTGTTATCGCAGAAAAGTGGCTCCAAAAATTTTACTGTAATGCGGCGAAAAATTTTGGAAATATTTTTTTATTAAGGTATTCGGCGGCTATTTTGTGTAAACGTAAAATAGCTTGAAAAATATTGTCTGAAAAGACTTGATTTTTCGTGTTGACAAACATTTTTTCTTATGATATTATCTATCTACCTTTATAGGAGATAGCAATGTTAGAGGTAATCACATAAGGGCTTAAAAGGTATAAACGACCAGGCAACGGCTTGGGGAATTTACCAAGCCGTTTTTTTATGTGTAAAGCACTTTAAAAAAAGAATATAGCTAATATCAAATCTGAAGCAGGTCAAGCGTGAAGGGCACATGGCGGATGCCTTGGCATCAAGAGCCGAAGAAGGGCGTGGTAAGACTGCGATAAGCCTCGGTTAGCTGTCTGGCAAGCTTAGCCGGGGATTCCCGAATGAGGCAACTCACCCAGGTAAACCCTGGGTACCCCTAGCTGAACACATAGGCTAGGTGGAGGTAAGCGGGGGAAGTGAAACATCTCAGTACCCCGAGGAAAAGACATTATTCCCCTAGTAGTGGCGAACGAACGGGGATCAGCCTAAACTCTATAAACCTAACGGCTTCAAGGCCTGAGTTTATAAGAGGGTTGTAAGACAGGTTGGGTCCGGCTTGAAACGGGCCAAGGAGTTACAAACCGAACTCTAGTTGAAGGTTCCTGGAAAGGGCAACCACAGACGGTAACAGTCCGGTAAACGAAAGGGGGAGGCTCCTAACCTGTTCTTGAGTACCACGGGACACGAGGAATCTTGTGGGAAGCTACCCTGACCACAGGGTAAGGCTAAATACTCTTGATGACCGATAGTGAACTAGTACCGTGAGGGAAAGGTGAAAAGCACCCCGGGAGGGGAGTGAAATAGACCTGAAACCATGTGCCTACAAGCAGTCAGAGCTCTGATTCGTCGGAGTGATGGCGTGCCTATTGAAGAATGAGCCGACGAGTTAATCTATGTAGCAGGTTAAGTAATAGAAGTTACGGAGCCACAGCGAAAGCGAGTCTGAATAGGGCGTAAGTTGCATAGATTAGACCCGAAGCCGGGTGAGCTACCCATGGTCAGGATGAAGCTTCGATAATCTCGAAGTGAAGGTCCGAACCGGTTAACGTTG
>Ga0265293_10004132_pt1 | contig 25959 bp, 19 predicted proteins | sample Munlanlewell138R_FD_192505 | JGI IMG/M metagenome (GOLD analysis project Ga0265293, IMG submission 192505) | Leachate microbial communities from a municipal landfill in Southern Ontario, Canada - Leachate well 138R | ecosystem: Engineered > Solid waste > Landfill > Unclassified | place: Canada...
TAAAAAGAATAGAGAAAGCAATGGTAAAAAAATAGCCAAAAATTTGTGAAGTAATATCTGGCATGCAAAAGAGAGAAGTGATATACTAGGTGCTAAATATGAAAGAATCAGAAAAAGGCAGAGAATTACATGGTCTCGCAGAAACTTTGCGAGAAAAGGGTGAGTTTGAAAATGCACTTGAGCATACAGACAACGCAACAATTGCATATGTAGAAGATGGTGATGTACGCGGACTTGCTGAAGTCCAGTCTTCACGTCAACTTACATTTGGCCATTTATATTATGAAACGGGCGCTCCTGAGTATCGTATTCTCCAAAAACATGCAGCGATGGCTGCAGTTGAGATTGCAGAGTTATCAGGAGAACCTGAAGCATTGGGTATTCCTTATTTCAATTTAGGAAAATATTATTTTGATGCGAATGAGTATCGAAGTGCAGAAGAGTATTTTAAAAAAGCAGTTGAGAACCTCTCTACTGTTCCAAATAGTAGACATGGGAGGCCTTCAGTTATTGCAGATGTGAAAGGACATCTCCATGTTGCAGAATACTATCTTGGAGATAAAAGTGCCTTAGAGAAGTCATTGAAAGCTCTTGAAGATCTTGAAAAAGCAGAAGAGGCATCGTATGAAAAAAATGTCTGGATGAGTGGTGCGCATCTGCGAATTGCAAATATGATAAAAAATGATCAGACAGATTTAGCACAACATCATTTACAAAAAGCAAAAGAGATTATCGATAGTGATGAAAGACTAGTATTACGCAAAAAACAGTTAGATAAATTAGAACAGCAATTTAAATAAAATTACTTATTCTCTCTCCTCAACTAATTCTAGGAAGTACTTCTCATGCATATGCTATAATTAGGTTCAATCTGCCTCTTACAATATATGACAGCTGCTGAAGTTATTGAACGGTATATTTCTTTTTTTACTAAGCGCGGACACGTGCAGATAGTAAACAGCTCTTTAGTGCCTGAAAATGATCCAACTACTTTATTTACTTCCTCTGGAATGCAACCATTAGTGCCATATTTACTGGGAGAAGAGCATCCTGCCGGTAAAAGACTTGTGAATGTACAGAATAGTTTTCGTGCTCAGGATATTGACGAAATTGGAGATAACCGACACACCACTTTTTTTAGAATGCTTGGGAACTGGAGTTTAGGAGACTATTTTAAAAAAGAACAGATCCCTTGGTTTTGGGAGTTTTTGACAAAAGAGCTACAACTTCCAAAAGAACGATTATATGTTACTGTGTTTGAAGGTGGAGAAGGAGTATCTAAAGATGAAGAAGCAACTCAGATATGGACAGATATATTTACAGCTGAAGGACTTGATCCCAAAGAAAGGATCTTTTCTTATGGAGTTGAGAAAAATTGGTGGTCAAGATCTGGAGTTCCTAAAAATATGCCAGTAGGGGAACCAGGGGGACCGGATAGTGAGGTATTCTTTGAGTTTGATATTCCTCATGATCCTGCTTTTGGGCAAAAATGTCATGTGAACTGTGATTGTGGAAAATACTTAGAAATAGGGAACAGTGTCTTTATGCAATTTAAAAAAACTGAGACTGGATTCGAAGATTTGCCTCAGCGAAATGTAGATTTTGGGGGAGGTTTAGAAAGACTTATTGCAGCCCAGGAAGACACTCCGGATGTTTTTCTGAGCAATCTATTTAGGCCAATTATCCAGGCTATTTCAGATATAACAGGAAAAGAGTATGAAAAAAATGCACGCGAAATGAGAATTGTGACTGATCATTTCCTCGGAGCAATATTTATTATTTCTAATGGAGTATATCCATCAAATAAAGAACAAGGATATATTTTAAGACGTTTAATAAGAAGAGGGTTAGATAATTTTTATCAGCTTGGGGGTCAAACAGTTGAGCCAATTATTGAGTCAATCGTTTCTCAGTATAAAGATACAGACCCTGTTTTAGTAGAGAAATATGAACAGATAAAAGGAGTTATAGAAGAGGAAAGACAAAGCTATGAAAATACGCTTAAAAATGCAAAAGAATATTTAGCAAAAAGATATGAACTTCCACAAGGGAAAGAAGTAGGAAGTGATTTGAAAGGTTTGACAGATATTTCTTCAGAAGATGCATTTAAGTTATATACGTCTTATGGGCTTTCACCAACACAGATAAAATCACTCGGATTTTCATTTAATGATCAAGAGTTTGCAGAGAAAATGAAACAACATGCTGCTCTGTCTCGTGCAGGAGCAGACAAAAAATTCAAAGGAGGACTTGCAGATCATAGTGAAAAAACAATCCATGGACATACGGCAACGCATTTACTCCATGCAGCACTGAGAGATATGTTTGGGAAGACTCTTCAGCAACGTGGTTCAAACATTACTCCTGAAAGAGTACGATTTGATTTCAACTTTGAGAGAAAATTGACTACAGAGGAACTTTCAAAAATTGAAAAAGTAGTGAATGAAAAAATAAAAGAAGCCCTTCCTGTATTTTATAAAGTGCTTCCTCTTGAAGAGGGAAGAAAAGTGGGTGCTATTGGGCTTTTTGGAGAAAAATATGAAGAACAAGTAAAAGTATATTTTGTTGGAGGAAGTGAGAAAGATTTGAAAAGCGCATATTCAAAAGAGTTTTGTGGAGGCCCTCATGTTACAAATACGTCTGAGATAGGGAGTTTTAAGATATTAAAAGAAGAAGGGCTTGGAAAAGGTATCAGAAGAATTTATTCTGTAGTAGAATAAAAATAGTTTATCTATGAAATTTTTATCTGCCCTACGAAAAAAGAAAGTTCCACGCGATTTTTATCTATCGCTAATCTTCAAACCGCATAAAGTAGCGGCAATTTTGTTTGAGAAAACACAAGATTCTCTTGTTATTATTTCTACAAAAGAGGAATTGCTCGCAACTCAGCTTGATCAACTGACAGGAGATGACTTGGTTCGTGTCTCAGATATTGTAATTAGTTCAGTCGAAGGAGCATTACCTGAAGGTGAGATGGTTGAAAATACCATTTTCTCTGTTCCTTATTCTTGGCAACAAGAAGGAAAAATAAGTAGAGAAAATCTTTCTAAACTTAAGAAAATATGTGATGCTCTTGAGCTAAAAGCAATTGGCTTTATTATCTCGGTTGAAGCAATTGTAAATTTTCTTCACAAAAAAGAGGGTGCCCCTGTAAGTGCTATTTTTGTTGAACATGCTGCTGACCAAGCAATCATGTATCTTGTGAAAGGTGGGTCTATTGTTGAAGTGTCCTCTGCAGATGCAGGAGAAGATTTTGTTGAGACAGTAGAAAAGCTTCTTTCCAAAGTGGAGAATGTCTCAAATCTTCCCGCAAAAATAATTTTACATGACTATGAAGGAGTAGATAGTCTTCAGCAGAAATTCCTTAATCATGAATGGAAAAAAGAACTTAATTTTCTCCAAATTCCACAAGTGCTTGTTCTTGAAAAAGGATTTGAAAATGAATCAGTTATTCACGGTGTTGCAAGCCAGATGGGATTTGATGTGTTACAAAATCTTCAAGCAGGAGCGCAGATTATTGATGAGGAAAAAGAAGATTTAGATCCAGAGTATGAAAATATTGAAGTGGCCTCTGCAGAAGAGTTTGGATTTACCCAAGGAGATGCTCTAGTTGAGCCTGAAGAGGAGGGAAATGCAGATACTCAACATATACAAGAAGATGACGAAAGTGAAGAAGAGAATACGGATAATGTACCAGATCAAGATGAGAAAAGTGAATCTTTTTCTTTAGAACATGCAAATGTCCAAATCCCTGATCCTCAAGATACTCCTGATTTAGGAAATGATGAGAGAGAAGAAAAATTATATAAAGACGTAGAGGAAGAAAAAAAAGATACTTTAGATACGCGAACTACTCTCGTTGATAAACTAACCTCAATAAAAATAATCGGAATAATATCTGCGCTTAAAACAAAAGGAGGATTCTCTTCTGTATTAAAACAAGGATTTAATCTTCGGATAGGTATTATCGCATTTGCAGCTATTGCTGTTCTTGTTTTGGGAACATACATGTATTATTCGTATGTACTCAAAGCTGAAGTAATAATTTTTGCAGATAGTACAGTGGTAAATGAAGAAAATGATGTTACTTTCTCTTCTGAAGATAGTACGTCATTTGATGATAAAACTATTACGTTAGGAACAATTGTAGAAAGTGTCGATGTCTCTGCCCAAAAAGATGCGAGTGGAACGAAAGAAACTGGAGAGAAAGCAAAAGGAGAGGTTGTTATATATAACAAAACTGAAAAACCTGTTTCGTTTGAAAAAGGTACTGAGATAACTGCAAATAATCTAGATTTTGTATTACTTAGTGATGTGAAAATAGCGTCAACAAGCTCTTTTTCTACGTCTTTTTCGAATAGTAAAGTAAAAGTAGAAGCCCAAACTTTTGGGAAAGAAGCAAATCTTCCTTCAGGTACTAATTTTACGGTAGATGGAGCGTCAACAGGATCGTATTTTGCAAGGAACGAAAGTGCTTTTTCTGGTGGTACAAAAACAGAGCTTACAGTAGTTTCAAAAGCAGATATTGAAAAGCTGAGATCTGATGCCCAAAAAGGTACAGAACAAAAAGCTTTAGAAGCTGCACGAAAAGAGATAAATAACTCAACCCTCCTTATTAATACTCCGTTATCAACAGATATGGATGAAGAAAAGTTTAGTAAAAAAGAAGGAGAAGAAGCAAAAAATGTATCGCTATCTGGGAAAATTAACTATACATTCGGAACATATGACAAAGACGATATTACTGAGTTTGTTGAACAGATGGCGAGTGGAAGAGTTCCCCAAGATTATTCATTCCATAAAGATCAATCAGATATACAAGTGACAGATATCTCAGTAAAAGACGAAGTAGTTACTGGGAAAATTTCAGTGAACGCAGTATTCCTGCCTACTATAGAAACAGAGAATATACTGTCTGAGATTCGTGGTAAAAAAGTGAAGAATGCTGAGAAAGTGATACATGAGAAAAAAGGAATCTCTGATATTACTATAAAACGAAAAAATGTTCTTCCTCTTTTTCCAGGCTTCTTACCGTTTAATGAAAAAAATATTACGATAACTGTAAAAACAAATGGGTAAAAAATATTATAAAGCTAAAAATTATCAGATAACTAAGTATCTGCGTATTGCAGGGTTAGGGTGTATTTTAGGAGGACTTGGAATTTTTATTTATTTTTTATTTCCTTTAGTAGCATATCAGTTTTTTTTAGGTGCTCCAGTACAAGCTCAAGAGATTGAATCTCCAGTTCCTAAATATCTTATTGGAAGGAATAGTAATGTGCGAAGTCTTATTGGGCAAGGGATTTCGCGTTTGCAGTTTGATTATAAGGATGCAAGAAATTGGTATCCACAAGTACATGCAGAAGAGAAAAAGAATGAGAAAATCAGTAACTACTTACTCTCAATTCCTTCACTCGGGATTCAGAACGCAAACGTGTCAACGACTGATTATGATCTTTCAAAAACCTTAGTTCATTATTATGGACCTGAGAATCCTTTAGATCATGGTACGTCTGTTATTTTTGGGCACTCAACTCTTCCACAGTGGTTTGATCCAACAAATTATGAAGCTATTTTTGCGACTCTCCACACGATAAAAATTGGTGATCAGATTATTATTACAGTAGATGGTAAATCATACACGTATGAGATTTTTTCAACCTCGATTACAGACTCTGATGATGTAAATATATTTTCACAAAGTTATGACAATAGTTATATTACTCTTGTGACGTGTACTCCTCCCGGAACAATCTGGAAACGTCTCATCGTGCGAGCAGTACTAAAATCATAAACTATGGATCCAAATATGTATTCTCAAGACAAGCAGTATGTTTCACCATATCAAGAGCAACGGCTTGATACATGGAAAAACAGGTTTAAAAAAAGTATGCAAGCTGCATGGCCATATTTTTATCGATTCCTCAATGAGTTTTTATTAATTATGTTCAATGTAGTTCGTGGGAGTATTCGGATTGTAAAAGAACAGTTATTTAATAAATAATATATCTATTTTGAGGTACATACTCGTGTCAATATAATTATGTTATACTTAATTTCGTAATGCGCAGATTCGTAGTTCTTCTGATCATTTTAGTAGTACTTATCTCTGGATTTTTTATTTGGTGGAGTAATGGATTAAAACCTGTAGATCCTTCAGCTACTTCTGCCAAAATGTTTATTGTTGAACCCGGAACTAGTGTTCGTGAGATTGGGAATAACTTAAAAGAAGAAGGTTTGATAAAAGATCCTGTTATTTTTTTCCTGTATGTTAAGAAAGAAAAATTAGATACAAAAATTCAGGCTGGGGATTTCAGACTTTCTACAAATATGAGTATTCCTAAAATTCTTGAACAGATGCAAAGTGGAACATTAGATATTTGGGTTACTGTTCCTGAAGGTCTTCGTGCAGAAGAAATCGCAGAAATTTTATCTGAAAAAATCCCTACATATGATCCAACATGGGACACAGTACTTGCTGAGCATGAAGGATATCTTTTCCCTGATACGTACTTAATTCCTCGTGATGCAACAGTTGAATCTGTTGTAGATATTATGCAAAACACATTTTATAAAAAAGTTGAAGCAATGGGTCTTACTCCGACATCATCAAATCTTAAAAATACTATTATTATGGCTTCTCTCATTGAACGAGAATCCAGAGTTGATGAAGAAAAACCATTGATAGCTTCTGTTATTCAGAATAGAATTGACGCTGATATGCCCCTGGGCATTGATGCAACGCTCCAGTATATTGTTGGTAAAAAAGATGGAAAATGGTGGTCAGTTCCAACTGGTGAAGAAAAAAATATAAATTCATTGTATAATACATATACGAATGTAGGGCTTCCTCCAGGACCTATCTGTAATCCAGGAATAGGGGCAATACAAGCAGCGCTGAATCCTGCTTCAAGTGATTATTATTATTATATTCACGACAAGAGCGGACAAGTACATTTTGCGAAGACAATCAGTGAGCACAATAATAACGTTTCAAAATACCTAAGATAGGTTAAAGAAATTAGTTTTAGGCACGAAAATAGAAAATAGGTATTGACAAGCGTTAGATTTTCGTGTATAGATTAACAACACGCAGAAAAAGAAGGGATTATCGTGCCTGCGGCGTTTTTTTGTTTAAAATGCGGGGCTAAAAAAATTGTAGATGGCATTACAACTCACCACACAACGACAATATTGGGGAAAAGAATACGAAAAGCTTCCAGAGCTTGAGTTACTCTCTATTCAAAAACAATCATATAAATGGTTTATTGAAGAGGGAGTTCAGGAAGTCCTCAATGAAATTACTCCGATTAGTGATTTTACTGGAAAAAACTGGGAACTTATTCTCGGAGAATACAAACTAGGAGAACCAAAAATTACTGAAGAACTTGCAGTTCAAAAAGGTCTTACATACTTTACCCCACTTCTCGTAGAAACAACACTCGTAAACAAAAAAACAGGAAAAAGAATTAGTCAAGAAGTATTCTTAGGTGAAATTCCTAAAATGACAGAGCGAGCAACATTTATTGTAAATGGGATTGAGCGTGTAATCGTTAATCAGATTGTTCGTTCACCAGGTGTGTTTTTCACTGCATCTGAAGATCCAATTACCGGAAAAACATTATATACAGCAGAACTTCGCCCTGTACATGGTTCATGGCTTGAATTTACCACAACTCGTAATGACATGATCGTTGTTCGCATTGATCGCCGTAAGAAATTCTTAGCAACAGTATTCTTAAAAGCAATTGGTCTGGAAGGAACAGATAATATTTATGAGCAGTTTAGTGATATTCCAGATGCTACCAATATTATTAAAAATACAATGGAGAAAGATGATACTCGTGGAGAAACAGATGCGCTTATTGAAATCTTCAAAAAAATGAATCCTGGAGAACCAGTTGTATTAGATACCATTCGCTCTAATTTTAGAGACACCTTCTTTGATAGAAGAAGATATGATCTTTCACGAGTTGGAAGATACAAGATTGGACAAAAGTTATCTGAAGTTCCAGGATTTAAAAATTCAGATTCATATACTCTTGCAGTTGACGATATTGTAGGTATTATGAAATATCTTGTGATGCTATCTCAAGGACAAGGAAAATTAGACGATATCGATCATCTTTCTAATCGTCGTGTTCGTAGTGTAGGTGAACTTGTTCAATCTACTGCTTTTCGAGTTGGGGCATTAAGACTTGAAAGAATTATTAAAGAAAAAATGTCTTTGGCATCTACAGAAGAAGATTTTTCACCAAGTCATTTTATTAATGCACACCCAATTATTGCCGCAATTAATGAATTCTTTAGAACTTCTCAACTTTCAGCTATCCTTGACCAAACAAATCCACTTTCAGAAATAGATAATATGCGCCGTTTAACGGTGATGGGTACTGGTGGTATTTCAAGAGAACGCGCTTCATTTTCTATCCGAGACATTAATAGCTCACAGTATTCTCGTATTGATCCTGTTCGATCTCCAGAAGGTCCAAACATTGGTCTTGTAACGTATCTGGCATTATATGCTCGGGTAAATGAGTATGGCTTTTTAGAAGCACCGTATAGAAAAGTAGAAAAAGTAAAAAATGGGAAGAAAACTCGCCTCAAAGTGACTGATGAAATTATGTATATGGATGCATACACAGAGTCTCAATTCTATATTACCCATGCAGATATTAAATTAGACGATGAAGGATATATTGTTGACGATATGGTTCCAGCACGATACGGAGGTTCTTATCTTGAAGTAGAACAAGAGAGAATTGATTTTATTGATGTGGTACCACGCCAAGTGATTGGTACATCTGCTGCTTTAATTCCGTTCATTGACCATGACGAAGCAAACCGAGCACTTATGGGTACTCACATGCAATGTCAGGCTGTTCCGTTAGTAAAAGCTGAAAGTCCAGTTGTTGGTACTGGAATGGAAATGAGTGTTTCAGAAGCAATGGGTCGTGTAGTAAGAGCTCCATTTGATGGAGAGATTACTTTTGTTGACGCAGACAGACTTGTGATTAAAGGAAAAGGTGGAGAAGCTCAGTATCTCATTAAGAAGTTTAAGAGAACATCTTCAAATACTTTCTTTAGCCAAAAGCCTGTTGTTTCAACTGGAGACAAAGTCAAAAAAGGTGACTTATTAATTGATGGGCCTGCTTCAGAAAATGGTGAACTTGGACTTGGATGTAATTTAACAATTGCGTATGCATCTTTTGATGGACTTGGATACGAGGATGCTATTGTTATTTCAGATAAATTAGTAAAAGAAGATATGCTTACTTCAGTACATATTGAAAAACATGAAGCAACAGTAGTAGACACAAAACTTGGCCCTGAAGAAACAACTCGTGATATTCCAAATGTTGCTGAAGAAGATTTGGCAAATCTTGATGAAGAAGGAATTGTAGTTATTGGATCAGAAGTAGAACCAGGAGACATTCTAGTTGGTAAAATTGCTCCAAAAGGTGAAACAGAACTTACTGCTGAAGAAAGATTGCTCCGTGCAATTTTTGGAGAAAAAGCAAGAGAAGTACGAGATACATCTCTACGAATTCCTCACGGAGAAAGAGGAACTGTTATCTCAATTCAAATTCTTGATCGTGCAAAAGGTGATGAGTTAGAGCCTGGAGCATTGAAAAGAATTATTATTGAAGTTGCACAACTTCGTCACGTGGTAGTCGGAGACAAACTTGCTGGACGTCATGGAAACAAAGGTGTTATCTCAAAAATTGTTCCACAATCAGATATGCCTTATCTTGAAGACGGAACACCAGTAGATATTATTATCTCTCCAATCTCAGTACTTGGTCGTATGAACCTTGGACAGTTGCTCGAAGCACATCTTGGTTGGGCAGCAAAGAAATTAGGATATAAAGTGGCATTGCCAGCTTTTGAAAAGTTATCAGAGGATCGTATTTTTGAAGCTCTTGAAAAAGCAGGAATCCCTGCAAACGCAAAAGTAAAATTATATGATGCTCGTACAGGAGAAGCATATGAGAATGATGTTGTAGTAGGAATTGGATACATTATGAAGTTAATTCACATGGTAGAAGATAAAACTCATGCACGTTCTACAGGCCCTTACAGTCTTGTTACCCAGCAGCCTCTTGGAGGTAAAGCACAGATGGGTGGACAAAGACTTGGAGAGATGGAGGTATGGGCACTTGAGTCACATCGCGCAGCATACACATTGCAAGAGATGCTTACTACCAAATCTGATGATATTGCAGGTCGTGCAAAAGCATTTGAAGCAATTATTAAAGGTATTGATATTCCAACGCCACGTGTTCCTGAATCATTTAAAGTATTGATTCGAGAATTACAATCTCTCGGAATTAACGTAGACGCAATGGAGGGTGTTCATGATACATCTGAAGAAGACGAAACTGTAGAAGAAGCTACTGAGAACATGGAAGCACAAAAAGCAGGAGAAGAACTTGTTGATGCTGTTACCGATACTTCAGTGACTGATGAAGAAGCCGCTGCAACAGATGAAGTTGGGGAAGAAGTTATTGAGTCTGAATCAGAAAAAGCAGAGGAAGAACCAACTGATGATGAAATTACAAAAGTTCATGATACAATAGAGACCGAAGCGAAAGAAGGAGAGGAGGAAAAAGACGCAGAATAAAATGCGTGATACACACAACGTGTGTATATAACAGAGATTTAAATTATGGATAACGGACAAAATACAAATTACGAAGCACGATCAACAAGTAAATCAAAGAATCGAAAGTTTGATCTTATTAATATTGCTGACTTTACCGGTCTTAAGATTACTGTTGCAAAACCAGAACAAATCAAAGAATGGTCATATGGGGAAGTAACAAAACCAGAGACAATTAATTACAGAACATTCAGACCTGAAAAAGATGGGTTATTTGATGAGAGAATTTTTGGTCCAACACGAGATTTTGAATGTTATTGTGGAAAATACAAAAGAATCCGATACAAGGGAATTATCTGTGACCGCTGTGGAGTCGAAGTTACTTACTCACGCGTACGTCGTGAACGTATGGGGCATATTACTCTTGCATGTCCTGTAATTCATGTATGGTACTCAAAAGGATCTCCATCAAAACTTTCTACATTACTTGATCTTTCTCAAAAAGAACTTGAAGGCGTAATCTATTATGCAAGTTATCTTATTGTTGGTATTGATGAAGATAAAAGAAAAGAAGCACAAGAAAAATTAGAGTTAATTAAACAAGAAAGACTTGAAAGAATTAAAACTCAGATTGAAGAAGATAGAGCAGCTCTTGTTCAAGATAATGAGGAAAAACAAAAAGAAGTAGAAAAATCATTAACAGAAGAACGCAAGAAGCTTGTACTTGAAGAAACCAATATTGCACTTCGACAGAAAAATATTGCGTTAGATAAAAGATTAGAAACAGAAACATCAAGAACAGAAGAGATTTTTGCTCGTGTTGGTGATATTGTTAAAAATCTTCGTGTATGGAATGTTCTTTCTGAAGAAGAGTATGTTCGATTACTTGAATATGATATTCCTCTTTTCTTTGAAGTAGAGACAGGTGCATCAGGTATTTTGAAAGCAATTGAATCAATTGTTCCTCAAACATTGATTGGCCAACTCAGAGAAGATATTGGAAAGTCTTCTGGACAACGCCAGTTAAAACTTCTTAAAAGATTACATCTTATTGAATCTATAAATAAAGCTGGTATTGATATCCGCTCACTTGTATTGAGAGTGATCCCTGTGTTACCACCAGATCTTCGACCTATGGTTCAACTCAATGGAGGAAGATTTGCAACATCAGATCTTAATGATCTTTACAGAAGAGTTATTAACAGAAACAATCGTTTGAATCATCTTATCTCTCTTGGTGCTCCTGAGATCATTCTGAGAAATGAAAAACGTATGTTACAAGAATCTGTAGATTATCTTATCGATACATCTATTAGAACAAGTACAACTCAAAGACAGTTCAAATCATTATCAGATATTTTAAGAGGGAAACAAGGTAGATTTAGAAAGAATCTTCTTGGAAAACGTGTTGATTACTCAGGACGATCTGTAATTATTGTAGGTCCTGAGCTTGCATTAAACCAGTGTGGTATTCCAAAAGAAATGGCATTAGAGTTATTCAAGCCTTTTGTTATCCGTGAAGTAATTGCTCGAGGATATACTACTCCAAATGCAAAAGCTGCAAAACGATATATTGAGAAAAGACCACCAGAAGTATTTGATATCTTAGAAGAAATTACAAAAAACCATCCTGTGTTACTTAACCGTGCTCCAACCTTGCACAAGCTGGGTATGCAAGCATTCTTCCCAGTACTTGTTGAAGGATCTGCGATTAAAGTTCACCCATGTGTGTGTTCAGGATACAATGCAGATTTTGACGGTGACCAAATGGCAATCCACGTTCCTTTGTCTACCCGTTCACAGCAAGAAGCTATTGAGCTCATGATGCCTGAGCACAATCTTTTGAAACCAGCAGACGGTAGTCCTATCACATTACCAAACAAGGAAATGGCTCTTGGATCATTCTATATGACCAGTGTAGATGAACGTCTCCGCCGTGAGAATCTTCCTGTGTTTGCTTCAAATAATGAGGCTCATCTTGCATTTACTCTGAAGAAAATTGCAATGAGAGAACCGATAAGAATACGAGTAAACGGAGAGATCATAGAGACTACTATGGGTAGACTTCTCTTTAATGAAAGACTTCCAGAAGGAATGGCATATGTAAATGAGCCAGTACGTGCTGCATCTATTACTCGTATTATTACTGAAGCAATGGTGAGTTATTCTGAAGCAGAAGTTGCTCGATTAATTGATAACATCAAAGAAATAGGATTTTACGGCGCAACAGTATCTGGTATCTCTGTTTCAACGTTTGATCTTAAGATGGTAGACGGAAAAGAGAAGTTTATTAAAGAAGCTGAGAAAAAGATTAAAGAAATTGAAAGCGAGTACCAATCAGGTCTTATTACTCTTGCTGAACAGAAAAGACTTGCAAATGATGTCTGGTTTGAAACTACAGAGAAAATGGCTAACTTAACCTGGGATCTTTTCGAAGATCAGGACATGGTGAAAATTATTGCAGAGTCAGGAGGAGCTCGTGCTGGAAAATCTCAGATCATGCAGTTGTCAGCTATGAGAGGTTTAATTTATGATCCTCTTGGTCGTATTGTTGAACTTCCAATTAAATCTAATTTCCGTGAAGGGCTTTCAATTTTCGAATACGTTAACTCTGCTCGTGGCTCTCGAAAAGGTTTAACAGACTCAGCACTTCGTACAGCAGACGCAGGATATCTTACCCGCCGTCTTGTTGACGTAACCCATGATGTCATTATTAGAGAAGAAGAGTGCGGATCAGATCGAGGAATTGAAGTAGACATGCGTGAATGGGAGAATAAAATGTACATGACCAATATGCTTCTTGGACGTGTAGTTGCTGAGGATATTACTACAAAACGTAAAAAAGTTGTTGTAGAAAAAGGAAGTATAATTGATCATCAAGTATTAGAAGAAGTCCTAAAGACAGAAGGTATTGAAAAAATATCGTTGAGATCTCCTCTTTACTGTAAATTAAAGTATGGTATTTGTTCAAATTGTTATGGATGGGATCTTTCTTCATACCAAAAAGCAAATCTTGGTACTCCAGTCGGTGTGTTAGCAGCACAGTCAATTGGTGAACCTGGTACACAACTTACCATGCGTGTTAAGCACTTTGGTGGAGTTGTTATGAGTGACGTGACCCAAGGTTTACCAAGAGTAGAAGAACTGTTTGAAATAAGACGTCCAAAAAACCTTGCTCCTGTCAGTGAAATTGCAGGAAAAGTCCAGATTACTCAAGTTGATGATGGATTTGTGATCAGAGTTCGTAACACAAAAACAAAACCAGTTGAAGAGCGTGAATACTTTGTTCCACTCACCTCAACGATTCTTGTTGAAGAAGGTCAGATGGTGGAGACAGGGACACAACTTTGCGAAGGATATCTTGATCCAAAAGAGATTTTGAAAGTAAGTGGACTTGAAGCGGCTCAGAGATATGTTGTAAAAGAAGTCCAGAAAGTATACGAATCACAGGGTATTTCGATTAATTACAAACACTTTGAAACAATCATTAGAAAGATGTCTGATAAAGTTCTTATTGAGACACCTGGGGATACTGCATTACTTCCAGGGGATCTTGTGTCCAAAGTGAGATTTGAAGATGAGAATGCAAGTGTAATCTCTGAAGGTGGAGAACCTGCTTCAGCTCGTGAGACGATTTTAGGTATTACTAAAGCAGCATTAATAACTGATAGCTGGTTGTCATCTGCTTCATTCCAGGAAACAACTCAGGTACTAACTGATGCATCACTCGAAGGTGCTGAAGATCATCTTGTTGGTTTGAAAGAAAACGTGATTGTAGGACGACTTATTCCTGTACGACCTGAACTGTTAAATCAGACTCCAGATGATATCTCTATGTAACGTTTGTTACGATACTTCAGATATTAAGACTAATTTTCAAGTGGATGAATAAATAGGATTTGGATTGTAAGGGTCTGGTATTTTAGCTTCAGATATAGTACAATAGTGAGCACAAATAAATAATTTATGCCAACAGTAAATCAATTAGTAAAAAAAGGTCGGTCTCGAAAGACAAAAAAGTTGAAAGCAACAGGATTGCGTAATACTTTTAATGCTCGAACCAGAAGCTATAATGAAAATCCAGCACCTCAGAAAAGAGGAGTTGTTACCTTAGTTCGTACAATGACTCCAAAAAAGCCAAACTCAGCACTTCGTAAAGTTGCTCGTGTAAAACTATCTAACCGAGAAGAAGTAACAGCATATATTCAAGGAATTGGTCATAATTTAGCAGAGCACGGTATTGTACTTGTCCGTGGAGGTCGTGTAAAAGATTTACCAGGTGTTAAATATCACTTAGTAAGAGGGAAATTTGATCTTGGTGGTGTAGAAGGAAGAAATACTTCTCGAAGTAAATATGGTACAAAGAAAGCTACAGGAGGAGCTAAATAATTATGGCACGCGGAGGAGTTAAAAAAGCACGATTAACAGTTGATCCAGACCCAATGTACGGTAGTCTTATTCTTGCAAAATTCATTAATCGGCTTATGCGCGATGGAAAAAAGACAACGGCTCAGCGTGTTGTGTATTCAGCATTAGATATTCTTGAATCAAAAGGGAGTAATCCTGTAGAACTATTTGAGAAAGCTTTAGATAACATTGGACCCAAAGTAGAAGTAAAAGCACGTCGTATTGGTGGAGCAGCATATCAAGTCCCTACAGAGGTGAGGGGAAGTCGCAGACAGTCTCTTGCTATCCGTTGGTTGCTTGAAGCAGCAGAAAAGCGTTCAAATGCTGAATTTAAAACATTTGCAGAGAAACTAGCTGCTGAAATTATTGATGCTTCAAAAGGTGAAGGAGAAGCAATGAGAAAGAAAGAAGTTGCACACCGTATGGCAGAAGCAAACAAAGCATTTGCAAGCTTTAAATGGTAACTTCCGTTTGCTAATTTTTAATTTCCCAATTTTTTATTAACTCTTGACAAAGTCTTTTTGTTTATGCCACACTTACTTATATGGCAAAGAGAACTGTCCGTAAATCAACAAAAAAAGCAGTAAAAAAAGGAATAGCACATCGTATTCCTGAAAAACATCATAATAGAGTGATTGTGTATGGAGGACTTATTGCAATTGCTCTCATGATTCTTATCTCCAGTACTCTCTAAAGAATATTTGTGTTGACTCTCTTCCGTTTCGTGTATAGTATTGTTTTATATGGCAAAAAAGAAAACAAAAAAAGCAGTAAAAAAGGGTAGTAATAAAAAAATCAAGAACATGTGGCTACTTGTAATTGGAGGAGTTGTTATTGCGTGTATTGTTGTTGTAATTGCTACACTAATAATTAGTCACTCAAAGTTAAAAACAGAACAAGTAAATAATTTTGAAGAGTTAAAATCTATTGAGCTTTCTCAATAAGTGGTGAAAAGTTTATTCAGAAACAAAATCTACTGCAAGGATTGCATCTCCTACTTGAATATTTTTGACTACTGCCATTCCTTCAACAACAGTACCAAAGTTAATATACTCACCGTTTAGCCAGTCTGCAGGTGTCTTTGTAATAAAAAACTGAGAATCATTTGAAAACTCTTTGTCTGCGCCACGAGCCATTCCCAAAGATCCAGCAACAAAAGGTCTTTGGTTGTACTCACTGGGTATTGTCCCTCCACCAGTCCCGTTCCCTTTTGGATCTCCGCCTTGAATAACCCAGTCTTCAACTCTGTGGAATTTTAAGTTTTTATAAAACCCTGATTCTGCTTTTACATAAAAATTCTCAACAGCTTTTTTAGCTTCTTTATTGAATAATTGCACCGTAATATCTCCTTTAATTGTCCTGATGATAACTTTGCTTGATTCAGTCGCTTGCAGCACTGAAGTATCTGGAGTTGGGCCAGTAGTAACCATAGGTGAAGTAGTTGGAATCTCTGGTGGTTGAAAAGGGGTTGTCTGTGTCTCTGATCTTACAAGGTTTTGGGACTCTGGTGCAGGAGGATTTTGATTAAAAAACATAACCAATCCAAGTCCAATGAGTAGAGCAGTAATGATAATTACAACGGCTTTCGTCATAGAGGGTTACAGTATACGCGAGCAATGTAAGAGAATCAAGACTAATTGCGTATAACAATAATCTCTTTTGTACTATGAGTAAGTAGTTTGTATCCTGTTTCTGTGATCTGGACGGTGTCTTCAATTCTTATACCTCCTTTTGGTATATATACTCCTGGTTCAATCGTAACAATCATATTTTCTTCGAGTACTGTGTGATTGGCTGGAGAAATTGTAGGTGCTTCATGTACGTGTATCCCTAGTCCATGTCCAACAGCGTGTGGGATAGTGTATCCTTTTTGTTTCAAGTAGGTACGCGCGCGACTATCTACAGATTGTGCAGTTCTTTTCTTAAGCTTCAGTGCGCATAATGCTTTTTCTTGTGCAAGTTTCACAGCACCATACTGATTTCTTATCTCATCAGTTACAGATCCAAAGAAAATAGTGCGGGATAAATCACTGCAGTAATTATCATATCGTGCTCCTATATCGAGCAGAATATAGGTGTCCTTGAGAGTAAGTTTTTTATTTGATGGATGATGATGTGGAATAGATGCATTCTTTCCAAATGCAACAATAGATTGAAAAGCTGGAGTAGCACCTTTTTCTTTAAAAAAATTATCTATTTCTTGTGCTAATTGCGTTTCGGTTACTCCCAAATAAATTTTATCCAGAATAAAAGAAAATGCACTATCTGTTATTTTACATGCTTTCTTTATTTTGTTAATTTCTTTAGGTGTCTTTTTTACTCTGAGAAAAGAAAGCAGAGAAGTACAGTCTGCAATCTTTGCTTTTTGTCGTACTACTTTTTTTAGTAATTTATACTCTTTTACGGTAAGTTCAGACTCTTCATATCCAATTTTCTGTATTTTTTCTGCATCTACAATTGTATTTATTGCTGAATATGCACCAGATCGTGCGCTCGTTTCAATGAGATTAAATTCTTTGGGGTATGAAATTCCTAAAAATCTACTATCAGTAAAAATATACGCATTTTGCAAAGTAATAAACATGCAGGCATCTCTTTCTATGGGAGAAAAATTGAATATTCCGGTATAGTATGCTATTAAGTCACTAGACACTATAAGGATTGCGTCAAAACATTCTTGCTTCATTTTTTGTCTCAATTCCTGGATAAAAGTGTGCATGGGAGTATTATACTATGTCTACTTTACAATGCTGCATATTTGCAGTAAAATAGAGTATTCCAAAAAAGGAATTTTTTTTTGGCAAAAAGCTTATGGCTGATACGAACTCAAGAAATGTACCGTTAGATAAAATCCGCAATATAGGAATTATTGCGCATATCGATGCAGGTAAAACAACTACTTCTGAAAGAATCCTTTTCTATACTGGAAGATCATACAAAATTGGTGAGGTACACGAAGGTGCTGCAACCATGGACTGGATGGATCAAGAAAGAGAAAGAGGGATTACTATTGTTTCTGCAGCTACCACCGCTTTCTGGAAAGATTACAGAATTAATTTAATTGACACTCCTGGCCACGTAGACTTTACGGCTGAAGTAGAACGCTCACTCAGAGTACTTGATGGAGCTATTACCGTTCTTGATGCTGAAGAAGGCGTGCAATCACAATCTGAGACTGTATGGCGTCAAGCAGATAAATATCATGTTCCTCGTATTTGTTTTGTAAATAAAATGGATAAATTAGGAGCTGACTTTAATAAAACAATGCAGTCAGTTGTTGAAAAACTGGGAGCTAATCCAGTCACAATCGGATTCCCGATTGGTGCAGAAAATGACTTCAAAGGTATCTATCATCTGTTAGAACAAAAAAGTTATATTTGGTCAGGAGAAGAATTAGGAGCAGCTTTTGAAGTAAGTGATGAAATTCCTGCAGGAATGGAAGAAGAAATTGCAGCTGCAAGAGAAAAAACAATTGAAAAGATTGCAGAAACAGACGACACATTAATGGAAAAATATCTTAATGGAGAAGAGTTGTCTATGGAAGAATTGAAAAAAGCTCTTCGAGCTGCAACTATTGCATATAAACTTGTTCCTGTATTTGCAGGAACATCTCTCAGAAACAAAGGAGTACAGCCATTACTTGACGCTGTACTGGATTTCTTACCATCCCCTATGGACTTGAAAGAAATTAAAGGTATTAATCCCAAAACAAACGAAGAAGAAGTTCGTCAACTTGTTGCAGATGAAGCATTTACAGGATTTGCCTTCAAAGTTCAGATTGACCCTCATGTTGGAAAAATTACGTATGTCCGTGTGTACTCAGGTAAATTAGTAGCAGGATCATATGCATACAACAGTTCAAAAGATGTAAAAGAACGTGTGGGAAGGCTCCTTCTTATGCATGCAAATCAAAGAGAGGAAATAAAAGAAGCATATGCTGGAGAGATCGTAGCGGTGGTTGGATTTAAAGATACTGTTACTGGAGATACATTGTGTGATGAAGCAAAACCTATTGTTCTTGAGCAAATTACATTCCCTGAACCTGTCATCTCTCTTGCTATTGAACCAAAAACTAAAAGTGATCAAGAAAAGCTTGGTGTTGCCTTGAAAAAATTAATGGAAGAAGATCCTACATTTACGGTGAAGACAGATCATGAGACAGGGCAAACGATTATTTCAGGTGTAGGAGAACTTCAGCTTGAGGTTAAAGTTGAGACAATGAAAAGAGAGTTTGGTGTTGAAGCAAATATTGGTGCTCCACAGGTTGCATATAAAGAGACAATTGCAAAAGATGCAAATGGAGAAGGAAAATACATCAGACAGACAGGTGGTAAAGGACAGTATGGTCATGCAATGATTAAAATTGAACCGCTACCTCGTGGTGAAGGATATGAGTTTGTTGATGAGATCAAAGGAGGAGCAATCCCACGTGAATTTATCTCTCCTATTGATAAAGGTGTTCAAGAAGCTATGGATCGTGGAGTATTGCTTGGATACCCAATGGTTGATGTCAGAGTACGATTATATGATGGATCTTTCCATGATGTTGACTCTTCAGAGATGGCATTTAAAATTGCAGGATCTATGGCATTCCAAGATGCATCTAAAAAAGCAGGGCTTGTACTTCTTGAGCCAATTATGAAAGTAGAAGTTACTACTCCAGAAGAATATATGGGAAATGTTATTGGTGACCTTTCTTCAAAAAGAGCTCAAATTGCGGGAACTGAAGAAAGAGGTAATGCAAGAATTGTTTTGGCAATGGTTCCTCTTGCTGAACTTTCAGGGTATGCAACTACACTCCGATCAATGACACAAGGTCGTGCCTCTAGTTATATGGAAGCTTCTCATTATGAAGAAGTACCTCAAAACATTGTGCAAGCAATGCTTGCCAAATCTACTTTCACAGGAAGAATTGAATAGTTTCTTCTAAAAAAAATGTGAATGATAGTTTCTGAACTGATATAATCACTGTATGGCCCGTGTTAAACTTTCTGAACTTACTGCCAAAAAATTACTCCATAATTATTTAGAGATACCTTACGCGGGAACTGACTCTCCCAACTCTCTTGACCCGTCTAAAAAATATGTGGTGAAAGTTGATGAGGGTATAAAAAAGCGAATGAAACAAGGGCTTGTTGCAGTCAATGTTTCAGTGGATGAAATATCCCCTTTTGTACAACAGTTACATAACAAAGGATATACCAATATAATTATTGAAGAGTTTGTTCCTCATGAGAATAGTCAAGAAAAATATCTTGCAATAGAGAGAGTTCGTGAAGGATTTAAGATATTCTACTCAGATACAGGAGGTATTGAGATCGAAGAATCAGGAAATATTCATGAGGAGATTGTACATGCAGAGAATGAAACAGAAGAAACAGCAAAAATAGAACAAGTACTAGGTGTTCCTCAGTTATTTATTTCTCAAATAATGGGTGTTATGAACACCTATCATTTCTCCTTTCTTGAAATAAATCCATTAGTTGTACAAGACCAGAACGTATACATCCTTGATTTGGCTGTTGAAGTAGATACTGCAGGATCATTTTTCGTAGATAATGCATGGGGTCCCCAAGATTATCGATATGGTCATATCAAAGATAAAACTGAAGAGGAAAATAATATAGAGGATCTTGTCTCAAAATCTCAAGCATCATTCAAGTTTGTTCCGTTGAATATGAATGGTTCTATCTTCCTTCTTTTATCTGGAGGAGGGGCAAGTATTGTTATTGCAGATGAAGTAGCGAATCTAGGAAAAGGAGATACTCTTGCAAATTATGGTGAGTATAGTGGGAATCCAAATGAAGAAGAAACATATATTTACACAAAAAATCTTTTATCATATATGCAGAAATCTACATCAGAAAAAAAGGTTCTTATTATTGCAGGTGGGGTCGCAAACTTTACCGATGTTAAAAAAACATTTCTTGGAGTAATCAGAGCAATCGAGGAAATATCTGATTCAATGAAACAATCTGAGGTCAAAGTATATGTGAGACGTGGAGGACCTAATCAGGTAGAAGGTCTTGCTCTTATGAAAGAGTTCTTAGAGAAAAAGGGGTTATATGGTCAAGTATCTGGGCCAGATATTGTATTAACAGAGATTGTACGAGAAGCTATTAAACACGTAGAATAAAAACTTCTGCGCACATTTATTATGGTAAATATACAAGAATTAAGAACAATGGATTACAAAATAGTTGTCATTGGCTCTCACCACGCTATTATCCAGTCTATTATAGATTTTGATTATTTGACGGGTAAATTACAGCCAAGTATAAGCGCTATTATTGCTGGAGGAAGAAAGTTTGAAAGATATTTCTGGGGAAACGAAGAGGTAATGATTCCTGTTTTTCCAAGTCTTGGAAAACTTCCTGCAGATTTACAACAGACTGTCACATTATTTGCGAATGTGTCTTCTGGAAGGAGGGTTTTGGCGTATACACAAGAGGTTTTGCAGTTACCATCAATACTTGGTGGAGTCGTATTCGCAGAAGATGTCCCTGAAGAACATGCATTATCTCTCTATAGAAAAGCAGAGAGTTTACACAAGTTTATTCTTGGTCCTGCAAGTGTAGGGCTCCTTATCCCTACTTCTCTGAAACTTGGTGCTATAGGGGGAGTAGATTATAGACAGTTAATAGATTCCCACCTTTTTACAGAGGGTAATATAGCGGTATTTTCGGCAAGTGGTGGAATGACAAATGAGATTATTCGTATTGTTGCATTACAAAATAAAAGGCTTTCTTTCGCACTCGCGTTTGGTGGAGATAGATTCCCAATTTTGCAACCAAAAGATGCATTTCGTATAGCTCAACAAGATCCTTCCACAGAAGGTATTGTCTATTTTGGAGAGTTGGGCGGAACTGATGAGTATGCTCTTGCAGACATGATCAAATCAGGAGAGGTAACCAAACCAGTAGTTGCATATATTGCGGGAGCTATCTCAGACTATTTTGAAGAGCCTCCACAGTTTGGTCATGCAAAAGCCATGGCAAAGAATAAAGATGAAAGTGCAAAAATAAAAGCTCAGACTCTTAGAGAAGCAGGTGCACAGGTTGCAGAATCATTTGATGAGTTTGTAAAGTTAATTGCATCTCTTCCTGAGAAATCTTTAACAGAAAAAGAGTATACTACGCAGATAAAAGAATTATCACAAAGACACCATGCGCTAATTGCTACTTCTGTGAGTGCAGATAAAAATGGAGTTGCAACGTTATTAGGAGAAAACCTACTTACATTTGCCCAAAACTCTTCGTTTGCAGCAATTGTCTCTTCAATGTTTCTTGGAAAGAAAATAAAAAGTACAGAGCTTGAGAGCTGTATTGACTTTATTTTACGTCTTCTTGTTGACCACGGGCCATATGTATCAGGCGCAGTTAATACGATTGTTACTGCTCGTGCAGGAAGAGATTTACCATCAGCACTTGCCTCAGGGCTTCTTACCATAGGACCACGGTTTGGAGGAGCAATTAATCAAGCGGCAAGTAACTGGTTAACAGGAGTTACAAAGGAGATGCGAAGTGTAGATTTTGTAGAGGACTTTGCAAAGAAAAGAACGTATATTGCAGGAATTGGTCATAAAAAATACAGAGTAGATATGCCTGATCCACGAGTGACAGAGATTCTTGCATTTGTAGATAATCTTGAGAAAAAACGTTTTACAACGTTTGCAAGATCTACTGAACAATTAACAGTACATAAAAAAGGGAATTTAATTTTGAATGTTGATGGTGCTATTGCGTGTGTTCTTTTAGATATTTTATCTGAAAAAGAAGATTATTCAGATGACCAATTACAAGAATTGGTAGATATTGAGTTTTTTAATACATTATTTGTACTTTCACGTTCTGTTGGATTTATTGCTCATTATCTAGATCAAAAACGTCTTGATGAAGGATTATTTAGACTTCCAGACACTCTTGTTGCAGATGTAAGGAGGAAATAAAATGTCAAATGAAAGATTTTTTCGTATTTCTGTTGAAACCCCAGAAGAAGCAAAAAGGAATGTAGCCCAAGAATGGTTTGATTGTTACGAAAGCTTAGAGAAAATGGGTATTCAACCATTAAAGGATTGGCCAGAATTTGGAAATAGAGTATGGATAGAAAGAGAACTTCAAAGACAAGGAGTATCTTCTATCAAAAGACAGGATATATTATCATTATTGGATTTCCTACACAGTGTTCCATCCCCAGATAAAGACGCTGTAGAACCTCAAAAGAGGGTACATATCGGTAAATTTTCTTGGCGGAAAGGAGGAAGACCTTCTCCTCCAACATCTACAATTGATTATTATTTAGAACGAAAAATAGTAGGAACTTCATCTTTCCCATGGAAGATTGAAAATATTTTAGATAATGTCTTTAGGATAAAAACTGAACAAATCTCTACTTCTCCAGAGCCTGTTGAGATAGAATTACCTACTTCAGAATCGTTTGTTTTTGAGAATCAGTTACATACTGATGAAACAATTGAGGAGACATCTGTGAGCATGAAATCTGGAGTTGAATACCCTCTTATGCCTGGTGCTTTACAACAAATGTAATTTAAAATATATGAATATATATAACGACTTTGATCTGAAATCACTCCTCTGGTACAAAATTGGCGGAGTCGCTAAGTGTCTTTTAGAGTGTAAATCAAAAAAAGATGTTTTAGAAGCACTTGAGTTTGTGCATAAAAACAACATAAATAAATTTTTTATTATAGGGACTGGCTCAAATCTTGTGTTTTCAGATAATTATTTTGATGGAGCAATAATATATTTAGCAAAACCTGAAAATCCATCTTTCCAAAAAGATGGTGATATTGTAACTGCATATGCAGGTGAAATCCTTGGTGAATTTGTTCAATTTAGTCTTGATCATAATTTGATTGGTCTTGAATGGGCCGGAGGGCTACCTGGTACAGTAGGGGCTGCGGTTCGTGGGAACGTAGGTGCATATGGAGGAGAAATAAAGGATAGTGTACAGGAAGTTGAAGTAGCACTAATAGAAGACAGTGTAGTTACGGTAAAAACTTTCACAAATCATGAATTACTGTTTTCATATAGACATAGTCTTATTAAAGCACATAATGATTCAATGGTTGTATTATCTGTTACTCTAAAACTAAAACAAGGGAGTGAGGAAGAAGTTATTGAAGCAAAAAGAGTACGAGATCTTCATATTCAGCAACGAAAAGATAAACATCCTTTAGAGTATCCTAACTGTGGTTCTGTTTTTAAAAATATTCATAAGAAAGAAGATGTTGAAAGAGTTCTTGCCGTATATCCAGAGCTCTCTGAAAAGATTAAGAATGATTGGTATGGAAAAGTGTCTATGGCATATCTTATCCAAAAGCTGGGACTACAAGGATATAGAGTGGGGAATGCACAGGTTTCAGAAAAACACGCACTTTTTATTGTAAATTTAGGAGGAGCAAAGTCTTCTGATGTAAAAAGTATTATTAATACAGTACAGGAGAAGTGTAAAGAGGTTTTTGGTTTTACTCCTGAAATAGAAGTAGAAATTGTAGAAAATTAAAGACAAAGACAGCGTTATTCAGCTCCAATTATAATTTGAGCATCTCCTGAGCCAGTATATGTAGTAGTTGTGTCTCCTATTGTATAGTCAGATCCTAAATCTTTTTTAAGAAGGTTAAGGAAATTTTTCTTTGTACTTTTAACATTGATTTCTGTTGATTCGTAATCACTTGAATCTGCGTTTCCTGTTGATGATACTGTATATCCAAGATCTTTTAATTTGGTAGATAGTTTGCCTGCTGCACCTGAGACTCCGCTTCCATTTAATACAACAATTGAGAGATCTGCTCTATCAAGTCCTGTTGCTGTATCTACAGAATCAGAATCTTTCTCTGTTATTGTAGGAGATGAAGTAGCTTCGCTCTCTTCTGTTGTATCAGGCGCAAGAGAAGGAGTTACATCTGTAGGTTCTTCATACTCAATTGCAGTAGGAGCAGCATCTTTTAATTGATTATTTCTCGAGCTTAAAAACTGTGCAGCACCAATTCCTATGATAACAATAAGAAGAATAAACAGAACAACGTACAAAGCTTTTCCAGGAGTTCGAGGTGAATTATTAGAAGATCTAGATGCGTATGATTGAAATGGTGGAACTATTTTTTCAGCCATGTACAATAAGCATTATATCGACATACCATGCTGAAATCAATTCTTTTTTTGTTCAGGAGTTGTTGTATCTTGATGTAATATAAACTCACCACTAGGAGCAAGAATATTTTTCTGAGTAGTTTGATTATTTTGTGTAGGTTTACGTTCTGGTGTTGCTTGAGCAACAGGCTTTTTATCTTGTTGTGAATCTCTCTTATTTGGCTGTTGAAATCCTTTTTGAGGAGGATTTTTCTTATGAGGCTGCTTTTGATTGTCTCTTTTTTGCTGTTGTCCACCTGTTGAAGATTGTCCTTTTTTTGTATTTTGTGTGGGAGACGCTCCTTTACCAGGCTCGTTCTTGAGAGGAGGAGATTGCTTTTGTTTTTCATTCTGATTGAAATTTTTTTGTCCTTGCCGATTATCTATTTTAGAAATATCTGGTGCATTCTCCTCAGTAAGGTCAGGAGTTTCTGTTGGTTTAGAACTATAGCGTTCACTTGAGACTCTAATTACTTTTTGTCTATTATTGTTTGCACTTCTTGGGAGCGGAAGAGTGTATGTCATGAATGGAGAGGTGGTGACTCCATCTATATAAAGTTTGAGAAGTGCTTGATAATTGCCTAATGCAAGAAGATCTTCCTGTGTAAATCTTTCCCCATACTCTTTTGCAAGATACTCTGCGTCTTGTGCTCCTACAATGAAAGTCATGAGGGTTCCAACATTTCCAAATATTGCAGCCATTAATTCTTCTGGGATCTGGGCAGTGTATTGATTTGCCAAGATAAGATCGAGTCTATATTTTCTTGCCTCTGATAATATTTTAATAAATGAAGTTGT
>Ga0265293_10004133_pt1 | contig 25953 bp, 38 predicted proteins | sample Munlanlewell138R_FD_192505 | JGI IMG/M metagenome (GOLD analysis project Ga0265293, IMG submission 192505) | Leachate microbial communities from a municipal landfill in Southern Ontario, Canada - Leachate well 138R | ecosystem: Engineered > Solid waste > Landfill > Unclassified | place: Canada...
GAGTAAGTCTCCAATAAAGCGTTCGTTTGCAAATTGAACAGCGCTCTCTTTCTCACGAAGAAGTCGCTTGCGATAGTTGTCTAAGTCGGCAACTTTTCGCACATACGTCTCTTTTTCTTGTTCAATTTCTCTCTCTAAGTCTTGAACTCGACTTTCGAGAAATGTCACTTGCTCTTCAGATGTAAGGTTCTCAGATTCAGATTGATGCATCTGGTCTTGTAGTTGCTCTTCATTCATCTCAGTGTTCACGTTTTTTTCCATATTTTTGTTACTCTCACAGTAATGATATATTCACAATGTTTGATATTTAATGTGTAAATATTAGGTTTTTAAACCCTCAAATAACATAACCACGCATAGTCGTAACGTCAAGCCACACAGCTGTTTTTTGAGGGAAGTCCCCTTTAATCGTCGTCTAAGGAGATCTCTTCCTCATCATCCTCTCTATCATAGAGATCTGATTCAATACGAGGTTGGCTTTTTGGAAGATTGAGCTCACCTTCCTCGACTTCCATCTCATCAAGCTCTTGTTCTTCATCCCAATCGTCATACTCTTCTATTTCAAGTAGCTCGTCTTCAAGCTCTTGTGGCTCATCAACTTCCCTAAAGGCTTCTTCTTGCTCAACTTCCTGGGAGCTCTCTTCAATGACCTCATCCCAGTCAAATGGGTCATCTTCTTCAAAGAGATCATCGAGTTCCCCAACAGGGTGTTGATCTTCAAAGATGGGGGATTCTTCTACACTCTCATCACTAAGATCATCCCAATCAAATACTTGTTCCTCTTCTAAGAGCTCTTCAAGTTCAACAGATGAGGCGCTTTGATCTTTCAAAGGCTCTTCAGCTACCTCTTCGATGATTTCACTCCAGGTGAAATAATCATCTGATTGTTCATCTGGGGACGTAGCGGACATCGATGGAGGTTCATCCTCTTCAGCTTTTTCCTCCGATTCCTCACTCTCTTGTTGCGTCTCACCTTCATCCTCTTCACGGATTTCGCCGACCACAATGGAATCTCCAATCATATCGTCCCAGCTAAAATGGTCATCTTCTTGTTCAAACATCTCACTTTCTCCCTCAGGTGTTACTATTTCATCATACATATAATGTCTTCTCAGCTCAGGTTCAAAGAGTTCTTGTTGAATTTCATCTAATGCTTCTTCAAGTTCTTGTTCTTGATCGTAGAGGTCACTCTCATCTCGTAAGGCTTCTTGCAACTCCAATAACAGTTGTTGTTCCTCTTCATACACTTTTTGCTTCTCTCGCTCTTCTAAGATCTCGTTTAACTCACTTTGAGCTTGATCACGAGTACTCTGAAGTTGTTCAAGAGCAGCTGTTTGTAGTTCAAGTTCTTTGCTTTTGATTTCAAGTGATTGTTCGAATTCGACTTTTGTCACTGTTAAAGAGTCTAATTCTGTTTGGATTTTTTGTTGTTCTTGTTGTAAAGAGGTCAAACGAGATTCACTGTCAGCGAGTTTTTTCTGAGCTACAAGCAGATGACTTTCAAGTTCGCCATACGAGAGGCGAGAAGAATCATGTAACAGATCGACAGTCTGTTGTAAGGTGGTGGTTTTTTGTTGAAGTTCATCTAAAAAGGAGTGGATCGTGTGCAACATGGTCTTAAAGACAATATCTGTTTTACTCACCGATTGGTTAAATAAATCATCAATCTCTTTTTGGGTTTCGGCTATCGACTCATCGATATGTTGTTGCACGTGGTGTTGATGAACGGTGACTGATCTCTCTAATTGAGTCCCTAAATGTTCGATTTGTTTCTCAATGAGGGTGTTTTTCTCTACAAATGAGTCGATGGTCTTTTTTGTATTATCTAGGTTCTGAACTTGCTGTTGTACGTATTGTACTTTAGTTTCAGCTTGTTCAGTGAGAGAGCGGAGTGATATAAGGACCTCTTTGTAGTGGTTAAAGGTCTGTTCTAAGGTGTGTAAATCGGATGAGTGTTCAACAATATGTTGGCGTTGCAAAGCGATCTGTTCTAAAAGGGAGTGTAACTCCTCTTTAGAAAGAGCTATAGAGGTATTTGTTTCAGCAATTTGCTGCTGAAGTGTATCTTCAAATCGTTTTGCCTCTGCAATATATTGTGTTGCAGTTCTTTTGATGATATCAACTCTTCTACTACGGTTATCACTGGAACGGAGGGTGAACATAATCACCAATGTGATAACAAATAGTCCAATCGATAATATAAGAGGGAGCATCTCACCCATACTGTATGCCTACCTTCCCAAAGTGTTCACTGTTTCCTCAATCTGCTTATAACTGTAGCAGATTGTGTCGGCTTGTGGACACCTTTTTCGTAATGATTCCATAATCCTACACTTTTTAGCTTTCTCGTTAAATAAGATAGTGTACATCCCCACCCTCTTTGCCCCTACCATGTCTTTAGGACAACTGTCTCCTACATACACAACTTGGTGTGGTTTAACGTCCAAACGCTCACACAGATTAAGAAATGGAGCTCGATGTGGTTTCAAATACCCACTCTCTTCAGTACAAAAAGCGACTTCAAAGAGGTCTTCCACACCTAATGTGACAAGCTTTTGTTCAACAGGGAAATCGGAAAGAGCAGCTAAGATATACCCTTTGTTGCGTAACTCTTCTAAAGAAGATCGAAGATGAGCAAAAGGAGTTAATACGTTAAAACTCTTTTTCCACCTATTGTACATCTGTTTTTCAATGTCGGAGGCGATGCGCTTCATCTGCTGGGGATCACTTGTTCGCCCAATCCATGCAGCTTGTTGTAACCGATACTCTAAAAGAGAGCTTATACGGGTCGTCTCTTTCTCCTTACGAATGAACTTTCGAAACTTGTTGTATCTGTACGCTAAAAAGGGATTAGGGAAAAGTGACGGAAGTAGTTTTCTTCGTGTTGCCGATGGATGATAGAGCGTCCCATCGATATCGAAACAGACGACCTTTATCTCATTCACGACTTTTTCCCATATGGATTTCGCTCACGCTCTTTGAGTTCCACCATCACTGGTACTGAAGAGAATCCCAAATCTCGGCGAATATTGTTTTTTATGTACTGTAAATATGTTTGTGGAAAATCCTTCTTTCTATTTACAAAGAGTAAGAACCTAATAGGAGGTGCACTTACTTGCGTGCCGTAATAGATTTTTACATGACCTCGAGGAGAGCGAGGTACTTCATAGCTTTGTTGCCACAATGAGAGATGTTCATTCAAAGTTGAAGTTCCTACTCTCTTATTTAATTGCTTCCACACTCTAAGAACCTCTTCTAAAATCAGAGATACCGAGCTCTCTTGTAAAGCACTAATAGGGACTATGGGGGCAAAAGAGAGGATCGGAAATAAGAATCGAGCACGGTCGGTGATAGCCTCAATTTGGTTTCCTACTGTCGGGGTAAGTAAATCGACTTTATTGAACACCAAGATCACCCCTTTCCCTTTTCGAACAATGAGTTGGGCAATCTTTTTATCTTGTTCTACAATCCCTTCGGTGATATCGACCATCAGTAAAATAACATCGGCTTCATCGATGGTTTTAATAGCTCGGTTTACCGAATAGTATTCGACATCTTCATCCACTTTGCTTTTACGACGGATACCAGCGGTATCTAAGATGGTGAATTTTTGATCTTTATAGGTAAAATCGGCACTCACCACATCTCGAGTGGTTCCTGGGATATCACTTACTATGGAGGTTTCTCGTTGGGTAAAGAGGTTTGTGAGAGTCGATTTGCCTGTATTGGGTTTACCTAATACGGCAATATTCACCACTGAGGGGATCTCTATCTCATCAGCTGCAAACTCTAAGTTCAACATCTCATATAACTCATCTTCTAAATCTCCAATACCAACACCATGGGCACTAGAAATTCCCATCACCTTTTTATACCCGTAACTATAAAAATCCCATATAAGGGATTCACGAGAGGGGTCATCTATTTTATTAACAGTTACAATAACTTTATCTGAAAAAGGGCGAAGTTCTTGCATCAGCATCTCATCTTCGCTTGTTACTTCGGTACAATCGAGTAAGAAGATGATAGCATCGGCAATCTCTAAGAGTTCTAAACTCTTTTTTGTGACGATATAATCGAGTCCCTCTTTATCGAGTTTAACCCCTCCTGTGTCGACAAGTAAGACAGCTGAGCCATCGATATACCATTTTTGTGCAACTGGATCACGAGTTACTCCCGGTGTGGGATCTGTGATCATCCTTTTTTTTCTCATGAGTCTATTAAATAGAGTCGATTTTCCTACATTGGGGCGACCAATAATTGCCACAACTGGCAATCCCGCCTCACGTAGGGAAGATATCTCCGAATGTTTCATGCATCCATTCCTTTACATAGGTGTCGATGTGTACGTATGAGTCCATCTGTAAGATGGTGTGAGTAAATTCTTGTGCCTCTTGTAAGCTGACGTTACGTATGATGTTTTTCACCTCTAAGAGGCTTTGAGGACTCATACTTAATTCATCAATTCCAAGTCCAATAAGAAAGAGTGTTGCTAATGGATCACCAGCCATCTCCCCGCACATCGCTACAGGGATATTCTCAGTATGAGCTTTTTCAACAACCATGTGTAGTAGACGCAATACTCCAGGATGAAAAGGTTGGTACAGATGGGCAATTTTCTCATTACCTCGATCGACGGCTATCGTATATTGAATTAAGTCATTTGTACCGATAGAGAAAAAGTCACATTTCGGGGCTAATAGGTCACTGCATAGTGCTGCAGATGGGACCTCAATCATAATCCCTACTTGGACCTCTTGATCAAATAGAATCTCTTTGGCTTTGAGTTCCACCTTTACCTCTTCTAATACCTCTAGGGCGTGATCAAGTTCCTCTGGTCCACTGATCATAGGGAACATAATGTTTAACTTGCCGTAGATGCTAGATCGAAGTAGTGCACGTAGCTGTACTTTGAAGATCTGTTTTTGTGAAAGAGAGAAGCGAATCGCTCTCCATCCTAAAATAGGGTTCTCTTCCTCAAAGCCCGCCAAACCAGGAATAATTTTATCTCCACCCACGTCGATAGTTCGAATGGTTACCGGCTTTGTCTCTCCAAATTGTTGTAACACCTTTTTGTATGCTTCAAATTGTTGAGCTTCGGTTGCTCCTCCAGTTTGCATAAACAAAAATTCGGATCGAAATAACCCAACTCCCTGAGAGCCGTTTTCAATAGCTAAGGCGGCCTCTTCGACTGTTTCAATGTTTGCTTTGAGCATGATGGTGTGACCATCTGTGGTAATTGCCTCTTTCTCAGCCAAATTAAGAAGACTAAGGTTGTGTTCTTTCCACAATCTCTTACGCTCACTGAACATTTCGGTAGTCTCTCGATCTGGATCAACAATCACTTCACCGGTGTTCCCATCGACAATGAGAGTATCTCCTTTAATCAGGCGGCGAGTGATATGTGGAATACCAACAACAGTGGGAATTTGTAAAGCACGAGCTAAGATAGCAACGTGGCTTGTCCTTCCTCCCATCTCTAAGGCAATCGCTTTTACCCCAGTGTTATTAAGTGAAAGAGCTTCAGAGGGGAGCAGTGTATCTGCCACTAAGATCTCTTGTTTCCCAATATGTTGTAACGAGATTTCAGCTTTTCCCATGAGGTTACGGATAATTCTCTTTCCGATATCTTCTAAATCTGCACTCCGCTCTCTTAATGAAGCGTCGCTAGCTACTTCTAGCAATTGGATATGAGCTTGCATCACACTATCTACAGCCCACTCAGCACACATATATTTAGTCTCGATTTTCTGTTCAACTGCTTTGATGAACTCGGGATCTTGAACCATAAATTGCTGAGTCTCTAAAATAAGGGTGTGATCGCTATGCTCGCTACTTGCATTCATCGAATCAAGCTCTTCTAAAACAAGAGCCAACGTCTGACTAAATCGTCTCTGTTCAGAGGCGATGTCTTGAGGTTTTATGATGCGATGCGGAACAATAAGCTTCTCGTGTATATAGACAAAAGCACGTCCAAAGCCAATACCCGACGAAGCGGCAATTCCTTGTAGAATCCTCATAACTGGGTGTATCATACGGGGTTTTTACCCCTATGTAAATAGAGGCTCGATTGAGAGAAGTGTTATGGTGTATGCTGTTGGTGTGAATAGAAGTGAGAAAAGCTATCTACACCATCTTCCCCTTTTTATCTTTATGTTTGTGCTAATCGTCTCCATTCTCATTACTGCGTTCTCATACCCACGTATCGTACAAAGTATTCAAGAGTCGAACGTTGTGGAGTTGATTCGCTTAGCAAAAGAGAGAGGAGAATCCCCTGTAGGTGTAACAAAGGTCTCTCTTTTTTATCCTCGCTTTCATGATCAAAGCCAGAGTGTTGAATACGTTGAAATACTCACTCAAATCGATGGTCGATTTACGAATCATCTACTTCTTGAACACCTTCTCAAAGGTCCTCCACGCTCAGCTCTGAAAGAGGGAGTACTCTCTACCATTGACCCTCGCACAAAGCTCATAGGCCTCAGCGTGAGCCAGCAGGTAGCATTTGTGGACCTCACTAAAGAGTTCTTAACTGCCCACCCTCTCGATACAGACAAAAGTATTGCTATTACTCAGATAAAGAAGTCTCTTCAAAAGCAAAAAGAGATTAAAGATGTGATTCTTTTAGTTGAGGGGAAAGTCTTTAATCAAACAAATCAGAAATGAGCTTTGTAACGCTCAAAGGTGTATGAGTCTCTTGTAGTTGCAACAGTGTTAAAAACTCTCTATTTCCTTTTCTCCCTTGAATGGGACTTTCACATATATTGGAGATAAAGACTCCCTCATCTCGTAACTGGGAAGCTACTGATTCTAGGATGTCACGTATAAGATGAGGATCACTAATAACTCCATCAAATTCAGGATGATCTTTCTCAATTTCAAATTGTGGTTTAATAAGAGCAATCATCCACTTCTGCTTTGTTAAAGAGAGGATATGGGAAGCTGCTTTTACAATAGAGCGAAAAGAGAGATCAGCAACTGCTGCATCACTCGAAGGGTCGAGTTTTTCAACACTCATAATATTGGTTCGTTCATGAACTACCACTTTTTGGTGGTAGCGAAGACGGTAATCGAGTTGATTGTATCCAACATCGATGGCATGAACTAAGCGAGAGCCGTGTTGTAATAAAGCATCGGTAAACCCCCCTGTAGAGGATCCAGCATCTATCATCACTAAATTACGTACTGAGATAGGAAACTCTACAAGTGCTTTTTCTAACTTATATCCCCCTCGAGAAACATAGCGCTCCTTTTGTAACACAACACTACTTTCATGTGGGTAGAGTTGATTGATATTGGTACACGTCTCGTCCCCAATTTTAACTTCTCTACAAGCCACAAACGCTTTGAGTTGGTCATCACTGTAGTGGGGAAAATGCTCTCTCATTAATTCAAGAAGGGGACGTTTCACCTTGTTAGACTCCAAAGCTTCTACTAAAGCGTGTTATTGAGAGTGCTTTACCACTACTACTATCGATGGTACACACCACCCCTTGCAGGTGAGAAGGTGCATCAACAATCACATTTCTCAGTGGAATTTGGGTTAATTGGCGTTGAATAGAGATCTCGGGCTGAGAACCAATGACCCCCTCCAGTGGTCCACACATTCCCATATCTGTGATATATGCAGTTCCTTGTGGAAGGATTTTTTCATCGAGTGTTTGAACGTGGGTGTGAGTACCTACCACCACAGAGGCTTTTCCATCTAAGTAAAAGCCCATCGCCTCTTTCTCTTGCTCGAGCTCTGCATGAAAGTCGACTAAGATTATGGGAGTTTGTTTTCTTAACTTCTCAATCTGGGCCATCCCAACTTGGAAAGGACAATCGATGGGAAGCATGTTGTGTCGACCTTGAAGGTTGAGCACTCCAACTTTAGTCCACCCTAAATCTACAATAGTAGAACCTTTTCCGGGACTCTTTGGGGGATAGTTTGCAGGGCGCAGTAAACGACTTTCCGACTCTAAGTAAGGTCTTAACTCCTCTTTTTGCCAGATATGGTTTCCGCTTGTAATAACGTGAACTCCATATGAGAAAAAAATTCGCCCCAACTGTTCACTTAGGCCAAAACCATCAACAGCATTCTCTCCATTAAGAACAACAACATCGGCTCGGTACTCTTTTATCAGTTGAGGCAATCCTACAAATAGGGCTCTGCCACCTGGATGACCAACAACGTCTCCAAGTAACAGAGCAGTAATGTATTTCGTTTTCGACATACAATCCTAACTTATCGAGCGTACTCCACAACGCGCATTTCTCGTATGATGGTTACTTTGATTCTTCCAGGGTAGCGCAATTCAGTCTCTATTCGAGATGCGATCCCTTTAGCAATCTCTTTTGCTCCATCATCAGAAACACTTTCGTTGTTTACGACAATACGTAATTCACGCCCAGCTTGAATAGCAAATGCTTTTTCGACACCTTCAAAACTTTCAGCAATCTCTTCTAAGTTCTCAAGACGCTTAATATAGTTATCTAATGTCTCTCTTCGTGCTCCAGGTCGAGCTGCACTGATAGCGTCGGCTATTTGTACAACGACCGATTCAACACAAGAGGGTTCAACATCGTTATGGTGTGATAATATTGCATTAATAACTCGGGGGTCTTCGCCTAATCGCTTTGCTAAATCGGCACCTAATTCGGCGTGGTTCGCATCACTGTCAGTCTCTATCCCTTTACCAATATCGTGTAACAATCCACCACGACGGGCAATTTCACGATCAGCTCCTAATTCTCCTGCAACCATACCAGATAAGACTGCAACCTCTTTCGCATGAGAGAGGACGTTTTGACCGTAACTTGTTCTGAAGTGGAGTCGTCCTAATGCTCGTACCATCTCTTGGCTCATGTTATGAATACCAAGATCAAAGAGCACTTTCTCCCCCTCTTCTAAAATAACTCGATCTATCTCTTTGGTAACTTTAGCTACCACCTCTTCGATACGAGCTGGGTGGATTCTCCCATCTTGCACTAATCTCTCTAAAGAGACACGTGCAATCTCTTTACGTACTGGATCAAAACAAGAGATAACAACAGCCTCAGGGGTATCGTCGATAATAACATCGACACCGGTGAGAGTCTCTAATGCTCTAATGTTTCGCCCTTCACGACCGATAATACGCCCTTTCATCTCATCCCCAGGTAAGTTCACTGTAGCTACAGTGACTTCACTACTCACATCTGTTGCGAGTCGTTGAATTGAGGTGACGATGATATCACGTGCTATACGATCTGCTTTTAATTGTGCCTCTTGTTCAATCTTATTGATGGATTGCTGAGCATCACGCTTGGCATCATTTTCCATCGTTTCAATAATGATTTGCTTAGCCTCATTTTTGCTCATGGAGGCTACTTTCTCTAATTCCGCAATCCAATTCTGTTCCATCTCATTAAGAGTTTGCTCCTTAATGAGACATTCCGCCTCTTTGTCGGAAAGCACTTTAGTGTGTGCATCTAATTCTGTTTGTTTTCGTTCTAAATTCTCTTCCTTCTTTAACAGTCTTTGTTCTGTTCTTTGAAGTTCACTACGCCGTTCTCTCGCTTCTCTTTCTTGAAGCTGCTGTTCTTTTAACAATAAATCTCGAGTCTCAAGCAGAAGCTCTTTACTTTGAGCTTCGGCCTCTTTTATCGCTTCCTGATTCAATCGAATCGCTTTTTGTTCGATCGAGGTAAGCTTGAACCTCGCATAAGTCCAACGAATTAGCCAACCTAGAATTATACTTCCAAGACAAAGAGGGATAACAACATATATATTCATAGTATATCCCCTCTTGTAATGAAGCTATAATACGAAAACAATACAACAGTTGTCAAGTGACATCGTTTCTAAAGAGGATGTAAGGCGATGTTATTTATTGCTACATAAAGAGATAAGGTCACCATCAATTGACGGTGACCCTGTGTGTCTCTCTTATAACGATAACGGTTATTCTTTAGTTGCTTTTGGCTCTTTTTTAGCTTTCTTTTTGGTTTCACTAGGCTTTTCAACAAGCTCTAACAACACCATTTCAGCTGCATCACCTTTTCGAAGTCCAGTTTTTAGAATACGAGTATATCCACCTGGACGGTTTACAAAAAGTGGTCCAATTTCAGTAAAGAGTTTAGCTACGATGGCCTCATCTTTGATATCACGGGCAATAAGACGTCTGTTATGTACAGAATCGACCTTCGCACGGGTAATCATTTTCTCAGCCATTTTTTGAGTCTCTTTCGCTTTCGCCTTTGTTGTCTCAATTCTCTCATATGTAAAGAGCGATGTAACTAAACTTCGTTTCAGCGCCTTTCGTTGTCCGCTGCGGCGACTTAGTGCATTAAATCCAATTCTATGCCTCATTCTCTTCTTCCTTGTCTTCTTCTGGTAATCTTATCGACTCTTTTAACACACTGTAGTCGGTCATCCCTAATGTTAAGTTCCACTCTTTGAGTTTCTCTTTAATTTCACTTAAAGATTTCTTACCGAAGTTTCGTGTCTTAGCAATCTCTTCTTCCGATTTACGGGTGAGATCTCCGATAGTCTTAATGTTTGCGTTTTTCAAACAGTTACTCGATCTGACAGTCAGTTCAAGTTCTTCAACTGAGGTGTTTAAGAGTTTTTGGATTCGCTCTTCTTCCTCATCAACCTCTTCGCCACTGTCGATGAGACTCTCATCGAAGTTAATGAAAATAGAGAAATGGTCTTTCGCTATTTTCGCAGCTTCTGCAAGAGCATCTTCAGGTGAGATGGTCCCATCGGTAAAGACATCTAAGATTAATTTATCATAATCACTTCGATGTCCTACACGAGTAGGTTCAATTGCATATTGTACGCGAGTTACTGGGGAGAAGTTAGCATCGAGTGGGATTGTCCCAATCTCTTCAATATACTTCTCGTTCACTTCGGCGGGAACATATCCACGAGCAAGGTCGATTTGCAACTCAATTTGCAAATTCGCCTCTTCCATCATGGTAAGAATTTCTATGTCACTGTTTATGATCTCAACATTATTTAATTCGAGTTCTTTTCCAGTGAGTGTTCCAGGCCCTTTTGTTTCGATGAAAAGGACAGTACCCTCCATCTCTTCGGGCATTTTAATTTTGAGTTTCTTTAACTGTGCGATGATATCTGGGATATCTTCAACGACATGTGGAAGAGCCTCAAATTCGCTTGAAATAAGGTGGGGAACTCCCTCCTCATTGATACTAGTGAACTTCACGGCTGTAACTGCATACCCTTGGATTGAAGAGAGGAGAACTCTTCTGAGAGTATTACCTACAGTAGTACCGAAACCCCTTTCAAAAGGGTAGGCGATAAACTTTCCACTATCGGGTTCTACTAGGCTGTGCTCGAAGGTTATCCCCTTGGGCTTCTTAAATCCTTTCATCAGGTTTTTACGTGCCATGTTTACTCCTTAACGAGAATAGAGTTCTACGATAAGTTGCTCATCAATGTCTGCAACTTCTACTACATCAGCTCTTCTTGGTACTGCCAGGAATGTCCCTTTCATAGTATCGGGATCTAGTGAGAGCCATGGAGAAACTCCACTTTTTGAGAACTCTTTAAGGTTCTCTTTAATGAGAATCATTTTTTGCCCTCGAGTACCAATGGAGATGATATCACCACTTTTCACTCTGTAAGAGGGGATGTCGACTCGTTTGTTATTCACAAATACGTGACCGTGGTTTACCAGTTGTGCAGCTTGCGATCGGCTTGCTGCAAAGTGGAGTCTAAATACCACGTTATCGAGTCTCTGCTCTAACAAAGTAATGAGGTTTTCACCAGTTTTACCAGGAACTCGAGCAGCCTCATTAAAGGTAAGTTTAAATTGTTTCTCTAACAGGCCATACATTCTTTTGAGTTTTTGTTTTTCACGAAGCTGTAAGCCATAGTCTGTCATCTTTCGTTGACGTGCTCTTGGATCTTTTCCAGGAGGGCCACTTGTTTTCTTATTCAAAGGACATTTTGCTGAGAAACAGCGTTCGCCTTTGAGAAATAGTTTAGTCTTTTCAGTACGACAGTATCGACATTTAGGTCCAATATATCTTGCCATGTTGTTACGTGCTCCTTCTTATACTCTTCTGGTTTTTCGTGGACGACAACCGTTGTGGGGGATAGGAGTGGTATCTCTGATACTTCTCACTTTCAGACCCAACACACCAAGAGTTCTGATAGCCGATTCACGACCTACTCCAGGACCCTTTACATAGACGTGGACTTCACGTAAACCGTAGTCCATCGCTTTCTTTGCTGCTGTCTCACAAGCCACCTGAGCGGCATATGGAGTCGATTTTTTGGCACCTCTAAATCCAAGCCCTCCGGCACTAGCCCAAGAGACTGCGTTTCCTTGGATATCGGTAACTGTAACGATCGTATTGTTGAACGTCGCTTGGATATAGACATTTCCTTCGTAAACTGTCTTTTTGACTCTTCGTCTTACTTTAGCCACTTTCAACTCTCCTTATTTCTTCTTACCTGCGACGGTCTTCTTTCGTCCCTTACGGGTTCTTGCATTGGTCTTAGTTCTTTGCCCTCGCACGGGTAAGCCCTTTCTGTGGCGTAGACCACGGTTTGATCCAATATCCATAAGGCGTTTGATATTAAGAGCAACTTCGGTTCTTAAACGTCCCTCAGTTTTATACTCATTTTCAATGACCTTACGTAGTTCGTTCACATCCTCAGCTGAAAGGTTATTCATCCTCTCATCTGGGTTGATATTGGTCTTCTTACAAATCTCCAATGCGGAGACCTGCCCAATGCCATAGATATACGTCAATGCAATCTTTACTGACTTATTTGGTAAATCTATACCTGCTATTCTTGCCATTTAACTGGCCTCCTCAGTTATTTCTGTCTCTGTTTATGCTTCGGGTTTTCACAGATGATGCGAACTACCCCAGCTCGTCGAATAACCTTGCACTTGTCACAAATTGGTTTGACACTTGCCCGAACTTTCATCTTCTCTTCTCCTATAGGTTCCTTGACTTAATCTTACCTTTGCTTGTAATACCTTCGTGGTGGTGCATCTTCATAATTCCCTCGATTTGGTTCATCGTATCAAGGTCGACTCCGACCATAATGATCAATGATGTTCCACCAAGGAGCATTGCTACTGATGGGGGGAAGTTGAAGAACTTCTGTACAACCGTTGGGATAAGAGCGATGAACGCTAAAAAGAGGGATCCTGGTAAGACGATTCGATTTAGTACTTTCGTAAGATACTCTTCGAGTCGTTCAGTTCTTACTCCAGGAACAGATCCTCCGTTTTCACGAATCTGCTTTGTTATCTCAATAGGGTTGAGACTCACTTGGGTATAGAAAAAAGCGAAAGCAATAATCAGCAGGGTGTAGATGATCAGATAGGGGGTACCCTGTGGATTAAGCCAATTCGCTGCGGCTTGCAACCAACGTACTTTTGGTCCCAATGAAGAGGCTATCTGCAATGGGAACGACAAAAGAGCCGAAGCAAAGATTACGGGAATAACTCCCGATGGGTTAATTTTAAATGGAATGTAGGTACTTTGAGATCCATACATCTTTCGACCTACAACTCTTTTTGCATATTGTACTGGTATTTTGCGCTGTCCTCTTTGTTCATAGACAACTAATGCAACAACGAGAGTAAACATGGCAAACACCACAATTACAACAATTGGGTTTAATGTTCCATTCGCTACACTTCTAAAGAGAGTGACTAAAGCGTTTGGAATCCGGGCAACAATACCTGCAAAGATTAACAAAGAGATTCCGTTACCAATACCGCGTTGGGTAATAAGATCTCCAACCCACACTAAGAACATGGATCCAGTGGTTACTGAAAGCATTGCTACTATGGTGAATGGGATAATAGGTAGTGTCATCACGTTGGGAATGGACTTTGCGTAGACAGTTACCACATATGATTGAATCAGACACACCAAGATAGTCCCATAACGGGTATATTGTTGCATCTTCTTTCTTCCCGAAGCATCTTCACTCAGTTTTTTCAAACTTGGAACAACTAACATCAACAACTGGAAAATAATCTGAGTTGAGATGTATGGCATAATTCCAAGCATAAAGAGTGAGAAGTTAGAGAATGCTCCTCCAGCAAAGAAGTTCAAATATTCGGTTAAACCAATGGTACTCGAGCTACTTTGAGAGAGAAAGTATACTTTTAGAACTTGTGGATCGATTCCGGGAATGGGGATAAATGCCCCAACACGAAACACAACGAGCAACAAAAAGGTCCACATGATCCTTTTTCTGAGCTCGTCAATTTTGAACATATTCACCAAGGGGTTAGACATCACAATCCTCTTTTTATCTAATTTCGCCACCCGCTGCTAAAACTTTCTCTTTTGCAGCTTCGGAGAGCTTGAGTCCCTCAAAGACTAATTTCTTTGTGAGTTCTCCATTAGCAAGGACTTTAGCTTGTTCGTTCTTCCCTTTAAGAAGCCCTTTCTCACGTAAGGAGGCATCACTAACGAGATCTCCATCTTCATATTTCAAAGAGAGATCATCTAAAGAGATTGCTTGGTACTCTTGTTTGAAAAGGGAATTGCTAAACCCTCTTCGTGCAATGCGGCGATAAAGGGGCATTTGCCCTCCCTCGAAACCAGGTCGTACACCACCGCCAGAACGTGAGTTTTGCCCTTTATGACCGCGTCCGCTGGTTCTCCCTTTGGATCCCCAACCGCGACCAACAATTGTTTTATTCTTATTGGCACCTTTTGGCGCTTTAATCTGTCCCATCTTATATCTCCTCGACCTTCACCAAGTGTGATACGGTACGTACCATTCCGCTAAGTGCAGAATTTTCAATGTGCTCGACAGAACTTCCAATCTTCCCTAATCCAAGAGCTTTTACAGTTCTTCTCTGATTAGGAAGAGTTCCAATGACACTTCGTACTAAAGTAACTCGAATTTTTTTCTCTTGAGCTTTTGCTTTAGCCATAACTTACCCCCACATCTCACTGAGGCTCTTGCCTCGGTTTTTTGCAAGAGAGCGTGCATCAAAGAGCTGCTCAAGAGCATCGAATGTTGCTTTCACTGTATTAACACTGTTTTTTGAACCGAGAGACTTACTTAATACGTCTTTAATACCACAGGCATCCATGACGTGTCTCACTGCTCCCCCTGCAATAACTCCAGTTCCAGGAACAGCTGGTTTTAACAACACACTTGCACCTTTGAAGTTTCCTGTTACGGTATGGGGAATAGTTGCTTTAGCCATTGGAATAGTAATAAGACTCTCTTTGGCTTTTTCAACAGCTTTTCTAATTGCTTCAGCGACGTCATTCGCTTTTCCAGCTCCGTAGCCCACTCGACCATTTTGGTCTCCTACTACTACAAGTGCTGCAAATGAGAAACGGCGTCCACCTTTTACAACTTTTGAAACTCGGTTAAGTCGGACCAGTTTCTCGACCAACTCTCCCTCTCTATTTTTATCTTGCCTCACTGCCATATCCCCCTAGAATTTGACTCCGGCTTTTCGAGCGCCGTCGGCGATCCCTTTCACAATACCGTGAAAGAGGAATCCATTACGATCGAAGATTACTGCATCGATGTTTTTATCGAGTAATCTCTTGCCAATGGCCTCACCGAGAGTCAGAGCATCAGTCACATTATTTTTGAGGTGCTTAAACTCGGCTTCTACACTGCTAGCAGAGGCGAGGGTATGACCAGAAGTATCGTCGATAACCTGAACATACATGTGGGTATTACTCCGATAGACACTCATTCTGGGTCGATCAGCAGTTCCACGAATCCTCTTTCTAATATGAACCTTCCGTTTAGCACGTTTTCTTTGTTTATCTATCACTCTGTTCATCTGTCTATCCTACCCTATGCCTTTCCACCCGACTTACCAACTTTACGCCTAATGACTTCGTTATCATAACGAATACCTTTACCTTTGTAAGGTTCGGGCAATCGCAAGGAACGAATCTCTGCGCTTACTTGGCCGACGCGTTGTTTGTCGATTCCCGATACAACGACTACAGTTGGGCTTTCACAAGCAATCTGTACATCTGAGGGGATCATAAACTCAATTTGAGTCGACAGGCCTAAGTTTAATAAAAGGATATTTCCTTTCACCTCAGCTCTGTAACCGACACCATTGATTACCAACTTCTTTGAAAATCCAGTGGAGACTCCAGAAATCATGTTTTGCACAAGCTGACGATACAATCCATGAAAACTTCTCCCGGCTTTGGTATCTTCTGTCCGAGCAACTACGACATCTTTTTCAGAGACATCAATCGTCACTTCCGCACGATAATTTTGAACCAGTTTCCCTTTCGGTCCCTCAACAGTAACCACGCCATTATCAGCTTTAACAGTTACTCCTTTAGGCAACACAATCGGCAACTTACCTATTCGAGACATAGTCCACCACCTTACCAAATTGAACAGATCAGCTCACCGCCAACCTTTTTCTCACTAGCTTTTTTACCAGTAATTACGCCACTCGAGGTTGAAACAACGACAACTCCGTAGCCGTTATACACTCGTGGGATATCACGATAGCCTGAGTAAATTCTTCTCCCAGGAGTCGAGATACGGGAAATACCACGTAATACAGGGTTTTGCTTCTCATCATATTTAAGAAATACTCGTATTGTACTTGTACCGTCTTTGTTGACAACTTTCTTAAAGTTTTTAATATATCCTTCGTTTTTCAAGATTTTAACAATCTGAAGTTTCATTTTTGAAATGGATATTTCAACTTTCTCATGCTTTGCTAAGCTCGCATTTCTGATTTTTGTCAGCATATCGGCAACAGGATCACTTATAGCCATATCAATCTCCTACCAGCTCGATTTAGTAACGCCAGGGATTTGTCCCTCATTAGCGAGTTTTCGAAAGCAAATCCTGCACATTTCGAACTTTCTCATATAACCACGAGGTCTTCCACAGACGCGACAGCGGTTGACAGCACGTGTTTTATATTTTGGCTTTCTGTTAGCCTTAACAATCATCGACTTTTTTGCCATCTCTACTACTCCACCTTTTTCGCGAAGGGCATTCCAAGCTTCGTAAGAAGCGCATATCCCTCTTCATCTGTTTGGGCTGTCGTTACAATAGCAACGTTTAAGCCACTTACACGTTCAATCTTGTCGTAGTCGATCTCAGGGAAGATAATCTGCTCAGTAATTCCTAAGGAGAAGTTTCCTCTTCCATCGAATGCGTTTGGATTGACTCCTCTAAAGTCTTTCACTCGAGGTAAAGCAACAGAGATTAATCGCTCTAGGAAAAACCACATGTTATCTCCACGGAGAGTCACTTTAGCACCAATTTCCATCCCATCACGAACTTTAAAGTTAGCGATTGATTTTCGTGCTTTTGTTCTCATGACGTGTTGACCTGTGATTTGCTCAAGTTCTTTCACAGCTGCGTCCAATAACTTTTTGTTCGCTATTGCATCACCGACTCCTGCACTTACTGAGATCTTCTCAATAGCAGGGACTTGCATCTTCGATGAGTAGCCGAACTCTTCAAAAAGCTCTGGGACGGCCTTTTCACGATATACTTTCTTTAAGTTTGGTACAAATTTCTCCATTAGATCACTTCCCCAGTTTTCTTAGCGTAACGCTTTTTGGCACCACTCTCGTCGAGTTTCACCCCTAAGCGAGTTGTCTCTCCATTTTTAAGGAGATAGGCGACATTAGAGACGTGCACAGGAGCCTCAATCTCTTTGATTCCACCTTGGTCTTGCTCAGATCGTCTTTTCATAGTCTTTTTGACCATGTTGACACCTTGAACAATAACACGCTGTTTTTCGTGATCAATTTTTAGGATTCGGCCTGTTTTGCCTTTATCCTTTCCTGCGAGAACTTTGACGTTGTCATTCTTCTTCAGTTTCATTATCTCACTCCTACAACACTTCCGGCGCAAGAGAAACAATCTTAGTAAAACCACCGTCACGAAGTTCGCGAGCTACTGGCCCAAAGATACGTTTACCACGCGGGTTATTGTTGGCATCGAGGACAACGCATGCGTTATCATCGAACCTGATATATGTACCGTCAGGTCGGCGGTATTCTTTTTTAGTTCGGACTATCACTGCCCGTAACACTTCACCTTTTTTAATAGCGCCGTTCGGGAGGGCGTCTTTTACAGCAACAACGATAATGTCGCCAACACCTGCAATGTATCGGTGAGTCCCTCCAAGGACTTTGATACACTGAACTCGTTTAGCACCACTGTTGTCTGCTACATTTAAATATGTTTGCATTTGTACCATAACGTTGCTCCTTCCTACTTCGCACGCTCAATAATCTGCTCTAAACGCCAGGTCTTGTGACGACTAATTGGTCGACACTCAACAACTCTTACGGTATCTCCGATATGAGCTTCGTTTGCCTCATCGTGAGCTTTCACTTTTTTAGTGTGCTTCACATATTTTTTATAAAGAGGGTGGAGTCGTCTGGTCGAAACGGCTACAACAATGGTTTTATCCATTTTGTCGCTTGTCACCAATCCGGTGAATTTCTTTTTATTAGCTTCCATTGGATACAAACCTCACTTACTTAGTTTTCGCTGTACGAATGCCAAGTGCATATTCATGGATGAGTGTGTTGAGCCTTGCAATCTGACGACGTGTCGTTCTGATTGCTAAAGGGTTTTCAACTTGTCCAAGGACTTTTGCCATCCGAAGATTTAAAGCCTCTTTTCTTAAATCATCCCTTTTTGCGACTAATTCCGCATACGTTAAATCGTTAAATGAATGTTTCATGCCTTACCCCACTTCCCTTCTGGAGATGAACTTTGTTTTAATGGGGAGCTTTGCAGCCGCTAAGGTAAGTGCTTCTCGAGCAAGATCCTCTTGAACTCCTCCCATCTCAAACATGATTGTCCCTGTTTTAACAACAGCGACCCATCCCTCTGGGTTTCCTTTTCCTTTTCCCATCCGGGTTTCAGCCGGTTTTTTGGTAAAAGGCATATCAGGGAATATGCGAATCCACACATTTCCACCACGTTTAATGTGGCGTGTCATGGCAATACGAGCAGCCTCAATTTGACGGTTGGTAATCCATTTGGGTTCCAACGCTGCAAGGCCGAACTCACCGAAAGCAAGGTAGTTACCTCGGGTTGCTACACCGTCAGTCTTTCCCCGTTGCTTCTTTCTATATTTTATTCTCTTAGGACTAAGCATGACGCACTAACTCCTTGCCTCGTTGATCTCTGCTCGCTCTCGTGCACTTTTACGAACAAGCAAACCAGCATCTTCTTTATTTGACTTATCGAGAATCTCTCCGTTATATACCCACACTTTGACACCAATTTTTCCGAATGTTGTATCTGCTTCAGCAAATCCGTAATCGATATCACTACGAAGGGTATGTAGTGGAATTCTTCCGTCTTTCAACCACTCACTACTAGCAATCTCTCGTCCACCAAGGCGGCCAGAGACTTTAATTTTAATACCTTGAGCACCTGCTTGCATCGCTTTACTGATCGCCATTTTAAGTGCACGGCGGTGTGAACCACGGCTAGCTAATTGGCGAGCAACGTTATAAGCGACCAACTGAGCATCGGCTTCAGGTTTTTTGATCTCTTTAATTTTGATCTGGATTTTTTTGTCGGTCACTGTTTGTAAACGAGCACCAAGTTTTTCAACGTTTGCACCTTTAGATCCGATAATAATTCCAGGTCGGCTTGTGGAGATAGTGAGAGCAATCCGTTGAGGTTTGCGGACAATCTCTACATCTGCTATCTCTGCCCCTTGCACTTCAGGACAGGTCAATAAAAGCTCACGGAGCTTTAAATCTTCATGTAGTGTATCGGCGTACTCTCTAGGATCGACGTACCATTTTGATTTCCATGTTTTATTGACTCCTAAGCGAAGTCCAATTGGATTTACTTTTTGGCCCATTTAATTCCCCACCTTCTCATCAAGTACAACGGTGATGTGGCACTGTCTCTTTAACAAAATGTCTCGTCTTCCATGGGAGCGAGGCCATACTCGTTTCATTCGAGGACCATCATCAACGTACAACTGTGAAATCACAAGTTGTTCTTCATCTAATTTCTTATGTAAGTTCATTGCGTTTGCAGCTGCCGACTCAACGACTTGTTGAATAAGACGAGCACCTTTTTGGGGCAGAGCCTCTAAAATAGCGAGAGCCTCTACATAAGGTTTATTTCGTACCAAGTTAGCAACTGGTCGCACTTTTAAAGGAGAAGAGGGTAAATATCTTCCAACAGCCTTAAAACTTTTCTTATTTTCCATATGCTGCACCTACTACCTTCTCGCTCTTTTATCGGATCCTGCGTGACCACGGAAAATTCGAGTAGGAGCAAACTCACCGAGTTTGTGTCCAACTAAGTTCTCTGTGATAAACACGGGAATCCATGTTTTGCCGTTATAGACAGAAATTGTATGTCCAACCATCTCAGGAATAATCGTAGATGTGCGGGAATACGTTTTGAGCATCGGTTTCTGTCCAGCTTTATTCGCTTCAGTGACCCTCTTATAGAGTTTTTTCTCAATAAAAGGACCCTTTTTAATTGATCTAGCCACGTTCTACTCCTACTTCCGCTTCTTCACAATGAACTTGCCCGAAGGTTTGTTCTTTTTACGTGTCTTGTGCCCCTTCGTGGGAACACCCCACGGAGTTACGGGGTGGCGCCCCGAAGTCGTTTTCCCTTCTCCACCACCGTGTGGGTGATCGATTGGGTTCATCACAACACCTCGAACTTTTGGCCTGCGACCTAACCAGCGTGATCGACCAGCTTTACCGAGTGTGACGTTCATATGATCGTCGTTGCCTAAAGAGCCTAATGTGGCTCTACATTCACCGAAGACCATTCGAATCTCACCACTGGGGAGACGTAATGAAACGTAATCACCCTCTTTGGCGACAATCACAGCTCCCACTCCGGCACTACGGACAAGTTGTCCACCTTTGCCTAATTGAAGTTCAACATTGTGAACAGTCAATCCAAGGGGAATTGATTTAAGAGGAAGAGCGTTCCCTACATTCAAAGGAGCTGTATCACTACTAATAACAGTAGTACCAACAGCAATCCCCTTTGGTGCGAGGATATATCGCTTTTCTCCATCAGCATAAAAGACTAATGCAATATTTGCTGAACGGTTTGGATCGTATTCGATTGTTTTCACTTTCCCAGGAACATCGTATTTATCTCGTTTGAAATCAATTTCTCGATACGAGCGCTTGTGCCCACCACCTCTTCGGCGAACACTGATACGACCTGCTCTATCACGACCAGCCTTCTTTGGAAGGTTCTTGGTAAGTGATCGCTCTGGTTTATTTGTGGTAATTTCATCAAATACCAAAGTAGTCTTCTGGCGGAGCCCAGGAGTATGTGGTTTATATTTCTTAAGTGCCATAATATTCTCCTATAGACCTTCAATTGCCTGAATGGCATCGCCTTTTGCAAGTGTTACAATCGCCTTTTTCCAATCACCAGTGTTTCCTTTAATATGTCCACTACGTGTTCGGGTAAATTTTGGTTTACCTTTAACAGTCATAACGTGACAAGTAACAGGAGTGACTTCAAAAAGTTCTTTTACTGCGGCCATAATCTCAAACTTATTAGCTCGTGGATGAACTTTGAACGTATATCGTTTGAGCTCTTCCTCGCGTGCCATATTCGATTTTTCCGTTAATACGGGCTGAATGATTACTTGATCTGCTCTCACCTCATACCCCCTTCTTCTCATCAAAGAATGTGTTTAAATTCTTTGCTGCGGTCTCTAACATTACAATGTTTCGTCCATACAACAACTCTTTAGCGCTGAGTCTGTTGTATGAGAGGATTCGAAGATATGGGATATTGCGAGCTGCTCGACGAAGAAGAATGTCATCATCCTTCATCACTAATACAGTTCTCTTTTTATCTTTAGCAAAGTTCTCGATAATTGTTGCAAGATCCTTTGTTTTCCCACTTTCAATGGTGAAATCCTCTACGATTGTGAGGCGCTTCTCTACTACAGAGAGTGAAAGAAGTGACTTCATTGCAAGTCGCTTCACTTTTTTAGGAAGGACATAACTGTAATCACGTGGCTTTGGCCCGAAGATGGTTCCACCACCGACCCAAATTGGAGACTTTTTATCCCCAGCACGAGCGTTACCTGTCCCTTTTTGTCTATAGGGCTTTGCGTTACTAAAATTCACCTCTGCACGAGTCTTGGTGCTGGCAGTACCAACACGTCTGTTTGCAAGTTCATTATTTACTGCATGGTAAATTGAACCGTCGCTCACATCTACTTTAAAGACATCGTCATTGAGAGTGATTGTTCGCAACTCTTCGCCTTGTGTTGAAAAGACTTTTGTTCTCATCTCTCGCCTCTACTTCTTCTTCGCTTTTTTCACAATGACAACGCTTTGATTTGGTCCAGGAATTGCTCCTTTCACAAGAAGAACATTCATCTCTTCGTCGACACGAACGACTTTCAAGTTTTGAACAGTCACTTTCTCGTGTCCCATGCGTCCTGCCATCTTGCGCCCTTTAAAGGTACGTGCGGGGGTAGCTGACATTCCAGTACCTCCGATACCACGGTGGAATTTAGATCCGTGCGTTGCACGTCCTCCACGATACCCGTGGCGCTTTACGACACCTTGGAACCCCTTACCTTTGCTGGTTCCCTCTACGTCGACATACATAACGTCTTTAAACATATCGACACTTAACACTTCACCAACTTCTGTCTCTTTCTCGAAATCGCGTATTTCAATAAGCGTTTTCTTTGGAGGACAAATGTCGCCGAACTGACCGGCATACGGTTTGGTGGTTTGGCTCGGTTTTTTATCTTCTGAGCCAATCACACACGATTCGTATCCATGTTTGTCAGTAGTTCTGTGTCCAACTACGACGTTATCTTCTATTTTTATAACTGTCACAGGTATTAAGATACCATTGGCATCAAACACCTGAGTCATTCCTAACTTTCTTCCGATAAGCCCTAACATCTCTTACCTCTACTGTTACTGTTTAATCTCTACATCCACACCAGCAGGAAGCTCAAGCTTCATAAGGGCGTCCATGACCTTCGATGTAGGGTCTAGAATGTCAATCAGCCTTTTGTGTGTCCGCATTTCAAACTGTTCGCGGGATTTCTTGTTCACGTGGGGCGATCTGAGAACAGTGTATTTATTGATATGAGTCGGGAGAGGTACGGGGCCAGAGACTTTGGCACCAGCCTTCACTACTGTCAATACAATAGCCTTTGCGCTCTGCTCTACTAGCTCAATGTCAAAACCCCTCAGCCGTACCCGGATTCTATCCTTAGCCATCATTCCTCCAAAAAACAATTCTTGCCCGCAACCTTTTGGTACGGGCAAGAGTTAAGCTTCTTATTCGATAACCTCGATAACTTGTCCCGAAGCGACGGTTTTTCCACCCTCACGAATAGCAAAGCGTAATCCTTTGTCCATTGCAATTGGGTTGATTAAATCAACTTCGATTTCAGTGTTATCTCCAGGAAGTACCATCTGCTTGCCTTCTGGGAGGTTTACAGATCCAGTGATGTCAGTTGTTCTGAAATAGAACTGTGGTCGGTATCCGCTAAAGAATGGGGAGTGTCTTCCACCCTCTTCTTTGCTTAATACGTAGACAGTACCTTTGAACTTCTGGTGTGGTGTGATGGTCTTGGGTTTAGCAAGAACTTGACCACGGAATACATCGTTTTTGTCAATTCCCTCGAGAAGTGCACCAATGTTATCACCTGCTTGTCCTTCATCGAGAAGTTTGTTGAACATCTCAACACCGGTACAAACGGTATCTTTGGTTGGTTTAATTCCGACAATCGATACAGGATCGTTGACGTGGAGAATACCACGCTCGATTCTTCCTGTTACAACTGTACCACGTCCACTAATTGAGAAGACGTCTTCAATTGGCATCAAGAATGGTTTGTCAACATCTCGGTCAGGAAGTGGGATGTACGAATCCATTGCATCAAGAAGGTCTTGGATACATTGGACTTTCTCGGGATCATCTGGATGCTCCATAGCTTCAAAAGCTGAACCTTTGATGATTGGAGTGTTATCACCATCAAATCCTTGAGCGGAGAGAAGATCTCTCATCTCTTCTTCAACAAGCTCGATAAGATCTGGGTCGTCGACCTGGTCGGTCTTGTTAATAAACACGATAATTGTTGGAACACCAACCTGACGAGCAAGTAAGATGTGCTCTTTTGTTTGAGCCATAGCACCGTCGGTAGCAGCTACAACTAAGATAGCTCCATCCATTTGGGCAGCACCGGTAATCATGTTTTTGATGTAGTCGGCGTGTCCGGGACAGTCTACGTGTGCATAGTGTCTGTTATCACTTTCATACTCGACGTGACGAGTGTTAATAGTGATTCCTCTTGCTTTCTCTTCTGGAGCATTATCAATCTCTTCATAACTTAAGGTTCTGTTTCCAGACTTCTTAGCTGAGTACATCGAAATTGCTGCTGTAAGAGTGGTCTTGCCATGGTCTACGTGACCGATGGTACCAACGTTAACGTGTGGCTTCGTTCTCGCGAATTTCTCTTTAGCCATCAGTTCCTCCTTGTGATCTCTTTGTATCACAAAAAATTTGTTCTTATTCCATAAAGGCAAGACGCCTTTAGTTTTATCAAACATTTGAGACAAACTGATACTGTGGATATGAGCGAAAATAAGGGATCCAGAGGTCGATACCCATCTAGTGAACACCGACATAGTACAGAATTGTAAAAATCAATCTGCAGCCTGGAACCACCTTATCATCCATTCGGTTTATCCGGACGATCGGTTTGGCTCTGACATCGCCAATTAAGGCGACCTTGCAAATATAGAGGGTTTGTGTAGTTGTGTCAACACACTCACCCTCATCAATTTGATCAATTTATGTTGTATATGCTTTATACATATTAACGATTGTGAGAAGAGAACGCTTTGTTTGCTTCGGCCATACGGTGGGTATCTTCTTTCTTTTTGAAAGCAGATCCTGTGTTGGCAATAGCATCCAATAATTCAGACGATAATTTCTCACTCATCGATTTCCCACTGCGAGCTCGAGCTGCTGTGATAATCCATCTCATAGCTAACGCTTCTCGGCGGCTCTCTTTTACTTCAATAGGCACTTGGTATGTTGCTCCACCAACTCGTCGTGATTTAACTTCGACAACTGGTTTTACATTCTCAAGAGCCTTCAGAAACACTTCAAGTGGTTTTTCTCCACTTTTGTCTCCAACAATAGTTAAGGCATCGTAAAAAATACGAGAACTTAACGATTTTTTGCCATCGAGCATCATGCGACGGATAAATTTCTCAACTAAGACGCTGTCATATACTGCATCGGGGAGAATCTCACGCACTGGGGCGACAGTTCTTCTTGCCATATTCTGCCTCCCTTAAGCTTTTGGCTTTTTAGCACCGTATTTAGAACGGCTGCTTCTTCGTCCATCGACTCCCAAGGTGTCTTTCGCACCACGAACAACGTGGTAACGGACTCCTGGAAGGTCCTTTACTCTTCCACCACGCAACAAGACCACTGAGTGTTCTTGAAGGTTGTGTCCAATTCCTGGGATATAAGCGGTCACTTCGATTCCATTAGAAAGACGCACTCTGGCAACCTTTCTTAGAGCCGAGTTAGGCTTTTTAGGTGTGACGGTCATAACACGGGTACAAACGCCACGCTTTTGGGGACATCCTTGCAAAGCGGGTGATTTAGTCTTATTCACCTTTGAAGTTCGTCCCTTGCGAACTAACTGGTTAATTGTAGGCATCTAACGATACACTCCCTTATTCAATCGTAACAACCACTACTGGCTGATATGTGCGGTATACAAACCGCTATAGTATGTCAAAATCCGAAGTCAGCATGTAAGATTTTCTCTTTATCACTGCTTCAGAGGAGGTTAATCTTCCTCTGAAGTGTCGTAAATCTCACCTTCGGACATGATTTCTTCAATCTCTTCTAAAGAAGAATCGTCGTACATCGCACGGCGAGAACCCATCAATGATTGAACCCTTTCACCAAGATCAATTTGATTCTCATCT
>Ga0265293_10004135_pt1 | contig 25948 bp, 17 predicted proteins | sample Munlanlewell138R_FD_192505 | JGI IMG/M metagenome (GOLD analysis project Ga0265293, IMG submission 192505) | Leachate microbial communities from a municipal landfill in Southern Ontario, Canada - Leachate well 138R | ecosystem: Engineered > Solid waste > Landfill > Unclassified | place: Canada...
GAAACAATTAGCTTCTTATCCAAAACAAGGTGCCATCGTTTCATCGAAGTCAGCAGACGCGCAACCAATCGCACCTGCTTATAACCATCCATGGAGAACTTATGGGAAAAAGATCACCGGCAAGCCTGTGGTCACATCTTTACAATAGGACATTTCTATTTAGCTAGAATAGGACATTTCTATTTAGCCTTGACAGCGCAAGATTGGACGCAGTTTGTCTGCCGGCCAGTTTACGATTGTTTTCTATCCTTGTAGGTTGGACGAAGTACCGGTGAAACTGTTTACGAGATTCTTTTCCCCGCTCTGACGGATGTGATTGATCCCGAGTCCGGTAGAATGGTGAAATAACCACCAATCCGCCCTAGAGCATCTTTCCTTGGCATCGGCATTGTCACGGGGAGCCTAGCTCTTAAATTCGACATTTGTAGGTGATACGGTATCCCAAAATCACTGGCGATAAAGAAAAGATTAGGTAGAACTTTAAAAATAAGCTGGCTAACCCTATGGTTAGCCAGCTTCTATCTATCACTTTTTATAAAAATTTAGGGCAGATATCCAATCACGTCGAAGGTAGCCAATATCTGGTCTAGAGCATCAAAATCTGACTCCCAAACCATGTTGACAATTAAAATGATCAACATGGATGATGGATCATTGATCGGTCTGGCTGAAAGTACAAAAAGTGCATTTTCCTCTCCGAGGCAATTCGTGAAAAGGTCATACTTACCTTCAAAGCCGCTGTCAACATAATCGTATCTTCCTGCAAGTTCACAATCACCCATGTAAGAATCGCGATACACATCCAATAACTGCACATATCCTCCAAATCTGGCAATCTCGTCAGATGCAGCATAAAAGATACCCGGTTGGTAATAGCCATAGTTAAACGCGTCCAAATCAGCCGATGCGGAAATCGACGCCCCAAAGGTAGTGCCTCCATCCATCCACTTACTGCCATCAAACTGAGCCCATTCTACGGGAATATCAACCTGGATCGCGCCTTCATCATCCTGAACAGTGACATAGCCACCCGTAGATGTTACCGGCCCATCATCGGGCATGATATCGGATTGTTCAGAAATTTGTTGAGCGAATGAGAAGGACTGCTCGAGAGGTCGTCCGTTGATCTGCCCTTCCAGGATTTCCTCAGTAGCAAACCGCAACACCTCAAGTGAGTATGTGTCGGAAGCAGAGCGCGTGCGCAAGATGTCACAATAGTCTGACATAGTGCCATCGGTGGCTAATACCAAACCCTCTAAGCGAGTGATAATATCCCCACCCTTGATACGGGCCTTATCGGCAGGCGAGCCTGATTTTACGCTCGCTACCCAAATCCCCGTGATACTTCCATCTTCATTGGAAACCGCAGTGCCGTTCACTCCGATCGATTCGAAATCGACACCCGATTCAAGTTTGCGTATCACAGACTGTGCCATGGCTCCCTTGATCGCAAAATTAGTATCATATTGGTCAGATCCAGCGTAATTGACGCCAATCACCTTGCCATCAGCTGAAAGCAGTGGGCCACCTGAATTTCCGTTTCGAATTCGGGCATCATGCTCGATTACCGCATCCACTGAAGCCCAACCGGTTTCACCGTTGGCATTAGCTTTTGAAATGATGCCTTTCGTCAGAGTGTATTCGGGGTCTCCCAGAGGAAACCCAGCCGAGTAGACTTCCAGGCCTGGCTCCGTGTTGCCCTGGTACCATTCAAAATAGGGAAAACCATCGCCTTCAATATCAATTACAGCCAGGTCCCAGCACTCCGAAACGCCAAGAATTCTGGCATTCAGGGGTTTGGTGCTACCGCCTACCCATACTTTGATGAGGGCGGACCCGGTGACCACGTGATTATTGGTTACGGCGATGCCACTGGGGTCAATAATGAATCCTGAACCGCGACCTGCAGTGTTCAGAAGCTCACCAAATTCAGGGTCAACAAAAGAGCCCTGGGCTTCTACCTGGATCGTAGCAGATTTCGCCTCCTCAATGCTGTTGACAGCATTTTTTGCTGTGTCATCTGTCGGTTCTTCAATTTTTACTACAGTAGTTGGCTCTACAACAGGGGTTTCGACAGGGGCAGTTGGTTTGGTGCAAGCGGACAAAACTATTGAAAGAATAATTAGAGTACTGATAATACGTATACGCATAGGGTCCTCCCGGATGGAATTTTGAATTGTTGCTTGTTAATTTACGGTATTATATTATATCTCGACAATAAAATGTGGGGTTGAGCTGAACCTTATACGTTTGTGCCGGTTTTGTTAACTGTCAGTGACAAGTAAACCAAACAAGATCTAATCTTCGGGGGATTGTTCTTTCGCAAACTGAAGCCTATCTTTGTCAAGTTGCTTTCGAATGCCTTTTTCGCGGAGGTCTCCCGACCGAGCGATAGAACAGAATCCTCTTGTTCGCGAAGGTCTCCCGACCGAGCGATAGAACAGAATCCTCTTGTTCGCGAAGGTCTCCTTACCAAGCAATAGAACAGAATCCTCTTGTTCGCGAAGGTCTCCTTACCAAGCAATAGAACAGAATCCTCTTGTTCGCGAAGGTCTCCCGACCGAGCGATAAAACAGAAATCAGATGTTTAAAAACCGTGCATGGCACCCAGAGGCTAGGCTCCGAACTCATGAGACCATGAAATAATTCGGCCTATAGTAGAACCGGAAACAAACCGTCTCTTGTTCGCGAAGGTCTCCCGACCGAGCGATAAAACAGAAATCAGATGTTTAAAAACCATGCATGGTGCCCAGAGGCTAGGCTCCGAACTCATGAGACCATGAAATAATTCGGCCTATAGTAGAACCGGATACTAACCGTCTCTTGTTCGCGAAGGTCTCCCGACCGAGCGATAAAACAGAAATCAGATGTTTAAAAACCATGCATGGTGCCCAGAGGGCAGGCTCCGAACTCATGAGACCATGAAATATTCAAGCATATAGTAGGACCGGACACAAACCTTAAGGCATGCACCTTCTTTTCTCACAGGCTATGCCGGAGATACCGACAATCTTAATGCTAATTTAAGTTAGTAATGGATCCGATATCCGGCGGAGTGATGAAATAAACAACATTCCGTCCTACACACAACATACTGGATATGTAGTTCATTGTTTTAAATGAAAAAGTGTCCTGGCAATGACCTACTCTCCTCGTAAGCTACGCCGGAGATATCGACAGTGTTAATGCTAATTTAAATGAAAAAGTCTCTTGGCAATGACCTACTCTCCTCGTAAGCTACGCCGGAGATACCGACAGTGTTAATGATAATTTAAATGAAAAAGTCTCTTGGCAATGACCTACACTCCTCGTAGGCTAGGCCGGAGATACCGACAGTGTTAATGATAATTTAAATGAAAAAGTCTCTTGGCAATGACCTACTCTCCCAGGGGGCTGCCCCCCAAGTACCATTAGCGCTGATGAGCTTAACTTCCGGGTTCGGGATGTTACCGGGTGTACCCTCATCGCTACAATCACCAAGAGACATATTTCTATGTCAATTAATCCGAATATCATTTGCAATAAAGTAACAATTTAGCGACTTCGAAAAAAGCACCGAGTTCTCCGCACCACGTTTGAAGCCCTCGATCATTAGTACAGTTTAGCTCAACGCATTGCTGCGCTTACACATTCTGCCTATCAAGCAGGTGGTCTACCTGCGATCTTACTATCTTGACGATAAAAGTGATCTAATCTTAAGGCAAGTTTCCCACTTAGATGCTTTCAGCGGTTATCTTTGCCAGACGTAGCTACCCAGCTATGCCGTTGGCACGACAGCTGGCAAACCAGAGGTCTGTCCATTCCGGTCCTCTCGTACTAGGAACAGATCCTTTCAAATCACTTACGCCCACAGTGGATAGAGACCGACCTGTCTCACGACGGTCTGAACCCAGCTCGCGTACCGCTTTAACGGGCGAACAGCCCGACCCTTGGGACCTTATCCAGCCCCAGGATGCGATGAGCCGACATCGAGGTGCCGAGCCAGGTCGTCGATATGAACTCTTGGACCTGACTAGCCTGTTATCCCCGGGGTAGCTTTTATCCGATGAGCCACGGCCCTTCCACTCGGAACCGTGGGATCACTAAGCCCTACTTTCGTATCTGCTCGGCGCGTTGGCCTTGCAGTCAAGCTCCCTTATGCCTTTACACTCTTAGGCTGGTTTCCATTCAGCCTGAGGGAACCTTTGGGCACCTCCGTTACTCTTTAGGAGGTGACCGCCCCAGTCAAACTGCCCACCAGGCACGGTCCCCCATCCGGTTAACGGTATGGGGTTAGGGTCTAAATTTCATCAGGGTGGTATTTCACGGGTGGCTCCACCAAGGCTGGCGCCCTAGCTTCATAGCCTCCCACCTATCCTACACAAACGAAATCCAAACTCAATGCCAAGCTGCAGTAAAGCTCCACGGGGTCTTATTGTCCTACTGCGGGTAGGCCGCATCTTCACGGCCATTTCAATTTCGCCGGGTCCCTTGTTGAGACACTGTTCTAGTTGTTACACCTTTCGTGCGGGTCGGAACTTACCCGACAAGGAATTTCGCTACCTTAGGACCGTTATAGTTACGGCCGCCGTTCACCGGGGCTTCAGTTCAGAGCTTCGGCTTGCGCCTAACCCCTCCCTTTAACCTTCCGGCACTGGGCAGGTGTCAGCCCCTATACATCGTCTTACGACTTTGCAGAGACCTGTGGTTTTGGTAACCAGTCCCTAGAACCATTTCACTGCGACCCCCCAACGCTCATTATTCATTCACGTCAAAGGGCACCACTTCTCCCGAAGTTACGTGGCTAAATTGCCGAGTTCCTTAACAAGGGTTCTCCCGTTCGCCTTGGTATACTCTACCCATCTACCGGTGTCGGTTTGCGGTACAGGCACTTAAGATTCATCGTTTAGAAGCTTTTCTCGGCAACAAGGCTCAACTCACTTATGCCTTATAGGCTCGTTACGGCATCTCACCTCAATCTACGGATTTTCCTATAGATCTCAACGGCTGACATGCAATACACCCACACAACCAATCGTGGGCTGGCCTACCTCGTTGCGTCCCTCCATCACTCCTCTTAAGTGGTTCCGGAATGTTGACCGGATATCCATCGCCTACGCCTCTCGGCCTCGACTAAGGACCTGACTAACCCGACGCGGATTGACCTGGCGTCGGAAACCTTAGATATACGGCGAACACGGTTCTCACGTGTTTTACGCTACTCATGTCTGCATTCTCACTTCTGCCCACTCCAGCCGTCCTCACGGTCGACCTTCATCGTTGGCAGAACGCTCCCCTACCAATCCCGCTAAAAGCGAGATTTCAAAGCTTCGGTATTGTACTTAGCCCCGTTGAATTTTCCGCGCAAAATCACTCGACCAGTAAGCTGTTACGCACTTTTTAAAGGGTGGCTGCTTCTAGGCAAACCTCCTGGTTGTTTCAGTAACTTCACATCGTTTCCCACTTAGTACAAATTTGGGGACCTTAGCTGTTGATCTGGGCTGTTTCCCTCTCGACCCCGAAACTCATCTCCCGGAGTCCGACTGCTAAGCTTGGAGTAACGGCATTCGGAGTTTGATTAGGTTTGGTAAGCAATAAGCCCCCTTACCCATTCAGTGCTCTACCTCCGTTACTAAACGCTTAACGCTAGCCCTAAAGCTATTTCGGGGAGAACAAGCTATCTCCAAGTTCGTTTGGCATATCACCCCTAACCACAGTTCATCCCCTAATTTTGCAATATTAGTGGGTTCGGTCCTCCACGAGCTGTTATACTCGCTTCAACCTGACCATGGTTAGCTCACCTGGTTTCGTGTCTAATCCTTGCGACTGCACGCCCTATTAAGACTCGCTTTCGCTGCGGCTTCGGATGTAACTTCCTTAACCTTGCCACAAAGATTAACTCGCAGACTCATTCTCCAAAAGGCACGCCGTCAGGCATAGCGCTGCGCACAAGCTTTCGCTATAGCACGAACACGCCATTAGCCCTTCGACTGCTTGTAAGCTTACGGTTTCAGGTTCTTTTCACTCCCCTAACAGGGGTACTTTTCACCTTTCCCTCACGGTACTTGTTCACTATCGGTCATCAAACGTATTTAGCCTTAGAGAGTGGACTCCCTAGATTCCAACCGGATTAGCGTGCCCGGTTGTACTCAGGTTTCCAGCGAGAGTTTCGACGTTTTCACGTACAGGACTATCACCTTCTTTGGTTGGCTTTTCCATACCAATTCTGCTAACGTCTCAATTTGTCACTCTTAATCGCCGGACCCTACAACCCCGACCCAGTAAACTGGACCGGTTTAGGCTGATCCCCGTTCGCTCGCCACTACTTGGGGAATAATCTCTTTTCCTCATGGTACTTAGATGTTTCAGTTCCCATGGTTCCCTTCATACGCCTATATATTCAGCGTATGATGCTGGTGGTTCGCACCAGCAGGTTTCCCTATTCGGACATCCCCGGATATATCGCTTGTTCACAGCTCCCCGAGGCTTATCGCAGTGTCCCACGTCCTTCGTCGGCGTTTGACGCCAAGGCATTCACCGTAAGCTCTTAGTAGCTTCTCCACGTGATGCGGAGAAATCGATGCTTTTTCAAGCATTCGCTATTAATTGTTTACTATTTTTTGTATGATTCGCTAACATCGCGTTTCGCTCCTCATACGTCTTACAAATGATATTCGATTATTAATGTGCTGTTTTCATCTGTTGTCAGATGATGGAAAGATCTAAATTCTTTTGGATCCTTCCATCCTATGGCAACCCTCCCGTGCTCTTACGCAGGTGGAGATGAGGGGACTCGAACCCCTGACCTCCTCCTTGCAAAGGAGGCGCTCTCCCGACTAAGCTACATCCCCAGGTCTCTCTAATTGATGAGTGGGCCTTTCAGGACTCGGACCTGAGACCTCGCCCTTATCAGAGGCGCGCTCTAACCAACTGAGCTAAAGGCCCTTGAGTCAGCCTTGACAACTCAAAAGTGACAGGAAGTTGTAAAACTCTTTTTTCAGGATTGTACAATCTCGCTAACGACGCTCTTGTTTCACCGTTATAGAACGTTTCCCTCTTTTCGAGGTATTGGATATTTATTTTCTCTTTGAAGTAGAACCGCAGCCCTCAGGCTTTGGTTCGATTCTCCGTAGAAAGGAGGTGATCCAGGCGCACCTTCCGGTACACCTACCTTGTTACGACTTAGTCCCAGTCACCAACCCCACCTTTGACAGCTCCCTCCCTTGCGGGTTAGGATACCGGCTTCAGGTGTTGCCAGCTTCCATGACTTGACGGGCGGTGTGTACAATCCCCGGGAACGTATTCACCGCAGTATAGCTGACCTACGGTTACTAGCAACTCCAACTTCATGCAGGCGAGTTGCAGCCTGCAATCCGAACTGAGGTCAGCTTTAGAGGATTGGCTCCGCCTCGCGGCTTGGCAACCTGTTGTACTGACCATTGTAGCGTGTGTGTAGCCCTGGATATAAAGGTCATGCTGACTTGACGTCATCCGCACCTTCCTCCGACTTAATATCGGCGGTATTGTGTGACACATATAACACACAACGCGGGTTGCGCTCGTTAGCGGACTTAACCGAACATCTCACGACACGAGCTGACGACAGCCATGCAACACCTGTAACAGCTCCCCGAAGGGTCGGTCCGATTTCTCTTCCCTACCACTGCTATGTCAAACCCAGGTAAGGTTCTTCGTGTAGCAACGAATTAAACCACACGCTCCGCTGCTTGTGCGGGGACCCGTCAATTCCTTTGAGTTTTAACCTTGCGGCCGTAGTCCCCAGGCGGTAGACTTATCGCGTTAGCTTGGACACCGACAGCTATTACACCACCGACGTCTAGTCTACATCGTTTAGGGCTAGGACTACCGGGGTCTCTAATCCCGTTTGCTACCCTAGCTTTCGCGTCTGAGTGTCAGGAATGGTCCAGGAGGCCGCCTTCGCCACTGGTGTTCCTCCAGATATCTGCGCATTCCACCGCTACACCTGGAATTCCACCTCCCTCTACCATCCTCTAGCTCTGCAGTTTAGAACGGCCTCTCCCAGTTGAGCCGGGAGCTTTCACGCCCTACTTACAGAACCACCTACACGCGCTTTACGCCCAGTAAATCCGGATAACGTTTGCCTCCTACGTGTTACCGCGGCTGCTGGCACGTAGTTAGCCGAGACTTATTCTGGAAGTACCTTCCTTCCTATTCCTTCCAAAAAGTGCTTTACAACCCGAAGGCCTTCATCGCACACGCGGTGTCGCTAGATCAGACTTTCGTCCATTTCTAATATTCCCTACTGCTGCCACCCGTAGGTGTATGGACCGTGTTTCAGTTCCATTGTGGGGGGCCACCCTCTCAGGTCCCCTACCCGTCATTGCCTTGGTAGGCTTTTACCCTACCAACTAGCTGATGGGACGCAGGCTCCTCTCGAAGCGAATAAATCCTTTACTTTCAACTTTCTAAAAATTGAAAGCACATGCGGTATTAGCGTCCCTTTCGGGACGTTATTCCACACTTCGAGGCAGATCACCAACGCGTTACTCACCCGTTCGCCACTATGATTTCATTCGTATTACTACAAAATCATCACCGTTCGACTTGCATGTATTAGGCACACCGCCAACGTTCATCCTGAGCCAGGATCAAACTCTCCGCTAAAATTTATCGCCTTGCGGCGTTTTCATCTTTACGGAAATTTTCATTAACGAGGCTTGTATTGTTCTTACCTTTATTAATTGTCTTGCATTTCTTCCTATCACTTTTCAGTTGTTAAGGTTCTGACTTCAAGAGAGCGTATTCTAATGGACACTTCTTCTTGTGTCAAGCCCTTTTTTTAGACAAAAGCGCCGGCTCGTTTACTCAGCCGGCATCAGGGCTTATCTCATTAGATCTCTCAGACCCAAAGCTATTTTGTTATCAATCACTGCGCTCTTAGGCGCAATCATTTGACCTAGCACCTTGGAACAATTAGTATAGATGATTCTATTCTGTTTGTCAAGGATGAATCTTGCGTTTCGTACATCTCTGAACTTATCCGCAAAACCCGGGTTCTTTTCTTATTTTGAAGGTTCTTGCTGCCTCTTTAAGGGGCACAAAGACTGATTATAGGCAAACCTGAAATAAAGTCAAGGCTTTTTTTGACCAATTACCCAAACTCGTTCAAACTGGATAATTGGCTCGTAGCTTCCTTACGTCATCCCGGTGCCCAAACCAAGGTTTGAGCCTTACCTCAACCTTATGGGATCGCTTCTGCAAATTTTCAAAATTACTTAAAGCATTGCCGACAAAAACAAAACCACCACTCCAAAAAGCGAGTTGAGAATCAAAACGCCACCAGAGGCTTTTTGCAGCGAAGCAGTCGGCTCGGTTTTGATGCGCTTGTTCAGCCAACGACGCACAAAAGCCAAAACCACCATCAGAATCATCAAAATATGCTTGATCGACAAGGCAGTCATATAGGGCGTGTCAAACCCGAACAGACCCGTAAAGCTTTTCGATGATCGTCCCAGCAGAATCCCCGTGATTGCCAGGCCGGCCATGGAGATAAATGCGACGATGCTCAAACGATCCTGGATGATGTCAGCCACCACCATTGGTGCACTGACTTTGGGATTCTTGCGAATGCCAGGTAAAATTACGATCGCCAGCGTCAATATTCCCCCGATCCAGAGGGAAGTAAACAGGTTGTGCAGAAAACGAACAATATCCATCAATAGTGGTTGGGGCATATCAAATTTCCTCTTCTTTTAATATAGTTTTTTCCAAAAGTCTCATCAGTCCTTCTTTCTCATCCTGATCGAGTTTCTCTAAGATACTTTCTACTCTGTTTGAACGAAACTTCTCAATTTCAGCCACGATTTCGCTGCCGCTGGGTGTCAGGCTCAGTGACAACGCCCTGCCGTCATCTTGTTCTGGGTTTTTCTTGACCAGCCCCTTTCTCTCCAGAGCGCTGACCATTACGCTGACACTGGCTGGCTTGTATTGCAATGCTTCTGCAAGGTCGCTCAGCTGACAATTGGGGTGCTTGCCCAGATAATCGAGGTAGACCACCTGCGCCGGCGTGATGCCAAATTTTTCCAAAGGCGGCAATTCTCCACCCAATTGGTGAAAGCGCAGTATCAGGGTTTGAAAACGCTGGTTCAATGTCGGCTTCATAATAGTTAGTCTTCCTAACTAATTATTATACACGTTTTTTCATTTAAAGGGAAGTTTCAAAACTGTCCGTACAAGAGACAAACGATCTCTTTTTTCTCATCGTTACGAAAGAACAGGGAATGAGCATACCCATCCGGTTGTTAGTCGCACCTGTCACCCCTTGTTCTGTTATCCTAAACTAAGAACGGAAAACGGCCATTTTGTCACTAAATCGTCTTCTTGGGCGACTATCTTACGTAGCTACATAAGGAAACACTATGACTGATTCACTTTCCCAAACTAGAGAGGCTCAACCGAATTCAACCGTTTCGCCTCGGAAGGACGCAATGGCAGAGAAAAGCTTCTCGGAGCTCTACCGCCTGCATGTCAATAATATCTATTACTATCTCCTTAGCCGCGTTCGCAATCGGGCAGATGCTGAAGATTTGACTTCTCAAACCTTCATAACCGCGCTCGAAAATCGCCACCGGCTCCGCAATCCTGAAAAGTTCACGCCCTGGCTTTACAGCATTGCTCGCAATAAAGCGAATGATTATTTCAGACGGGCCGCGAGACGGCCTGAACAGTCTCTGGAAGACGATCTTCCTCCAAACCTCCTCTCCAATCCACAGCAAGCTTTGGTGAACCACGAGCGACTCATCGATATTGAGCGCCTTTTCAGCAATCTTAGCTCAATCGAGCAAGACTATCTTCGTTTGCGACTGATTGCAGACTTGCCTTTTGCTGAAATCGCGGAGATCCTCAACCAAAGTGAAACCCGAGTTAAAAAATCTTATTATCGGCTCCTGGAGCGCCTTCGAGCCCAGGCGGAGTAAACAAAATGAAACCAAAAACACCCTTTGAAGAAAGATTAAAAGAAAATTTGAAGCAATCCCAAATCGACCCAGCTTTTGCCAACCGATTGCACGCGCAGCTCAATCAGCGTGAGCATTCAATGGGCACGGCTCGGCCAGGATTCTCCTTTCGTTGGTCCTATGCGTTAATTACGCTCCTACTCGCAGCCATCTTGGTTTTCTCGGTCGGGCCCAACAAAGTCCTCGCCCAATTACAGACCTGGCTGGGCTTCGTCCCCGGGGCAGGCTTAGTTTCAGATACCAGCGATTTGCGTGTATTGGCAGAACCCGTCTCGCAAACCCGGGATGGTATCACGGTCAGGATTAACAAAGCTATATTCTCACCCGATAAGTCGAACTTTGACGTTGAAGTGCTCGATATCCCCTTCGAATCCCACTTTAGTCAAAACCTTGACGAACCTGTCTGTAATGAGCAAGCCTATTTGTTGTTGCCGGATGGCACAAAGTTGATGGAGGAGGAAAACTTTGCTCCCATCCCAACCGATGTCAGTGAAGCGACCTATGTGATCCCCTGCTTTATCATGCGAACCCGTGCTATGGTGCCTGAAAACTGGCAAATCCCGATTAGACTCGTCAATGCGCCTGCAGACCTGTCACTCTACCCCTACGAATTGCCAAACCCAGGCGTCACAATCCAACGCACCGCCCCAGAGCCTGCAGTGGTTGATGAGGCTGTTTTGGCAGCCGAATCAGAATATCCAGTCAAAGATATGCTCGATATCCTCCTGGTGGTCGAAAAACCTGAATCCTGGCTGATTGGTTATGACTTTCTGACCGAACATATGGACGATTATCACTGGGGTAATATCCCGGTTGTTATCGACGCCAACGGCAAACAAATTGCGATTAACTGGAGCTTCCCCGAATGGAAAGAGTTTAGCGATGCGCTCGGGGAGGTGGCTGACGCGAAAGCGAACTACCCCAACCCCTATTATGGTATGCCCAAGGCTTTCGAACTGCCCAAAGGTGACTATGCCTTCCCGTTGACTATCACCCAACTGGTCACGCACACACGCTATCTCGACTTGGCTCGCAACGAAGAGCTGTTCAGTTTCGATGCAGGCAGCAACCCACAACCTGGGGATGTATTTGAGATAAATAAAACTATCCAATTAGGTGATTATGAGGCTACTGTTTTGAACGCCTATGTGGACGACCAGGTCGGCTTTGCTTATCGCTTCAACGTCGACGGGGGTGAAGATATTTTCAATATCGATCTGCACCTGCTCGATTACGAGCCCGCACTCGGTGTCAGCAAAAGCACTGCCTTTACAACCCCCTATCTTATCGATAGCGGTGTTGCCTTTGGTGTTTTGCCAACTGGCATGCTGAGGGTTGGTTTAATTCAGGGCCCTCAAATTGCGCTTGGAACCTACATCGCCCGTGGAACCTGGTCGCCCGAACCGACCAATTAACTGTTTACCAACATTTTAGACCAACAGGCGCCTTGTGCGCCTGTTTTATATGTTTCCGTTTGAAAATAAAAACAGCGGATGGAAAGACCACATCGACTTATCTCAAATCTATTTCCAGCCTTCCCATCTTTTTTTGCTTGCCGTACAAACTGACCAATTTGTCCCCTTTCTATAAAACACTCGTCTCTATTGCTGAGCTCACATCCTGCAGAAACCAAATGTTTGGAGTAACCTATCTTATGATTAAACATGACCGTGCCCCTGCATTAGTACTAAAACCTGGTCTATCCAGGAGAAAAGAGAAAAGCAGTTTGGCAGCACAAGAATATTTTTCTCAACTCTATCAAGCTTATGTGGATCGGGTTTTCCGCTATTTCTACGGCCGTGTCAATTCTGCCCAAGATGCAGAAGACCTGACCTCGCAGACTTTTCTACAAGCCTACCGTTCTTACCAGACACTGCGCGACCAAAGCCGCTTTGCACCCTGGCTTTTCACCATCGCGCACAACAAACTTAACGATTTCTACCGTCACCGCGATAACAATATCGCCCTGGTGCCCGAAACGTTTGAAGGCAACCTGCCAGAACCAAGCGTTGTTTTCGAAATGGATGAGCGCATCAAGCAACTCAGGCTGATCATCTTTGCCTTGCCCGAGGACGATCAGGAACTGATTCGATTGCGCTATTTGGGGGAGTTGACCTATCGTGAAATCGCCGAAACAGTTGGAAAAACTGAACAAAGCATCAAAAAAACCATCTACCGTCTTCTGGCTCGGTTAAAAAGCCAAATGGAGTAAACCATGAAAGAGCAATTTAGCAATTTTGAAAAAGAAATCATCACCAGTCTGGCAGCCCCATACGCCAGCCAGACTTACAAAGACCAACTGAAAGCCAAAATTGAGCTTCAGTCAAAACTGGAGGTAGGCCAAAAAAGCTACCGCAAGTCTTCCATCCCCAGCCCACGCTTCACCCTCGGATGGCGCCTGGTGCTGGCAACCAGCCTGCTGGCAATCATTATTGTTCTGGCAGTTGGTCCTGGAAAAGTTTGGGCAGAAATCCAGAAGACTTTTGGCTTTCTGCCTGGTGTTGGCTTGGTTGAAAAGGATTCCTCAATCCGCACCATTGCCGAACCGCTCAGCCAGACCAAGGATAATATCACCATCGACGTCTTGAACGTCTTGCTAACTTCGAGCGAAACTAAAATTGATTACCGCGTCTTTGGTTTGGGGAAATCGAATTTTGCTACAGAAAACGATCCTGGCTGCTTCGCCCAGCCCCGACTAGTTTTGCCCGATGGAACCGTGCTAATCAAAGATGGCGGCAGCTTCCCGCCTATACCCGCTCAGGTCGACAGCGCCACGTTGCACATCCCTTGTATCTCGGGAACCAAGGCCGAGACCACCCCGTCTGATTGGCATTTTGACCTGAATTTTATTCTGGCTGAGAACCCTAAAGAGCTTCTAGCAGTCGAGTTCATCCCCCAGCCCAATCTCTCGATAACACGAGAGGATGAAACTTGGGGTCAAGGCGGTCTCGATGCAAGCCAAACCGCAGTCACAATGGGCTTGGGAACGGCAATTGAGCTACCGGACGGCTATATTCTTTCCGGATATCTTGATGCCACCCGATCTTACAATTATCTTGCGGTCGACCCCAAAATTACAGACGCCAAGAATCAAATCGTCCAAGTTACCTACCCCACCGAATTAATGCAGTTGACGCAAGTGGAACCTCTCAAGGATAAAGCGGATATCTTCGCACTTGCCTTCAAGGATCAGGGCTTAGAGTATCCTCTCACCGTAAACTGGACTTATTATCCAATCATCAGGCATGCAGCGCAATCGACAGCTGCCCTGACCTATGAAGTTGGCGATAATCCCCAACCCGGTCAAGCTTGGTATCCCGATCTGTCAATCGAAATTGATGACATCCTTGTCACCTTGAAAGAATTAAGGGTGGAACGTGAGAATTCTTATCACTTCATCTTCGAAGGTCCCGGAAATCTGTTGAGCGTCGCTGTAGAGATGCCGGATTACGCCTCAAATGGTAGTGGTGGTGGCACTTATGGTTTTACCGGAGAGGGCGAGAAGAAAGAAGCCCACAGCTCGATTGTTTTCGATAAGCTGCCAACGGGTCAACTTAAGTTTTACGTTACCGGGATTTCCCTCTATGGTGAAGCAATCACACTCAGCCAAACCTGGCAACCCGCCACTCCTCATTCCCAAAACCATGCTCAAACGCCAAACAGTGAGGTTTGTCTGATTGGTTCAAGAAGCAGCGACATTAACACTCTCACCGCTTTTGAAGAAAAATTATTGGTTCTTAGTTATGCACAAAAGCTCAATGGAGAATGGTCTACCACACTAAAATCGAATCAGAATTCTCAGATCAACAGCAGCTTCAGCGCGGCAAACATCGCCAATTTCTCAGACGACGGCAGACAAATCGTCTACCCCACCCAAGAAAACGGCAATGACGTGCTCGGAATATACGATATTGCTTCTTCACAACTTTTGACTCTGCCAGCGATTGGCTCAGACCTATCCTGGTCATCAGATAGAAGCAAAATAGCTATGGTTTTTGTGGATAGCAAAGTGCGTTATCCCGTATATTACAATCTGGAAACCCAAGAGTTGACTCCCATCAGCGACTCTGAGTATGTTTCTATTGCAGGCTGGTCGGCGGATAGTCAGACCCTCTATTATGCCGTGCCCTATTTTGGCAGCGCGTCATGGAAACTGTTTGCCTATTCTACCGAGACTAGTGAAAACACAGAACTTTTGACAATCGAGAATGGCACACCCAAACTGCTCTACCCACGTATTTCGCCGGATGGGAGATGGCTTAGTTATCGCGGGGTGGACAACTCTTCTCTCTGGGTTGTTGAGCTTGCAAGCCAACAAAGACGGTTGTTGATGGATGCATCGAACGTTCGCGCAGCAATTTGGTTGGACGAGAGCCAGCTGGCAATGTCGATCTCTGATGAGGCCGGAACATTCCACCTTATCGTTGCCAACATCGACACCTGCAAACTTTTTAGAGTCGAAAGTGTTGCTACTGAGGTTATGGATGTAACATTGGTTAGATAAAGAAATTTCTTTTTCGTAGGCCGGATTGCAAATGTAATCCGGCCTTTTTACTTCCCAACATTAGATATCGGCTCCCCTATTCTCAGCATTTTATTAACAATTGCTTTGTACAACATTGATTAAATAAAAAAATAAATGAAAGCACCATAGGAGTGAGAATCAACTTTCACTGACCTGCAGGAATCACTTGAGTGAAGTAACTTTATGATTAGAAGTCGACATTGAAGAACAAGCCGCGGAAGATGATGTAGACAAAATAAATCACAATCAGGTATGTCGCAGATTTCTTGCCCAGTTTGCCGTTGTTGAACCATAAGATCGCCCATAGAAAAATTCCGGTCAAGATCTCCCATGGAAGGTCCCAGACAACCAGGGGTCTTGGAACGGCATAGGTCGAGATAAGCGCACCGCCACCGATTGCCAGTAAGGGATTGGTAATGTTACTGCCCACCAAGGTTCCCAGTGAAATGCCTGCCTCTTTATGACGAATACCCGCCAGAGCGGTGGTTAGTTCAGGCAACGCCGATGCCAGACCAAGCGTGATTACTCCAATGAGCGATCCGCCTACACCGGTCCTGTCCACAATCATTTCAGTTGCAGAAAGAACAATTGTGGCGCAGGCGATGATAACAATCAGCATTCCCACCGTGATTAACGCGTCACGTGCAAGCTCACGCCCATTAGCAGGCGCGCCTTCAGCCACTTCTTCAGATTGAAGGTGATTGTCCTCTTCCTTATAATGCTTGCGTTCATCTATATAGAGATAGTAGGTGTAGGCCAAAAAAGACCCAAACAAGATGGCTCCGTCGATGCGCGAATAATTGCCGTCCCAGCCCAGAATCAGACACATCACTGTCGTTCCAATCATGGGGGTCATGCTCTTCCACAGGAAATAACGCCGGAAATAAATTGTTCCCGCCAAAAATACTACGATCCCCATGATCAGGGTCTGTTGAACTACATCTGAACCAATGTTCGCGCCTAATACGATAGCAGAACCGGTTTGAAAATTGAGCGAGCCGCGCAGGATGTTGACTGATGCAGTGAAATGGGCGGTGATTTCTGGCAGCGACGTAGCTATAGAAAGCACCGTCATGCCCATGAATGTGCTTGATAGTTTAAAGTAATTCGCTATCCCAATCAACTTTTTTACAGCGTAGTTTGCCCCCAACACCAACAGAACGAGTGTAATCAAACCAACCGCGATAATTCCAAAATTACTCCAATTTTGCATCATAATACTTCCTTTTCCAAAAACGTTTAATTATACAGTTATTTCCCCCCCGATAAGATTTCTTAGACCGATTTAACCTGGATTTAACAATTGCTCTGGTGAACACTCGCATCTTCTATCAATGAAAAGTAATCGAAAGGAGAGTTTTTTAAGACATTCATGACTTGCATCTCGAAGCTGTCAAAACACCCCTCAGCCAACTAGCCCTCATGGACGGGCCGAGGGGCTGATATTGGCTGAGAGTTGCAAAGACCGCAGAAATCTACACTTGGCTTAAAAAATATTACAGAATACTTATATTTATTTCGTAATATGAAATTATTCAGGTATTGTTAATAATCGTTAATATATTAAAAAGGAGGAAGTCTATGGATCTCAACAAATTTACTCAAAAAGCCCAACAGACTGTGGTCGACGCGCAGCAGCTGGCACGCGAGTTTGACCACCAAATTATCGAACCCGCCCACCTGCTGTTAGCTTTACTTAACCAGCCAGATAGCACCGTCGCTTATGTTATTACCCAGATTGCCGGTTCTGCTGATGTCTTAAAAGAAGAGGTGCGAAAAGACCTCGCCGGACGACCCAAGGTTTATGGCGGCTCTACCGCAGAGGCCGGGCTCTCCCGCCCCGCCGCAAGCGTTTTGGACGCTGCCGAGCGTTACGCCAAGGGAATGGGTGATGAATACATTTCTACTGAACATATTCTGCTCGGTCTGACTGACAGCCCCGAAGGCAAGACCCTCGCCAATTTTGGAGTAACCAAAGACGCGATTCTCAAAGCCCTGCGTGAAATCCGCGGCAGCCAATCGGTTACCAGCCAAACCCCGGAAGACACCTACCAGGCACTTGAAAGATTCGGTTACGACCTGACAGCTCTGGCTCGCCAGGGAAAGATGGACCCCGTCATCGGGCGTGACGAAGAGATCCGTCGCACCATCGAAATCCTCACCCGGCGCACCAAGAACAATCCCGCCCTCATCGGTGAACCAGGCGTGGGCAAGACTGCCATCGTTGAAGGGCTGGCCCAGCGTATCGTCAACCGCGACGTGCCTGAGGGCCTAAAAAATAAACGTCTGGTCCAGTTGGACATGGCCTCTCTCGTCGCCGGCGCCAAATATCGCGGCGAATTTGAGGAGCGTCTCAAGGCAGCCCTCAAGGAAGTAACTGAATCTGACGGTCAGATCATTCTGTTCATTGATGAAATGCACACGGTCATCGGCGCGGGAGCGAGTGAGGGTGCTATGGATGCCAGCAACATCCTGAAACCAATGCTTGCGCGTGGGGAGCTTCATCTGATTGGCGCTACCACCACCAACGAATACCGCAAATACGTGGAAAAAGACGCCGCTCTCGAGCGCCGTTTTCAGCCTGTTTATGTGGCTGAGCCTAGCGTCGAAGACACCATCAGTATCCTGCGCGGCTTGAAATCGACCTACGAAGTGCACCACGGCGTGCGCATAACCGATTCGGCCGTCATTGCTGCCGCCACGCTTAGCAACCGCTACATCACTGACCGCCATCTGCCCGATAAGGCCATCGACCTGATCGACGAGGCTGCTGCCCATTTGCGCACCGAAATCGACTCCAAACCCCAGGCACTGGATGAAGTCGACCGTGACATTATGCAGCTCGAAATTGAAAAACAAGCTCTGCAAAAGGAGAAAGACAAAGCCTCACAGGAACGCCTTGATAAAATCGAGCAGGACCTGGCCAACCTGGGTGAAAAGTCAAAAGCCATGACCGCGCAGTGGCAGGCCGAAAAAGAAGCCATCGCCAGCTTTAAAGATCTCAAGGAACAGCTCGAGCAAGCCCAGCATGAGATGGAACAGGCTGAACGGAATTCTGACCTTGAAAAGGCTTCGCGCCTGCGCTATGGCACCATTCGCTATTTACAAGAACAGATTGGTGAAGCCGAAGCCAAACTGCAGCAACAACAGCAGCAAGGTGCCCTGCTCAAAGAGGAAGTCGACGCTGAAGAAATTGCTTCCGTGGTGGCCAAATGGACTGGTATCCCGGTCAACCGTTTGCTGGAAGGTGAGATGGAAAAATTGTTGAACATGGAAGAACGCTTGCATGCCCGTGTGGTTGGACAGGATGAGGCTATCACGGCCGTCTCCAACGCCATCCGGCGCTCGCGCTCTGGCTTGCAAGACCCCAACCGTCCTATCGGTTCGTTCATATTCCTGGGCCCCACCGGCGTGGGCAAGACCGAGCTGGCGCGCGCCCTGGCGGAGTTTCTCTTTGACGACCAGAACGCCATGGTGCGCATCGACATGAGCGAATACCAGGAGCGTCACACCATCAGTCGGCTCTTTGGCGCTCCCCCCGGATATGTAGGTTATGAAGAAGGTGGTCAATTGACCGAAGCCGTTCGCCGCCGGCCCTACAGCGTCGTCTTGTTTGATGAAATCGAAAAAGCCCACCCTGAAATCTTCAACGCCCTTCTGCAGGTGCTGGATGACGGTCGTATGACGGATGGTCAGGGGCGGACAGTAGATTTCAGAAACACACTGATTATCATGACCAGCAACCTGGGCAGCCAACTGTGGATGAATGACCAAACCGGTCAACCCAGGCAGGTGGATCGCGATGAGATTGTAGGCATCCTCAGGAATTTCTTCAGACCCGAATTCTTGAACCGGGTTGATGAAATCGTGGTCTTCAAACCGCTTACGCGTGAGAATTTGGGCGAAATCGTGGGTATCCAGCTGGGTCACGTCAGCAATCTTTTAGCTGATCGCGGGTTCAAACTTGAAATCAGCCCCGCCGCCCGGGAATGGCTAGCAGAGGTGGGCTACGACCCTGAATTTGGTGCCCGCCCGCTCAAACGTGCCATCCAGCGCGAAGTTCAGGATCCATTGGCGCTCAAACTCCTGAGCGGCGACTTCAGTGAAGGCGACACCATTAAAATCGACCTGGTTAATGGAACGCTCAACTTCACAAAAGAGTAGCTGTTTGTCTTTGCGATAAAAAAACGAAATCTCAAATTTTATATTTTTGGGATGCCGGCGGTACAGTCCTCGTTTGCCTCGTAACGGTCATGGCAGGCACCAGATGTGATAGCAGCGTTGTTTGAACGTGCAGACAGCCCGCGCTATCACACACCCCGCCCATCTCAGAGACAGTATTCCTAAATGGGATATCACTGGCACAATCAATCTGAAACGATACCTACAATATTACAGTAGTCTGACCTGACCACATCTATACCCATATTGAGTACAATGACAGGGAGTATTTAATCAGAAAGTCCACAGATGCGTAAACTAAAAACCTTCCACCTGGCACTTACCTCATTTTTTATGCTTGCCCTGCTGGCCTGCCAGGCAGTACCGACCCTGGCTCCACCTACACACCCCTCTGCGGTAAACACATCAACGCCGCCCACGCCGATGATTGCTGAAACTGAACCAGAGCAGACACCACCCAGCACAATTAAACCTCCGCTTTATGTCTACCAGCCTAATCTGGAGCTGCCTGCAGCTTTGAACCAGCTCTTACAAAAGCAAAATCTGAACCAGCCCCAGGGCAATGAAAACGAGCTCCCTTTTACTTTCGAATTCAGCAACACCAATGCCCTTGGCAACTGGGTTTACGCTCTGGTAGCACCCTTCCCAACCGTGACAGACGAGGTCAGTACAGCCTGGCTGCACAACTTATGGCTTGGAAATCCTGAAAACCAAATCAACACGCTCCTGATCGCTAAAGACGACCTGCCAGCCCTGACCAGCATGCTTGGTGAGCCTGGGCAGTCAGTGCTTACCCTGGAAAAAGAAAAAATTCTCGAAACTGCCTGGACAACCCAAAACAGCTGGGCGCTCATTCCCTTTGAAGAAATCCAACCGCGCTGGAAAGTTATGACCATCGATGGTCAATCCCCCATCCACAAAGACTTCGACACAGACGAATATGCCCTGAGCGTCCCAATTTCTCTGACCTTTTCTGACCTTTTCGAATCAGGCGCACTTCCGCCTGAACTTACAGAACTGCGCTTATCAAACCTCGAACCCTCCATGATCACCACAATCATGCTTACCGGTGTAACCGCGCTGGTTCGCGCCACGGCTGTGGGCATGGACCAGCGCGGAGTGCTCGTACCAGGCGAAAACATCGCCTCCATCTTGCGGGAGGCAGATATTTTGCACATCAGCAACGAGGTGCCCTTCGCCGAAAATTGCCCACCGCACACGCTCGGAAGCTACCTGGTCTTTTGCACGCCGGAGAGTTACATGGAACTACTCCGTTTTGTTGGCACAGATATTGTCGAGCTGACTGGCGATCACTTCCAGGATTATGGAGAAGCAGGCATGCTCTATACACTCGAACTTTACGCCAAAGAAGGGTGGCCAGTTTATGGTGGGGGAAAGGATATCTTTGCAGCGCGCTCGCCGGTGAAACTGGAAGTGAACGGCAACAAAATCGCCTTTATAGGCTGCAATGCCAAATCGCCCAATTTTGCCCGGGCCAGCGAAACTTCAACAGGCGCTTTTCACTGTGACATGGACTACATGGCGCAGGCGATTGAGCAACTTCGCTCTGAAGGCTACCTGCCCATAGCTACTTTCCAGCACGAAGAGGTCTATACCTGGTCACCAGTCCACGCCATTGAACGTGATTTCAAAGTTGTTGCTGATGCCGGCGCGATAATTGCCAGCGGTAGCCAGTCTCATGTGCCTCATTACGCTGAATTCCATGGCGACAGCTTCTTCCACTACGGTCTTGGCAATCTTTTCTTCGACCAATACGGCATTGCCGCCAACACGGACATCGGTTTTTTGGACCGTCATGTCTTTTATGATGGCAAGTATCTGGGAGTCGAACTCATACCTATCCGGTTTATTGACAAGGTGCAGCCGCGCCTGATGACTCCTGAAGATAAAACGGAGACGCTCGCGATCATGTTTGATACCTATCGCATGTGGTGGAAAGATGATGCCAATCAGCCCATCAGACCGGCTTGGAAGTAACACGCGGCACGCGCACCTACCTACGACCCAGCGTTCTTCAAATCCCTGAAACTCACAGCCGACCTGATATAATATTAACTTGAGAACCGCCCCTCATTAACAGGGCTGTTTGTCGGAGGCTTTTTAATGGAAATTACCTGGTATGGAAATTCTTGTTTTCGCATCACTGAACGTAATTTGGCAACGGTGGTTACTGATCCCTTTGATTCAGGTGTCGCTGGCTACAATCCTCTCAAGTTGAAAGCTGAGATCGTCACAATCAGCAGTGATGACCCTTCTCACAACTACACCAGCGCCGTAAAAGGCAGCCCTTTTGTCATTGATGGTCCCGGTGAGTATGAGCGCGGAGGCGTCTTTATCACGGGCATTCAGACCACTCCTTTGTTAGCCGAGAGCACAGTCATCAGAAATACCATCTACGTGCTCAACTACGGGCAGATCACCATTCTGCACCTTGGTCAGGCCAACTTGGTGCCAAACCAAACCCTGGTGGAAGAATTGGGAAATATCAATGTTGCCCTCGTACCGGTGGGTTCCGGAGGAGGGCTTAACGCCTCCAAAGCGGCTGAAGTGATCAGCATGCTGGAACCCAATGTCGTCATCCCCATGCATTACCAAACCCCTCATTCCCTGCTTGAGCTCGATCCTCTGAGCAAGTTCCTGAAAGAGATGGGGCTTACTGAACTGGAAACAATGGAAAGTTACAAAATCCCGGCAACGGGAAACTTTAGTGAAGAAGGCACCCAGGTGATCGCGCTGGATCCTAAACTCTCAAGTCTATGAAAATTATGGTTAAACTAATTATGACCTGGAACATCAAACCAGGACACGAACAGGATTACTTCGCTTACGTTCTGCGGGAGTACCTGCCGCTCATCAACAAACTCGGCTTCGAAGTGACGGACGCCTGGGTGACAGTTTTTGGCAGTCGCCCCCAGGTCTTGCTTGGCGCGGTTATTGCTTCTGTCAGTAAGGCCCGGGAAGTGCTGGCATCAGACGAATGGGAGCGGCTGAACGAACAGCTGATGAATTATGTGGATAACCTGGAGTATAAACTGACACCTTATAAAGGCGGTTTTCAGTTTTAGATGTCATTCGGGCACGCATTATTGCAGTGGTATGATCAGAATGCCAGGGACCTCCCCTGGCGTTTTGCTCCCAGCCCTTATCGGGTTTGGGTCTCCGAAATAATGCTCCAGCAAACCCGTGTGGAAACAGTGTTGCCATATTTTGAACGTTTTATCAGTAATTTCCCCGACCTGTCAAGCCTGGCTTCATCCAGCCAGCAGGATGTCCTGACGATTTGGGAAGGGCTGGGTTACTACAGCCGTGCGCGCAATCTGCATAGAGCTGCCAGAGTAATTCTGACAGAGCATAACGGTGAGTTTCCACAGACCGCCAATGAGCTTGAGTTCTTGCCGGGCATCGGGACATACACAGCTGCCGCCATTGCTTCAATTGCCTTTCAAGAGCCTGTAGCGGCAGTGGATGGCAACATCAAACGCGTGTATGCCCGCCTCCTTAACCTCTCGCTACCGTTTGGCTCAGTCCTCTTCGAAGCAACCATACAAGACTACGCGCAGTCCATGTTGCCGCCCGAGCGTCCCGGTGACTTCAACCAGGCGCTGATGGATCTTGGTGCCATCATCTGCAGACCACGCCAACCAAATTGTCCGGCTTGCCCTGTCAACCAATTTTGTCAGGCTTACCAGCAGGGCAATCAAAACAACCTCCCGTTCCGAATCAAAAAGCCGCCTCTGCCGCATTTCAAGGTTTGCGTGGCTGTGATCCGGTCTGAAGGCAAGGTCTTACTGCGGCAACGCGCGCAAACAGAGTTGCTGGCTGGCTTGTGGGAATACCCTGGTGGCAAATTCACGCCCGCCGATAGCAGCCTGGAAGCCTGTCTTAAAAGAGAAGTTCTGCAAAAAACGAGTTTGGAAGTCTCTGTCGGCCAAAAAATCGGGGTTTTTGAGCATGCCTACACGCACTATAAAATCTCTGTTCACGTCTGGTATGCGCTTCTGCCTTACGCCCCTGCGCAGGAACTACCAGCCGATCTTGGCTGGGTCACCCCTGCTGAATTGCCAAACTACCCGATGGGAAAAGTCGCCAGAATGATCAGCAACCTTTTAATCCCCAAACCCTAACGCCTGGTTGAATTAATTTAATTCAACCATAACCGGCAGTATCTCAAGCATCTTTCTTACTTGGCATCTCTTGTCTGCCTGTTGATGGACTGTGACGCCAACATCAGGTGCTACGTCCCAAATTGCCTGTCGCCGGCATCACCCAGGCCCGGCAAAATAAATCCATATTCGTTGAGACCTTCATCAATCGCGGCGATGTGGATGGGTACATCCGGGTGTGCTTCGTGCAGACGGGTTATCCCTTCGGGCGCGGCCAGAATCCCGACAAATTTGATTTTCTTTACACCCCACTTCCTCAAAATGTCTACCGTTGCCACCGCGGAGCCGCCAGTCGCCAGCATGGGGTCAAGCACCAGGCAGACCGAGACAGTTGGCTCGATGGGAAGTTTGTTGTAGTATGACACAGGTTTGAGTGTTTCTTCATCGCGATACAGACCGATATGCCAAACCTCTGACCCGGGGATTAACTCCCAAACACCCTCTACCATCCCCAGCCCGGCTCGGAGAACCGGCACCAGCCCAATCCGCTCCATCACGGTGATGCCCTTGGTCAGGCTCATCGGGGTTTGCACCTCAATCTCTCGCACAGCCAGATCCATTGTGGCTTCATATGCCAGCATGGCGGCAATTTCTCGAATCAACTCTCTGAATTTCTTAGAGTCGGTTTTTACATTGCGCAAAAGGGTAAGTTTTGCGGCAACCAGGGGGTGGGTAGACGGGAAAACGTTGTTCATTTAATACTCCTCTGCCGTGCGGTCTGAAGCTCGAAAAGGGAATAAGTCCATAATGCCAGGATCACAGCTAAAAAAAAGATAAACTGGGGGATTTCCGCCAGCAGGCGCGTATAGGCAGCCGCGAGCGCCAGCACAAATATCAATAATTGGCTGGTTTTGGCTGTCGCTCTCATGCTTTTGACAAAGCTCAAGCGACCTGCGTCCAGGTATGCCAGCAGAATCAGGCTGAGATTGATCGTCAAACCAAACGCCAGAAACCACAGCCAAAACTCACCGGGTCCCATTATCAGGATTCCGATAAAGCCTGTCAGGTAAAGAAGAAATGCTGTCACAAAAAGAGCCAAATTGTTTCCGCCTCTGCCAACTTACAAGGTTTTTCGTTCGATTTACTCCCACGGCAAACAGACAACTACAATTCTTTCACTACAATATTATAACTGTGTGCTCGCTCCACGGGACGCACCCAGATCAAAATCTCTACCGGCAGAGAGAGCCGCTTAAGTTACAATAAGCTTATGCAGTTTATCATTGACGGGCACAACCTTATACCCCATATCTCCGGTTTCAGCCTGAGCGATCCCGACGACGAGCAATCCCTGATCGACCTCCTGATTCCTTATCTGCGCGCCAAAAAATCGCGGGCGATGGTCTTCTTCGACCGGGCAGCCCCTGGTCAGGCCGGCCAGCGCAATTTCGGTCTGGTTAAAGCCGTTTTCGTTCCGGAAGGTCAAAGCGCAGATTCGGCCATAGCTGCTTATGTGCGCCAGTTAGGCGGCTCCAGCCGCACCCACACGCTGGTTAGTTCCGATCGGATGGTGCAGGCAGCAGCGCGTGCTCACCACGCCGCGATTCTTACCAGCCACGAATTCTCGCAGCAAATGGCACGTTTTTACGAAGATTCGCCTCTTGACGACCCGGCCAGTCACAAACTCTCGCCTGATGAAATTGAAGAGTGGCAAGACCTTTTCAATCAATACGGGTCTCAACCACCCGACGGCATGAGCCCCTGACAATTCTTTGCAGCCGTACGTTTCCAATATTTATTAATAAATTATAAAAAATAAATCATTTTTCCCTCTCGATCTATTGCCTTATCGAGTGGCAGAGATTATAATAACCTTATACAAACATAAAGTTATGGGCATCAGTTGCCTGTCTTTAGAAATTGTTAAGGATGCTTTTCCTCGGACCTCGCCCGGGGGATGAACAAGTTTATGAAAAAAATTGATTATCTTAACTCTTTCATCAAGAAATTTCTGGCACCCCTGCTGACCCTGAGCATGGTGCTTTCGGCATGCCAGAGCCCCGCGCCTATTCAAGCAGTAACTACAACGACAACCCTGCCGCCCCCATCTCCTGCCGTTCCCACAGACATTTCACCCAGCC
>Ga0265293_10004136_pt1 | contig 25948 bp, 69 predicted proteins | sample Munlanlewell138R_FD_192505 | JGI IMG/M metagenome (GOLD analysis project Ga0265293, IMG submission 192505) | Leachate microbial communities from a municipal landfill in Southern Ontario, Canada - Leachate well 138R | ecosystem: Engineered > Solid waste > Landfill > Unclassified | place: Canada...
AAGATACAAGAGATAAAAATAACTACTTTCCTTTAAGAAATACCTTTCGGTTATATATTGACGGATCACATATATACCCAAACAATGAAGAAGGTTTCGAGCATTATAAAAGAAACTGCCGTTATATTAAGGAAAACATAAACGATAATAAAAAGCTTTTAGCATTGGCCATAAATGAATTTATATCCATGGCAGAAGTAGAATTTAATCTAAGCTCAACCACTATAAGAGATACCGTTAAAAAAGTTTTCAATGCTCAAGAATTGGAAGATTTTAACAATGAATTAATCGACGATCTTAAAGACTTAGTGAGGTATTAAAATGAAACTTTTACAAACTTTATTTTATAGTGTTTTATTAAAAGAGAATACCGAAAGTTTAAACACGTTATCGGTTGATGGCCATGATGTTAAAAACAGTATTCAAATTGAGGTAATTCAAGATAGGCATGAGGCTTATTTTTATCTAAAGCTTTATTTTAACAATAAGGCCGATAATAACTTTAAAGTAGGTTTCCATAATGCCTATAAGAAGATACCCTTAACCGATTATGACAAAACCATAAAACCATTAATTGACGATCTCTTAAATGATAAGACAAACAAACTTTTAAGAATTGTAGTTAATGAGCAATTCAATTTAATAGAAATAATGAGATTAATTAGGAGGGTTTAAAATGGATGTACATGAATTAAAAAACACTTTCGGGTTTTGCGAAAACCTAAAATGTAAAAATCCTAAAAATCAGAAACTTAATTTATTGGCCTATCAAAACGGTAATATGGCCTATATATGCGATAAATGTTTAAAAGAATCTAAAAAGAATTTAGGAGGTTTTTAACATGGTTAAATTTCGTGATCTTGTGTATAACAATAAAGAAACCGATTTAAAAGATTTATTAAATATATCGGAAACCGAAATAAAAGAATATTTAGATAAAACAGACACAGATAAAATTTATATCGGTGTTTCTTATGAGCTATACTTAAAAGGAAGTTTAAATAAAGACTCAATAAAAATTAAAGTGTTTTTTGAAAAAATGCTTAAAAAACATTTTAGCAACCATAATATAAATGGTAATCGGGTAGTAATAAGAAAAAATGATATAGCTTATATACTATATTTTAGAGGTTTAGATTTACACGGCCTAAATAAGGTTAATCCGCGTACTTATGAAGGTTTAACTAATGGAGCAATATTAAAAGGAAACCTAAAAATGACTAAAAAAGATTTTAGTTTCTTAAAACCGTTTATAATAGAGTATCCTTTTTTAGAAGAAGATTTAAGACAATATTTTTTAAAAGGTGATTTTTAAATGTCTTTATTCTATATACCTATTTTAGCTTTTATGATCGGGTTACCCTTATTTTTAATTTTAAAGCATGGGTACGATAAAAGAAAGAATAAGGTTAAGGAAACTACTTTAAAAGAGATTATCAATAAAGAAAAACAGATCGAAAGTATAAGGAGGTTTAGATAAATATGAGATTAACAAATAAAGCAATAACAGAATACTATAATAAGGCCATTAAAGAATACCCTCAAGTAAAAGAAGTATTGTTTAGTGATCTTAAAAAAGGTGTACGCATGGAAGAGAAATATTGGTTTAATGTTTCGGATGCTGTAACCTATAATAATGTTTTATCGGTGTTTGATAAATTAATGACTAATGAGGAAGTGATCTAATGGAAGTATACGAAAGAAAACCGATAATAAAAAAATGCCTAATTGAATTAATGGATATACAGAAAAACATAAACTATAACTTAGATGACTATGCCGATATAAAAGCATTTAGCCGTATTTTTAAAACTTTAAGTTTGTTTACGGTTGATGATATAAAAGAAGTTATGAGTATTAACAATATTTCAAAACAGCATATAAAATTTTATGCTAATGTAAGAGGTATTTAAGGAAGTGATCTAATGGTTGATAATATGGTTAAAATAGAGAGAATATTAAACAATACAAAAAAAGGAAGCATATTAAAAATAAACGGTGTACCCAAATATAAGAAATACCCAGAAGGCCGATTTTTATGGATAAGTATAGAATCCCAACCTAAATTATATTATACTGCTGACCTATTAGATACGCATAAAGAAGATAAACTAACATTAGTAACTAAAAAGAGGAGGATTAATTAAATCGGTAACTACTTTTTATTTTTATGTTACCGAAAGACTTAAATAGTAGTTTACATTATTAAGGATGGTGTTAAAATATGCAGAAAGACAATAAGAAAAATCCGATTGAAAAATTAAAAAATGGTCAAACTATAAGTTTAACTGAATTGTTATCTTATAGGCCAAAAAGTGATAATAAAGAATGGGTTAGGTTTGAAGCCTATCCTAAAAAGAATAAAAAGTCAAAAGGTGATCTTTAATGGAAGAGATAAATTATAGTCTATTGTTATCTAAATTAGATAAACAGATTAAAACCTTAGAATCCAATTTAAAGACTACTCCAAAAGACAAACAAAACAGAAATAATAAAGACTACTGCATAAACGAAATTCTCTTAATACATTATAAAGAATTTTACGGTTTGATTAATACAATGGATAAATCACCAATTAGCATGGTTAATAAAAAAATATACCAATTCGGATGGTGTTAAAAAGGAGGATTGATATAAATGGAAACTAAAAAATCAATAAATATGAAAGTTGAAGATATAATCAAACTACAAAACGAATTAATCGAAAGAGGGTATATTGTAGAATTTCACCCTCATGATTTAAGGATAATAACTTTTAGAGAGGAAGGTGATCTTTAATGATATCCGAAAAACCTTTATTTATGGCCAATGCGAAATTTAAGTTATATCTGCAGAAATACCCAAGTAATAAATACGGTTGGGTTGGTAGTATACCGGAAGAGTTATGCGAATTAAAAAAGAATCATATAGGTCAAGAGTACATGGGTACAAAAATTTACAATACTTTAGAGGATGCTTTAAAGGATGCGGAAAAATACAATATTACAGATTTTAAGGTGATCTAAATGAGTGATATAAAAAAATCGGGTAGTTTGTGGTGGGGATGGGATTGGAATACTGCGATTGAAAAACATTTTAAAACTGTTGATTGTTGGTTTGAGGAAATTCATACCTATAAAAATCCAGATACTTTAATGGATGATGCAACGGTATTCTCTCATTATCTTATGTGTGCATGGGGTAACCACCGAAAGAGATGCCAGAATACTATACCGAGTAAATATAATGCAAAAATCGAGAGTTACAAACCTACCGATAAAATAGTTAAAAAGGTGATCTAAATGACTACTGGTTTAAACAAGTGTCCAATTTGCATGAAAAATAAGAGCTGTAATAAGTTTAGCTTTTTAAGAATAAACACTAATAGATTAACCGATATTACAAAAACTCCAATATATGATTATGTGTGCATGGATTGCTGTAAGAAGATTAGAAAAATTGAAAACTTAAAAGATTTATTGGAGGATTGAGAGTTATGCGATTAAATAAGGTTGAGCATGAGTTAATAAAATACTATAATTGGACTATTGAAGATATTAAGAATCAAAGAAAGATTAACCGAGATAATAGAGATCAAGTCGGTTTAATAGTTAGTATAGGAGGTAGATAAAAAATGATTAAAGATTGGGTAGAAGATGATATTAATTGGAAGTGGGGGACATTGGGTTTATATGAAAACGATCTAATTGCACGATGGAGTACAAAAGAATCCAAAACGGTCAATACTGCGAGTATTCCTATTAAATGTATATTTATCTATAAAGAAAGGGATGGTACATATTTCATACAAACACTTGGGATGGGTAAAGAGATAGTGGAGTTTTTTAAGAATAAAGAGGATGCCTATAAGTTTGCATATGCCTACATGGACAAATATAAAATTAAAGGAGGTAGATAAAAAATGATAACAGTAAAAGTATATTTCGTAGGTCATAATAAAAAGACTAATGACAAATTAGGCTGGTTTGAAACTATTACAAAAAAGACACTAGAAGAGATAAACGCATGGGTTGATAACGTTAGGTCAATGTATAATGCGGATGGGTATATCGGTGTCTTTTATCGGTACGATACGGATAACGAGGAGTCTATTAAGGGTAGTAGGTATATAGTTTTGAATCGTGTTGAGTCGTTCTTAATAACTGACGGTTTAACAGAAGATCAGATTAAAGAATATGTTGGGGGGGTGATCTAAATGATACTAACACTAACAAACAGAAATATAGGCCAAGAATACCAATTCAATAACAACGATCTATTACTGTCGTTTTTCGATAATGACGGAATTGACGAACCAAAAAGCGTACCGATGGTGATAGATAAAAAATACCTAGATGAGTTTATCTCTATACTCCAAGATAAAGGATTTAAGAAGGAAGTGATCTAAATGACATTTAAAAACGATATCTATAAAGAAATATCCGACCATGTTAATAAAAATCATGGCGTTACTATGTCGGCCTTTAAATCTACAGAAGTGGGTAAAAAATATTATGCTAAAATGGATGAGTTAAAACGATTAGACGGTAAAAAAGTAAGGGTTTCCTATGTAAATAAAATAGATATTGCTACACTAACAAACACTAAAGAAGGCCGTATATCTGTTTGCGGTGATAATGTCAAATTCTATGAGAACGGTAACCGTACCAAATACCAAACTTTAGACGTGGGATTATTCGAGGGTTTTCTGGCGACTATAATACCGTTGGAAATTGAGATCATAAAGAAATATAGTATTAAAAGGGGGTAGATAAGTATGCAAGAAATAAACTATAATCAAGAGCTGTTGAATAATGCAATAAATAATACCTATCTTATTACAGAAGAGGGTTTAATGTTTGAAGGATGGGATGGTGATATCGAATGATTTGTCCAAACTGTAATACCCAATATGACGTATATAATGCAGTAGATAAAAAGGATTGGTGGTATTGTCCTATTTGCGATATTAAATTAAACGATGCTGATTTAAACGAGAGGAGTTGATTGAATGACCGAAACAGATCAGATAAAAAAAGTATTGATTGATGACCTAACGGTAGAGCTTAAAGCAATAATGAGCAATATACCGGATTTAAGCAGTATGGCCGAATCAATAAGGGATAATGCCAACGTGTTATATCTAAAAGAACCAAACAGCAAACTAAATCCACATGTTGCTACCATATACCACAATTTAGAGATACTGATTACTGCACAAAAGAAGATAAACAACGAGATATTGGTCATTGGTGATCTAAAAAAGTTGGGGTTGCTTTAATTACGGTATTTTATTTTCTTTATACCGATAACTTTAAATAGTAGTTTACATTATAGGTATTAAAGGTGTTAAAACGGAGGTTGATAATTCATGTTTGTAAAAGTCGTGATGGATGCAAAAGAATTAAAAAAGTTCATAATTGCGATTTCGGTCATTGTTGAGGAAACTCCGATAATGTTCGACCAAGACGGTTTAAGGATTGAAACTCTTGATCCTTCTCATGTGTCTATGATTAGTGCGAAGATACCAAAAGGCTGTATGCGAGAATACTCTAATGACGGTTTCAACTGCTTCGCCATCGACATAAGGGATTTAGCAAAATTCTGCAAGAACGTAAAAGGCGGTGTCGCAACAATAACGGCAACGGCAGATAACAAGCCTGACGATTGGTACAATAAATGGAGTAATAGCTGTTACAAGTGCTTCGAGAAAACATTGACCAACGAGATTATAGAGAACGGTGTGCATTATATATCCTGTACCAACTGCGGTAACAAATACCAATTAGAGCAAAAGAAACACTATGACAATATAAAAATGGTCGTGTCGGTTGAGAACGGAAGCAGAACGGAGATCACGATTGAAGGCCATGATTACATTTATCCTTATGTAAAATACCCAGAATTAAAGCCGACTGGTTTCGTGACTATTGAAAAGAAAGAACTGCAGTCAACGATAAAGAATTTTAAGGACTATGCCGAACACGTCAAATTTGAATTAAAGGACAGCGTTCTTATAATGGACAACGAGAACGGTGTAAAGAGCCTATATGCGGGTGATGATGAGGTCGTGTCTTATATCGATGGCAACGGAGTATCTAGCTTTAATCTGACTTATTTATATGATTTCGTGAGAGGTATTTCGTCTAAATATGTCAAACTGCAGATAACGGAAGATGCTCCGATTTCAATAAAGGATGCCGAGCTGGATATCGAGTATATATTGGCTCCGAGAATCCAACGTTAATAATTTAATTTTTTATTCAATCCTTATCTGGCCCAAGTAGGTAATCGAAAGGGATCAATAAGGGAATAAAAATCATGGGGGTTGAAAGCTTCGGGTTGAATACCTAACAAATACGAATTAACGCATTGGTCGTCTAACAGTAAAATCTGTGAAGGCGGACTAAGGGGATGACGGTGATCCTTTAGTGGCCGAGTTAAAACGGATTTATCCGAATACCGTTAATCAAACTGCAAACGTGAAACAAGGCCAACGACTGAAAGCAAGTATCTTTATTTGTGCAGAACTAAAGATATTGGCGTTTTGAACGGACAGCAAACTATGATTTATTTTAGACTACATTAGCCGATACAAATAATAACGGTTTGCGAAAGACCAACCTATTATTAACGCAACGGTTGATTTAACGTATTATAGCGGTGTTGCTTTCGTTTAAAATGCACGTCTTAATGGTTTGGGTTGAAGGTCTTGATAGTAGGGTTTGCATTGGGATTTAAGAGCTTAGTAGGTTATGAAGCTTGTTAGGCCAAAAGCCTGACTATGCCGAGCCGAAAAGACATTGATTTACACGAATTTTTTTACTTATGGTCGGTGTTTCTGTTTGTTTGCCGACCTTAAACAAAAATCTGTAAAAAAGAATAAAAACTAAAAAAAGAAATAAATTGAATAGATTAGATCAAAAAGAAAATATTTGACTTTGAGGGTTGGAACTATACCCTCGTTTATTTTAACTAATGAATAAAAAGAATAAGGGGGAGATATTTATGAAAAGTTATTTATTGGGAAAATCCGAAAAAGTAACCGTTCACAGCGAGAACGAAAGTTTGTATATAAAAGAAGTCGATGGTAAATTGGTAATCAAAAAGTTAAAAGTCGGAGATTTAATCCCTGACGATATAAGAAAAGAATTTCATACGGAGGCCATCGAATGAATAAGAAAATATTTGTTTGTGTAGTTGACGGCCATTGTGGATGTTAATTTAATATGTTTGAGAGGATTAACTAAATTGATAAAAGAATAAGGGAGGATTGGTAAGTATGATTTGTGATGTAATTAATATGGATTTAGACAAAGAGATTAACGAGTTTATAGAAAATATCAAAAAGGTATACCCTGACGGATTAACGCATAAGGATATTGACACTATTACAGAATGGGTACAAAACAGTTTAACTGATTTATTATGTAAAGAGGAGGATTGAGAGCTATGAATTTGAAAAATATTTTGGATTTGATGTTTAGAAGACCGAAAATAGTAATTTGTCCTGGCTGTTACCACCCTATTGATTTGGACACTGAAAGCGAAATTTTATACCAGAACGATTTAGGCGAACAAGTAAAAGTGTGCGAGGGGTGTGCTTCTGAACTAGGGCAAGAAAATAATGTCGCATAATAGTAGTTATGCGTAGGTTGTGATGCTATGAATGACGAAGAATTTAAAAAATATAAAAATAGGATAATGAACGAATTAATAAGGGGTTTTGTTTTTTTAAGTGAAGAAGAGTTTGACATAAGATTAAAAAATATTCTTGATGAAATAATTGAAAACAATCAAACAACGTGGACAATTCATTATCCTGAAAATATGAGAAGAAAATAAATTAATTGGAGATGATACTATGTTCCCTTATTGGATTTTAATTTGGTATGCCATTCTTATTCTCGGCATATATTGGTTTTATACTTTATATAAAAAAGATTTAGGGGGTAGATAAGAATGTGTGAAACGTGTTATAAGATGGAATTTAAGTCAAAGGACAAACTAACGCAAAAGGCGATAGAGAACTTTATTACCGTTGTCGGCTATGCTTCGAGGAATGTCGGCATCGAGATAGAGGTCAAGCGTGTAGAGGAGGCTCCTTAAATGGTAGAGATTAAAGCATATAAGAAAGTGCCGTTGGACAAGACAAGGATCAATGTAATGATTGTAGTTCTGCAGGAGATTTATGACGATAATATTAACAAGGGATTATCCATCGCCGATGAATTGCTGGAACAAATAGATATTCTCAAAGAGTGGCAGAGATTAGAGAAAGGAACGTTGTTGGAGCTGATCTAAATGGTATTGGTAGAGAACGTTTTGAATCGTGAGTTTATCAGCTACACGAAACTAAAAAGGGTGAGGTATTCCAGGCACAATACAGAAAACGAGAAAGAGGGCTACATGGAACAGCATATTGTTGAGAACGTGATGCCGACCTCTGCGGTGAGCAAAGAAGCGTGGCAGAAGCTAACAAAGTGTGAGAATTTCAAGACCATCGAGAACAAGGACGGGGCCGTTATCATAGTGCTAAAAGACGTTACGCATAAGATAGGTGATTACTGATGAGCGACAGATTAAAGGGCAGTTTCAACGTGTTCCGCATAATTCCGGTATTTCACGACAATTCGGGATGGTGGGTGACCGAGCCTACCAACAATGTTTTCGTTGACGTGGGGCAGTCGGACTTGGACGTGGCGGTGAAGAACGTCTACGATGCTCACGAGTGCCAGGCGGTAATCATTATCCACAAGAACTTTACAACTGTGGTAAGGACTTTTATCAACTATGTCGACTGCGATGAGAAGGCGTTGATTGAGCTATTGAGAAAAGGGTATTTGAAGGAGCTGGTATAATGAATGATAGAGCTTGGATGAGACTAATCTTGACGTGGATGTTTTCTGGATTGATAACTTTCCTCACTATTGAACATTATATCACAAAGCCTGGTTCTTTTATCTTGTATGGTGCTTTTATACTATATTATTTCGCCATATTGCTTTTAGGGGAATGATGAAATGAAACCTGCAACAAGAGAGTTATTAAAAAAGTACCTGCTGTCCTACTCCGTGCAGTTGTCCGATGTGGTCGCACTTAACAAGGCGTTAAAGAAGGACAAAGTTACTACGGAAGAGCTGGTCGGGGAGATATGCGCAATAATGAGGGAGAATCGGGTAATCGTGCCTGTATACAACGAGAAGGATTACGAGAGGAGCGTGTCGTGTTGAATTACCGTGAGCTGAAGAGGGAAAGAGCCGTTCTGAACGCATTGAACAATCTCGGCAAATCGAGCTACAAAAACTTTACGGTGGAAATCGGATTGCTGACAAAGGTCGCAACTAAATACGGCAAGACGAAGCAGTTGGATATTATTCTGCGAAGGAACGGGGTTAGCTTCGGTAAGGTCGTGATTGAATGATCAAAAAGATTACCAATTACCTACTGGTCAGGCGATTTGAGAATTATGTCGGGAACTCGCTGAATCGCTACCTTGACGTGCTTAACATCATGCGTGAACTGTTGGAAGAGAACGGCGAGAAGAACGATGAGCTTGAGCGGAAGATAAGCGAGGTAGTGGAAGCCATAAAGAGAAATGACGTGATGACGCATAAAGGGCGTGTGTTGATTCCTGATGAATTGAATGTGGGTGTGGTCGAGTGAACTTAGGATACGTTAGTGATGACCCTAATGATGTTTTAATTGAGGTCGATTCGAAAAAGGGGAAAGAACTTGGATTTACAAGTGATGTTTTTTACACGCACAGTTTTTTAGTCGAGAAAGATGGTGCCTTATGGATCTCTTTCGTGGCGGTAAAAGAAGAGCTACGGGGTAAAGGCATCTTTACAAAATTCTTAAATCACTGCAGAAAAAGTTACACCAAAATATGCATACCCACACCATTTCCTGTGATGGAACATATACTAAAAAAATACAATGCAAAACAAACAAGAGAATACGTCAAGAAACTAGAAGATTTTGTCGATGTGGGGGTGATTGAATGAGATTTTGGGAACGGATTAAGTTTAAGATGGATTACGAGCTTGGTCGGTATGACGAGCAAAAGACAACTATAACATTGACGTTCAACAAGCGGACAAATGACGATTTAGAGAGTCTGGCCGATATTGTCGAATACTCGCTTAGGCCGATGTCCGAGTGGATGAAAGATTTGGATATTGAGATTAAATAATTATTTTTTGAAACGGAAGGGGCGAATCAACTTGCATGTTTAACACCGAAAAATGCTTTTTTACCCCCTTCCACCATATATTCTTTGACGTGAGGCGAAAGTGCGGGAAGGGAATCGTCCACCTATCATCTCAAGCTAGTAAGGACGGGCGTACTGCTAATACGCTAAACTTTTCTCCCCACCGCCATTTCCGTTAAAGATAAGTAATTAAAAGTATAGGGGGTATTAAATGAAACTATATAGATTTGTTAGGATCGTGCAACAGAAATATAATTGGGATGATGATACCAAAGAACGTATATTGGAAGTGATATTGATACTCGTCTTTACTATTATGTTTATGTTTGCTTTAAGTGGAATAAAGATATTTTAGGAGGATTGGTAAATATGATGACAAAAGAAATAAAACCATTTCAAAGAGAGAGAAAAACTAAAAAAATTAAAACACCCCATAGCGCTAGTATTGTATTTAGACTTACAATAATCGGGGGAGTAATTACAAGCGGTGTATTTTTATATATGATTTTATTAGGGTGGGGGATATGAAAGTAAAGAAGTTAGTGTATGCTATATTAGATAATTGGTACCTCGTGCTTGTTTTTGTAGTATTGAACAATTTTATGACCGCAATAATGATAACACAGATTTTCATTACAAAAACTTATGATTGGAGCCTAGTCCATTCGATGTCTCTCTCAACTGCGTTTGCAGGGACGATTGTAATGCATTCTATTGTCTACAAAATCACACATCATACCGACAACAAATTAGAAAAGGAAAAAGGAAAAGGTGATAATTTATGAAGCGTATTACAATAGATAGCAAGACGGGAATGTGGGAGGTATCGCACACCGAGTTCGCGACCGTGTTCGTCCGACCGTCAAAGCCGAGAAAGGACTGGAATGAGCGCACTACGTCAGTATACAAGGAGATGTACGACATATTGAAGTGTGGCGACCTTTTGCCGATAAAGCCGTTGTCACGGAACGCACCGAAGGACATGGAAGTGTGGGAAGTGAGGTACTACAAGGACTGCCCGCCCATCCGTGGCGAGGTGACAAAGACGCAGATGCCGGAGTATAACCGTGTGTTCATCGGGCGGATGGATGCGATCGGTTTCGTGTTGGACGAGATAGGATACCCGACGGACAATGCGAAATTAAAGGAGTTTTTTGAATAACTACGTATAATGGTAATTATACGTGGCACTTGTCATATACTATCTGACAATTCTTGCTTCATAGCCGTCGATGCTTCGACAACTCCACAAGCATTACTTCCCGTATGCCCTACGGTAGCTCGTTTTAAGATGTTGATTGCCGAATTATGGTCTCTCGGTAAAGAAAGACCACAAGACGGGCAGTCGTGCCATCTTTGTGAGAGTGATTTTGGCACAATATTTCCACAACTACTACATTTTTGTGTCGTGTTTCTTGGATTCACTTTTACAACTGCAACACCAGCACTTTCAGCCTTGTATTGTAGCTTTATAAGAAAAGAACCTATACCTACATCGTGGAATGATTTTGCTAAAAAAGTCCTATTTAATCCTTCTATTGTTAAATCTTCCACAGAAATTAATCCGTACCTGTCCACTAATTGTCGTGACAACTTATGGTGAAAATCGCTTCGTGCATTTTCCACCTTTTTATGCTCGATTGCAAGTTTACGAACGGCCTTCTTTCGATTATTCGACCCACGCTTCTTTCGTGCTAAACGCTTCTGCAAAACAACTATGCGTTCTTCCTTCTTCTTTAGAAATCTTGGATTTTCTACAACATCACCGTTCGACAGTGTGGCAAAGTTTTCTAGATTAAAGTCGATACCAATACAATCGTTTGGCACACATTTTTTATTGGGTTCGTAGTCCGTCACGAGCAAAGCATACCACTTACCACAAGTATCCTTCTTTAAGGTAAGCGTCTTAACTTTTCCTTTAATCTCTCGGTGTTTCTTGATAGCGATATACCCAAAAGGCGACACCCGAAGTTTGTCTTCAATCCAAAAACCTGTTTGAGGATAATGTAGTATGGTCATCTTTTTCTTGAATCGTGGAAAGCCACGCTTGATGCCTTTCTTCTCAAGCTTGAACTTCGTCCAGATAGCAAAGTCCAAACGCTGTGCAACATGTCGGGCAGTCTGCGAATAAATACCTGATTTCTTAGTGCAGTTTTCTAGTGTTTTTATAGAAGTAAAATATCCAAAATCTGTGTAGCTTTGCTTTGTCATAGCGAGTAGGTCGTTCCATATGTTTTTAGCCACCCACATATGGTAATCCATAAGATGTTGCTGTTTCTTTGTCGGGTAAATACGGAATTTATATGTGCGCATACCAATAAAGATATAAGATTTGCGTATATAAGGTTAAGTGTAGTATATTTGTAGTTTATACGCGGTAAATGGAGGGTGAGTTTATGAGGATCGGATTATACAACTTGGAGCCAAAGATATTCAACACGGCAATGATGCAGGTGAGCCATTATTATAAATCTCTCGGACATACCGTCGAAAGATACAATCATTTATTTCACGACGAGTACGACTGGATTTACGCCTTTTCACTCTTTGATTTCACGGACAAGTCTATGGTCACAAAAGCTATGATCTGCGGTGGAACTGGTTTTGATATTGAAAAGCATCTGCCTGTCGAGATAGAAGAAAGCGATCTTGATTACTCGATATTTCCGAACTGTAAGACAAGCTACATCTGGTTCTCTCGTGGGTGTATAAGAGACTGCCCGTGGTGCGTTGTTAAAAGAAAAGAAGGTTTGTTAAAATCGGTATTGCCGAAGAATCTGAATCCTAATGGTGAATACATTACTGTTGTTGACAATAACTTTTTTGCGAATCCTGAATGGGAAAAGGCGATTGATTGGTTAAAAGAAAAGAAACAGAAAACCGAGTTTATGGGAATTGACGCACGGATAATGGATAAGGAAATGGCTACCGCACTAAACTCGCTGAAGCACGAAAAGACGATTAAATTCGCGTGGGATAATCCAAAGGACGATTTACGGGAACACTTAGATTTGCTCGTGTCGGTAATCAAGCCATACAAGTTGATGTGCTACGTTCTGATTGGATTTAACTCGACTGAAGATGATGATTTGTATAGAATTAATACGCTTTGGAAAGAATATAAGATTGTGCCGTTTGTGATGCCGTTTAATAAATATGATCCTTATCAGCGTGCATTGGCTCGATGGGCTAATCGTAAGTGGTTGTTCAAGAGTTGCAGTTGGGAAGATTATAAAGAAACTAATATGAAAAGGAAGTGATATCTGATGGGAAAGTGTAAGGATTGTGGCGAGGACTTGGGCGGGGATGCGACCATCTCCGTCTATCGCGAGCATTTCAAGGTGTGTACGAAAAGGAAGAAAAAGGACGTGATAGATGATGAAGAACAGAAAAAAGATACATGATGACTGGGCAACACCAGATTATATGCTCGATTACATCAAGACAAAGTATTTCAATGGATTGGATTTCTTTGATCCCTGCCCGCTCAACTCAACTTTCAACGGACTGTTAATTGACTGGAAGGAACGGAACTACATCAACCCACCTTACGAGCGAAAGACCAAAGAGGCGTTCATAAGAAAGGCATACAAGGAAAGCTTGAAAGGGAATCACTGCATCATGCTCCTACCCGTTTCCACATCCACGGCTATCTTCCACGATGTCATACTGCCGAACTGCAACATAGAGTTCCTTCGTGGCAGGGTGAAGTTCATAGGGATAAATACGAACGGTGAGAAGGTTTCTGATAAGTGCGGACAGCACGATAGTATGATTATTGAATTTAGGAGGTAGATAGTGATGAGCAAGAAGAACGGGAATAAGTTTGACAGTTTGAAGAAGGTGGAAAAGAACACCGTCTACCGGAACGGGAAGGTCGATGTCTACTGCAACAACTGCGGTAAGATAAACGGTAGGGACGGCGACAAGTGCCCGGACTGCGGTAGTGAAAAGATAGTTTATTTGGAGGGTGATAACAATGCTGATAAATGAGAATAATATAAAAGAATCGCTACGGGTGATGAACAAACTGAAAGAAGGAATATTTGAGGGTAAGGATGAAGAATCCAAGTACGCGATAAGCCCAAGGGAGGAGCTTATTGCCGTGGTAGAGATATTCACGACACTCGAGATGAACGACAGGATGAGCGGGAACAAACCGACGGCTGGTCAGATGGGTTTCGCATTAAGTCTCGCAAAACAGAACACGGATAAGGCGAAGATAGTCTTGAAAGATATGGGAAAGCCCACCATTGACAAGTTGGACGCCACGGAGATAAGCGCATTTATTGACCGCATGAAGGAGAGGGGTTAAATGACAGAAATGCGAACACTTAAAGCGGATTTTCCCATATCAAAAAGCCTCGCGGACAGCATAGTTGTTGCCGACATCGGGGAAGGTCTGTTCTGCTACAAATGGGAAGACAAGCTTGGTGAAGAATATAATCCTGAAGGCAGAAGCCCCTCGGAGGCCGTGCTCATTGTAAAGCTCGAGGCGACCAACAACATATGGAAATACTACTTTGTCAACCCGTGCAATCAGTTCAAGAAGGCCGACACATGTGCGATATGACCGCCCTCGAAACAAAGGTGCTCGGATTGTTCACCGACGGGTGCGAGCTTACCGAGTCCGAGCTTAAAGGACGGCTTGACGGCGACACGGAACAACGGTGGTTGCGCTCCATCCTGGTGAAGCTCTACATGAAGAAGATGCTGTGCCGTGTGAAGCGGTACAACAGGGAAAAGCACTTTGCCGAGTGGATTTACACGTTGAACAGCAAACAACAAACTATTTAAACTAAAAGCACTAAACATTGAACAAGTGGTAACTATGCAAGACAAAAAAGATGAGAAGCCGTCCGAGAGTATGAAGCAGAAGGTCGAAAAGCGGTACCTGGACGAGACTCTTCGGAACACTTTGGTATATTACATGGCAAACAGGCGTGCGTTTTAGATATCTGATCGCCGTGCGCTTGATTGTGAACTTTTCTTATTAGTGGGGATGCCCACGAAATTTAATAGAAGGTGATAGATTATGATTGAAGATGTGAAGGCCATCGTCTTGAAAGAGGGCGACATGTACGTACTGGACGGGCCTAACGAATCTATGCGTATCGGCGTAGTCCACGGAAAGATACATTATTGGAAGGTCAAGAAAGAGAAGGAATAGATTTTTAATTAAGAAGGAGGATTGATATGGATGAGTAAAGAAGAAAAGAAAGAAGAAGGTATGACAAATGATGAGTTGATATCTGGTATTATCGCAGGTGTAGGATTCGTCTTGTTTTGTATATCTTTTGTGTGGATAGTGTCAAATCTCGATTTTGTGTGGCTTGACGATCTTGATTGTATAATAACCTGGGGGCACCATTTCTCGTTTTTAGCGCGAGATGTTGTTTTGAAGTTGATTTGTTTGTTTGGTGCCACGCTTCTCTTAATATCAGAAACTCTTTATTGGACAAGTAAAGACAATGCAGATGGCGAAGAAACAATCTATGGAAAGACTTTGAAAGTTAAGACCACCGCACTAGAATGGGGATTTTTAGCCAATGTTGGAGTATGGGGTTATATTCTAATATTCATGACCTCTATTGACAAATACGGTGTTGGTGGTACTATTAATGGTGTCGAGAGATTCATATTGTCTGTATGTATTGTAATCCTTGCCAGCGTATTGATTTACACGTACATCTACATCAACAGCTATAAGTTCAGACGACAAGTTAAACCTAAGAAGAAATAAATTAAATTTAGTTTTTAGAACATGGTGGGGTGGTTAATTTGCCAAATGATTTCCTCCATTAAGCAAGATTCGTACCCCACCGCCAATATTTTAGATTCATTTATAGGTGTTTTTGTTTCAAATTTGTTTCATATATGTATTGTTTTTGGTGTCTCATTTTGTTTTGTATGTGGGTGATTTTACAAATAATTATTGCACAAAATTGGATATTTTGAGTGTCTAAAAGTGTCTAAATTTAGTCTATAAATTGTTGTCCAGATTAAGAGGTATACCAATGTTAAGCAATAGTGGGAACGATTTTGAGTGTCTAAAAGTGTCTAAATTTAGTCTATAAAATATACAAATCGTGTTGTCTAAATCGATGCATACATACACACCCCCGAGCCCCCATCGTCTAAACGCAAAACACGACCTCTCAAATTACCCATTTATAATGTAAAAATAAAAAAGTGTAATTGATATTCCAATTTAATCTTAAATCACTTTACATTTGACTACTTGTATATTGCTTAACAACATAGCTATACCTATATAGTAAAAGCATTTTTAATATATATATATATATAGATGATGGCGTCTGTAGACTCCCTATACCTGACGCTGGGGTGTGTGTATATCAATCGAATTGGACAACAAACATTAGACAAACTTGGACAAATTTTAAGATTATTTATAGACAACCAAAAGACTTATAAACTTAGAAAAAAATAAGGTGAATACACAAGAGTTGATTAAAAATGACCAATCCGTTTTTACCAGAACCGTTAATAGAAGAGTGGACTTTGAATATGTGGTATGTCAACAGAGAAGTTGAAAATGAGATATTGCCGTTCTTGGGGCAATCTATGGTGATGGGCAAACATACACCGGTAGCCAAAGAACACAAACAAATAGTAACGTCCCATAATTTTATAGTGCTCGGGCAGGGTGGATCGGGCAAGACAACACTCGCCAAGTACATCCACATAAATTATTACGCACAAGATAAGAAATATGTGATATTTATATCCGCGACACCTTCTTCTGATTTAAGATTTATTTTAACGCAAACAATTTCTCAATATTTGAACGCCAAGCCGAGAAAGGAGTTGCAGGATTTTGAAATTAAGTTAAAAGCGCAGTTGGATGTGGCAAGTTGTGCAAAGAACATACCGTTGCAGGTATTGGAGAATTTCTTTTCATATGAAACATGCCCGCACGATGTCGGCAATCTTGTACTGTTGGTGGACAACGCACATTTTTTATTAAAAGATAGATTCTTCAAAGGATTTATAGTCAGCAAAGGATTCCAAAGCAGATTTTACATAGGATTATTTATGACACCAAAAGCATACCAAGACCTAAAAAACGAAGACGTGGACAATGTTTTGGACAGATTCACAAAAGTCACAGAGATAGGCAGATTGACACCAGAGCAAGTAAAAGAAATGATAAAGAAGCGATTGGAATACAACAACATCGACATGGAAAAGTTTTTATCCGACACACAAATAAGCTTGATACATTCGTCACTCAACGGTTCGCCACGTGCGATAATATTTGCATGCCGGAAGTTGTACGATATTTACAATCATCAAAACAAAATAGACGACAAAGATATCGCACACGCATTGATAGATGTCAGACTGGACGTATTGGATTACAGGGACATGGACGCGGATTCAAAGAAGATTTTTAAAGTATTTATGGAAAAGAAAGGCGTCGTTTCTACAAAAGAATTATTAGAGATTGATATGAAGAGATCAACATTATATGCGAAATTGAACGCGATGGAAAAGGCCAACATGATAATAAAGCCGTTGGACGAAGAAACAGGAGAAGAGTTAAGGGGTAAATGGCAGTTGGAGTCCACAATGTCGGTCTTGCTACACTTTGGAACGAACGGCGAGTTTGTAAAAAAATATGAGGATCAGGAGTGATAATATGGAACGGCATAAGGAAGTAAAAATACTAGAAGCGTTAGAGGAAGAATATACAAAAAAAATATATAAATTAAAAAACGAATTGTCAGCGACAGAAGATATCTTAATAAGAACACAATTAAGGATAGACGAATTACAAAAACCAATAGACAAAAGAACGGAAATATGGAACACATTAATAGAAAAAGACAAAATGAACGACGGCAAAGGCGTTTCTTTTGAAGCACTGCTACACACATTATGGAGTTGTGCAATAGATAGAAGATTCTTATTAACTACAATCGACAAGTTAAAAGAAGAGGGGCGTGTAACGGAAATACACGTCGGCGTGATAAAACCAATATATTAAATAGAACGTGTCATTACAAAAAATAATATTAAGGGGGGCGGTACTTGAAATTTAGTTTGGATGAGATAGAAAAGATATTTACAGATTTCATAGACCAATACCCCACAGTAGAAAAACCGAAATACCTCAAGATAGTAGACAGCCTAAAATGTAGTGATGAAGTTTCACTATATGTCGATTTTAAAGATTTGCAAAATTTTAATTTTGATTTCACTGAAGATTTGCTGGAGAAGGCAGATCAGATTTTTACAACACTAGACAAAGTTCTGAAAGCAAAAACAGGTAAGGATAAGTCAGTTTTTGTGCGCGTGTTGAACTTACCCGAAACTGTACGGGTCAAAGCAGTGCGTGCAAAAGAGTTGAAAGGATTTGTGCAGATATTCGGCATAGTTTCTACAGTATTAAGTCCAGAACCGTATCTAAAAGTGGGTGTATTCAGTTGTGATGTGTGCGGGGAGTATGTAACAATCCCACAAGCATCAGAAATATATAAAGCACCAATAAAATGCCCGAACCCCGCATGTGGAAGGAACGGCCCTTTTGAATTAGTGAAGGACTATTCGGAGTTTATCGACAGTCAGACCATAGAAATTACCGACTCAATGGAGGATTTGAAAGGTGGAGAAATCCCTAGGACTTTACAATGCATCTTGTTTGACGATTTAGTTGATACAATCCCAGCAGGGAGTCGGGTGAACATAACAGGAACAATGAAGACGAGGCAACAGGTCGGGAGTAATCGGGCGAAAAAAAATATGTTTGACCAATACATGGTGGCAAACTCAATCATGCCGACGGAAGCGGACATAGATATGATAGAACCGACGGAGGAAGAAGTCAAACAGATACAAGAGCTGGGGGAAAAAGAGAATCTGTTGGATATATTAGTAAAGTCAACAGCACCATCTATAAAAGGATATGAAAATATAAAAACTGCAATCTTAATGCAACACGCGGGTAGGGACAGATTAGTGCTAGCGGACGGCACAGTAGTAAGGGGGGATTCACATATTTTATTATACGGCGACCCAGCCACAGGAAAAACAAAATTATTAAAATGGTCGGCGTCTCTTTCCCCACGAGGTATTTTCGCATCTGCGGACGGTGCATCAAGAACTGGGCTTACTGCAATGGCTAAGAAAGTAACGGATTTGAAGTGGTCTTTGGAGCCGGGCGTTTTGCCGTTGGCGCACAAGGGTTATGCAAGTTTGGATGAAATTGATAAAATTTCTCAGGAAGATGTATCCATGTTACACCCCGCAATGGAAAGCCAAATTATTAGCATCCATAAAGCAGGGATACACACAGAGTTGCCGGCACAGTGCCCTATACTTGCAGGCGCAAATCCAAAACGAGGGCGATTCGACCCAAACAAACCATTCTTCGACCAGATAGATATGAAGTCCACATTGATTTCAAGATTCGACTTATTTTTTCCAATGCGGGACAAGCAAAACGATGCAAATGATATGGAAATAGCAATGCATATGTTGCACACAATATCGAAAGGGGACACATATCTCCGCAACAACGGCATATTAGATCACGATTTTTTGATGAAATATTTATTATATGTCAAGAGGTACGTGCATCCAAAACTTCCCGACGCAATCCTAGAAACAATAGCAAAAAAATATGTCAAGGAGCGAAAATTGTCGCAGTCAACAGGAGTAATGTCAATAACGCCGAGGCAGTTGGAAGGGTTTAGCAGAATGGCATTGCAGTTGGCGAGATTATTGCAGAAAGATGTAGTAACCGAGGAGATATTGGAAAAAGTATTTGAGATATACAACGAGTCTATAGAATCTTCCGCAAGGGATATGGAAACAGGGATGCTCGACATAGACATGATAGAGACGGGGAAGCCCAAATCACAAATGGATAAAGTGGAGACAATATTGGGAATAATCACAAAACTAAATCAAAAATATGACAATAAGGGTGTGTTGATTTCAGAAGTCTACGATGAGGCGAAAGAAGAGAATATATCAAGGCAGTACACGATGAAGGTAATCGAAGAATTAAAAGCGAAGGGGGACGTGTATGAACCAACACCAGGGGTAAGGATCAAACCAACATAGGAGGTAATTAAATATGCTATCGAAAGAAGGGGAGACAATCAAGATAATAATGAAGGTCGAGATAACGAGCGTATCAAAGCGTGGTATGAACGTGATGTTGCCGAGCAAGCACATCGTCTGGATAGACAACAGGGACATCGACAACGGCAAGATACAGATAGAGGAGTGATAATTTGGCATACGAAGAAGATAACTTCACAATAAACTGGAGCGACACGGAGTTCAAGAAGTACGTGCATACGGTCAGGATAGTGTGGGAAGGTTGGTTTTACAACGTGCATGAGTCCGGCTGGAAGGAGCGGGACAACTACTGCATACACTCCGCGACAAAGAACGTGGCGTCCACCAACGGCGTGACCGGGCACTGCACGTGTGTGGCGTTTAAGACAGGGCAACCGAACGAGAACGGCGACAAAAAGCCATGCAAGCATTTGATAGTCTGCAACGAGCGGAGATTGTCATGGCTTGAGAGCTACAAGGAGCAGAAGAAGGAAGGCACGGCGAAAGACCGGAAGCGCAAGGACGAGCTTATCTGCGAGCACTTGAAGAAGACGAAGGGCGATCCAAACTCGCTGTTGAACGACGAAAAGTTTGTAAAAAAGATGATAAAAGGGGAGAACTACGTATAATAACACTTATACGCAATAAATAAGGTGGTGTAAAAATGGTATGTTGTAAAGATTGTAAATGTTGTGAAGAAAGACCTGATTTAGAAGATGAAGCAAGTATATTTTATGGATACTGCAATCACCAGAAAACTTATGTTATGGCTGATTGGGATTGTGGGGAAGGAAAAGAGAAAGAAACCAACCAAGGCAAAGGCGATTAAATGGAAGATGAAATTTTTGAAAAGCATAAAGATAGGATAACAGCAATATTCAACGAGTGGGGAGAATATGCAGATTTAAACCCATGTAGTTTGAAACGAAAGTTAAACTGTTTTGGTGAAGTAAAGCTGAAAGAAATTCTTGAAGAAATTTGGCAAGATGGATATGATACTTGTGATGAAATTAAAATTTTACTTTAAAGAGGCTAAACCATGACCTCCGAATATCCCTGTGTTAAATGTGGGAACAACTGTTGCAGATTGGAAGATTGTAAAAAGTTCCCCTGTGAATTGATTAAAGAGAACTGTTCAGTATTATGGAATTATGTAAAAGAAAAAGAGGCGTTCTTATGAAGTCCGATGAATTTAAAGTTAAAGCTTTTACTTTACAAATAAAGCAGATTTGGGAAGATGATGAATTAACTCCACAAGATAGAGTAGAATTAACTGCGATTTATTTGGAAAAATTTGAGAAAGAAACGTTGTTGAGGAAAGAATGAAGAAGGTGAACCAAAGTGAAGTTATATCACAGTCATCCGTTCATGGATGTAAAACAAGGAGGTAATAAAACATGAAGAAAAGCGCAGTTGTGGTAGCAGGGTTATTATTGCTATCAATGTTTTCCATGCTCGGCGCATCAGCCGACGTGGACGGAGTGTTCGACATATGGGAGAAGGACGGCAACTACCAGTACGCCTGGTGGTACAATCACGACAACACCGTTCTCAAAGGCCCAGAGTACAAGGCACAAATAGCCCAGCTATTGGCAGACGGCTACACATACAAGGGCTATGCGGTGACAGAGAGCACAGGCGGAGCAGGACCACAGTTCGGCTCATACGACGAGGACTACTTCGTAAAGACAACTTTAGAGGTAATGATGGAAGGCGGTATCGGTATTCTGTTCAGGACAACACCTGAAGGATTGCAGTACAACGACCCCGAGCTAGGGTGGATCGCGGTGCCCGAAACAATGGAAGTTCCCGTCGAGGTAGAGGAGCTCTTATTGCAGGAGCAGTTCGACCACGACGCATTCCAGCAGACAGGACAGCACTGGGTCAGAATCTGGGGCATATGGGTTCCCGACTTCGGATGGGTAGACACAGGAAGCGACACCAACATACCAATGCTAACAATAATCAACGAGGACGGCACAGAGGCAATGTGGACTATAATGGACATCTACGGTACATCAGTAGCTATGGTCGTAATCACCGGTGAGGAAGAGTGGGACATAAGGACAGTCGTCTACGAGTTGCCACAAGCCGGAGCAGGTGCGCCACAGTTACAGCCAAAGAACTACGGCAACATACTGAATCAACCCTACAACAAGTACGGTCTTGCAGAAGGTCAGGCAATACCAACAGTTTTCGAGCAGTACGTAAAATACGACGGCGACAAGATAATAACATACGCGAACAGCCCGCTAGACATCTGGTTCTACAGGTACGTCTACAAGCCAAACCACAAACAGGCACAACAGGAAAGAATAGAACAGACCGCTTGGTACAAGAAGGCTCACGGCACGTTCGTAGTGCAATAAGTTTTTAGGGATTTTATTTTTTATTTTTCCCTATTTTAAAACAAGGAGGAAGATATAATATGGTAGAAACGAAATATAAGGATCATAGAGTTCACGAAAAGATATATCACGGGCGACCAAACACATTTGAGTGGATTGGTATGGCAGTATTAGTTACAGGCGTTATAGTATCATTTTTGACCGTCGCACAGAAGCTAGAATCGAATTATTATTTTGCCGGATTGATATTGGTCGGACTCGGATCGGCGTTGATGTTTTACAGATTGTTGAGAGGGGATGATAGTAGTGACTAGAATACTGATTGATATGGGGCATCCCGCGCACGTCCACTTCTGGAAGAACTTCATATGGGAAATGGAGAGTTTTATTGCCACAGGGGCACTAGAAGATTGGGGGCATGGTCGTACCCGAGACGTGAGCTCGAAGTGCCAAAGAGATGCAGTTGCTACGACGGGTGTGATAAATGAAAAAGCCAGAAAAGATTGTGATGTATTTTACGCCACAAAAAGACAACAGCGAAACTTTCTTTGACTGGAACGGGAAGGAGTGCCACAACTACAGCGTACACTTGCCTTATTGGTTAGTTCGTGCATATAATTTAGACAAGCACATAGATTCGGTCAAAGTAACGGTGACGACAAAGAGGAAGTCATTTAGCAAACGTTTCACAGAAACAAGAATTAGCAGAGTGTATTATAAGAGCAACTGGTCAAAGAAGTACGCCAAGAAAAGACACAACACAATGAAGTATATGAGAACGGCTGGACCGTCGGTTTCGGGGGTAGATAAATGAAAGATCCACTCGAAGTAAAGAAGCGCAAGTGCGATTACTTCATACCGAGAAAGCAGAGCCACAGCGACATAAAGATTTCCGACCACGCGGTAGAGCAGTACGTGGCGAGATTCAATCACAAGGGCAACGGCAACGGGAACGCACCGGTGAGGAAGATTCTAAAGTCGGTGCTCGACAACGGCGAAGTGGTAAAAGAGCGCGACGGCAACAACAAGGTGCTCGCATACAACGGTGTGTACTGCATCGTGAAGAATGGAGTGCTAGCGACGGTGTACCTCGAGAAGATGTACCGCGACCGTTGCGAAAAGATTGAAGAAAGATGGGAAGATAATGGAGGGGAATAAATATGTGCCACGGTGAGCATTACAGGAAAGTGGAATCGTTTGATAGAATAATTATAGGTTCTATAAAAGTAGTCGAAGGAACGGGGATGTCGTACTACGCGGTGCAGTCAGCGAACGCGATAAGCAAGGCGTTCCTACCGGAGATAATGAACGAGGGTCAGCTCTACAGGAGAAAGTACAGGAACGCGCTAATCGAGATAAACAATATCATCCAGCCGTTCAAGGACAAGATGGACATATTCAAGGAGATAGGCAAGATAATGGAACGGTGCGACATATGATAAAGCCCGATATACATTTCACCGACACGGACAATGACGACGGGCGAGTGTTCGTGCCGGAAGACGAATACGATGACGAGGAGGAGGACTAACCATTAAGTTCGGGCATCTCACCAAGAAGGAAAGGGAGAACGTGTGCAGGATGTGCGACTCGAAGTGCGACGCATACATAGCCGACGGCGATACGCATTTCACACAACTTAAAGGACACAAGCTCCAGTCGGCAGAGAAAGTTTGGTGGGACTGCAGGAATTATATATGGAAGGAGGAATGAACAATGGCAAATGAATTTTTAGAGAAGTTTGAAAAGGTGGGAGTTGCGTGGAAAAAAGAGAAGTCAATAAGCATAGCAATCAACGCCGACCTTTACGAGAACGACAAGGTATTGATGATAGAGAACAGGGACAAGCTCACGGAGAAGCACCCAGACTTCAATCTGTTCAGGGAAAGAAAAGTAAAGCTCGTCACCGAGGAGTGAACGCTTTGATATGAAACTGCCGAAGAAAAGAGTGCTCGCACCGGCATTATGCACGACGTATCTCGGTTTCTACGTCCTGTTCGCAAGGCAGGAGATAATCGGGCTTTACATGTTCATAATCGGCGTCGGGTGCTTCTATCTCTGGTGGTTTCGTTATGCCGTGATGGGAAAGGAGGTCTAACAATGAGGTATGAAATCAAACTAATATTGGCAACGTTCATTATGATTGCCGTGCTGTCGTCAGGGTGCGCCGACACGCTGGCATCGCTCACAAAACAGCTCGAGAAGACGCAGGAAGGGCTGATACCGGAAACAAATACTACAACGCCCGATCAGATTAGGGTAGGTGCATGGAACATACAAACTTACGGGCAGTCGAAGGCGTCAAATCCAGTCGTGATGGCAACGATACGCGACGTGGTGGACGACTACTCAATCATAGCGATACAGGAGTTGCGGGACGACAGTTGCGCGAACGGGCAGTGTGGTTCAATCAAGGCGATAATGGATTTCATACCCGGCAGGTACGATTTCATAGTCTCCCCACGGCTCGGCGACTCGATATCGAAGGAGCAGTACCTAATAATCTACGACGATCACCTGTTCGAGCTCGTCAGGACTGAAGTATTGCCCGACCCCGACAATCTGTTCGAGAGGGAGCCTTACGCCGTGCAGTTCAGGGACGAGAACAGCACCGAGATGTTCGTAGTAGTGGTGTGCCACATACAGCCGGACAACGCTGTGCTGGAGATACACCACTTGGAGACGGCGGTAAAGGACTTGATAGTTCGGTACGGCGACCAAGACGTAATCGTGATGGGCGACATGAACGCAGACGGAAATTATTTCAGGGGAGAGCTTTTCACCGATAGAATTAGTTTGATAGGTGAGTGGCAGGACACGACAGTAAGCGCGACAGACTGCGCGTACGACCGGATATTTGTCACGAACGAGATGTCGAGATTTGTGGTAGGTCGCACCGGATACGTGGACAGGCGTTCAATAATAAACGAGGACGTGTCCGACCACTACCCAGTGTATTTTGTATGGAAGGGAGATAACTAAATGAGAACACCGGACAGGCTCGGGATAGACGCGGACAACGGCGTGGCACATCTGCTTACCGTTCTCTCCCTGCTCAAAGCGGTCTACACCGAGCCCGTGGTGGAAGTGTTCATCACGACAGAGGACGGAGCCGACTCACACTTCCATGTCGAGACGGACAGGAAGACGTCGGTAATAGTCAGAAGATTTCTCGGTGATGACGACGGCAGGATAAGGTGGGCGCTCGCAAGGCGGTGCTGGAACGGCAGACCGCCCGACTACCTATCGGAAACGAAAGGAAATCGCCAACGGAAAAAGATAAGTATTAGTTTCACATAAAGGAAGGTGGTA
>Ga0265293_10004137_pt1 | contig 25943 bp, 15 predicted proteins | sample Munlanlewell138R_FD_192505 | JGI IMG/M metagenome (GOLD analysis project Ga0265293, IMG submission 192505) | Leachate microbial communities from a municipal landfill in Southern Ontario, Canada - Leachate well 138R | ecosystem: Engineered > Solid waste > Landfill > Unclassified | place: Canada...
TGTGGTATTCGAAATAGGCGTGCATTTTGCGCGCGCCCACCTCTTCCTCGCCCACCCAGCCGATGCGCTGCAGCTCGTCGCCGAAGCGCTTGCCCTCCATGTCGGTGCGGCCATAGGCATAGTCGAGTTCAAGCTCGCCGGCGAACACGCCCGACGCCAGCATGGCCGGTGCGAAGCGCGCGCCTTCCTCGTTGGTCCAGTTGGTGACGACGATGGGATGTTTCGTGGCGATGCCGAGGTCGTTGAGCGAGCGGGCCACTTCCAGCCCCGCCAGCACCCCAAGCACGCCGTCGAACTTGCCGCCGGTGGGCTGGGTGTCGAGATGCGAGCCGATATAGACCGGCAGCGCTTGCGGGTCGGTACCCGGCCGCGTCATGAACATGTTGCCCATGCGGTCGACGCCCATCTCAAGGCCGGCATCCTCGCACCAGCGCCGGAACAGATGGCGGCCCTCATTGTCGGCGTCGGTCAGCGTCTGGCGGTTGTTGCCGCCCGCAATGCCGGGACCAACCTTCGCCATCTCCATCAGCGAATCCCACAAACGGTCCGGATCAATGCGAAGGTTCTCGCCGGAGGCGACCATTCCATTCCCTCTTGTTTTGCGCGCATTCCCGCCGCCATCGCGGTCAGGAACACCCGTTCTTGTTATCCTTGGCAGTTCCGGCGGAATTCTTTCCGTCTCTGTTGGAACTGTCCTGAAGGCGGGGGCAGCACTTCTCCCTGCGCTGCCCCTCACCCTTACTCATTGTGGCCGGTCAGTCGACCATTCTCAACACCTCACGCACATGATCGATGAGTTCATCGATCTGGCCCTTGGAAATGATGAGCGGCGGCGACAGCGCGATGATGTCGCCGGTGGTGCGGATCAGCGCGCCGCGCTCGAAAGCTTTCACGAAGGCATCGAACGCACGCTTGGTCGGCGCACCCGCGATCGGCTCCAGTTCGATGGCGCCCACAAGGCCGATATTGCGGATGTCGATGACATGCGGCTCGTCCTTCAGCGAATGCAGCGCATCTTCCCAGTAAGGCGCCAGTTCCGCGCCGCGGGTCAGCAGGCCCTCTTCCTTGTAGGTGTCGAGCGTGGCCAGCGCCGCAGCCGAGGCGATCGGGTTGCCCGAATAGGTGTAGCCGTGGAAGAACTCGATCACATGCTCGGGGCCGTTCATGAAGGCATCGTGCACGTCCTTGGTCACGAACACCGCGCCCATCGGGATCACGCCGTTGGAAATGCCCTTGGCCGTGGTGATGATGTCTGGAACGACATCGAAATAGTCGGCCGCAAACGGCGTTCCCAGACGGCCGAAACCGGTGATGACTTCATCGAAGATCAGCAGGATGCCGTGCTTGGTGCAGATATCGCGCAGGCGCTTGAGATAGCCCTTCGGCGGAATGAGCACGCCGGTCGAGCCGGCCACCGGCTCCACGATGACGGCCGCGATGGTCGAGGCGTCGTGCAGGGCGACGATCCGCTCCAGCTCGTCCGCAAGTTCGAGACCATGCTCGGGTTCGCCTCTGGTGAAGGTGTTCTTGCCGGGCAGATGGGTGTGCGGCAGATGGTCGACGCCGGTCAGCAGCGAGCCGAACATCTTGCGGTTGGAGACGATGCCGCCCACCGAGATGCCGCCGAAATTGACCCCGTGATAGCCGCGCTCGCGGCCGATCAGGCGGGTGCGGGAGCCGTCGCCGCGGGCGCGGTGATAGGCAATGGCCATCTTCAGCGCCGTGTCGGCCGATTCGGAACCCGAATTGGTGAAGAACACATGCTCCATGCCCTTCGGAGCGATGTCGACCAGCCGGTTCGCCAGCTCAAACACGATGGGATGGCCCATCTGGAAGGCCGGCGCGTAATCGAGTTCGGCCGCCTGGTGCTGGATCGCCTCGGTGATCTTCGGACGGCAATGGCCGGCGTTCACGCACCACAGGCCGGCGGTGCCGTCCATGATCTTGCGGCCGTCGGCGGCGGTGTAATGCATATCCTTGGCGCCCACGAGCATGCGCGGCGCCTGCTTGAACTGCCTGTTTGCCGTGAACGGCATCCAGAATGCGGAAAGATCGTTAGGCGCTACTTTAAGCCTGTTGGACATGACCAAGCCTCCTGATGGTTGATGTCTCGCGGCCAACGCTTGGTCCCTCAAGCCAATTTGTGCTAGTCAATTTTTTGACCGATTGGACAAACGTTAGCACCGCTGTATGAGCGGTCAAGCGATTACTAACCGAAAAGTTCTACGATCCGCCCGATCCAAGGGACCGTGAACAACTGGTCCAGAGAATTGGTCCAGATTATGTTGAGCCGGAAGGACCGAGTGTTCATGGCATCCACCGCAAGGCCACTCACGCGCATCCAGCAGGAAAAGCGCGAAATCATACTTGAAGCGGCGCTCGACGTGTTTTCAGCCCACGGCTTCCGGGGTGCCACCATCGATCAGGTCGCGGATTCGGCGGGGATGTCGAAGCCCAATCTTCTCTATTATTTCCGCAACAAGGAAGACATTCATGCCACACTGATGGAGCGTTTGCTCCACACCTGGCTTGCTCCGCTGCTGGAGTTCGACGACGCCGACGATCCCATCACCGAGATCAGGAGCTACATTCGCCGCAAGCTCGAAATGGCGCGCGATTTTCCCCGTGAAAGCCGCCTGTTCGCCAATGAGATTCTTCAGGGCGCGCCGCGCATCAGGGAGATGCTGGAAGGCGAGCTGAAGGATCTGGTCGATGAAAAGGCCCGCATCATCGAGAACTGGATGCGGGCCGGAAAAATCGCCAGAGCCGACCCCTACCACCTCATCTTCGCCATCTGGGCGACCACCCAGCACTATGCCGATTTCGATGTTCAGGTGCGCGCCGTGCTGGGTCCGGACCGCGACGGCGAAGGCCGGTTCGAGGATGCCGCGCGCTTCCTCGAACAGCTTTTTCTGGGCTGCCTCAGGGTTTGAGGAAGCCGCCGGACCTATCGGCCGGCAAGAGATTGCAGCCCTCCGCCACATGGGTAGGAAAGATGCGCGGTGCTTGCATCAGGCGGCCATTGCCTCCTCTGCCGGATGCAGCGCATGGAACGACACGCACAGCCGGTTCCAGACATTGATCATGCCGATGGCAACCGTCAGCTTGACCAGTTCCTCTTCCGAAAAATGCTTCAGGGTCGCCTCGTAAAGGGCCTGCGGAACACCCTGCCCCGCAATCAGCGTCACCGTTTCGGTATAAGCAAAAGCAGCCCGTTCGCGCTCGGAATAGAGCGGCGATTCCCTCCATGCGGAAACCAGAAACACGCGCTGCTGGCTCTCGCCGTCGCGCATCGCCTCACGGCTGTGCATATCGACGCAGAAAGAGCAGCCATTGATCTGCGAGGCCCTGAGCTTGACCAGATGCAGCAGCGAGTGCTCGAGACCGGACTCCTCGACGGCCTGATTGAGCTTCAGCACCTGTTTCATGATCGCAGGGGCGGTGGCGAAAAAATCCATTCTCTGTTTCATCTCTTCATCCTTTCTGTCATGTGCCGGAATCAGGCTTCTAAGAAGTCTTCTGGGGCCGCCCGTGCTGTGCCACGAAGGCGCAGGCGGCAGCGACCGAACGCGGATCGGCGTCCTTCCTGAAGTCCGCCACGATGGTGGAGAGCTTCTCGGCGGCAAGCGCCATCCGCCAGGCTTTTTCCGCGCGCAGCATCGCAACCTTGATACCGCAGGGCTTCACATAGGCGGCGTCCGGCAGCTTCACCGGGCCGTTGCGACGGATCTCGCCGCATCGGAACGCCGGCTGCGGCCCCTCCACCGCCACCACGATATCGAGCAGGGAAATGCGCTCCGCCGCCCGCGCCAGCCGATAGCCGCCGGCAGGCCCCGGCACGGATTCCAGAATGCCGGCCCCGGCCAGCGCCTGCAGGTGCTTGAGCAGGTAGCTTGGCGACAGGCCGAACTGCGCGGCCAGCGCCGATCCGGGGATCGTCGCCCCTTCCTCAAGCCCGGCCAGCGACGCCGCGCAGTGAATGGCCGCCTCGACGCCCTCGCTGAGTTTCATTCAGTCACATCCCATTTCATGGACAAGGATTATCATGGATAAATTATGTCCACAATTAGGCGAAAGAAATGCAGGCGTCTCTGCTGACACCTCCTGCAACGGGGATCGCGATTTCAGACCATTTTTCCGCCACCCGCCAAGCGCAGGCGGGGCCGCTACCCCACGCGGCGACCCCGCCCGGCCCGGGAGGATCTATTCGGCCGCCGTGCGCGCCATCGGATTGTTCGGGTGCGTGGTCCAGTTGGCATAGACGGGCGAAACCGGCTGGCCGGTGCGCTCGTCGATCTCGCCGGCCGGCAGCGGCTGCATGGTGATGCAGCCTTCGACCGGACAGACATTGACGCACAGATTGCAGCCGACGCACTCGTCCTCCATAACCTCGAAATGGCGCACGCCGTCGACCATTGCCGTGATCGCCTGATGCGAGGTGTCCTCGCAGGCGATATGGCAGCGCCCGCATTTTATGCAGGCTTCCTGATCGATATGCGCCTTGGCGACATAGTTGAGGTTGAGATACTGCCAGTCGGTGACGTTGGGCGTGGCGCGGCCGATGATGTCGTCGAGGCAACGATGCCCCTTCTCGTCCATCCAGTTCCCGAGGCCGGCGATCATTTCCTGCACGATCCTGAAGCCATAGGTCATGGCCGCCGTGCACACCTGCACATTGCCGGCCCCCAGCGCCAGGAATTCGGCCGCGTCGCGCCATGTGGTCACGCCGCCGATGCCGGAAATCGGCAGGCCGGCCGTTTCACCGTCGCGCGCGATCTCGGCCACCATGTTGAGCGCGATCGGCTTCACCGCCGGCCCGCAATAGCCGCCATGGCTGCCCCGGCCATCGATCGACGGTTCCGGCGAAAAAGTGTCGAGATTGACCGAGGTGATGGAGTTGATGGTGTTGATCAGCGACACCGCATCGGTGCCACCGGCCTTCGCAGCCCGCGCCGGCTTACGGATGTCGGTGATGTTGGGCGTCAGCTTGGTGATGACGGGCATGCGCGTATATTGCTTGCACCAGCGCACCACCATCCCGATATATTCCGGCACCTGCCCCACGGCCGCGCCCATGCCGCGCTCGCTCATGCCGTGCGGACAGCCGAAATTCAGCTCGATGCCGTCCGCCCCGGTCTCCTCGACCAGCGGCAGGATCGCCTTCCATTCTTCTTCCACGCAGGGCACCATGATCGAGGCGACGAGCGCCCGGTCCGGCCAGTTCATCTTCACCTGCTTCATCTCGCGCAGGTTGGTCTGCAGGTCGCGGTCGGTGATCAGCTCGATGTTGTTGAGGCCGAGCAGGCGCCGGTCGGCACCCCAGATCGCCCCGTAGCGCGGGCCGTTGACGTTGACGACCGGCGGCCCTTCCGAGCCCAGCGTCTTCCACACAACCCCGCCCCAGCCCGCCCTGAAGGCGCGCTCGACATTGTAGGCCTTGTCTGTCGGCGGCGCCGAGGCCAGCCAGAACGGATTGGGCGACCTGATACCGACGAAATCGCTGCGCAGATCTGCCATGGTCATGCCCTCCCGTTCGCGCTGAGGGCGCGGTGGATGCTTTCCGCAGCATCCCTTCCCTGCGCCACCGAGGTCACCGTCAGGTCGTCGCCGCCATGGATGCAGTCGCCGCCGGCCCACACCTTCGCCATGGTGGTGCGTCCTTCGCCGTCCACCCGGATGCGGCCGTTCTCCAGCTCGATGGTCTTGCCCGAACCGTTGAGGCTGTCGGCCGCAAAGGTCTGGCCGATCGCCTTGAAGATCTGGTCCACCGGCAGGGTGAGCAACTCGCTCGTGCCGACCAGCCGGTCGCCATCCATGGTGGTGTATTCGAGTTCCAGCGCCGTGACCCTGCCATTGTGCGCAATCACGCGGCGCGGCTGGAGCCAGTGGCGGATGATCACCCCGTTGGCGGCGGCGAGGTCCTGCTCGTAGAGCGAGGCGTTCATGTCGGCCTTGCCGCGCCGGTAGCAGATCGTCACCTCCTCCGCGCCGAGCAGCTTCGACTGGATGGCGGCGTCGATGGCCGTCATGCCGCCGCCGATGACGATGACGCGTCGCCCGACCGGAAGGGCTGCGAGATCCGAGGTCTGGCGCAGGATGGAGATGAAATCGACGGCGTTCTCGACCCCCGCCGCATCCTCGCCCTCGGCCCGCAGCGCATTGATGCCGCCGAGCCCCATGCCGAGGAAAACCGCATCGTGGCTTCCGGCAAGGTCGGCAACCTGAACGTCGCGGCCGAGCGCCATGCCGTTCCTGATGTCGATGCCGCCGATGGCGGTCACGTAATCGACCTCGGCCTGCGCGAAATCGTCGGTGCTCTTGTAGGCGGCGATGCCATATTCGTTGAGCCCGCCGGCCTTCGGCCGCGCCTCATAGATGGTCACCTCATGGCCGTGCATGGCCAGCCGGTGCGCGCAGGCAAGCCCGGCCGGCCCTGCGCCCACGACGGCCACCCTTCTGCCGCTGCCGTGTTCGGGGCGATGGTAGAACTGCCGCCTTTCCTCCATCGCCTCATCGGTGGCGTAACGTTGCAGGCGGCCGATCTGTACCGGCTTGCCCTCCGCCGCCTCGCGCACACAGGCTTCCTCGCACAGCGTCTCGGTCGGGCAGACCCGCGCGCACATGCCGCCCAGAATGTTCTGGTCGAAGATCGTCTTCGCAGCACCCACGGCATTGCCAGTGGCGATCTGGCGGATGAACAGCGGAATGTCGATGCTGGTGGGGCAGGCCTGCATGCAGGGCGCATCGTAGCAGAAATAACAGCGGTCGGCCTCGACCAGCGCCTCATGATGATCGAGCGGCGGATGAAGATCGGCAAAGTTCTCAGCATAGGTCTCAGCCGGTAGCCGGCCACCGGCAATGCCTTCCTTGAAATGACCAGTCGCCATTCCACACTCCCCTTGCTGTTCTTCAGGCCCCTTGTTCTTGTATTTGAGGAAAGGCTAGCACATCCGGAACTTTTATCAATTGGTCTATTTTCAGCAAAGTCACTGAAAATTCACTATAAACATGATTTGTTCTGTCATGTTTTTATACATCTTGCTGCAACCACGGAACGTCTGCATCGTTTTACCATGTCGGAAACGGTCGGCATCGGCCATCCTATGGATGCGACTGTGCGACACGGTCGCCAAACAGGGAGAAATCTCATGTCGGATCACGCGAAATCCTTCTTCTGGTACGAATTGATGACCAATGACCTGGAAGCCGCCGAAGCGTTCTACACCAGCGTCGTCGGCTGGACGGCAGAGCCCTTTGATGCGCCCGGCGCTCCACCCTATCTCGTCGTCAAGGCCGGAGACCGCGGCGTCGGCGGTCTCATGGCCTTTCCCGAGGAAATCCGCGACAGCGGCATGCCGCCGGCATGGATGGGCTATATCGAGGCCGACGACGTCGACGCCGTCACCGCCTCGGTGAAGGCGTCGGGCGGATCGGTGCATCGGGAACCGGCGGACATTCCCGATGTCGGCCGCTTTTCGGTGGTCGCCGATCCGCAAGGCGCTGTCTTCATGCTGCTGCACGGGAATGGGCCGGAACTGCCGCCGGCGCCGCTTGACGCGCCCGGTCACATCGGCTGGCGCGAGCTTTATGCCGATGACTGGGAAAGCGCGCTGGAATTCTACTCCGGTCAGTTCGGCTGGACCCGGGATGACGCCATAGACATGGGCGAGATGGGCACCTACCAGCTTTTCGCCGTCAATGGCGAACAGAACGGCGGCATGATGAACCGCCCGCCACAGATGCCGGTGCCCTGCTGGCAGTTCTATTTCAACGTGCCTGCCATCGATGCGGCCGCAAGGCGCGTCACCGATGGCGGCGGCACGGTGATATTCGGACCGGAGGAAGTTCCCGGCGGCCAGTGGGTCGTAAACTGCATCGACCCGCAGGGCGCATTTTTCGGCCTCGTTGCCCCGGTCCGCTGATAAGCGAAAGCATCCCGCCCGAAAGTGAGACCGGTTTCGGGACAACGACATGCGTGAAAACAGGAACTCAAAGCGTAAGGAGCGACCTGAAAGATCGCGACAAGCTTCAGGCCGCTCCGCCGCCGCGCGCAGTCACGGAGCGGCCTTTGTTTTCATAGGCTTGCAGCCGGCTTCGGAATCAGAATGGGAACTGCCCCGGTCCCGCCACAAAGGTTAAAATCCGCTCAACACTCCCTTTATCATTTGCGCGTAAAGCTCGGGGCATGTCTGCGTACAATTTTAGTCGAGTTTTACCTGTTGTGGCGTTGCTCGGCCTTTCGGCCTGCGCGACGCCGCCCAGCCAGATCAACAATGTCTGCGCGGTCTTCGACCAGCGCGACGGCTGGATCAACAACTGGCATTCAGCTGCGAAAAAGGCCGAAGCGAAGCACGGCATACCCGTACCGGTGCTGATGGCGACGGTGCGCAAGGAATCCGGCTTCAAGGCCAATGCGAAGCCGCCGCGCACCAAGCTGCTCGGCTTCATTCCGTGGAAGCGGCAGTCCACCGCCACCGGCTATTCGCAGGCGCTGAACGGCACCTGGGCGCAATATCGCAGCGAGACCGGAAATTTCGCGGCACGGCGCACCTCTTTCGCCGATGCCGTCGATTTCGTCGGCTGGTATCATGCCAAAAGCGCCAGCACGCTGGGCATCGCCCGCAACGACACCTACAATCTCTATCTCGCCTATTACTCGGGCTGGAACGGCTACAAGCGCGGCGCCTACAAAAGCAATGCCGGCATCCGCAGCTATGCCCGCGACACCGACGCCATGGCCCGCCGCTACGCCCAGCAGATGCAGAGCTGCGGCCGCCTGTAGAGCATGTCGCCCGAAAGCGGGAACCGGTTTCGGGGAAATGACATGCGTGAAAACAACGACTTAAAGCGCAAGGAGCGAATCTGTAAGATCGCGACACGCTTTAAGGCCCGCAGTTTTTCCTCTGCCTCCCTGCCGGAGTGACGCCAGCTTGGCAGGCCGGCGCTGCGCGGCCGGCGCGCCATACCTCCCGGCATCCGCGCTCCAGCCACGCCCGGAGGTAACGCGCAGGCTTGCGCGGCCTAATATTCCTTTTCGTAGAAAATGCCGCCCTTGGCCTCGCCGGCATCGGAAGCCTCGCCACGCAGCTTGACGCCGCGCCCGACGGTCAGGTCGATGCGCGCCTTGCCCGAGCCCGGCTTCTCGCCCTTCTGGATCGTCACATAGGTGCGGTCGTTCAGATATTTGCCGGCCTGCACCGACGTGCCGCCCTGATCGTCGGTGATGACGTCGAGGTCGTCCACGCCGATGGCGTTGCGCAAGTTCTGCAAAAGCGAAGTCGAGCCGCCGACACCGGCAAGCTGGGCTGCCGCCTCGGCAAGCTGGGCGATCTGCAACGGCGACAGGTTCGACATGGAACGCCCGAAAATCAGGCGGGCCAGCACCTCGTCCTCCGGCAGCGCCGGCACCGAAGCGAACACGAATTTAGGATTGGTGGCCTCGCCGGTCACGGTGATCGTCACCGTTGCATCCGAGGTCGTCGATTCAGCCACGAAGTTGATGTAGGGGATCGTCGAACCGGAGAAGGTCAGCGTGCCTTCGGTGAAGTTCAGCCGCTTGCCGAGAATTTCAAGACGGCCGCGCCTCAGCTCGAAGCTTCCCACCGCCTCGGGAGAGGTGGCCGCGCCCGTCAGCTTGATGCTCCCACCGAGTTCGGCATCGACGCCCCTGCCCTGCACGAAGATCGAGTTCGGCGCGTTTACGGTCAGGTCGAGGTTCATCCCGCTCTTCGGTCCGCCGTCGCCGCTGCTCGGCGGATTGAGCGCCCGGTCCTGCTGGCGCACGGCCGCCGGCGCATTCCGGTGCTGCACGTTCAGTTCCGAGAGCGAAGTCGGCAGCTTGGTCGGCACGGTGATCACCGTGCGCGCCAGATTGATCGTGCCCGAAAGCATGGGCGATGCGGTCAATTGGCCTTTGATCGCCAGATCGCCGCTGAGATTGGCAGTGACGATATGGCCGTCCGTATAGCGCCCGTCCGCCAGCCGGATGCTGATGTCGGCCGGGAACCCGGAATTGACGTCGATGCCGACCGTGCCGCCGACCGTCAGCGTGCCGCCCGACGACAGCCGTCCGGTGAAGCGGTTGATGGTCGCCACGCCGTTGCCCATGGCCACGTCGAGCGCGATGTCGTTGACCGCGATCCCGGCCTGCGCTGCCACGAAGCGCGCGCCATTGGAACGGACAGTGCCGCTGATGACGGGAGCAGTGGCCGGGCCGCTGATCTTTACGGCAACCGCCGCCGTTCCTTCCATCGACATGCCATTTTCGGCCAGCATGCGGTTGGCGATGGCGAAGGGCACATTGCCGTTGAAGTCGAGCGAGAGGTTGGGCGTGCCCTGCGTGGTTACCGCGCCGCCGCCCTGCACCCGCATGCCCGAGCCTTCCGAGATCGTTGACGTGAAGTCGAGCCGGTTGCTGGCGAAGGTGCCGGATGAATCTATACCGATGCCGCCGAGACCGGCGGAGCGGGTCTGTGCCGCTTCGAGACCGCTGGCTTTCAGATCGTATTTCACCACCGGCGCGGAGGTCGGCCCGGTCACGTTCACCGTGCCCGAAATGCTGCCCGCAGCATCGAGCCCGGCAACGAAATTGTTGGCCACGGAAACCGGTACGGAGGCGAGATCGGCCTTTATGTCGAGCGCGTCCGCGACCGCACCTGAAACGGTAATGCGGCCATTGCCGATGCCGATCACCAGCCGCTCCAGCGCGGTGCGGCCGTCTTTGACGACGATGGTGGACGGCTCGGCGATGGCCGCGCGTACGCCCTGAAACGTCGCCTGCCCCGATTTCAGCTCCAGCGTCGTCGTGCCGTCGGCAACCCGGACCCGGCCCGCAGCGCTTGCGGGAATGTCCTTCACCGTTGCGCCACCGGAAAACACCGTCCAGTCGCCCTCCTGTTTCAGGTCTATATTGATGCCGGTGACGGCCGTGCCGCCAGAGGTCACGCCGTCGGCCTTTATGGTACCGGAAATCGCCGGAGCCTCGGCGTAATTGGAAACCTGCGCGTCCACCGTGACGTTGCGGGCGTTGAGGTCGCCGCGCGTCAGGCTGGACGTCACGGCCTTCACGGCCACCTTCGGCACGCCTTCCGGCTTCGAGAAGACGACGCTGCCATTGAGCGCGCCCTCGATCTTTTCCAGCGCCAGCGCGGCCAGCGGCCCCAGATCCGGCAGTTCGAACCCGATCCGGCCCTCGGGCAGGAATGCATCATCGAGCACCAGATCGCCGGCGATACGGTTGGCGCCGAGCGAAAGCGTCAGCCCGTCGATGCGGCTTTGCCCACCTTCGCTCTTCAGCGTCGCCTTGCCCTGCAACGCCTCGCCGGCGACATTGCCCGACAGCGTCACGTCGGCGGCGGGGTTGGCGGCGTCGGCCTTCGCCGTCGCATCCAGCTTCAGGCCAGTGATTTCACGATCGGCCACAACCAGCTTGTTGCTGCTGATCGTCGCCGCCACGTCGGGCGCGACCAGCGAACCGCTGGCTTTCAGGGCGAGCGCTATCGCGCCGCTGGCTTCCTTCGCGAAAGGCGCGATATCGGCCAGCGCGCCGTTCAGTTCGGCGGCGATGTTGCCGTCCGAGAGGCTCGCCTTGCCCTCAGCTGACAGCGGGCCGGACAACAGCTCCAACCTGTCGGCCGTTACATTGCCGTCGGTGTCGCGGCGCACGGCCACCGAAAGCGTGGTACGCTCGCCAAGCGCCGGACGCGCAGCTGCCGGCAGCGCGGCCGATGAGGCATCCGCCTTCACGTTCAGTTCGATTGCGCCGTCGGCCAGCGAGACTTTACCGTCGAAGCCGCCTTTCAGCGCATCGCTGGCGATCTCGCCCTTGCCGATGGTGATATCATCTCTCGTAACATTGCCTTCCACCAGCGCCGTGATGCGACCGGCAATCAGCGGGGCGATGGTGGGATTGTCGAACCCGATCTTGTCGGCACTCGCCGTGCCGGCGATCGGGCCGCTGCGATTTTCGATGTCGAAACCATCAGAATGCAGCGCCAGCGCGATGTTGTCGACGCGCATGTCGCGTGTGGCGACGCTCGCCAGATGGGTTTCGATGTCGACCATCGGCGCCCTGCCCTCGCCGAAGGCGCGCAGCGAAGCGGATTGCAGCTCGATGTCAATCGGGCTTTCCTCGCTGCCGAGGCCCAGCGGCACGGTCGGCCCGGCGGAGGTGAACTCCAGCGAGAAATCGGTCGCGCCTGCCGGATTGATGCTGCCCCGCGCCACGCCGCGCAACACCGAAGTGTCGACCGTTGCCGTTTCGATGGTGATGCCGTTCTCGGTCTGCGACCTGCCGGCGATCTCGAAACGGGTCTGGCCGGCGAGCAGGGATTTGAAGCGGGCCGGTACGAAACGGGCGAAATCCCCGTCGCCGCGCAGCTCGACGCGGCTGCCGCCGTCGATGAATGCGTGCTGGCCGGAAATCTGGGTGATCAGTTCGCCACCGGCATGGAAAGTGCCGCGTCCCGTCCAGTTGGCAAGCGGGCCGTTGCCCGAAATCACGATATTAACCGGCGGAGCATCCGGCAGTTGCAAAAGATTGGCGATGATGCCGCCGGCAGGCTCGGCAGCCTGAACGTTCAGATCGAGCCGGTTGTCGCCGGGCAGGAAATGCACCAGCGCCGAGACGGAGCCCTCATGACCATCGCGCCGCTCCACGGAAAGGTCCGCCTCCACGGCCAGGGGCGAGCGCTCCGCGCGCACGTGGCCTTGCGCCGCGAGTTCAGCAATGCCCGCACCTGCAAGCGCTTCTCCAAGCGCCACCTGCGGCAGGTCGATGGCGCGAATATCCACCGAAACCGGCAGCGAGAACCCGCCGCTTGTGCGCGGTTTTTCGTTGGGGCTGGAAACCGGCGCGCGCGCCGCCTCGATGCGCCCGACCGCCACCCTGTCGGCAAGGAAGGTGCGCGAAAGCAGCGCCAGCGGCGACCAGTCCACCGCCACCTCGCGCAGCACCAGCCACGGCCCTTCGCGATCTTCCAGCACCACATGATCGACACGCAGGTTGCCCGACCAGATGCCGTCGATGCCGCGAATGGCGACCTTCATGTCGTCGGAAGAAGCCATGTCCGAGATCAGGCCGGCAAGGTTCTCGCGGCCGCGCTCGGTGGTCGTCAGCACCACGGCCGCACCCGCAAGGCCGGCTACGGCGACAAGCACCGCATAGAACACGATGCGCAAGATCCGCTTTGCAATCTTCATGCTTCTTGCCTGCCGTCCTGCCGGGTCAGAATGACTGCCCGATTCCCGCATAGATACCATAGCGAGGGTCGCCCGACTCGCGGTTGAGCGGTATCGCCGCATCCACCCTCAGAGGCCCGAAAGGTGTCAGATAGCGCAGGCCGATGCCCGCGCCCACCTTCATATCGGAAAATTCGGGGAACTGCTTGTTGGACACCGTGCCGGCATCGACGAAGGGCACGATGCCGATCGTGTCGGTGACGTTGATGCGCAGTTCCGCCGAGGTTTCGAACCAGGAAAGGCCGCCCGTCGGCTTGCCATTGGCATCCTTCGGCCCGATTCCCTGATAGGAATAGCCGCGAACCGAGCCGCCGCCGCCGGCATAGAAGCGCCTGTCCGCCGGGACATGGCTCACGCCGGCGCCGAGGATCGACCCAGCGGCCACGCGGCCGGCCAAGACGAAGCGGTTGCTTTCCAGCGGCGCATAGTAAGCCGAGCCCTCGCCGCGCAGCTTGATGAAAGCCTTGCTGTTGAGCAGGTCGTAGCTCGGCTCCGCATAGGCCAGCACCCGGAAGCCGCTGGTCGGATTGAGCCTGTCGTTGCGGTTGTCATAGACATATTGCAACGGCACCGAGGCGATCAGATAGTCGTTCTTGCCGTAGCTGTCGGTGATTTTCGAATAGTCGAGCGAAAACTCGGCCGAGGCGCTGCGCTTCTTGTCGATCTGATAGGAGACGCCCGCAGCACCCTTGACCGAGAAACGGTCATAAGCGTCTGGGTGCTCGTACACCGTTTTCAGATTGGCGAAGAATTTCGATGCCGGCCCGATAACGCCGGGCTTTTCGAACATCACGCCGGCATTGTAATTGAGCTTCGAGATGTCGTTGGAGCCGATGCCGCTGACCGAACCGTCGATGCGCAGCTTCTCGGCCCGCCCGAACAGGTTGCGGTGGCCCCAGTAGCCTTCAAGACCGACGCCTTCGGTATTGGAGACGGTGCCGCCGATGCCCAGATAGCGCGTCTTGCGCTCGGTGACGTTGATATCGACCGGGATGTTGCCCTCACCGTCGAGCTGGTCGGCCTCGCGCAGCGTCACGCTGTTGAAGACCTCCATCCCCAGAAGCCGTTCACGCGCGTCATCGATGTCCTTGGGCGAATAGCGCTCGCCGCGCTTCAGCCCCGCCATGTAGCGGGTGAACTCGGGGTCCATCCGCTCGGTGCCTTCGACCGTGGTCTCGCCATAGCCGGCCACCGGCCCGGCCTTCACCGCAAGGGTGACGTCCAGCGTCGTCGTGTTGTGATCGGCCACGATCTCGCGGTCGGTGATCTCGGCCAGAGGGCGGCCCTCTTCCTTCAGCGCCCGCACGATCAGCGCCTCGGCCTTGAGAATCGCGCTAGACCCTGCATCGCCACCGGAAATCAGCCCGAAGTCCGCGCCTGTCAGCCCGGCGGCGTCGCCGGTCAGGCGAATGTCGCCAAGGGTGAATTTCGGCCCCGGCGTTACCTCGAGCACCACGGGAACCGGCTGCGAGCCCCGGAACTCGGCATCGGGCGGCAGATCGTCGATGGAGCGGCCATCGATCGACACATTGACCACGCCCTCATAGCGCGCGTCCGCATAAAGAGCCGCGACGAGCTGCTCGCGATCGCCGCGCGCCTTCGACATCAGGCCGAGCGAGCCGGAAACCGGCCTGTCCTCGTCCGTCTTCAGGGTCGACGCGGCTTCCAGCTTCTTTTTCAGATCGTCATGGTCGTCGGGCACATTGATCGTGACCGAATAATTCATCGGATCAACGATGTCGCTGTCCTCGTCATTGGCGGCGGAGCCCCACAGCCTGATGCCGAACAGCTCGAATGCGGCGGCCGGCTGGGGTGAAACCGTCAGCGCCGACGTGGCAAGCAGCGCGAACAACAGCGCGCGCGGCAGGGAAATGCCTGCCGCTGCTTCGTTCGGTTTCTGCCTCGTTTCGTGCCGCATTCCCTCAACTTAACGAACAAAGTTAAAATTCGACTGAAATTCCGGATATTTGATGAATTACGTTGCGTCCGCTTGTGCCAGAAGAGCACAAGGTTGAAAATCAAATCCTTCGCTGTTCAGGCAAGAATGCGTGAACACGACATTCGGGCTGAATAACGACGAATGCTGTGAAATGAAACCGTTACGGCGCCTGTGGCGCGGCGGCGACATTGACAAGCCATGCCGATAGCCGAAATCTGGCCGCAAACTCAAAGAGGCATCACGATCATGCGCGCGTCACGGGCCCTTGCCGCAATTGCTTTCGCATTTCTGACGATGACAGGACTGTCCCACGCGCAGGATGCGCGCCGGATCGTGACCACTGAAAACGCGGATTTCTTCGGTTTCGACCTGCGCTCCGAACAGAATGTGAGCCTCGATGAGTGCTCGTCCGCCTGCCTCGGCGATTCGGCCTGCCGCGCCTTCACCTACAACAACAAGGCGAAGTGGTGCTTCCTGAAGTCCGACTTCAACCAGATGAAGCCTTTCGCGGGCGCCACCGCCGGCAAGGTCGTGACGCTGTCGGGCGACGCCGATATCGGCGCGCCGCCCGCACTCACATATGTGCCGGACTGGATAAAGTCTCAGGCCGAGCAGTATCGTAAAAACCTGACCGGCCCGCACGCCCAAAGGCCTGAAGAGGGATTGGGCGCGCTGGTCGAGGATGCCGCAGCCGCCGCACAACGAGGCGACCAGCGCGGCGCCGTTCAAAAGTATGAGGCCGCCCTGTCCGCCCTGCCTCAGGAGGGCAAGCTTTGGCTTGAACTCGCCCGTGCCAATCTCGCCGTCAGCCCGCACGACACTGGCGACACCTCCACGCTGCGCACCAACGCCACTTCGGCCGCTCTCAATGCTTATGACCTGTCGCGCACCACCGCGATCCGTGCCGACGCGCTGGCCAGTCTCGGCTCCGCGCTCGATGGGCGCGAGCTCTACCGCCCCGCCCTGCAGGCCTATGAAGCGAGCCTCGCGCTCGTCAATTCGGCTTCGGTGCGCGGCATCTATGAGGACCTGAAGGCCCGCAAGGGCTTTCGAATCGTCGATCATTCCATCGATGCCGATACGATAGCGCCGCGCATCTGCGCGCAGTTCTCCGAGGATCTGGTGCGCACCGACGTCGACTACACGCAGTTCGTGCGCGTCAACGGGTCCGCCCCGGCGGGTATCGAGGCCAAAGAGCGCCAGATCTGCGTGGAGGGGCTTTCGCACGGCCAGTCCTACGAAGTCACCTTCCGCGCCGGCCTGCCGGCCGCCATCGGCGAGGTGCTGACCGCGCCCGTCACCCTGTCCATCTATGTGCAGGATCGCGCCGCTTCGGCCCGCTTCACCGGCGACTCCTTCGCCCTGCCTGCCGGCGCGCGGCGCGGCATTCCCGTCGTCACCGTCAACATGGATGCGGCGGACATGAAGCTCTACCGCATCGGCGACCGGGCGCTGGCGCAATTGCTGTCCGGCTACCAGTTCCTGCGCCAGCTCGACGGCTATGACATTTCCAGCATCGCCGACCAGATGGGCGAACCGGTGTGGGAAGGCCAGCTCGAAATCGCCGGTGACCTCAACAAGGAGGTCACCACCTCCTTCCCCGTCGATGAAGCGATCCCGCAGCGCAAACCCGGCGTCTATGTGCTGACCGCCCAGCCGCTCGATGACCAGAGCGACAGCTGGAATTCGCGCGCCACGCAATGGTTCGTGGTCTCCGACATCGGCCTCACCACCTATACCGGCGAGGACGGCCTCACCGTCTTCGCCCGCTCGCTGGCCAGCGCGAAGCCCGTTGCAGGCGCGGAACTGACCCTGCTTGCCCGCAACAACGAGGTTCTTGGTACCGCCGTCACCAATGACGAGGGCCGCGCCATTTTCAATCCCGGTCTCACCCGCGGCGAAGGCGGTCTGGTGCCTGCGGTTCTGACCGCGAAGAACGGCGACAGCGATTTCGTCTTCCTCGACATGGGCCGCGCCGGATTCGACCTTTCGGACCGTGGCGTGGGCGGCCGCGCCGCGCCCGGCGCGCTGGACATTTTTGCCTGGACCGAGCGCGGCATCTACCGTGCCGGCGAGACCGTGCATGTCGCCGCCCTCGCCCGCGACGGCAGCGCCGACGCCGTGGAAAAACTACCGCTCACCTTCATCTTCTCGCGCCCCGACGGGGTCGAGGATCGCCGCATGGTCTCCGAAGGGGCTGCCGCCGGCGGCCACGCGCTCGAACTGCCGCTCGAACCCAACGCCATGCGCGGCACATGGTCGGTCGCCATCCACACCGATCCCAAAAAGCCCGCCATCGCCAGCCAGATGTTTCTGGTCGAGGATTTCGTTCCCGACCGCATCGAATTCGACCTCAGCGCGGACAAAAAGGAGATCGCACCCGGCGAAACGGCGAACCTCACCGTCGATGGCCGCTTCCTTTACGGCGCGCCCGCCGCAGGCCTTGCCATAGAGGGCGAGCGCACGCTTTCGCTGACCCGCCAGTGGGACCGCTTCAGGGGCTTCTCCTTCGGCCTCGCCGACGAAGAGGCGGGCGAGCCCTCCGTCGCGCCGCTGACCGATCTGCCGCTGCTCGGCGCCGACGGCAAGGCCACCTTCCCGCTCGCCATCGACCAGCTTCCCTCCACCACACGGCTGGTGAAGGCAAAGGTCACGGTGCGCATGCGCGAAACCGGCGGCCGCGCCGTCGAGCGCTCGCTCGATCTGGATGTGCGCCCTCAGGGCGACATGATCGGCATCCGCCCCGAATTCACGGAAGTGCCGCAGGGCGGCGTGGCGAAGTTCAGCCTGATCGCCGTCGATTCACAAGGCGCACGCACCAGCCTTGAGGGCGCGAAATGGTCGCTGGTCAGGGTCGAGCGGAACTATCAGTGGTATCGCAATGGTGGCTCGTGGAACTACGAGCCGGTGACCTTCACCCGCGCCATCGCCGCCGGCAGCGTGGACATCGGCGAAAATGACGCCGCTTCCGTTTCCATGCCCGTCGACTGGGGCCGCTACCGCCTTGAGGTCGAAAGCCCCGATGCGGACGGCCCTGCCTCCAGCCATGAATTCGACGCCGGCTGGTATGTCGAGGCCTCGTCCACCGAAACGCCGGATGGGCTCGAAATCGCACTCGACAAGGACGCTTATGCGCCCGGCGAAATCGCTAAGCTTCAGGTCTCGCCGCAATTCGCCGGCGAGCTTCTGGTCGCCGTGGGCGCCGACAGGCTGCTCAAGGTCGTTTCCGCTTCGGTTCCGGCGGGCGGCGGCACGGTCGACATTCCGGTCGGCGAAGACTGGGGTGCGGGTGCTTACGTCACCGCCACCCTGTTCCGTCCGGGCGACGCGCAGGAAACGCGCATGCCCGCCCGCGCCATCGGCGTCAAATGGCTGAAGGTCGACCCGGCGGCACGCAAGCTGGCGATCGCCCTTGCGCCGCCTGAAAAGACCGAACCTCGCCAGCCGCTGACCATCCCGGTCGAAGTCTCCGGCATGGCTTCCGGCGAAAAAGCCTATGTCACCGTCGCCGCCGTCGATGTCGGCATCCTCAACCTCACCAGTTACAAGGCACCCGATCCCGGCGAATGGTTCTTCGGCCAGCGCATGATGGGCCTTGAGCTGCGCGACCTCTACGGCCGCCTCATCGATGGTTCGCTGGGTGCTGCCGGCCGGTTGCGCACCGGCGGCGATGGTGCCGCCCTGCAATCGCAGGGCAATCCGCCGAAGGAAAAGCTGGTCGCCTTCTTCTCCGGCATCGTGGAAGTCGGTGATGACGGCAAGGCCGGCGTGGCGTTCGACGTGCCGCAGTTCAACGGCACGGTGCGCGTCATGGCCGTCGCCTGGACGAAATCGGCGGTCGGCAATGCGGAAAAAGACGTGATCGTTCGCGATCCCGTCGTCATCACCGCCGGCCTGCCCCGCTTCCTCGCCCCCGGCGACGCCTCCACCCTGCGCCTCGACGTCGCCAACACCGATGGCCCGGCCGGCGACTATGCGGTTACCATCGACAGCACCGGCGGCATCGCCATCGGCGACGACGGCGTGCCGGCCAGCGTGACGCTCGGCGCCGGCGAGCGGCGCGGCTTCGAGGTGCCGCTGATGGCGGTCGAACCGGGCGATGCCTCGCTGACCGTGCGCCTCGCCCATGCCGGCGGAACATCCGCCGAGCAGGTACTTTACCTGCCGGTGCGGCCCGCGCAGCTTCCGGTCACCACCCGCATGGTCGTCGACCTGAAGCCCGGCGCGTCGCTGCGCATCGATCAGGAACTGCTGTCGGCAAGCCTCCTGCCTGGCGCCTCGGTCAGCGTCGGCGTGTCGCGCACGGCAGCACTCGACGTGCCGTCCCTGCTTCTGGCGCTCGATCGTTACCCCTATGGCTGCACCGAGCAGACCACCAGCCGCGCACTGCCGCTGCTCTATGTCAGCGATCTGTCGCAGGGCTTCGGCATCCCCGTCGATGACGGGTTGCACGAGCGCGTGCAGCAGGCGATCTACCGCGTCATCGCGCACCAGTCCTCCACTGGCGGCTTCGGCCTGTGGGGTCCGGGCTCGGGCGACCTGTGGCTCGATTCCTACGCCACGGACTTCCTGACCCGGGCGCGCGAGCAAGGCTATGACGTGCCGGAACGCGCCGTCACCCGCGCCCTTTCCAACCTGCAGAACAGCCTCGGCTACGATCAGGACGTGCAGGATCGCGGCAGCGAGATGGCCTACGCGCTCTATGTTCTGGCCCGCAACAAGAAGGCCTCCGTCGGCGATCTGCGTTACTATGCCGACACCAAGCTGGAAGCCTTCTCCAGCCCGCTGGCGGTGGCCCAGCTTGGCGCAGCACTTGCCCTTTATGGCGATGCACAGCGCTCGGAGGCGACGTTCCAGGCGGCCTTGCAGCTTGCCCGCAACACCGCCGCCTTCAACCAGTACCGCGCCGACTATGCCTCGCCGCTGCGCGATGCGGCGGCCATGCTGGCGCTGGCCGCCGACAGCAAGCCGGCACCTTCGGTGGTGCCGGAACTGGTCAGGCTGGTGAACCGCGAGCGTGCATCGGCTACGTGGACCAGCACGCAGGACAACGCCTGGATGCTGCTGGCCGCGCGCGGCCTGAAGGAAAGCAACGACGCCATTTCGCTGACCGTCGACGGCGCCGCCCATGATGGTGCCTTCGCCCGCGAGATCGACGGCGCCGACCTCGTTCAGAACCCGCTCACCATCGCCAATGCGGGCAAGGACGCCATCGACGCCGTGGTCACCACGGTCGCAGCACCCGCCCAGCCGCTGCCGGCCGGCGGCGACGGCTTCGAGATCGGGCGCACCTATTATACGCTAGACGGCGAGGAAGCGAATGTGACGGAAGCCCGCCAGAACGAGCGTTACGTGGCGGTCATCAGGGTGCGGAACCTGAACGACTGGCCGACCCGCATGCTCGTCACCGATCTTCTGCCGGCCGGCTTCGAGATCGACAATCCGGGCCTCGTCTCCAGCGCCCAGCTTTCCAACTTCGGCTGGCTGCCGCAGACCAATGCCGCGCATCTCGAATTCCGCGACGACCGCTTCGTCGCCGCCTTCGATCCGGGCGGCAGCAGCGAAGGCGAGGTGACGCTGGCCTATGTGGTGCGCGCCGTGACACCCGGCGTCTACGCCCATCCGGCGGCAAGCGTGGAGGACATGTACCGCCCGCAATACTCCGCCCGCACCGCCACCGGCATGATGGAGGTGCAGGCGCCTTAAGGATATGGCCATGCCTGATTGTGCAAGCAGACAGCGCAGACATGTCCCCACAACGCCGACGCAGGCGTTCCCTTCTCCGCTTGTGGCAGCAAGTGGGCTTGCGAAGCTTAGTCGCATGACAAGCGCTGAAGCCTGCAAAGCAACGAGCTTGAGGAGGGAATCCCTTATCCGTCCCGACGCTGCGCGCCGATTCACCTTCTCCCACAGAGGGAGAAGGAAGAGCGCCTGCATCGACCTTACCGCCAATCATGCCGGTGGAAATTCGCATGAGCGATCATGCAGCACATCCGCTTCTCCGCTTATGGGAGCAGGTGAGCGCGCGAAGCGTGGTGGGATAAGAAGTGCTGACGCAGCCAACGCCGTGCGGCTGAGGAAGCAACCCCTCACCCGTCCCGGCTCAGCGCTCCGATCCACCTTTTTCAACAAGGGAAGAAGGTGGATATGGCAACAGCCTTGCCGCCACCTGCCGGTAAGTGAGATGTGCGCAAGCGATATCGTAGCCCTTCCTCTTCCCACCTTGTGGGAGAAAGTGGACTCGCGAAGCGAGGTCGCATGAGGGGTTTTTCAGGCAAAGCCCTGAGCAGATTCGCGATCGGCGCTTCCGTCGCTGCCGCAATCGGCCTGGCCGCGCTCTGGGGGCTCGACCGCGCTTTCCCGCCGCCGCTGCCGCAACAACCCGTCGTGTCGGCCGAGGTGCTCGACCGCGACGGCCAGTTGCTGCGTGCCTTCGCCACGCCGGACGGCTACTGGCGCTTCGGTGCGGCGCTCGACCGCATCGATCCGGCCTTCCTCGACATGCTCATCGCCTATGAGGACAAGCGCTTCTGGGACCACAGCGGCATCGACCTTCTGGCGCTCGGCCGCGCGGCGCTGCAATTCGGCAGCAATGGCCGCATCGTCTCGGGTGGCTCCACGCTCTCCATGCAGCTTGCCCGTCTCATCGAGCCGCGCACCAGCCGCAGCATCGCGGCCAAGCTGCGCCAGATCGCCCGCGCCGCGCAGATCGAGCGGCGGCTGTCGAAGCGCGAGATCCTGCGGCACTATCTCACCCTCGCTCCCTATGGCGGCAATCTGGAAGGCGTGCGCGCAGCCACGCTCGCATGGTTCGGCAAGGAGCCCGCGCGCCTGACCGTCTCCGAAAGCGCTTTGCTGGTGGCCCTGCCGCAACTGCCGGAAAAACGCCGGCCCGACCGCAATGCGGAGGCCGCCCGCGCCGCGCGCGACCGGGTGCTGGAGCGCATGGTGAGCGCCGGCATTCTCAGCGAGCGCGAGGCGGCGCGCGCGGCACTGGAAGAGGTGCCCTCCTACCGCCGCGCCATGCCGTCATTTGCCGCACATGCCACGCTGCGCGCCCTGCGCACCGGCGAAGAGCCCCCTCGCCTCACCATCAGCCGCCGCATTCAGGAAGGGCTGGAAGCGGTCGCCCGCGAAGCCGCCGCGCGGCTCGGCCCAAAACTGTCGGTCGCCATGGTGCTGGCCGATTCCCGCACCGGCGAGATTCTGGGCGAAGTGGGTTCGGCCGGCTACACCGATTCCGCCCGCTCCGGCTGGATCGACATGACCCGCGTGCTGCGCTCGCCGGGCTCCACGCTGAAACCCTTCATCTACGGCCTCGCCTTCGAGCAGGGGCTGGTGGCGCAGGAAACGCTGCTCGCCGACAGCCCCGCCGATTTCTCCGGCTACCGCCCGAAGAATTTCGACATGGGTTATCAGGGGGATGTCAGCATCCGCAGCGCCCTGCAACTGTCGCTGAACGTGCCGACCGTGCGTGTGCTGGATGCGGTCGGCCCGGCAAGGCTCACCGCGCGCCTGCGCAATGCGGGCGTGTCGCTGGTGCTGCCGCCGAACGAGCCGCCCGGCCTTGCCATCGGCCTCGGCGGCGCCGGCATAACGCTGCGCGATCTGGTCCAGCTCTATGCGGGCCTCGCCAATGGCGGCAAGGTCCACCGCCTGCGCGACGGCACCGAGCCCGCCTCCGCCACGCCTTCGGGCGCGACGCTGCTCGACCCGCAGGCCAACTGGCAGGTCACCGACATCCTCTCCGGCATCCGCCCGCCGCAGGGCGCGCCCCGGCGCGCCGTCGCCTACAAGACCGGCACCTCTTATGGCTATCGCGATGCCTGGACCGTCGGCTATGACGGCCGCCATGTGCTGGGCGTCTGGGTCGGCCGCGCCGATGCCGCCGCGGTTCCCGGCCTCTCCGGCTATGTCTCGGCCGCACCCATCGTGTTCGAGGGCCTCGCCCGCTCCGGCCTCGCCGCCGTGCCGTTCCCCGGTCCGCCGCCCGGCAGCCGCCATCCGCGCCGCGATGAGCTTCCCGTCACCCTCGCCCGCTTCGGCACCGATGCCACGGCACCCGCTGGTCCCGTCGAGCCCGCACCGCGCATCGTCTTTCCGCCCGATGGCGCGCGCGTTGATCTCGGAACAGCCTCCAGCGCCGTCACCCCGCTGGTTCTGAAGCTTCAGGGCGGGCGCGCGCCCTTCCGCTGGCTTGCCAACGGCAGGCCGCTCGGACAGGAAGACCGCCGCCGCACGGCGACATGGCAGCCGGATGGGGCTGGAACCTCCACCCTCACCGTCATCGACGCGGCGGGACGCGCTGCAAGCGTGAAGGTGATCGTGGAATAGCCGCCTGCCCCCTCTTTCGCCGCCGCGCGAAACCTTTCGCGTGCCCGGCGTTTCTTCCGTTGCGGAAAGAGAAGATTTTTTCAAATAGCAGCCGCCGGCGGCAGCGCTTTGCCTGTGAGCGTTGAAAAACGCAACGTCCTGTGCATCTAATTTCTACCAATTCGATAGAGTAGAATGGTATGAACAGGAGGCTGAAATGAGCCAATTCCCTAAGAATACCCTGCTCGGCATCTTCATCGCCGGCTCCGTACAACTCGGAACCCTCGGCTTTGCGCTGGCAGACACTACGCTTCTCAACGTATCCTATGACCCAACGCGCGAACTCTACAAGGAGTTCAATGAGGCATTTTCCAAACACTGGAAGGCCGAAACCGGCGAGACGGTCAACGTCCAGCAATCGCATGGAGGCTCCGGCAAGCAGGCCCGCTCGGTGATCGACGGCATCGATGCCGATGTGGTCACGCTGGCGCTCGAAAGCGACATCAACGCCATCGTCGAGGCCACGCAGAAGATCAAGCCCGACTGGCGCAAGCATTTCGAAAACAATTCGGCCCCTTACACCTCCACGATCGTGCTGCTGGTGCGCAAGGGCAACCCCAAGGGCATCAAGGACTGGGGCGATCTCGTCAAGGGCGACGTGCAGGTCATCACGCCGAACCCGAAGACCTCCGGTGGCGCGCGCTGGAACTATCTCGCCGCCTGGGGCTGGGCGCATCACGAATTCGGCGGCGACGAGGCGAAGATCAAGGAATACATCGCGGAACTGTTCCGCCGCGTGCCGATCCTCGACACCGGCGCGCGTGGTTCGCTTCTCACCTTCACCGAACGCAAGATCGGCGACGTCTTCCTGTCATGGGAAAACGAGGCGTTCCTGGCCAAGAAGGAATATGGGGAGGATGCTTTCGAGACGATCATTCCCTCGCAGTCGATCCTTGCCGAACCGCCCGTCGCCATCGTCGACGCCAATGTGGATGCCAAGGGCACCCGCAAGACTGCCGAGGCCTATCTGCAGTATCTCTACTCGGAAGAAGGCCAGCGCATCGCGGCCAAAAACTACTACAGACCGTCGAAACCGGACCTTGTTCCCGAGGAAGAGAGAAAAATTTTCCCGGAAGTCAAACTTGTTGGAATTGATGACCCCATTTTCGGCGGCTGGGAGAAAGCACAACCTTACCATTTCGCCGATGGCGGGATATTCGACCAGATCTACAAGCCGGCCCAGTAGGTCTGGGAGAACCAAACCCTAACACACAAGGGGCGACATGACCGCAGTTCCCGCCAGAGCGGGGTGGCGATTCAGGCAGCCGAGCGTCATTCCAGGCTTCGGATTGACGCTCGGCCTTTCGCTTGCCTACCTCACCCTCATCATCCTCATTCCGCTGTCGGGCCTTGCATGGCGCTCGGCTTCGCTGGGCTGGCCTCAATTCTGGGCCATTCTCACCGATGCACGCACCATAAACGCCCTGAAGATCAGCTTCGGAACCGCCCTTGCGGCAGCTGTGGTGAATGTCGTCTTCGGCACGGTGGTCGCCTGGGTTCTGGTGCGCTACCGTTTTCCCGGCCGGCGCATCGTCGATGCCATGGTCGACCTGCCTTTCGCCCTGCCAACGGCGGTGGCCGGCATTGCTCTGACCACGCTCTACGCGCCCAATGGCTGGATCGGCGGCCCGCTCGCGTCGCTCAACATCAAGGTCGCCTATACGCCGCTCGGCATCGTCATCGCGCTTGTCTTCATCGGCCTGCCCTTCGTAGTGCGCACGGTGCAGCCGGTGATGGAGGAAATCGACCGCGAAATCGAGGAAGCGGCGGCCACGCTTGGCGCCACACGGTTCCAGACGATCACTCGCGTGCTGTTCCCCGGCCTTGCGCCGGCCATCGTCACCGGCTTCGCGCTCGCCTTCGCGCGCGGCGTGGGCGAATACGGCTCCGTCATCTTCATCGCCGGCAACCTGCACAACGTGTCGGAGATCGCACCGCTGCTCATCATCATCCGGCTGGAGGAATATAACTATCCCGCCGCCACGGCGATCGCGGCGATCATGCTGATCATCTCCTTCGCCATGCTGCTCGTCATCAACCTGCTGCAATCGTGGAGCCGCAAGCGCTATGGCTGATCCTGTCGCATCCGCCGCCAGCGCGGCTCCGCCCGCCGATGCCGGCATCACCGAAGGCCGCCCCGCCCGCTGGACGCTGATGGCCGTCGCCTTCGTCTTCCTCGGCGTCTTCCTGTTCCTGCCGCTGGTGCTGGTGTTCATGGAAGCCTTCAGGAAAGGCATCGGCTTCTATCTCTCCACGCTCACCGAACGCGACACCATTTCCGCGATCCGCCTCACGCTGATCGTGGCCATCATATCGGTGCCGCTCAATCTTGTGTTCGGCGTCGCCATGGCCTGGGCCATTGCCAAATATGAGTTCAAGGGCAAGGCCTTCC
>Ga0265293_10004138_pt1 | contig 25943 bp, 20 predicted proteins | sample Munlanlewell138R_FD_192505 | JGI IMG/M metagenome (GOLD analysis project Ga0265293, IMG submission 192505) | Leachate microbial communities from a municipal landfill in Southern Ontario, Canada - Leachate well 138R | ecosystem: Engineered > Solid waste > Landfill > Unclassified | place: Canada...
ATTCCGGCATTAAAAAAAACAGTATTATCCAAAATATTCCGCCAAAGGACAAAAGCACGGTGAAGAACGAGCCGTTCGTCAGCGCATAGGCCATGGGAAAAACCACAGGCAAAACAAAGGCGGGAGACCATTTGTTGGCAGCATAATCCAGAACCAGCAACCATAGGGTTAGTAATAAACAGATTATCAAGACACCCAGGATCCCCAACGCAGCTGCGCCATCATAGGCAAACAAGTTCGCATTTGAATTACTATCCACGCCTAGAAACTCGTCCGCCAAAATTCGTCCCAAATAAGGGAAAAGAGGATTATTTTGATAAGCAACAGGCACATCAATAACCAGGTCAAAGCCACGCACATGAGTCCAATAAGTAAGGCCTTGCTCGCCGAAAAAATCCAGGTACTGGGAGAATAATATTCCGGGCAAAGCTATTACTCTGTAGACAAAATATAAAGCTATCCCGTTTACGACGGAGGAACTCTCATAAAACACAGAGGCAAAGATAATAATTAAGGAAACAAAGAAAACCAGAGAGATGTAAGAAATCCGTTTTTTATAACTATAGAGAACATATATCCCAATCATAATTATTGGCAATAAAAAAACGGTTCTCTCCGCAGTAATTGAATAAGACAAAACAAATCCAGCCACAGCAAAAATAGTTAGAACTATATTTTTTCTACTTAATCCTATGGCCAGCAAGCCAGGACAGAAGAAATAGGCTAGATATACCTGTATATATCCAATGAATCCGGAGCTTGCCGCCCCTAGTTTCCGCTGCTCATATGTTTGTTCCAGACCTGCAAATGCCATGATTGAGGCATATTCATATACGAGAAGCACGGCCATGCATACCGCTATGGCAAGAAAAACTATCGCTACGTTTCCAGATGGAATTTTATTTTCCGTTGACGGCTTCGTGACACGAGAGCATAGAAAGCATGAGAATATAAAACCCATTATCAACAAGCCTAGAGTCGGCCCGTACCGAACTATACTATTTTCGTAATTAAATATCGTTAATACCAGAATTGGCATTATCACTACAAAACACAATGTGATCAGAACAAGAGAAGACGGTTTCTTAATATTGATCGGCAAAAACAGCGAAATCAGCATTATCGCAACCAGGCAAAAGAACCATCCCTCTAACGTGAGCATAGGCGGCGAGAATCCCCAGAACCAATGCTCTTCCGCCAGGTAATATTGCAGCCCGATAAATATGGAGTAGCCATAAAATGACATGGCAATGAACAGCGTCAATCGCTTGTGCATTATGTATGTCATATCGCTTCCCAATCTTACTGAGTCTTTCATTTTTCAAAAAATATTCAATAGGGCTTGCACTATACAATATAGAATCCCAGAAACTGCCAAGCCAATCAATATATTTTTAGAAAGAAAGCGTATTTCCGCATTACACTTGGGATAGCTTGGCAGGCACCTTAAGATCATCCATAAATAAATCGAATAAAACACAAAGCCGGAAATCGCGTATGCCTCAGCCATGACTGCCTTATTGAACAGTGCCGCAAGAACTATGACGCCTACCCTGAGAAAGAACCCGACAATCTGTATCAGGAGCGCCTCTCTTTGTTTCCTGCATATATGCAGGATCATCGACAGCGGGGATACAAGCATTTGCATAATAAACCATGGAACCATCCAGGCAACGATCACTCCCGCCCTAGCCCACTCTTTCCCGAACACAAAAGGAAATAATAATGGAGCTAATGTTCCAATAACAATTAGTGGTATGACACTTAAACGTATCAGATTAATAAGGGTTGTTCGGGTTAATTGATCCAAATCACCGGGTGTCGGTGATGTGCTAGCATAAGGAAAAAATACTTGACCAATAGCAGCCCCCAGCAAACTCATCGGGGCCTGCATCAATTGCATAGCAAGTAGGACATACCCAGCCTCGGCGCCAATAGCCCATAGAGAAATCAATACAACAGGTACTTGAATTCCTCCATTATTAAATAAAGCCTCGAATGTTGAGTATTTTGGAAAATTACTGTACTTTGTAGCGGTATATTTAAGCCTGCCCAGTAGCTCAGAACAAGCTACAGGCCGAAAACTTGAAATAAATAATCGAAAAAGACTTATCACACCTATAATGTGACTTATAGCCTGTCCCAATACCAACCCCAGCGCCCCTGAAGAAGCAACTCCCCAACCTAGCTGGGTAGCCACCATCCCGCCTCCTTGGGCCAAACGAGTTCTAGCAATCAGATTAAATCTCCGTCTGCGGGAGCCCCACATTTGCAAAGTACCGTATGCGCTGGAGAAAAACACGCCAATCGGTATAAGCCATATATATGGAGCAATACCCAGCCACCATCTGCTAGCGCTCGAAACATTCAAGTAAATTAGAGCCGACACCAACGCCAGCAACAGAAAAACCAAGCCGCCAAAAAGCAGGCCAAGCCACACCAGGTCTTCTGCTTCCGCATCCTCTTTAGCAATGGGTACTGCAATATCAAATCTAAGGGCTGCCGATACGGAAAGAACACTCACCAGTGAGACGTATAGAGCCATCACACTAAATTCTTCCGGCGTATATAATCGCGTCAACAGCGGCATTGCCAAAATCATTAGCAATTGCCCTAGCGCAGTACCCGATGCTAACGCGGCTATCGAACGAACCAGCTGATTGCTTAGTATCCGCTCGATCGGGGAAAACAACCTCATTGATTTGCTTCTGAGAGTGCCTGAACTACAGTTCGAATAGTATGGTCATCCATGTACGGATGCATCGGCAAACTCAACACGCGCTCAGCCAGTCGATCGCCTATGGGGAGAACAATATCCAGGTTTTCAACCGCCGGTTGCAGATTCAACGGAATTGGATAATGCACCGCCGTAGGAATTCCGTTTTCATTCAAAAAAGACTGAATCGCATTCCGATTGTCGAGCAATACCGTGTACTGAGCCCAAGCAGACTGATTAAAGCTTTCTATCGTAGGGATAGTAGCAAACCCGAGCTTAGCTATCGCCTGCGAATACGCCGCCGCTACTTTTTGCCGCAGCACAAGCTCCTCGTCAAGGAGGTCTAGTTTCGGCAATAGTATGGCAGCCTGCAATGTATCCAGCCTACTGTTTACACCGATTCTAATATGGTGATACCTTCTGTCTTGGCCATGTCTTGCTATTTGACGCAACACTTTAGCTAAACCAGCGTCGCTGGTAAATATTGCGCCTCCGTCACCATAACATCCTAAAGGTTTGCTTGGAAAAAAGCTGGCGCACGCAATCGTTGTCAAATTACACGACTTTCTACCTTTATACGTTGCGCCAAAGCTTTGCGCAGCATCCTCAATGACGGGTATCCCATGCTTCGACGCTATAGCATTAATAACGTCATAGTCGGCACACTGCCCATATAAAGAAACCGGAATAATTGCTTTCGTGCGCGGCGTAATAGCCGCCTCTAGTTTAGCGGGATCAAGGTTATAAGTATGGGGATCTACGTCTACATAGACAGGAGTCGCTCCTAGCAAAGCCACGGTTTCTGCTGTAGCTATATACGTAAACCCAGGCGTTATTACTTCGTCACCGGAACCTATACCCAACGCCATCTGTGCAATCTGAAGCGCATCGGTTCCATTTGCGCAAGTAATGCAATACTGGGCGCCGGTATACGCCGCCAACCTTTCTTCCAACTCTGCTACCTCAGGCCCCAGAATATATTTTCCATGCGCAAGCACTCGCTGGATACCGGCATCAACCCGATCTTTTATTCTGGCTTGCTGTGCTTTTAAATCAATAAACTCCATCGCTGTCGCCTTCAATTTTCCTTAAAAGAGTTCCATCCAACAAGTATCGTGCCCCAGTGTGAGAACACAGCACCTCTCCCTTACCCTTCAATGGCAAAGCCAACTGCTCGCCATACTCGCTCATCCACCCGATCTGCCTAGCCGGTACGCCAACCATCAGCGCATAATCAGATACATCTCGGTTTACTACTGCGCCGGCGCCAATGAACGCATACTTACCTATAGTTGTCCCACAGATCACTGTGCAGTTGGCCCCTAAGGTCGCGCCTCGCTTTACCAGGGTGTCTCGATATTGATCCTTGCGCTCGATCAACGACCGTGGGTTATAAACATTGGTAAACACCATGCTGGGGCCGCAAAATACCCCCTCCTCCAGCGTCACATTGTCATATACTGAAACGTTATTCTGTATCTTGCAGCTATCGCCGATAACGACCTTATTACCGATAAAAACATTCTGTCCCATGGAAACATTCTTACCAATTCTCGCCTGGGAGCAGACATGAACGAAGTGCCACACGCGACACCCTTCACCAATTACAGCGCCATCATCGACAATAGCGCTGGGATGCTTGTAATAGCTCATTTTTTCAAAAAGGGATGGTAATCGCCAGATAATCCTGCTGGCACCGCGGTACGGATTGCCGCTACAGTAGAAATAGCCACCCGATTTTCTTCAAGGCCGAATCCGTTTCCCGCAAGAATTTCTTTGTAGCTAATGGTATGCAGATCAGTAAATCCACCAGAAAACTCGATTTCATCGCCATCGACAGTAATAGAGCGATAAGTGCGTTGCCCTGACTGCTTTTGAGCTTCCGGAACATCGTCATAGTCAACCGACAAGAACCAGCGCACACGGGCATGTTCGTACTCAAGGTATCCACCCGCTTTCGTATCTTCGTTGTGATGGACAATATTCTGCTGCAGCTCACCGAAGATAAAATGGAGCATGTCAAAAAAGTGCACACCGATATTGGTGGCAATTCCGCCCGATTTCTTCACATCGCCTTTCCAAGACTGCAAATACCAGTGCCCGCGTGACGTAATATAAGTAAGATCAACCTCATGCTTGGTGCTAGATTTCAATGAGCGCACTTTTTCGCGCAGGGCAACGATAGAGGGATGCACTCTGAGCTGCAAAATAGTGTTTACCTTATGTCCGGTATCACGCTCAATCTCCAACAACCCGTCAATATTCCACGGGTTAAGCACCAAAGGTTTTTCACATATGGCATCGGCGCCGGACCGCAGCGCAAACCGCATATGGGAATCGTGCAAATAGTTTGGAGAGCATATTGAAACGTAGTCGATACGGCTATTTGCATCCGAACGCCGAAGCTTATCCACATGGCGATCAAAACGCTCAAATTCGGTGAAAAACTCTGCATTTGGGAAATGACTATCAATAATGCCTACGGAATCGTTGGGATCAAATGCCGCAACCAGGACATTCCCCGTATCCTTGATAGCCTTCATATGTCGAGGAGCAATATAGCCAGCAGCACCAACCAAAGCAAAATTTTTCATTTCGTAACCAATCTAAAATTTACATGGGATAGTATTTCAAAAGCAATGTCTTTGAATTTTCCAGCTTGACCTCTACATCTGTTTCTCTTGCGAATAATTCAAATTATCTTTTCGTGGCATTTCATAATTTCGCCATGAACGAAAACTAAGAATCAGCGCCGTTTTCATCGAAAAATCGATAGGAATTAGAAAACACATATGGCAATTATTTCTTTAATTACAAAATTATGCACCTTAATCAGCCCTTTTTCCAGCATAGTTCGTACGCAGTGTTGACTTTTCCTAGCCTAATTACCGCCAAGCTTTTGGGGCGGCTCACGCAGACTGCTGCTAGGACTTTCCCCTGGCACACGCAGTACAACCGAATGGACTCCATCAGGGGAAACATGAGGCACAGGCCAGTCCATTTTTTGCATGCGACTTGCTACCATGGCCAGGAATTGGCCATGGTAGCAAGTTTACAGGCAAGATGCATGAAAAAGGAGCAACGGCATACTTTCTCTACCAGAAAAAAATAGCATCGCGCCTGAATGTTGTTGAAACACAAACAGCATAGCGTCCTATCGAGCCGCTAATGCAATTTAATCGCTCATTCTTTCCAGTTTTCTTTGCGTACCTTCCTCACCCAGCCATGGTACCCAGACCGATGAGCGTAGCTGTTTATAATTATTCCTCATGCAAATTCTAGCAACCAAATAAAGAATCCAAAATTAGGACGCTTCAAAGAAGAGCTTGCATCCTAAAACGAAAATCACCTCTTCCCATATGAAGTCAATGGCAGCGTTATGCTATCTCCAGTCTTAAAGTAAAGCATTCCATTATGGCCGACGAATAAAGAATTAGGTTCGATAGCTGGATCATAAATATCGTAGCTTTCTTTAAAAGTCACCACACCCCAAGTCCTTACTTCTTTTATTTTTTCATTACCCAGTGATATTTGGTTATCTTTATCAGTCCATGAGCTTGCGCCGACCGCTATCGAGTTGCTAAGGCCATCTGCCTGCTTATCGATTTTCCCCGAATCAAGCCCGATCCAAATTGAATTCAATGCGCTTGTAGGCTTCAGCCCCGCATTTACACCAATAGCAATATTATTTCCTCCATCCACCAGGTATCCCAAGGCATTCATGCCAAAAGCTGTGTTTTGACCCAGCCTTCCTGTATAACGATACATAGCTCCAAAACCACCAATCGTGTTTGCAGACGATGTCTTGTTCAGTCTGGCCGAGTATGTGCCAATACCTGTATTATGTGAGCCGGAAATATTCTCCTCAAATGAATCCGTGCCCAGGGCAGTATTATTATTTCCGGTTTCATTCAAGGCCAAGGCTCGAATACCTAAACCCACATTATCAAATCCTGTCGTATTCGTCTCAAGTGCGGCCGTCCCCACTGCGGTATTGTTATAGCCCGTCTCGTTTTTTTGCAGTGTATTATTCCCCACTGCTACATTCGACTTTGCCCCTGTAAGCGAATACAGCGCTCTTGTCCCTATGCCAATATTTGCGTCTCCCGTTATCACGTTCGCCAAAGCATTATCGCCCAAAGCCACGTTAGACCCGATAGCGGAAAATTCTTTTGATCCCGCATTGGCGCCAATAAAATAACTCGACCGAACGCCCACTCTAACTTCAAGTGCCTTGGCGTCTCCAAACAAGGCATTAGTTCTCATAGGCGGATTTGGCTGCGCGATTTGATTGACGGAAATGGCGAAATTCCCGTCAAACTCCTCACTGGGAATCACCTGCAACGTGTCGGGAGACAAAGCAGTAATCGAACCACAGGCTCCCACCCATATGTCATAAGTCACAGGATTTTCGCCGGCAACACCGCCCCTCCCCCTCAACGGGACCCCGCCATATGAAATATTCACAAAACCCTTTGTTCTATCCTCAATGCTGTAGCACAAAACATAGTTTTCCCCAACGTTCGGCTCTGCCCCTGGGTTCACTTCGGACATCGAAAGGGAAGGAGGCAACTTTGTGTGCTCTCTATATACATAGTAAAGCACTGCCGTTATAAAAATCATCCACGTTGTTATTACGAATGCAAAGATCTTACTTTTCACGCTAGCCGCCGAGCACCATCAGTATTCAAATGATTTATAATAATACTCAATTTTAAGAAAAAGTATTTTTTTAACAAAAAGAAGTATAGCTTAGCTATAAGACACGTTATCGTGACCAAGTGCTGTGGCCGGCCTTCTTTTAGATTTGCTAGCTGGATGACGTCCACAAGTGTGCAGGGCTTACCGCTCGCTGTGCACGTCGACCGTTAGCGCTCAACCATAGCTGTAGGCTGGGCCGTGCTGGTGCACAGCAACGGCCTTCGACAGGAGCCGTTCCACATGTCCACAGCAGAACGGCACGGTCGAGCGCGCCATTAAGACGCTTAAGGAGCAATGTTTCATGGGTACCACGTCGGAATCTTGCGGCATGTCAATCGTGTGATTGACGACTGCACGCTTTACACTCCCAGCACCCGCATCCGGGCCTTACCCCCAGCAGAAGCCTTCGCGTTAGCCACCTGAACCGAGTAGAAAACACTGGGTCAATACATGCTCCGCAACCAGCTTGAAAAAACACTGGCCGATGACTTGTCAACCAAGGCCTGTGCCCAGAAAAGTTGCTTAGGATGGAAAAAAGCCTGATCGCGTTTCCTAACAAGACCAAGACTAATTTATACTAAATGACAACCCCGCTTCCCAAACTATTCCATCCCAAGTATCGTCCCGACATTGACGGCTTGCGAGCGATCGCCGTCTTGTCGGTCGTCATTTTCCATGCCTTTCCAGCGTGGATGAAAGGCGGTTTTATCGGTGTGGATGTGTTTTTTGTCATCTCCGGTTTCCTTATCTCGACAATTATCTTTGAAAGCCTGGACAAGGGGACATTCAGCTTCGCTGAATTCTACTCTCGCCGTATCAAACGAATTTTCCCCGCATTGCTGCTTGTGCTCATCGCCAGCTACGCCTTTGGATGGTTCGTGCTACTTACTGATGAGTACAAGCAATTAGGCAAGCATATTGCCGCGGGTGCCGGCTTCATCGCTAACTTTGTTTTTTGGAACGAAGCTGGCTACTTTGATAACTCCGCAGAAACTAAGCCCTTGTTGCATCTTTGGAGTTTAGGCATTGAAGAACAGTTTTATATCGCATGGCCGTTGCTATTATGGCTCGCATGGAAGAAAAACTTCAATCTGCTCGTCCTGATCATTTTTATTGCCTCTATTTCCTTTTATCTGAATGCAAAAGGAATCAAGCAAGATTTGGTCGCGGTCTTCTATTCCCCACAGACAAGATTTTGGGAACTGTTATGCGGGAGCCTTTTGGCATGGCTTGCGCTATATAAAAAGAATTGCTTAAGGGCGATCAAGCTCACTATTGATGGTTGGCTGATCAAAGCGGCCTATCGAGGAAAGATAGAGGCAGATGGGAGGACACTCTGTCATGTGATTTCGTTTTTGGGCTGCACGGTCCTAATCTTCGGTTTCTATCGAATAACCAAGGATGTGAATTTTCCCGGCTTGTGGGCCATCATACCCGTGCTGGGAGCCTTCTTGATTATCCTCGCAGGTCCCACGGCTTGGATTAATCAAAAGATTCTTTCTAACAAGCTTGTCGTTTGGTTTGGCTTGATAAGCTTCCCTCTCTACCTGTGGCATTGGCCAATACTCTCTTTTGCACGGATTATCGAGAGCGCAGTTCCAAGTCCGGGTATACGCATTGCCGCTGTCGGGCTTTCCATATTGCTTGCCTGGATGACATATAAGCTTGTCGAGGGCCCTATACGTTTCGGCAAAAACAGCCAATTTAAAGTCGTGACATTAATTTTTCTTATGGTTATCACAGGCTTTGTCGGTTATATAACCTATAGCAAGAATGGCTTCGCATTCAGAATGAAAGATAGGGAAGATTTTATAAATTACTTTGAAAACAGCTTCCCCAATTGGTCGTATTTCAAAAAAATAAATCTGCCCATGGAGTGGAGAAGCGAGTGCGCTTTTTTCAACGGAGACAAATACCGTGAAGAAGGCAAGCTCGAAGGAGGAGTCACAAACAGCAAGCCCGTCGATAAAATTGATGATTCTTGCTTCAGAACAGATTCCAGATTTGATAAAAGAGTCCTGATTTGGGGTGATTCACACGCTCAATCTTTATCTCCTGGCATAGTGAAGTATATTCCACGCGAATGGCAGGTTTTGCAGATTGCCTCGTCTGGATGTGCGCCCAACCCGAATATTGACTCGCCTTCCCGTGCAAGCCAATGCGATCAGTCAAATTACTTTGCCATGAAAACAATCCGGAACGTTGTTCCTGACGTGGTAGTCATAGCCCAAGCCGACGGACATTCTTCTAAAGTTGTAGCTGAAATATCGTCCAAGCTGAAGGCCTTCGGTATAAAGAAGATCCTCTTTCTTGGGCCTACGCCGCAGTGGGAAAGTGACTTGCCAAAAATTTTCGCTCGACGACTATGGATTACAAAGCCTAAACGAACTTTTATTGGGGTGAAGCAGGACGTATTTGCTAAAAATGATTTACTTCTTCGCAACTTTCCTGCCGACGAAATATCGCAATTTGTGGACATCATCGGTTTATTCTGCGACTCCAACGGATGCTTGACTTACACCGATGACGACATCAAGGAAACAATGACCACTTGGGATTACGGTCACCTGACTCCAAGCGCTTCTAAATATCTTGCCCAGCATCTGCTTGTAAAGCGCATAGTCGGAGACTGAGCGCTCGAACGACTGACTGGATGCTCACTTTCGCGGAAAGGCCATCGCTCGGCCCAGTCGTTCACGTTGGTAGCTTCCGTCTTGTACGCGTCGGCACCATTCCAAATTATCAAGGTACCAGCGCACCGTTTTACGAATGCCGGTTTCAAAAGTCTCCAGCGGCTTCCAGCCTAGCTCGCGTTGAATCTTGCCGGCGTCGATAGCATAGCGACGGTCATGGCCGGGACGATCCGGTACATAATTAATAAGCGAGCGATATTCTTTCAGCGTCTTGCCCTGATCTCGGGGCGATAGCTCTTGCAAAACGTCGCAAAGAGTCTGGATGACTTCAATATTTCGTTTTTCATTGTGCCCGCCTATATTGTAGGTTTCACCTGGTTTGCCTCGGGTAATAACCGTATAGAGTGCACGCGCATGGTCCTCGACATATAGCCAGTCACGAATTTGATTACCGTTGCCGTAGACGGGCAGCAGTTTTCCCTCCAATGCATTAAGTATCATCAAAGGGATCAGTTTTTCGGGAAACTGGTACGGACCGTAGTTATTTGAGCAATTGGTCATCAGCACAGGCAAGCCGTAAGTACGCATCCAGGCACGGGCCAAGTGATCCGAACTCGCTTTGCTAGCGGAATAAGGGCTGCTGGGGGCATAGGCCGTAGTTTCGGTGAAAAGATGAGGCGTCGCATCGCCGGCATCGTCGGGATGGGGCAAATCACCATATACTTCGTCGGTAGAAATGTGGTGGAAACGAAAGACTTGCTTGTCCGCGAAGCTCAAACTCGACCAATAATCGCGGGCTACCTCAAGTAGAGTGTAGGTACCCAGAATGTTGGTTTCGACAAACGCAGCCGGGCCGTCTATCGAACGATCCACATGACTCTCGGCAGCCAAGTGCATCACCACGTCAGGCTGGTGCTCGACGAAGATGAGCTCCAATCCCCGGCGATCGCAGATATCGACTTGCGCAAAAGAATATCGACTCGAATCACTCACTTCATCCAAGTTTGCCAGGTTGCCGGCGTAGGTCAGCTTGTCGACATTCACAACATGGTGATCGGTGTTCCGGATGATATGACGTATAACGGCAGAGCCGATGAAGCCCGCCCCGCCGGTAACTACGATTTTCATTCCACCTCGATCCTCTAGACTAGTGCGTTAGCCGTATTCGTCAAAACGTTGACGATATATTCTTGTTGCTCGGCAGTCAGGCCAACCCAAAGCGGCAGCCGAATCAACCGTTCTGATTGCATTATCGTCACGTGTAGATCACCCTCTGCCCGGCCATAGCGGATTCCGGCCGGCGAGGAATGCAAAGGCACATAATGGAAAACAGAGGAAATATTATTCTTCTTGAGCTCGTCCAGCACTTTTTGCCTATCGATTTCGGGAGCCAACAACACATAGTACATGTGGGCATTATGCTGGCAGTCTTTCGGCACGATAGGCCGACGTAGCAGTCCTCGAGTCTCAAGGGGTTCTAGAAGAGCGTGATAACGCTGCCAGAGCTCCAGCCGATCTGTGGTGATACGTTGGGACTCTTCAAGCTGCGCCCACAGAAATGCCGCGATGATTTCACTGGGCAAGTAGGAAGAGCCGACGTCCTGCCATGTGTACTTATCTACCTCTCCTCGAAAGAAGCGGCTGCGGTCGGTACCTTTTTCCCGAATAATCTCGGCACGTGCAGTCAGCGAAGGATTATTCACCAACAACGCTCCGCCCTCGCCGGAAATCACATTCTTGGTTTCGTGAAAGCTGTACGTGCCGAGATCGCCGATGCTACCCAGCAGCCGCCCCTTATAGGATGCCATCACGCCTTGGGCGGCATCTTCCACAACCTTCAGATCATACTGTTTGGCAAGGCCGATAATAGCGTCCATTTCACAGGCGACACCGGCATAGTGCACCGGGACAATGGCTCGGGTGCGGGGCGTAATTGCGGATTCGATGAGCTGTTCATTCAGGTTCAACGTATCTTCCCGGATATCGACGAATACCGGGATACCGCCACGCAGTACGAAAGCATTGGCAGTCGATACAAACGTGTACGAAGGCATGATGATTTCGTCGCCGGGCTTGATATCCAGCAACAAAGCCGCCATCTCCAATGCTGCCGTGCAGGAATGGGTCAGCAATGCCTTGTCGCAGCCGGTGCTGTTTTCAATCCATTCGGAACAACGCTTGGTAAAAGGCCCATCGCCCGATAGCGCGGCGCTTTGCAGGGCGTCATCGATATAGCGTCGCTCATCATTTCCTATGAAAGGTCGATTGAAGCGGATCTTATCCGTCATTGCTTTTCCCCTTTCAACCTATGCCATTCGTCGGCCACGCTACGCAGATAGCCACTGTACTCGCATGCAGGCATATGCGAGATCAGACTTTCAAATTGTTCGATGGAAAGGAACTTCCTGACCAGCGCAGCCTCTTCCGGACATCCAATCTTTATTCCTTGGCGCCGCTCAATGGCTTCAATATATGACGATGCCTCATGCAACGCCGTACTGGTCCCCGCATCCAGCCAAGCAAAGCCGCGGCTCAGGCGTCGCACTTGTAATTTTCCCCGCTTCAAGTATTCCAAATTAACGTCCGTGATCTCCAGCTCACCCCGTGCGGAAGGTTTGACTGCTTTTGCTATGTCCAGCACGTCATTATCGTAAATGTACACCCCTGGCACGGCATAGTTGCTTTTCGGTTGCTTGGGCTTTTCTTCGATAGAGATCGCTTTGCCGCTACGATCGAACTCCACTACGCCGTAGCGTTCGGGATCTTTGACGTGATAGGCGAAAATCGTCGCTCCTCCTACAAAAGTGGACACGGCGCGCGGGAAATCATCTCCACCTGAAAAAATGTTGTCTCCCAACATCAGAATCACGTCATCCGAGCCAATGAAATCAGCGGCGATCAAGAACGCTTGCGCAATGCCTTCGGGACGAGGCTGCTCACGATATTCGATCTTTATTCCCCATTGCGAACCGTCATTCAGAAGGGTCTGGTATTTGGGCAGATCCTTCGAGGTCGAGATAAGACAAAGTTCTCTAATACCCGACGCCATCAGAACGGTTAGCGGGTAATAGATCATTGGTTTATCGAAGACGGCTTGGAGCTGCTTGCTCGATACCTGCGTCAAGGGATACAAACGTGAGCCGGTTCCTCCGGCCAGGATGATTGCTTTCATAGAATCAGGAGATGGGCGATAAAAATGTTACAAGATCCCTACTGCAACCCGCTTGGTGAGCGTACTTAAATCCAGCCTGAGCCGGGCAAGGCACTTCCAGGCCGTCGCCCACCCTCACTTAGCCATGAACGCGTTGAGGTCAGCCAATACCGCCCCGGGGATTCGTGCTTCCAATTGGACGTCTCCGTTATTGGGAAGCTTTGACATTCTACCGGCTATTGCCCGCTCGGAAAGGGACGGGGAATCCACGCTTCCAGCAAAACAAAGATTACGGTTTTTTTGCGACTAACAGCAAGGAGCCTCCAATCGGAAAGACTATTCCCATTTTCATTAGAGCCAGTTCAATCGCCATGACTACTTCCAGGACAGAATTTAACCGATCGGAAATATTAAGCTCATCATGCTTTGCTTCACCGTCGACAGCGGCTTGTCTTTTCTTGCGCGACCACCACATCAAGGGAATCAACAAGCTGACAAAGGAAGATACATACACCACGTCCAGGCCACTTTGCTCGACTTTATTTATCAATTCCTTCCTTGTATAGCGCCGCACGTGGCCGGCCCGCTCATCCGCTGCTGACCACAGCCAGCGATGCTGAGGCACAGTTAGCAATAGCGCCCCTCCTTTTTCAAGAGCGCGCGCAAGATTGCCGAGAACGAGCTGATCTTCTTTTATATGCTCTATGACATCGAAAGCCCCCACCGCTGCGTATTGATTTGCCTCATCCATTTCACGGGCATCCAATTTTGCAAAGATCGCGTTGGGTACCCGTTGCCGCGCGTATGACAGCCCCTCCTCGAAATATTCCGTCCCGAACAGCTTTGCTTCGGGAAATGCTCGCCCAACCCCCGTGAGCACAAAACCGGTGCCGCATCCAACTTCCAAAAAATTTCGCAACGTACCGAGCTTCCTCTTCATCACCCAGATAAGGAGGCGATTTCTGGCTCGGAACCACCAATGTCGATCTTCCGCCTCCGCCAGTCGGCTAAACGCAGTTTTAGGAAAAGAAGCTTGGTCGGTGCGCATGAAATAGGAATTTGTTGAACAACATTCACGAATACTGAATCACAACTACAAGGCTCAGTCTGACGAAAGATATGCCACTACTGAATAGCGAATACTAACTCTTTCTATAAAATAAAAGAACACCACCAATCATTGACGATGCAAACAGAGGAATAAGAGTCAGTAAAGCCCCCGTCGTAGCCACGCTCATCGACATGCCCGACTGCTGCATCAGCAAACTTAACGCCCCCTCTCTTACGCCTATGCCGCCAAGAGTAACGGGGACGGAAGCCATCAATACCGACAACGGAGCAGAAAACACAACCGCCGGCAGAGAAGCTGACGGCTCAATAGAACGAAACATCAGCCATACGGACAAAATCCACGTCGCCTGGAAGAAAAGACTTATGGCCAAGGTATAAAAAAACAGCTTCCGTTTGGAAAATAAAGCGCCAAGCTGACGGGCGAAGCCCGCAACCTTTCCGCCCACTACCCTCTTGACGAAAAATCGCGCCCTCTCCGAAGCAAGCAGCAGCATAACCAATAGAAGAATGGCCACTCCAGCGCCAAATATATGCACTAGCGGAAGCCCTACTTGGAAAAACGGGCCGACTCCAAAAACAATGCATATGAGCGAAACCGACACTATGGACAAGATGGCAAAAACGCCTAAGATTCTGTCATAAATAACGGAGGCGATTAGTTTTTCTTTGCTATTGGGAAAACGCTTGAAAAGAAAGGCAGCTTTTACTAGGTCGCCACTTCCTTGTCCAGGCAAAAAATTTCCCAGTAGCGTGCCTATCTGTGTAAGTCGCCAGGTCTCCAGCCTGGCGACAGCCATGCCCTGGTTGCGCAGCACATAGTTCCAGCGATATGAGGCAAAGTACTGTCCGAGGAGAAAAACAAGAACCCCCGCCCCGATAAAACAATAGTTAGCTTCTTTCAGGGCCGATCTAATGGAATCTATATCCGAAACAAATACAATCCACGTCAACGCAAAGATGGCGATCGCTGCTTTAATAAAAAAAACAATATATTTTCTTCTCGCACCCATCTTTTACTTGCTCTGTGTCTCTAGGCCCTTTACCCGGCCCGGCCCTTCAAATATAAAATAATATCCTCGATACTATGCAGTTTTTCTATGTCCTCATCGGAAACCTTCAATTCGTACCTCTCTTCCAAGAGAAGTATGATGTTAAACAATCCTAGCGAATCTATTCCCTGGTCTTCCAAAGGAATACTATCGCGAAGCCCTTCGGGATTGGCAACGACGTTGGCTTCGTCAATTGCTGAAATAATATCCGAACGCTCTATTTGCATTCTAACTCCTTCTTTTTATAACAGTACTGGCCCAAGAAAGCCCGACCCCAAAACCACTCAACACCAAGCTATTATTATTCTTATCCCGCATTATGGATTCCAACATCATTGGTATTGACGACGAGACGGTATTTCCATACTCAGCCGCCAGAAACGGAACCTTCCGGCGCTCCACCCCGAGCCTATCCGCAATAGTCTCGACAATAAACCGACTACCTTGATGCAAGACAAAACAATCTATTGCGTCAAGATCAGTCTGATTCTTTTCAACTGTTTTACGAATATGATCAGGAACTCTTGACGCTGTAAAGTTAAAAACCGCCCTGCCATTCATATAGAGAATGCCATCATTGCATGCCAGTTTCTCAGCCTCCGCCCCCAGCGTGCCAAATGAAAACGCGCCAAGATCAAATATAGGCTCGTCAGTCAGCAAAGTAGCCGTCGAACCGTCACCAAAAATCAGGCTGGTCGCTTTATCCTGAGGGTCGACTATCCTTGAATAGGGGTCGGCCGTTACTATCACCCCCTTACGCAGCTGATTAGCGGACATGAAGGCGGACACAATGGACAAAGCATATACATACCCCGAGCATCCCAAGCCGATGTCGAAACAAGCGCACTCATCGGAGAGGCCCAAAACGCCATGAACCACTGCGGAAAGATGGGGAATGTTTCGGCCTGGATTCTGAGAAACGACAGCCAATACTTCGATTGCGGACAGGTCCAAATCCATTCTCCGGCTCAGCATCTCCAGTGCTGAAACCGCCAAGTCTTTCGCCTGCTGATCCGGACGCATCTGCGCCAGGCTCCGAAAACCAATGCGTCCTTCCACTTGCTCATGACTAGAGCCTACGCACAGAGCTCGGTCCAGCGCATCTATTCGCTGCTCGGGAAGATAAGCTGCGATACCGGATATTCCTATCATGCCGCTTTCCGTGCACTGAAATAAATCTGCCCGATCGCCGAGCCGTCCAAGATGATTTCAGACTTCGTCAATCGAGACCCCAGAGCTTGGACCACACGGATTGTCGTCCCTGTGAGCTTGCTGGGCAGCGGCCATGACTGACTTTCCCACTTGCAGAATATCCATTTCCCTGTGGCATTTGGATAGACTCGCAAATGGAGGGCCTTCGTCATTGAGGTCAGCGTTTCTATCGGCGTATAAGGAGACTCTTCGAGAAGCCTTATACTCAGTTGGTCGGCATCAAGCCGGGTCAATCCAAGCACGGCATCCTCATCATACTCATAGCTTTCCGTAGGACCGTCCTCGCGTTCTTTGAGCCTGCCCACCCATGCTTCATCGCCCACCGTAAATCTTAGTAGCGCTACATCGTTGCTTTCAATTTTTGGATCGCGATCTGAAAGTTTCTTAAGCTCGAGCCGCATATTCTTATTTGACATGCGATGCATCGTAAAGACTATGTTGCTTAGACGCTCGGAAAATTGCCGTGCCGCCACTCCCGCGCACTGACTGAGCATATCTGGACCCTGAATGTAATCTCTAGGCGCTTTAAACGAGTATGAAATGTCAAATGTTTTCACGGCGTTTTAGGTCAAAATGTTGTCTCAAGTGCGTTTTATGAGAAACCGCAAAGTTTCCCGATACGGTCGCACTCGAAGGAATACTGTGCGCGACGACAGAACCCATTTTTATATGAGCCTTATCGCCGATCGTCAGGCCTTGAGCAATACAAGACGACACGCCCATCCACACTTGGCGCCCCACCTTTACTCTGCCAGCCACAACAGTATTGCCTGAAATAGTTGATTGATCTCCGATTGTAGCGCCATGGCCAATATTAGCCATGATGCCGATTTGGCAATCCTCGCCGATAGTAGTCGGAGACTTGAAAAGAGATTTGGCTATCACCGCGCCGGATAGAATACCGGATCTGGCTCCGATATAAACGCCGCCTGCGTGATTGATGCGCAGCAACTTTCCCTGAGGTTGACGGAGGGTCAACAATCCCTCTGCGCCGATCACCGCATTCGAATCGACATACACGTCATCCATGATCCGGACACCGCTACCGACGACAACGCCCGCTCCGATCGTCACGTTCCGCCCTATATATGACATCGGAGAAATCCGTGCGGACGGATGAATGTCTACATTCTCTCCCAGGCCACACTCAATGTCACTCAACGATGAGTTTTTATATATTTCGGCATACGCTTCAAAAAAAAGATGCCTAGGGTCCTCGGCTACCACGATAGCTTTCATTCCCCCTTCGGCATAAATTAAAAGCGATTCAGTTGTAATGATGGCGGATACGTTGTCATTATTCATCGCCATATCTAAGAACTGAAGATTCTGACAATAGCAAAGCGATCCAGGATAAATAGAGCCGGCTTCGTCCAGCTGATCAAATTCACCATCGAATTTGATGATATTTTTCGGAAAAAAATCAGAAATGCGAAAAAGGCTCATAAAATTAGAGAAGCTCTTCAAAAACTGAACATTGCTCTACATGGCTGGCCTCTTCAACCAAACGACCCAGGTATTCGCCAAGAATACCCATGCACAGCAAAATATTGCCGCTGAGAAAGGAAATCAATACGGCTAGCGAGGCCCAGCCTGGCGCCGTATAATCTGCCATCATCGCAGTAATAGCAATCCACACAGCGTAAGCCAGACTGGCAAAGCTAATAACAATACCCCAAGCCACCATCATGCGCAATGGCAAGTAGGAATGATTGATGAGCAGGTAAGACATTGTCTTGATCAATTTTCTCAAAGAATACGAGCTTCCCTTTCCATCAACACGCTTCGCGTGCCTTATATCCACATTTGCTATGTACTTGGCCGGCACTACCTTTAGCAATAGCGCGGTAATATGAGGGTGCGCTCCGCGATAGTTTGTTATTTGCTTAGCGATATTTATAGGCATCCCACGATAACTCGACAAATAGAGCCATTTCGGCTTGCCGAGAATTCGGCCCGCAAGATGCTGATTGGCACGCGAGCCAATATTTCTCCACCAAGAGTGTTGTTTTGTCGTTTCCTTTATTTTCCCTATAACTAATCTTTTATCCGTATTCAGCATATTGACGAACAACGGTATATCTTCTGGAAAACATTGCAGGTCGTCGTCAATCGTAATTACGTAATCTTTAGTGGCATATCGAAGACCGCACAGAGTCGCATGCTGCTGCCCATGATTGAAGGCCAGTCGTACCGCCTTCACCCTGGAATCACCACGATGCAGCTTTAGCAATTTTTCCCAGGAGTCATCGACACTGGCATCATCAATATAAATAATTTCCCAGTCCGCGCACAGGATATTGAGTTGTTCTGATAATCGCTTGTATAGCTGCTCCAGTATTTCCGCACTTTGAAATACTGGAACTACTATACTTAAGCTGCGCTGGGTAATAGTCATCGGTATATCTGCTCTATATAGATAGATGCCTAGTTGGGGTTTTGCACCAAAACATCGAGGCAGCCGTTCTTTTAAACAAGTTTAACCATGACATGTTAACGTTTTTCGTCGTCTCCCGCCTTGCTTTTAATGCATGACGTATGCGCCGCGGACAATGCTCGGATAGGCTTATAAAGCGTTTGAGTACGAGGCACGTCGTACCCGCCGACCCCGCCGGGAACCGGCCAGGAAGCGATCTCCACATAATCAGTTTGCAGATGCGCCCCAAAAACTTCCACCACCTGCGCCGACAGGCTTCGCGGCCCGTCCTTTTCAAATAGAACCCACGCAACCGCCAGTTCGGAACAAGAAGCCAGACGCAACGCTTCGACCGCGCGCCTATCGCTGCCGGGATACCCACCGATCGTCCAACCCTGGCCCACCGCTTTTGCACCCAACGCATATAAAATACCAGGGGACTGCCCCGTCAGATCAATAAGAGGCGTGCCTGGCTCCCAGCCTGCTCCAGCAGCCGAGGCTTTAGCTTCTTCTATGTATTTTCCGTAAGCTTCCGACAATGTCAGCCGCGCGCCCCTTGGGCCTACCTCCGTAACATGATTATTCAATCTCAACGGCTGAGGCTGTCGGTACGGATGCTCCATGCCGGAAAGCAAGAGAACAGCCGTGATCGCCTGGCATTCTAATGTCAACGGCAGAGCAAATTCCCAACCACCTCGACTCCGGGCGACTGGGCCAAGCAGCACAAGCCCCCCCAATACCCAGAATACTCCCGCAGCTCCCATTGCGGTCCAATAAAGGCCGTTCGTGCCAATAACGTAGGCATAAGGCATCGCCACGAACAGGAGCGCCAGAGACCATTTTTTTGCGCCGAGTTCGAATAAAAGCTTTTCCCTGGCGAATATCAGTGAAACCAACGCAGATGGAAAAACAACCGCCCATATTAATAAGTTTTTATGTATGCCAAGATTGAGATAGCTTTCGTCATGCTTAAAGACCACCAAGTAAATGATGTAAACGAAACTCAAGGAAGCCAGAACGGCGACACTCTTTGAAGCCCACCCTCGCACCATCATGCAAATGGTAGCGACAAAACCGAGAGCGCCCAGCTTCCATATAAAGCCCTTGACTTTTTCTTCTAGAATCAGTTCTTCGAGCCTGAATATGCTATCTATATCATGCCCGCTTTGAAGATAGGAGGAAAATAAAACTCCTGTCTTAATTCTTTCTGCAAATTTAACTATTGATCCATCTATTAACAATGCGCTCATGACCAGCAAGATCAATGCGCTCCCTATGGAAACCAACAACAAACGCGTTATTATGATTCGCGAAACGGCTAGATAGAGCGACACGCCGACAGCCAACGCAGCGGCGGTGCTTGGCTTTGCCATAAATGCCAGCCACCCTCCGACCCCGATTAAGACCCATCCCAAAAGGCTGGTCCTACTTGAAGTTTCATCCGCCAACAATAAGCCGCTTACCGTGACAAGCAATGCCTGCAACGCAAGAGTGTTATAACTGGGCGTAACAAGCCCAATCTCAAACACTGTCAAAGAGCTTACAGAGAAGCCTGCGGAAACTACTGCGCACATCAGATTCCGGCTCTGATTCAGGGTTTTTGTCAAAAGGGAAAAAAACGCAACCCAAGCAGCGAAAAATGTTATCAGTACATTAAACACCCTAAGATATGAAATATCTTCCCTTAGCAGCAAATGAATCGGGTGATAAACAAAATCAAAAAGCGTCACACCCCATGTGTATTGGAATGGATTCGATATTTTTACTAAATAATATCCCTCATCGGTAAAATCGATTCCGTAGCCGCTATAGAAAATAAGCCACGCCAAAATAACAACGACACCCAACGCGGAAGCCAATGCCAGAATACACTTGGATATTTCTTGAGTAGAAAAAGCAATCTCATGGTTATCTTTACGATACATTTTCTATATGAGCTCCCAAAACCCATCTGCACTTAGCGATTAACCTTGCCCATCCCTAAGAGCATATTTTTTAAAGAATATTTTTATCAATATATTGCCGGCGGGACATCGCTACCAATCGAACGATCTATGCACTTGCCGAAATCAGGCTCATCATGCTTATTCGGAAGATAGATGAAGCAATGAATTAGAACACTATTTCCGAACGAGGTAAGTGCAACACCGCTCCCATCTTTGAAAGGCATCTCCATCCCGACTAGTCAACTAGGTATTCACCCCAGTTCCACAACCTGCATAGTCAACTATACTTTCCTCATCATTCAAGGCAATCGCCCAGCCGAGCACTTGCAGGAGAGTAGAGATGAGTTTGGTCGACACGCATATCCACGTGTTCATCCGCGGACTGAAGCTGGCCGCCGTTCGACGCTATGTACCGGACTACGACGCCACCATCGAAGACTACCAGGTCGAGATGAAGAAGAACGGCATCATCCATGCGGTGGTGGTGCAGCCCAGCTTTCTGGGCACCGACAATAGCTATATGTGCGAGATCTTGGAGCGGCATCCGCAAATGCTGCGCGGCATCGCCGTGGTGGAGCCGTCGGTGTCCGAAGACGAGCTCGACGCCCTTCAAAAGTCGGGCGTGGTCGGCATTCGGCTCAATCTGGACGGGCTTGCGCTGCCCGCGTTCGACGACGGCCATTGGCCCCGACTGCTGGACTCCATACGCCGCCGCGACTGGCAGATCGAGATCCATCGCGAAGGCCGCGATTTGCCGCAGCTGATCGATCCCCTGCTCGACGCCGGCATCAACGTCGTGGTGGACCACTTCGGACGATTGGACGATGATCTTGGCATCGAAGATCCGGGCTTCAAGCATATTCTTGAAAAAGGCGCGTCGCGCCGCTTGTGGGTAAAGCTGTCCGGCGCCTACCGCAACGGCAGCGACGGCCGCGGTTTTGCGTCCGCGCCCAAGGCGGCGCAGCTGCTGCTGCGGCATTTGGGCGCGGACAGGCTGGTGTGGGGCAGCGACTGGCCGCATACGCGACACGAATCCTACATCACCGTCGAACGCATGAAAAGCGAGTTCGAGAAATGGGTGCCGTCTCAGGAAGAGCGCGAGCTGATCGGCGGGAAAACGGCATTGCGGCTGTTCAAGTTCGAAACAGGTGGCGCGGATGACTGACGCGTTCAAAGCCTTGCGTCCGCTGGAGATCAGGGGCCGCAAGGCGGGCTCCTACTATTCGCTGGCGGCGCTGGAAGTCGCGGGGCTGGGACGCGTGTCACGGCTGCCGGTTTCCATCCGCGTGATGCTCGAGTCCCTGCTGCGCAATGTGGACGGAGAACGGGTGACGGAGCAGCACGTGCGCGAGCTTGCCGCCTGGCAGCCGAATGCCGAGCGCACGAAAGAAGTCCCTTTCGTCGTGGCGCGGCTTATCGCGCCCGATGCGTCGGGCATTCCTCTTCTGGCCGACCTGGCGGCGATGCGTGACGCGGCTCGCAAGCGTGGCATGGATGCCGGCGCGATCGAGCCGCTGGTGACGGTGGACCTGATCGTCGATCACTCGCTGATCGTGGAACGCTCGGGCAACGCGGATGCGCTGATCCACAACATGAAATCGGAGTTCAGCCGCAATGTCGAGCGCTATGGCTTCCTGAAGTGGGCGGCAAGCGCGTTCAAGGGATTCAAGATCGTCCCGCCCGGCATCGGCATCATCCATCAGGTCAACATCGAACATTTGGCTCGCGGCGTCTGGAACAAGGACGGTGTGTTTTACCCGGATTCGCTGGTCGGCACGGACAGCCACACGTCGATGGCCAACGGCATCGGCGTGCTGGGCTGGGGAGTGGGCGGTATCGAGGCCGAAGCCGCGATGCTGGGCCTGCCCAGCTATCTGTTGACGCCGGACGTGGTGGGCGTGGAGCTGCGCGGCGCGCCCAAGACGGGCGTGACGTCCACCGATGTCGTGCTGACCGTGGTGGAAGCGCTTCGCGCGCACAAGGTGGTCGGCAAATTCGTCGAGTTTTTCGGCGACGGCGCGGCGCAATTGTCCGCGCCCGACCGGTGCACGATTTCGAACATGGCGCCCGAATACGGCGCGACGGCGGCGTACTTCCCGGTGGACGAGCAGACGCTGGCCTATCTGGAGTCGGCCGGCAGGACCGACGACGAACTCGACGCGCTGGCGGCGTATTTCAAGGCCCAGGGCATGTTCGGGATGCCCGGGACCGGCGATATCGACTACAGCGAGTACGTCCGCATCGATCTGGACAAGGTCGTGCCCAGCGTGGCCGGGCCGTCGCGGCCTCAGGACCGTATCGCCTTGTCGCAATTGAAGCCCAGCGTGGCGGGCTTGTTCACGGGCGGATCGGCTTCGAATGCCTCCCCTCGCGCATCCTCAGGCTTGCCTTCCGACGGCGCAGCCTACGCCTCGAGCGCCTTATCCAACGGCGACATCGTGATCGCGGCGATCACGTCCTGTTCGAACACGTCCAACCCCGGCGTCATGCTGGCGGCGGGGCTGTTGGCACGCAAGGCCGTCCAGCGCGGCCTGCGCGTCCACCCTCGAGTCAAGACGTCGCTGACGCCGGGCTCGCGCGTCGTCAGCGCCTATCTGGAAGCCTCGGGCCTGCAGCCCTACCTGGACCAGCTGGGCTTTCAGGTCGCGGGCTACGGCTGCGCCACGTGCATGGGAAATTCCGGACCCTTGCCGGCCGAGGTGGAAAAAGCGATCGCCGACAATGATCTGGTGGTGGCCTCGGTGCTGTCGGGCAACCGAAACTTCGAGGCGCGCATCCATCAGGCGGTGAAAGCCAACTTCCTGATGAGTCCGCCGCTGGTAGTGGCTTTCGCGATTGCGGGCCGAGTCGACCTGGACGTGGAAAACGAGCCGCTGGGCCATGACGGCGACGGCAGGCCCGTGTATTTGCGCGATGTCTGGCCCAACCCGCAAGAGCTCGACGAGGTCATGCCCCACGCCAAGGACCCGCGGCATTTCCGGCGCCTGTATTCGGAAAGCGCGCGCGAGAATGCGCTTTGGAACGAGCTGCCGGCCCCGACGGGGGAGACGTTCGACTGGAATCCCGACTCCACGTATTTGCAGCGCCCGCCTTTCTTCGACGAGTTCGAGATGCAAGCGCCGCCCGTCGAGCCTCTCACCGGGGCGCGCGCGCTGGCCGTGCTGGGCGACTCGGTCACGACGGATCACGTCAGCCCGGGCGCGGTCATCCGCGGCGATTCGGATGCGGGACGTTTTCTGACGGAGTTGGGCGTGCCGCCCCACGATTTCAACAGTTATATATCCAGGCGCGGCCATCATGGCGTGATGATGCGCGGCACCTTCGCGAATGTGCGTCTGCGCAATCAGATGGTGCCGGACGTCGAAGGTGGCGTGACCCTGCATCAGCCGGACGGCAAGCTGATGAGCATCTACGAGGCGGCCATGACGTATGCGCGGGAAAACGTGCCCGTCGTGGTGTTCGCCGGCGAAGAATACGGGACGGGATCCAGCCGTGATTGGGCGGCCAAGGGACCGCGGCTGCTGGGTGTGCGGGCGGTGATCGCGCGGGGCTTCGAGCGGATACACCGCAGCAACCTGGTGGGCATGGGGATTCTGCCCTGTCAGTTCATGGGCGAGGACAGCACGGCATCCTTGGGCATAACAGGCGCCGAAACCTTCGAGCTGGTCGGCGTCGAGCACGGCATCGAGGCGCAACAGACGATCGAACTGATCATTCATCGGCCCGACGGCGGCAAAACGTCCACGCGCCTGCTGGTGCGCGTGGACACGCCCATCGAGGAAACATATTTCCGCCACGGCGGCATCCTGCCTTATGTGTTGCGGCAACTGCTGAAATCGCAAGAGGTTACCCATGCAAGCTGACTCCCAAACCGCCATCGCGCGCCGATTCATCGCCACGGCGCGCGACCGGACCTATCCCGACGCGGTCATCGATGCCGCCAGGCAAAGCCTGGTGGACTGGACCGCGGTTTGCATCGGCGCGTACCAAGCGCCGGAAGCGCGGACCATTAGCCGCGTCGTCGCCAATTGGCAGGGCCGGGGCAAGTCCCGATTTCTATGGGGCGGCACCTCCAATACCGCTTCCACGGCCTTGGTCAACGGCACGCTGTCGCATTGCCTGGACTACGACGATACGCACATTCCGTCTGTCATCCACATCAGCGGCCCGCTCTGGGCCGCCACCTTGGCCTTGGGCACCGAGCACGGCGCGACCGAGGACGTTCTGCTCAAGGCGTTCATCACCGGCTTCGAAGTCGCCGCCAGACTGGGCGACAAAGGCACGGGCATACGGCTGAACAATAGCGGCTGGCACGCCACGCCTTCCCTGGGCGGCGTAGGGGCCGCCGCAGCCGCGGCGGTGGTGCTGAATCTGACGGAGGAACGCATCGAGCATGCGCTGGGCATCGCGGCTACCCAGGCCGGCGGGCTGACGGCCTCGTTCGGAACGATGTCCAAGCCGTTTCACGCCGGCAAGGTGGCGATGGATGCGGTGCTGGCGGCCGAGTTGGCCGCCGAAGGCTTCGAGGGGCCGCTGGGCATCCTGGACTGCGACAGCGCATTGGTGCGCACCCTGCTGCAGGATCCGGCCGCGACACTGGACATGGATCCTTTCGAGCAGGCCTGGGAAATCACGCGCAACAGTTTCAAGCCGTATGCAGCCTGCCAATTGACCCACGCCGCCGTAGACGCCGCCCGCGCGAGCGCCGCCGCATGGAATGGCCGTCCCATCAAGAGTATCCGGGCTTATGTCAATCCCCTGGCCGTCAAGGTCGCAAACCTCCGCGATGCGCGCACGTCCACCGAAGGCAAGTTCAGCATGGGATTCTGCATTGCGCTGGCGCTGAGCGGCTATCCGATAACGATCCGCGACTTCGCCGCTGACCGGCTGAACGACCCCGGCTTGCAGGCGATTGCGCAATGCGTCGAGTCAGTGGCGGACGAGAACGTGAGCCGCACGTCCGCGCGCCTGGAAATCAAACTGGCGGACGGTGAAACGCTATCGCGCACCGTGGAGCACGCGTTCGGCAGCATCGGCAATCCGCTGGG
>Ga0265293_10004139_pt1 | contig 25941 bp, 38 predicted proteins | sample Munlanlewell138R_FD_192505 | JGI IMG/M metagenome (GOLD analysis project Ga0265293, IMG submission 192505) | Leachate microbial communities from a municipal landfill in Southern Ontario, Canada - Leachate well 138R | ecosystem: Engineered > Solid waste > Landfill > Unclassified | place: Canada...
TGGTCAGAAGTTTGGTGAATATTCGCCGACCCGCACCTATTATGGCCATGCCGCCGACAAAAAAGCGAAGCGGAAGTAAGTCATGGGCAAGGCAGTAAATCCCCGCCGCGTGGCCGACAACGAAGCGATGGCCAAAGCCAAGATGCTTCGCACCAGCCCGCAGAAACTGAACCTCGTTGCGCAGATGATCCGCGGCAAGAAAGTTGATCGTGCTTTGACCGATCTGACCTTCTCGAACAAGCGGATCGCGGCTGATGTGAAGAAATGTCTTCAATCCGCCATCGCCAACGCCGAAAACAACCACAATCTGGATGTCGATGAACTGGTCGTGGTCGAGGCCTGGGTTGGCAAGAACCTGACGATGAAGCGTGGCCGCCCCCGTGCGCGCGGACGTTTCGGCAAGATCATGAAGCCCTTCGCCGAAATCACGATCAAGGTCCGCCAAGTTGAGGAGCAAGCCTAATGGGTCAGAAAGTCAATCCGATCGGCATGCGCCTTCAGGTCAACCGCACCTGGGACAGCCGCTGGTTTGCCGAAAGCAAGGATTTCGGCAACCTGCTGCTCGAAGATGTGCGTATGCGCGAGTTCATCAAGGAAGAAGTCAAGCAAGCCGGTGTCAGCCGTGTGATCATCGAACGCCCGCACCGCAAGTGCCGGGTTACGATCCACACCGCACGCCCCGGTGTGATCATCGGCAAGAAAGGCGCGGATATCGAAACCCTGCGCAAGAAACTTGCCGCGATGACCGCAAGCGAGCTGCACCTGAACATCGTCGAAGTGCGCAAGCCCGAGCTGGACGCCGCATTGGTGGCCGAATCGATCACGCAGCAGCTTGAGCGCCGCGTATCCTTCCGCCGCGCGATGAAACGTGCGGTTCAGAACGCCATGCGCATCGGCGCACTGGGTATCCGCGTGAACGTCGCGGGCCGCCTTGGCGGGGCCGAGATCGCACGAACCGAATGGTATCGCGAAGGGCGGGTGCCGCTGCACACGCTGCGCGCCGATATCGACTATGCACATGCTGAAGCGATGACCGCCTATGGCATCATCGGCGTGAAGGTATGGATCTTTAAGGGCGAGATCATGGAACATGATCCCCAGGCCCATGATCGTCGCCAGAGCGAGCTTCAGGATGGCCCGGCCCCGCGTGGCGCCGGTGGCCGTCGCTAAGAGAGGAATGAAAGATGCTGCAACCAAAGCGCACTAAGTTCCGCAAGATGCACAAAGGCCGGATTCACGGCCAGGCAAAAGGCGGCTTTGACCTGAACTTTGGCACTTTCGGCCTGAAGGCCATTGAGCCGGATCGGATCACAGCGCGTCAGATCGAAGCGGCGCGTCGTGCAATGACACGTTACATGAAGCGTCAGGGGCGGGTCTGGATCCGCGTATTCCCTGACACGCCTGTGACCTCGAAACCCACCGAAGTTCGGATGGGTAAGGGCAAAGGTTCGGTCGACTTCTGGGCTGCCAAGATCAAGCCCGGGCGGATCATGTTTGAGATTGACGGCGTATCGGAATCTGTGGCAAGAGAAGCACTCCGACTCGCAGCGATGAAATTGTCGATCAAGACGCGAACTGTCGTCCGCGAAGACTGGTGAGAATTGATCGGCCTTTGGGCTTTGCCCGGGGGCCGGTGACCCATTGGAAAAGCATGGGCCATTTTGGTCTCGTGACTTCTGATTAAAGGACGCGCGTCATGAACGCCCAGGAACTGAGAAACAAGACGCCCGATCAGCTCCGCGATGAGCTGGCCAGCCTCAAGAAAGAGGCTTTCAACCTGCGCTTTCAGCAGGCCACGGGGCAGCTCGAAAATACCGCCCAGATGCGCAAGGCACGCCGTCAGGCCGCCCGCGTCAAGACGGTGCTGAACGAAAAAGCCGCTGGCGCGGCTGAATAAGGAAGCCTGATAGATATGCCCAAACGCATTTTGCAAGGCGTTGTGACCAGCAACCAAAACGAACAGACTGTCACCGTTCTGGTTGAGCGGCGCTTCAAGCACCCGGTCATGAACAAGATTATTCGTAAGTCCAAGAAATACCGGGCTCACGATGAAGCAAACACTTTCAACGTCGGGGACACGGTCCGCATTCAGGAATGTGCCCCCAAATCGAAAACGAAACGCTGGGAAGTCATCGCCAATAACGGCGCCTGATTTTTCAGACTGTTCGAAACCCTGGGGATAAAGCCATCGAGCCCCCCATAGGTCGGGAGAAACCAAATGATCCAGATGCAGACCAATCTGGATGTTGCTGACAACTCCGGCGCGCGCCGGGTTCAGTGCATCAAGGTTCTGGGTGGTTCCCATCGCCGTTACGCCTCTGTGGGCGACATCATCGTGGTGTCGGTGAAGGAAGCCATCCCGCGCGGTCGCGTGAAAAAGGGCGATGTCCGCAAGGCCGTCGTCGTGCGCACCGCCAAGGAAGTCCGTCGCGAAGACGGCACCGCGATCCGTTTCGATCGCAATGCTGCCGTGATTCTCAACAACAACAACGAGCCGATCGGCACCCGTATCTTTGGGCCAGTTGTTCGCGAGCTTCGCGCCAAGAACTTCATGAAGATTATTTCGCTTGCGCCGGAGGTGCTTTGATCATGGCCGCCAAACTGCGTAAAGGTGACAAGGTGATCGTGCTTGCCGGCAAGGACAAGGGCAAGAAAGGTCAGATCACGTCGGTCAACCCCACCAAGGGCAAGGCTGTTGTTGAGGGGATCAATGTCGCCATCCGTCATACGCGTCAGACACAATCCGGCCCCGGTGGCCGCGTGCCGACCGCGATGCCGATCGACCTGTCGAATCTGGCGCTGATCGATGCGAATGGCAAAGCAACCCGCGTTGGCTTCCGCTTTGAGGATGACAAGAAGGTCCGCTACGCCAAGACCACAGGAGACGTGATCTGATGCTTGACGCTGCAACCTATACTCCGCGTTTCCGCACGCTTTATAACGATACGATCCGCGCCGCGCTGCGCGAGGAATTCGGCTATAAAAACGTCAACCAGATCCCGCGTCTTGAGAAAATCGTTCTCAACATCGGGTGTGGTTCCGAAGCCGTGCGTGATTCCAAGAAAGCCAAATCGGCCCAGGAAGATCTGACCACGATCGCCGGCCAAAAGGCCGTTGTGACCGTGGCCAAGAAATCCATCGCCGGTTTTCGCGTTCGCGAAGACATGCCGCTGGGCACCAAGGTGACCCTGCGTGGCGACCGGATGTATGAATTCCTTGATCGTCTGATCACCGTTGCCATGCCCCGCATCCGCGACTTTCGCGGTGTATCGGGCAAGAGCTTCGATGGCCGTGGCAACTATGCCATGGGGATCAAAGAGCACATCGTTTTCCCTGAGATCAACTTCGACAAGATTGACGAAGTCTGGGGTCTGGACGTCGTAATTGCCACCACCGCGCAAACTGACGCGGAAGCGAAAGCACTGTTGAAGGCATTCAACATGCCTTTCAACAGCTGATCGCGGGAGGAGACTGAACAATGGCCAAGAAATCAATGGTCGAGCGCGAAAAGAAGCGTCAAAAGCTGGTGGATCAATATGCCGCCAAACGTGCCGCGCTGAAAGATATCGTGAAAGACGAAAGCAAGCCGATGGAAGAGCGTTTCCGCGCCACCCTGAAACTTGCGGAATTGCCGCGCAACAGCTCGGCTACGCGGCTGCATAATCGCTGCCAGCTTACGGGTCGTCCGCATGCGTATTATCGCAAGCTGAAAGTGTCGCGGATCATGCTGCGGGAACTGGGCTCGAACGGCCAGATCCCCGGTCTTGTGAAATCGAGCTGGTAAGGAGATCATCAGATGAACGATCCTATCGGCGACATGCTCACGCGTATCCGCAACGCGCAGATGCGTGGTAAATCCACGGTCAGCACCCCTGCATCCAAGCTGCGCGCCTGGGTTCTGGATGTGCTGACACAAGAAGGCTATATCCGGGGTTACGAAAATGGTGTTGGCAAGAATGGCCATCCCACCCTTGAAATCAGCCTGAAATATTTTGATGGCGTCCCCGTCATTCGCGAACTCCAGCGCGTTTCCAAGCCTGGCCGCCGCGTTTATATGGGCGTCAAGGATATTCCCTCGGTCCGTCAGGGCCTGGGTGTATCGATTGTCTCCACGCCGAAAGGCGTCATGTCCGATGCAGATGCACGCAGCGCCAATGTTGGCGGTGAAGTGATCTGCACCGTGTTCTAAGGGGGGCTGGCAATGTCTCGTATTGGCAAGAAACCGGTTGGCCTGCCTGATGGGGTGAATGCATCCCTTTCGGGTCAGACCCTCGAAGTTAAAGGCCCCAAGGGCGTCCGCAGCTTCACCGCCACCGACGATGTCACCATCGCCATTGACGGCGATGTCATCACCGTTGCACCGCGCGGCAATTCCAAACGCGCGCGTCAGCAATGGGGCATGAGCCGCAGCATGATCGCAAACCTTGTGACCGGTGTCAGCACCGGCTTTCGCAAAGAGCTTGAGATCAACGGTGTTGGTTATCGTGCCGCGATGCAGGGGAACACGCTCAAGCTGTCGCTGGGCTATTCCCATGACGTCGAATTCGAAGTTCCCGCCGGTGTCACCGTAACCGCGCCGAAGCAAACCGAAATCGTCATCGAAGGTGACGATCAGCAGGTTGTCGGCCAGGTTGCCGCGAATATTCGCAAGTGGCGCGCCCCGGAACCCTACAAGGGCAAGGGGATCAAATACAAAGGCGAGTTCATCTTCCGCAAAGATGGCAAGAAGAAGTAAGGACGCAGCAATGGCAAACAGCAAACGGGAATTGTTTCTCAAGCGCCGCCAGCGCGTGCGGAACAAACTGCGGAAAATGGCCGATGGACGCGCGCGTCTCTCGGTTTTCCGCTCGAACAAGAATATCAGCGTGCAACTGATCGACGATGTGAATGGCGTGACGCTTGCATCGGCTTCGACGCTTGAGCGGGATCTCGGTCTCGTCGGCAAGAACAATATCGAAGCGGCTGCGAAAGTGGGTGCGGCAATTGCCGAACGTGCGCGCAAGGCTGGCATCGAAGAGTGCTATTTCGATCGGGGTGGCTTCCTCTTTCACGGCAAGGTAAAGGCTCTGGCCGATGCTGCGCGTGAAGGTGGGCTGAAGTTCTAAGGAGACGATGATGGCTAGAGAACCAAACCGTCGGGACCGTCGCGAACGCGAGGAAGCCCCGGAATTCGCCGATCGTCTTGTCGCGATCAACCGTGTATCCAAAACCGTCAAAGGTGGTAAACGCTTTGGCTTTGCCGCGCTGGTGGTTGTGGGTGACCAAAAGGGCCGCGTCGGCTTCGGCAAGGGCAAGGCGAAAGAAGTGCCCGAGGCGATTCGCAAGGCGACCGAACAGGCCAAGCGGCAGATGATCCGTGTGCAACTGCGCGAAGGCCGCACGCTGCACCACGATGTCGAGGGCCGTCACGGCGCCGGCAAGGTGGTCATGCGTTCGGCAACGCAAGGGACCGGGATCATCGCCGGTGGTCCGATGCGCGCCGTGTTCGAAATGCTTGGCGTTCAGGACGTTGTCGCCAAGTCGATCGGTTCGCAGAACCCCTATAACATGATCCGCGCCACGCTCGACGGTCTGGGTCGCGAGGCAAGCCCCCGTTCGGTGGCACAGCGTCGTGGCAAAAAGGTCGCCGATATCCTGCGCAAGGACGAAGCACCGGCCGCTACTGATGCGGTCGAGGCATAAGGAGCGGAACCATGGCTAAAACGATCGTCGTCAAACAGATCGGCTCGCCGATTCGCCGCCCCGAGATTCAGCGCGCAACGCTGATCGGGCTGGGCCTGAACAAGATGCATCGCACCCGCGAGCTTGAGGACACCCCTGCCGTTCGCGGCATGGTTGCCAAGATCCCGCATTTGGTGCAGATCATCGAAGAGCGTGGCTGATCGCCCCTGGGCGGCACGCCGTCCGGATTGAATATTGCAAGGTGCGCGCTGCGCGCCTTGCGTGCATTTAACGGCAAGCCATTCAGGTTTGTTTAACATAAGCTGTGGTATGCCCATCCGTCGCTGGGGGCCTATCCGGCAAGGAGTAGCGACATGAAACTGAACGAACTTCGCGATAACGAAGGCGCCACGAAAAAACGCATGCGCGTTGGCCGTGGTGTCGGCTCGGGCAAAGGTAAAACCGCAGGCCGCGGGATCAAGGGTCAGAAATCCCGTTCGGGCGTGGCGATCAACGCCTATGAGGGCGGCCAGATGCCGCTTTACCAACGCCTGCCCAAGCGTGGCTTCAACAAGCCCAACCGCAAATCCTTTGCGGTGATCAACCTGGGAATGATCCAGAAATTCATCGATGCCGGCAAACTTGATACTAACGCGGAAATCACCGAAGATGCGCTTGTCGCATCCGGGCTGGTGCGCCGCAAGCTGGACGGTGTGCGGGTATTGGCCAAGGGCGATCTGACGTCAAAGGTCACGATCAATGTCACCGGCGCTTCCAAATCGGCTGTTGAGGCTGTGGAAAAGTCGGGCGGCACGCTTTCCGTAGCGTTGATCGAGGCGGCCGCTGAATAAAAGGGTTGTAGGCAGTCAACGGGCTGCTTAGACCTTTATTTGGTTTTCCAAGCGCCGCCGACCGGGAAACGGTTCGGCGGCGTTTAACATGAAAGAGACTGTGCATGGCTTCCGCAGCAGAGCAAATGGCCGCGAATCTGAACTGGTCTGCCTTTGGCAAGGCCACGGAACTTCGTCAACGGATCCTGTTTACCATCGGACTTTTGATCGTTTACCGGCTCGGCACCTTCATCACGGTGCCCGGTATCGATACAGACGCCTTGCGCGATTTTATGGATCAGGCCGCGGCGGGGATCGGCGGCATGCTGTCGATGTTTACCGGTGGTGCGCTCGGCCGGATGGGGATTTTTGCCCTTGGGATCATGCCCTATATTTCGGCATCGATCATCGTTCAGCTCATGACCGCCATGGTCCCGCGGTTTGAACAGCTCAAGAAAGAGGGTGAACAGGGCCGCAAGAAAATCAACCAGTATACCCGCTATGGCACGGTATTTCTGGCGATTTTCCAGGGCTATGGCCTTGCGGTCAGCCTTGAGGCCGGCGGCATGGTGGCCGATCCGGGCTGGTATTTCCGTATTGCAACCGTGATCACGCTGGTCGGCGGCACGATGTTCCTGATGTGGCTGGGCGAACAGATCACCCAGCGCGGCATCGGCAACGGTATTTCGCTGATCATCTTTATCGGGATCGTCGCGGAAATCCCCGGCGCGATTGCGCAATTCTTTGCCAGCGGCCGTTCGGGCGCAATCAGCCCGGTTGTGACCGTTGCGGTGATCGTGATGGTTGTCGCGGTGATCGCCTTTGTGGTGTTCATGGAGCGGTCGCTGCGCAAGATCCATATTCAATACCCCCGCCGTCAGCAGGGGATGAAGATCTATGACGCCAACAGCAGCCACCTGCCGATCAAGGTTAACCCCTCGGGCGTGATTCCGGCGATTTTTGCGTCGTCGCTGCTGCTCTTGCCGACCACGATCGCGACATTTTCGGGCGATGACATGGGCCCGATCATGAGCACGATCATGGCCTATTTCGGCCCGGGTCAGCCGCTCTATCTGTTGTTTTTCACGGCGATGATCGTGTTTTTTGCCTATTTCTATACGGCAAACGTCGCGTTCAAAACCGAGGATGTGGCCAAGAACCTGAAATCACAAAACGGGTTCATTCCGGGTATCCGCCCGGGTAAAAATACCGAAGAATATCTCGATTACGTGGTTAACCGCATTCTGGTGCTGGGGTCCGGCTACCTTGCGGCTGTTTGTCTCTTGCCCGAGATTCTGCGTGGTCAATTCGCGATCCCCTTCTATTTTGGGGGCACGTCGGTCCTGATCGTGGTGTCCGTGACGATGGACACGATCCAGCAGGTTCAGTCGCATTTGCTGGCGCATCAATATGAAGGGCTGATCGAGAAATCTCAACTGCGCGGCAAAAAGCGCGGGAACAAAGGGACATCTAGAAGATGAATGTAATTCTTCTTGGACCGCCGGGTGCGGGCAAAGGAACGCAAGCGCGCCATCTGGTCGAAGAGCGTGGCATGGTGCAGCTTTCCACCGGCGACATGCTGCGCGAGGCACGCAGTTCGGGCACCGAAATGGGGCAGAAAGTCGCCGCCGTGATGGATGCGGGCGAGCTTGTGACCGACGAAATCGTGATCGGCCTGATCGAAGAGAAATTGCGCGATAATTCCGCGGCGGGCTTTATTTTCGACGGGTTTCCGCGGACACTGGCCCAGGCCGATGCGCTGGCGGATTTGCTGGCCCGTTCGGGCGCCGCGCCGGGTGTGGTGATCGAAATGCGCGTGGACGATGACGCGCTGGTGCGCCGGGTTACCGGGCGTTTTACCTGCGGCAATTGCGGCGAGGTTTATCACGACGACACCCGCCCGACCAAGGTTCCGGGCACCTGCGACAATTGCGGTTCGACCGACCTGCGCCGCCGGGCCGACGACAATGAAGACAGCCTGCGCACACGGTTGATGGAATATTACAAGAAAACATCGCCGCTGATCGGTTATTACTATGCCAAGGGCCAATTGGTGCCGGTGGATGGTCTGGCCGATATCGAAGATGTCGCGGCGGCCATCAAGGCGGCGCTGAAATAGCAGACAATACTTGACCGGGGGATCGTTTGCCCGTATGGCATCCTATCCCCTAGGGGTCGCCAGATTCGCGCGGTTGCGCCGTGTCCGGATCGGCAAGGAAATTCAGCTGAGGCCCGTTGATGAAAATCATCGGGCTTACGTTGTGAAAAAAGGTTCCGGGGTTACGGAACCGCAACGAAAGGAAGTATAACGTGGCACGTATCGCCGGCGTAAACATCCCGACTGCAAAGCGGGTGCCGATCGCACTGACTTATATCACCGGTATTGGTAACACCTCGGCCAACGCCATCTGCGAAGCGGTCGGCATCGACCGGACCCGTCGCGTCAACGAATTGTCGGATGCCGAAGTTCTGGCCATCCGCGAACATATCGACGCCAATTATGACGTTGAGGGCGATCTTCGCCGCGAAACGCAGATGAACATCAAGCGTCTGATGGATCTGGGCTGCTACCGTGGCCTGCGTCACCGCCGCAACCTTCCCGTGCGCGGTCAGCGCACCCATACCAACGCGCGCACGCGCAAAGGCCCGGCAAAAGCAATCGCCGGCAAGAAGAAGTAAGGGGGGCTGATCCATGGCACGTGATAAAACCCGCATGAAGCGGAAAGAGCGCAAGAACATCGCCGCCGGTGTCGCGCATGTGAACAGCTCGTTCAACAATACCAAGATCCTGATTTCCGACGTGCAGGGCAACGCGATTTCGTGGTCGTCCGCAGGCACGATGGGGTTCAAGGGTTCGCGTAAATCGACCCCCTATGCCGCGCAAATGGCCGCCGAAGATGCTGGCCGCAAGGCACAGGAACATGGCGTCAAAACGCTTGAGGTCGAAGTGCAAGGCCCCGGTTCAGGCCGCGAATCGGCGTTGCGCGCCCTTGCCGCCGTTGGTTTTAACATCACCTCTATTCGTGATGTGACCCCGATGGCGCATAACGGCTGTCGTCCGCCCAAGCGTCGTCGCGTCTGATCTGATGTGTTCTTTGCAAGGGCCGTGGGAAACCGCGGCCCCTGTATCTCATTGAAACCTCGGGAGTCTGCCGCTTACGGACATGGGCGACAGACAGGTATGGAGGCCAACGCATGATCCATAAGAATTGGGCCGAATTAATCAAACCGCAACAGCTTGATGTCAAACCGGGCAACGAGCCCAGCCGTCAGGCAACCGTTATTGCCGAGCCGCTGGAACGTGGGTTCGGTCTGACCCTGGGCAATGCGTTGCGCCGGGTGCTGATGTCGTCGCTGCAGGGTGCGGCGATTACTTCGGTGCATATCGATAATGTGCTGCATGAATTTTCATCCGTCGCCGGCGTGGTCGAAGATGTCACCGATATCATCCTCAACCTCAAGGGCGTTGCGATTCGCATGGAGGTCGAAGGGCCCAAGCGCTTGACGATTTCGGCCAAAGGGCCCGCTATCGTGACCGCAGGCGATATTTCGCAAAGCAACGGGATCGAGATTCTGAACAAGGATCACGTCATCTGTAACCTCGATGACGGCGCCGAACTTTACATGGAACTGACGGTCAATACCGGCAAAGGCTATGTTTCGGCTGATAAAAACCGCCCCGAAGATGCGCCGATCGGCCTGATCCCGATCGATGCGATTTATTCGCCGGTGAAACGTGTGAGTTACGATGTCCAACCCACCCGCGAAGGGCAGGTGCTGGATTATGACAAACTGACGCTGAAAATCGAAACCGATGGTTCGGTGACCCCGGATGACGCCGTGGCCTTTGCCGCGCGGATTTTGCAGGATCAGCTTTCGATCTTTGTCAACTTTGACGAACCTGAATCGGCTGGCCGCGAGGCCGAGGATGACGGGCTGGAATTCAACCCGCTGCTGCTGAAAAAGGTGGACGAGCTGGAACTGTCGGTCCGTTCGGCGAACTGTCTGAAAAACGACAATATCGTCTATATCGGCGATCTGATCCAGAAAACCGAAGCAGAAATGCTGCGCACGCCGAACTTTGGCCGCAAATCCCTGAACGAAATCAAGGAAGTGCTGTCGGGCATGGGCCTGCACCTTGGCATGGATGTCGAAGAATGGCCGCCGGAAAACATCGAGGATCTGGCCAAGAAATTCGAGGACCAGTTCTAGAATTACCGGGGCGGCCAAGGCTGCCCCGCAATGCCCGTGCTGGCGGGGAAAATCGGGCATCTGCCCCAAGGAGAGCGGCCTTCACGCATTGGCCGCCAGACAAAGCAAAACACGTGATACGGAGAAAGTGATATGCGTCACGCAAGAGGCTACCGCCGCCTGAACCGCACCCATGAACACCGCAAGGCGATGTTCGCAAACATGGCCGGTTCGCTGATCGAACATGAACAGATCAAGACCACCCTGCCCAAGGCCAAGGAACTGCGCCCGATCATCGAAAAGATGATCACGCTGGCCAAACGCGGCGATCTGCACGCCCGCCGTCAGGCTGCAAGCCAGTTGAAACAGGATGCCTATGTGGCAAAACTGTTCGACATTCTGGGCCCGCGCTATGCCGAACGTCAGGGCGGCTATGTCCGCGTTCTGAAAGCCGGTTTCCGTTATGGCGATATGGCACCGATGGCGATCATCGAATTCGTTGATCGCGATGTCGATGCCAAGGGCGCGAATGACCGTGCCCGGGTCGAGGCCGAACTGGCCGACGAATAAGCCAAAGCGCATCGCACCATCGAAACCCCGCCCCTCGGCGGGGTTTTTTCGTTTGGGCTGATGGAGATTCACGGTTTCGCAACGATTTTGCGGTTTTATCGTGCCTGTAGGAATAATGATCAGTTGGGAATCGTGTTTTTCAGGCTTTCACGCAGCGCAAGGGCAAGCATCAGATCTTCGCCCATTTTGGAAATCTCGGCCGGGCTGAGATCACCGCCCGACAGAAAGGCGGCGAAATGCAACCTGTCCGGTTCCGGGAGGCTGGATATAATCGCATCAAGATCTGAATCCAAGGTTCCCAAAATGATCCCTTTGGTTTATTGAGGGTGCAGGGCGACAACTTAGGGATGATGCGTTTTTTTGCAACCTGTCGAAATATCCATGTCACATATGAATGAAATTAATCGTTTATTCACCAAGCTGGGCGCATTGACGCCGGCGGGATATTCGGCTGGATTGCATATACGTTTTGCCGCGCCAATGATTACGGACATCACATATGATCCCGCATGGTTGGAACATTACACGGCCAACGCCTATGGGCTGCGCGATCCGATGATCGGCTGGGCGCTTAGCTGCGAGGGTGCCTTGCGCTGGAGCGCGCTGGAAGTACCAGATCCCTTTGGCATCATGCGGCAGGCGGCCGAATTTGGTCTGCGCTATGGGGTGGCGATTTCCTGTGGCCCGATCACATCGCGCACAATGGTGGGCGTGGCGCGCGGCGATCGCGAGTTTACCGATTCTGAAATCACGCAAATTCAGGGACTGGTCTGGACCTTGCACGAGGTCGCGGAACCCCAGATCGAACTGACCAAGGCCCAGGTGCAGGCCCTCCGGTGCATCGCGGACGGCGACCGTCACGCAGCCGCTGCTGCCAAGCTTGGCATTTCCGAGAGCGCGCTGAAAGCGCGTCTGGTCTCGGCAAGAGACAGGCTTCTGGCGCGCACGACTTCCGAAGCCATTCAACGTGCCAAGGAATTGAGGTTGCTCTGACGGTCTGTTCCGACGTTGCGTTGAAGAAATCAACCCAACCGGAGATTGACCATGCAAACGACGACGCTTTCTTTCGACAATATGCACAACCATGGCGAATTGTTCGCCAACATGCTGCGCGCGCGCCATGAAACCTTTATCCAGCAGGCCAAATGGGATCTGCCTGAAGCCGATGGGATGGAATATGACCAATATGACACGCCCGCCAGCCGCTGGATCGCGGTGCATGAATTCGGCCAGGTGCTGGCCGGTATCCGGCTGACGCCGACCACGACGCGCTGCGGCATCTATACCTATATGATTCGCGATGCGCAGCGGGGGCTGCTCGATTCGATTCCGGCGAATCTGCTCTATGACGAGGCGCCGGTTGCGCCGCATATCTGGGAATCGAGCCGGATTTTCGTTTCGCAGCGGGTGCCGGCGAAATTGCGGATGCGGGTGCAGATGAATCTGATCAGCGAGATGACGATCACCGCGCGCCAGCTTGGCGCCACTTCGGTGCTGGGGCTGATCCCGGAAAACGGGCCGCGTTGGGGGCGTCGGGTCGGGCTTGATATCGACGTGGTGGGACCGGTGCTGGATATCGGCGGCTCGGCCAATGCCTGTATCCGGATCAACCTGTCGAACAAGCTGCATTAGCGGCGATATACTGGGGCGGGTGCGCCGCCCGGCCCCAGTATGCCCTTTCAAGCGGCGCATATCGGCCATAGAATTGAGCATGGCCGATCTGTTCGCATCCTCTGCACCCACCACGCCCGGCGCGCCGCATCCGCTGGCCGACCGCTTGCGGCCCAAGACGCTCGATGAGGTGATCGGCCAGCGTCAGGTTTTGGGCCCCGATGCGCCTTTGGGGGTGATGCTGGCCTCGGGCGCGCTGTCGTCGCTGGTGTTCTGGGGGCCGCCCGGTGTGGGGAAAACCACGATCGCGCGGTTGCTTGCGCATGAATCCGATCTCCATTTCGTCCAGATCAGCGCGATTTTCACCGGCATGCCCGATCTGCGCAAAGTGTTCGAGGCCGCGCGCCTGCGCCGCCAGAACGGCAAGGGCACGCTGCTGTTCGTTGATGAAATCCACCGCTTCAATAAGGCGCAGCAGGATGGTTTCTTGCCGCATATGGAGGATGGCACCATCGTTCTGGTCGGTGCCACCACCGAAAACCCCAGTTTCGAGCTGAACGCCGCGTTGCTGTCACGGTTGCAGGTGATGGTGCTGGAACGGCTGGGGCCGGATGATCTTGCGGCGCTGACGGCGCGGGCCGAACGTGAATTGGGCCGGACCCTGCCGCTTGATGACGCTGCGCGCCGTGCCCTTTATGAGATGGCCGATGGCGATGGCCGGGCGCTGCTGAACCTGATCGAACAGATCGCGGCGTGGAAGATTGACACCCCGCTGACGCCCGAGGCATTGGGCACCCGGCTGATGCGCCGTGCCACGCGCTATGACAAATCGGGGGACGAGCATTACAACCTGATTTCGGCGCTGCATAAATCGGTGCGCGGATCGGACCCGGACGCGGCGCTTTATTGGCTGGCGCGAATGCTGCGCGGCGGCGAAGACCCGCGCTTTCTGGCGCGCCGCATCACCCGCATGGCAATCGAGGATATCGGCCTTGCCGACCCGCAGGCCCAGACGATCTGTCTGCACGCCTGGGAGGTCTATGAGCGGCTGGGATCGCCCGAGGGGGAATTGGCGCTGGCGCAGGCGGTAGTTTATCTGGCGCTCGCGCCGAAATCGAATGCGGGCTATATGGCGTTCAGCGCCGCGATGCGCAGCGCGCGCCAAAGCGGCAGCGAACCGCCGCCGAAACATATCCTGAACGCGCCGACCAAGCTGATGGCCGAACAGGGTTACGGCGCCGGTTACGCCTATGACCACGATGCCGAGGATGGGTTTTCCGGGCAGGATTATTTCCCCGAAACCATGGCCCGCGCGGCGTTTTATCAGCCGGTCGAACGCGGCTTTGAACGCGATCTGAAAAAGCGGCTCGATTATTTCAGCAAGCTGCGCGCAAAGCGGCAGGGTGGTTGACATCCCGCCCGCGGCGCTATTGACAAGGCCCATGTTGACAGCCATCGCACAGGTCGCCCTTGGGGGTGCCATCGGCGCCAGCGCGCGCTATCTGGCGGGCATCGGGTTCGCGCGACTGCTTGGCGCGGGTTTCCCATGGGGCACGCTGTTTGTGAATGTGGCGGGTTCCTTTGTGATGGGGGCGCTGGTGTTGGGGCTGGGCATGCGCAGCGAACATCCGCTGGCACCGCTGTTGATTACCGGGCTTTTAGGTGGGTTTACGACGTTTTCGGCCTTTAGCTATGAAACCGTTGCGCTTTTTGAACGGGGCGCGGCCATGCAGGCCATGGGGTATGTGATGATATCGGTTTTTGCGGCCCTGGCCGCGTTGATGGCCGGCGGGACCTTTATGCGGGGATTGCTTGGATGAGCGGTGTGCAAACTTTGGTCGTGGGCCCGGATGAGGCCGATCAGCGGCTGGATCGCTGGATGCGCCGGCATTTCCCGCAACTGTCGCAGGTGCAGATCGAAAAGCACTGTCGCAAAGGCGAAATCCGCGTCGATGGCGGTCGTGTGCGCGCCAATAGCCGGGTAAGCCCCGGCCAGAGCATCCGCATCCCGCCGCTGCCCGATGCGCCCCTGCCGCGCAATCCGGTGCCGCAGGCGCGGCGCATTTCCGATGCCGATGCCGCAATGATCCGCGCGGCGGTGATTTACCGCGACGATGATATCATCGTGCTGAACAAACCATCGGGCCTTGCGACGCAGGGCGGCAGCGGCCAGACCCGCCATGTTGACGGGCTGGCCGAGGCGCTGTGTTTCGATCTGCCGGAAAAACCGCGACTGGTGCATCGGCTGGACAAGGACACATCCGGTGTGCTGTTGCTGGCGCGCAGCCAGCGGGTGGCAAGCGCGCTTAATGCTGCGTTTCGCCACCGCGCCACGCGCAAGATTTACTGGGCGGCGGTGGCCGGTGTGCCGCATCCGGCGCGCGGTGTGGTGCGCTATGGGCTGGTCAAGGCCCCCGGCGGCGGCCGGGGCGAGGGCGAAAAGATGCTCTGCATTCACCCCGCCGAGGTCGATAAGGTCGAAGGCGCAAAACGCGCGACCACCGATTATACCGTGATTTCCGCCGCCGCGAAACGCTGCGGCTGGCTGGCGCTGGTGCCCGTGACGGGCCGCACCCATCAGTTGCGCGCGCATATGGCCGAAATCGGGCATCCGATCATCGGTGATGGCAAATATGGTGGCTCGGGGCAGGAAAACCTTGGCGATGGCTGGGGCGCGCAACTGGGCGGCGAAATCAGCCGCAAATTGCATCTGCATGCACGCTCGTTGACGATACGTCATCCGGTTAGCGGCGCGATGCTGACCTTTACGGCACCGATGCCCGATCATATGTCGCGCACATGGGATTTCTTTGGCTGGCATCCCACGGACGCGCCGGCCGACCCGTTTGAGGACGAAGAATGAACGCTTGGGCAGCAAAACGATTCTGGACCGACACACGGGCCGAGGCTGATGCAGACGGCTATATCATCCGGCTGGATGATCGGCTGCTGCGCACCCCGGCCAAGGCGCCGCTGGTGGTGCCCACCATGGCGCTGGCGCAGGCGATTGCCGATGAATGGGCCGCCCAACAAGGCGAAATCAAGCCCGCGCAAATGCCCTTTACGCGCAGCGCGAATGCCGCGATCGACAAGGTGATGCGCCAACAGGCCGAGGTGGCGGATATGCTGGCCGATTATGGCGATAGCGACCTGCTCTGCTACCGCGCGGATGCACCGGCGGAACTGGCCGCGCGTCAGGCGGCACGCTGGGATCCGCTGCTGGATTGGGCCGCCGATCATCTGAGCGCGCGTCTGGTGCCCGTGGCCGGTGTAATGCACCGCCCGCAGGATGGGGCGGCCCTTGCGCGGCTGCGCGCGCAGGTCCATGCGCTCGATCCCTTTGCGCTGACTGCGTTTCACGACCTTGTCAGCCTGTCCGGCTCGCTTGTCATCGGGTTTTCTGCGATCCATGCACAAAATAGCCCCACTGCGCTGTGGGACTTGTCGCGGCTGGACGAAGATTGGCAGAAAGAACAATGGGGCAGCGATGATGAGGCCGAAGAACTCGCGCATCAAAAGCAGGCCGCTTTTTTGCATGCAGATGCTTTTTACCATATGTCGCGGGGCTGAAATACCCAAGGGCTACGGTCATTTCATCGCAGACAAGGCGATTCTTTGCTGATCGCGGTCTTGACGGATAAGAGGAAATCCGCCCAAACTCGGGCCAGCCGGGGGCGTTTTCCTTCAAGCCATCAAGACGGGCAGAGCGGGCAGGGGCGTGCATGTTGCCTGCAGCATGGGGCAAACAGAAAGAGGCAAGAATGAACACGACCAGCTTTCTTGGCGCGCTTGGCCTGGCTTTTTGCGCCTGCGGCCCCGCATTCGGGGCCACGCTGGACGATATCCGCGAACGCGGCGTGTTGCGCTGCGGGGTGTCCGCCGATCTGCCGGGCTTTTCCATCAAGGGCGGCAATGATGAATGGTCAGGTTTCGATATCGATTACTGTCGCGCCGTGGCGGCGGCGACGCTGGGCGATGCCAAGGCGGTCGAATTCGTCAGCCTCGGCCGGGATGATACCCGGTTCGAGGCGCTGACATCGGGCGATGTCGATCTGTTGTCGGGGGACACGACCTGGCGCTATGGGAATGATGCGGCGCGCGATGTCGATTTCGTTGGCGTGAATTATTTTGACGGGCAGGGGTTTCTGGTGCCGCGCGGCCATGGCATCACCTCGGCCAAAGAGCTTGAGGAGGCCACGATCTGCGTGGTGGCCGGGGGCGGGGCCGCAGCCAAACTGGCGGAATATTTCCGCACCCATAACATCAGCCACACGCCGCTTGTGCTGGCCACGACCGCCGATGCGCAGCGCGCCTATCTGGCGGGGGACTGTCTGGTCTATACCAATGATGCGTCGCGTCTTGCGGCGACACGCGCGACATTCGAGGTGCCGGGCGATCACATCCTGCTGCCCGAGGTCATTTCCAAAGAGCCGCTGGGCCCCGCGGTGCGTCAGGATGACAGCGGCTGGGCCGATATTGCCCGATGGACGCTGAATGCCCTGATCACGGCCGAGGAATTGGGCATCACATCGACCAATGTGACCGAACTTGCGGCGTCGTCGGAACTGACGGGGGTGCGCCTGTTTCTGGGGGTCGATGGCGATCAGGGTGCCGCGCTGGGGCTGTCATCCGATTGGGTGCGCAATGTCATCCTGTCGGTCGGCAATTACGGCGAGATTTTTGAGCGCAACATCGGCCAGACCACCCCGATCGGCATCGCCCGTGGCCTGAATGCGCAGTGGAAAGACGGCGGGTTGCTTTATGCCGTGCCGTTTCGCTAGGCGGTAGAATCGGCGGCGAGATCGCGCGGCACGATGAAATCCACGATCCGGTTCACGCCGGGCGCAAGCGACGCCCAATCGGCGGCGGCAATGTCGAAAACCGTGGTGGCCCCGGTCGGATAGCGCAGGAATGCTTCGTGGCCATGGGGTTTTTGGGCCAAGCGTTCGGCCAATTCGCCGATCGCGGGATTATGCGCGATCAGCATCACAGAGCGACCGCTGGCCGTGCGCAGGCGGTTGAACAGAGTCATCGCGCTGGCATTATAAAGGCGATCTTCGATCAAAACCTGCGCAGGGGCGGGCAGATGCGCGCCGATCCGATCCCAGGTCTCGCGCGTGCGTGCGGCGGCGGAACACAGCACCTGATCGGGCAGATAGCCATGGCTGGCCAGCCATGCGCCCAGCCCGTCGGCGGCCTGCTGGCCGCGCGGGTTCAACTGGCGGGCGAAATCTTCGGCCCAGGCGTCATCCCAGGCCGATTTGGCGTGGCGGGTCAGGATCAGCCGCAGCAATTCAGGCACGGATCAGCGACCCGGCGCCATGTTCGGTATAAAGTTCGAGCAGGCAGGCATTGGGCACCCGGCCATCCAGAATCACGACGGCGCGCACCCCGCCCGCAAGTGCATCAAGCGCGGTTTCCGTTTTCGGGATCATGCCGCCGGCGATGGTGCCATCCGCGGTCAGATCGCGGATCTGTTGCGAATCAAGCGCGGTCAGCACCTGACCATCGGCGCCCTTGACGCCGGCCACATCGGTCAGCAACAACAGCCGGTCGGCCCTGAGCGCCGCAGCAATCGCCCCGGCGGCAGTATCGCCGTTGACGTTGAAGGTTTCGCCATCGCGGCCCACGCCGATCGGCGCGATGATCGGGATGATTTCCGCAGCCGCAAGCGAACGCAGAAAATCCGGGCGCACATCGACCGGCGTGCCGACAAAGCCCAGCTCGGGATTGGTCTGTTCGCAGATCATCAGATTGGCATCCTTGCCCGACAGGCCGATGGCGCGGCCGCCCTGCGCGTTGATCGCCTGGACGATGCGCTTGTTCACCAAACCTGAAAGCACCATTTCGACCACTTCGACGGTGGCCTGATCGGTCACGCGCTTGCCGCCGACGAATTCCGACTGGATATCCAGCCGGGCCAGCATTTCGTTGATCATCGGGCCGCCGCCATGCACGATCACCGGATTGACGCCGACTTGCTGCATCAACACGATATCGCGGGCGAACAGGGTCATGGCTTCGTCCGAGCCCATGGCGTGACCGCCCAGTTTGATCACGACTGTAGCGCCATCGTAGCGCTGCAAAAACGGCAGGGCCTGGCTAAGGGTGCGGGCGGTTGCGGGCCAGTCTCGGTTCATTGTCTGGGTCTTCATGCTGGAGTTCCGATTGCGTCTGTCGCCATTATTATGATGCGCGCCTGCGGCGCAAGCCGTTACCATACCCCCACCCGGTCCCTCCCCAAGGGGGGAGGGGCCATGGGCGCGGCCGACCCCGCCTATTCCAGCGTTGCGATGATCGCACGCAATTCGGCGATCCCCTCGCCCTTTTCGCTAGAGGTCGAGACGATTTCGGGATAGGCGGCGGGGTGGCGGGCAAGCGCCTTGCGCACGCCATCAAGCATGGTGACGCGTTCGCTGTCGCGGATTTTATCGGCCTTGGTCAGCACCACCTGAAAGGTCACGGCAGATTTGTCGAGCAGGGTCATGATTTCTTCGTCCACCGCTTTGACGCCGTGGCGGCTGTCGATCAGCACGAAGGCGCGGCGCAGCGATGCGCGCCCCGAGAGATAGGATTTCAGCAGGCGCTGCCATTTTTCCACGATCTGAAGCGGCGCATTGGCATAGCCATAGCCGGGCAGGTCGACCAGATAGAGGTCGTCACCGCAGGCGAAGAAGTTGATTTCCTGGGTGCGGCCGGGGGTGTTCGAGGCGCGCGCCAATGCTTTGCGGCCGGTCAGCGCGTTGATCAGGCTGGATTTTCCGACGTTCGATCGCCCGGCCAGGCAGATTTCGATCCGGTCATCGGGGGGCAGGCCGCTCATGGCGACCACGCCTTTGACAAAGGTGGTGCCGCCGGCAAACAGCCGACGACCGGTTTCGATATCGTCCGCCGAAGGGGTGGCGAGGGGGAAGGGCAATTGCATGGCGCGGGCTCCGCCCCGAAGCGGTTATTTCGCTTCGGGGGATTTCTTGCGGCGAAGGGGCTTGAAGATATTGCCGATCAGGTCGGGCTTATGCCCATGGCTGCGCATGATGATATATTGCTGGGCAAAGGTGATCGTGTTGTTGGCGATCCAGTAGAGCACGAGCCCGCTGGCAAACTGGCCGAGCATGAACATGAACACCCAGGGCATCCAGGCAAAGATCATCCGCTGCGCCGGGTCTGGCGGTGCGGGGTTCAGCTTTTGCTGGAACCACATCGACACGCCCAGAAGGATCGGCAGCACCCCGAGCGAGACGATCGCAAAGAAGGATTCGGGCCCGGGGGCGGCAAAGGGCAGCAGGCCAAAGAGGTTTAGAACGGAGGATGGGTCGGGGGCCGAAAGGTCGCGAATCCAGCCGATCCAGGGTGCGTGCCGCAATTCGATCGTGACGAAAATCACCTTGTAGAGCGAAAAGAAGATCGGAATCTGCAGCAAGAGCGGCAGACAGCCGGCGGCGGGATTGACCTTTTCCTTGCGGTAAAGCGCCATCATTTCCTGTTGCAGCTTGGCCCGGTCATCGCCCGCGCGTTCGCGCAGTTTTTCCATTTCGGGCTGCAGTTCTTTCATCCGCGCCATCGATACGTAAGAGCGGTAGGCCAGCGGGAACAGCACCGCCTTGATCAGCAGGGTCAGTGTGATGATCGACCAGCCCATATTGCCGATCAGGCCGTTGAGCCAGTGCAGCACCATGAAGATCGGCTTGGTCAGGAAATAGAACCAGCCCCAGTCGATCGAATCGACGAATCGGTCGATCCCGAGGGTTTTTTCGTAATTGCGGATGGTTTCCCATTCCTTGGCGCCGGCAAAAAGCATCGTGGTCGATTCGGCCTGTGCGCCGGGGGCGACCTCAAGCGTGGGCAGCGTGACATAGGCCTGATAGGTTTCGGTCTGGGGCGCGTAGCGCGCGACCGAGCGGAAGCTTTGGCCGGGGATGGGGACCAGCGTGGTCATCCAGTTTTTATCGGTAAAACCGATCCAGCCGTTTTCGGCGACTTCGACCGTTTCGGCGCGCGCGCCTTCGCGTTCGTCGAAATCCATATCGGACATTTTGTTATATTTGATTTCCGAAAGCGAATCATCGCTCAGCCGCACCAGACCTTCGTGAAGGATAAAGAAATTCACCAGATCGGCGGGCAGGCCGCGGCGTTCGACCAACCCATAGGGCGCAAGGCGTTTGGTGGCATCAGAGGTGTTTTCCACCGATTGCGTGACGGTGAACATGAAATCTTCGTCCACCGCGATGCTGCGCCGGAAGGTCAGGCCCTTGCCATTGTCCCAGATCAGCGTGACGGGGGTGGCGGTGGTCAGCGTCGTGCCGCGTTCCAACTGCCATTGGGTATTCGGGCCGGGCACGTCTTCGCTGGCCAGATCGCCGCCCGGGGCCCAGCCATGCACGGCATAATAGGCATTGGGGCCGCCAACGGGGGACAGCAGGGTGACGATATCGCTTTCGGGTTCCAGCGTGTCCTTGTAATCGCGCAGCGACAGATCATCGAGCCGCCCGCCCACCAGCGAGATCGAGCCGCGCAGGCGATCGGTTTCGATCGGCACGCGGGCGCTTTCGGCGACGTCGATTTCGGCCGCATCGGGGGCGGCGGCGGCTTCGCTTTCGGCCGCGCGTGGGGTGACCAGATCGGCGATATCGCTTTGCGCGGTCACCTGCCCGGCGGGGTCTTGCGGCGGGGGTTCTGGTGCGAACCAGAGCATCCACACAAGCATGACAAGGCCGCTCAGCGCGACAGCCAGGATAAGGTTCTTGTTCTGATCGTCCATTACGGGCCGCCCAACGCAGTTTAGAATTCAGCGCCGGTTCAACCTGTCAGGGCGCCAAAGGTCAAGCCAATTCCCCCATTTCCACGCAGGAAGCGGCGAAAGGTATCATATAGCACGCCGCGTGACCTGGGGTGGTTCAACAATCGTTTCGCGGTGTCTGGCCATCCAGCCGGATATGTCATCTTCGGCCATCGGGCGGCCAATGGCAAATCCTTGCACGTGGTTGCAGCCCAGTTGCGCGAGGATGGAATATTCCGACATGGTTTCAACGCCCTCGGCCAGCGATTGCAGGTCAAGCCGTTCGGCCATCGTCAGAATCGCGGCCACCATTTTTTGTTGTTCGCGGTCGGTATCGGCGCGGGTGACATAGGATCGGTCGATCTTGATCCGGTTGATCGCAAACCGGCGGATATTGGCAATCGAGGCATGGCCGGTGCCGAAATCGTCCAGATCGATATTGCAGCCCATATCCGATAAGGCGCGGATATTTCGGGCAATCATGTCGTTATCGGTGGCCGCGATCACATCTTCGAGAATTTCGACCGTCAGCCGGTCGGGGGTCAGGTCGAACCGGTCCAGTTCCCAGCGGATCTTGTCGCAGATGCCCGGGTTGCCCAACTCGAACGACGAAAAATTGACCCCGACGCAGGGCACGATCAGCCCGGCATTATCCCAACGTTTAAGCGCGCGCAGAGATTGGCTGAGGATGATTTCGCCCAGACGTTCGAAAAGGCCCGCTTCGCGGATCGCGGGCAGGAAATCGATCGGCGCGATCAGGCCATTCACCGGGTGGACCCAGCGGGCCAGCGCCTCAAGCCCGCTGAGTTTGCCCGTGTCGGTCGAGACCTGCGGTTGAAACCAGGCGCGAATCTGGCCGTTTTCCAGCGCATCGGCGATTTCGGCGGCAAAGCGGGCGGGATTGGGGCAGGTGGGGGCCGTGCCATTGGTATAGGCGCGGATCGCGCCGGGGCCGACGCCGCGGGCCTCGGCCAAGGCCCGCAGGGCGGCCTCCAGATAACTGTTGCCATTTTGTTCGCGCGCGCGCGCCGGCAGGCAAAACCCGACCGAGGCCGTTACATGCACGCGGGTGCCCCCAAGGCTGATCGGTGCGGCAATTGCGGCCTGCAGCCGGGCCGCAAGCTGGATCAGGCTTTCCAGATCGGCGCGCCGGGTGGGCGCAAGCGCGATCGCGAGACAGGCCCCATCCAGCCGGGCAACCAGATCATCGGTGCGCAGCGCGCCAACCACCCGCCCGGCGGCGCCACGCAGAATTTCATCGGCGGCAACAGGGCCATGGTGGCGGGCCAGATGCGGATAATCATCGATTTCAACGACGATACAGGCCGTGCCCTGATGATTTTGCGCAAGTATTTGATCCAGCGTGGCAATCAGCGCCGCGCGCAGGGGCAGTTTCGTGACCGGATCGATCGTATCGCCGGGCGCGTGGGCTTGCCGCCCCGCGGCCAGCGCGAACAGCCCAGGCAACACCACCGCCAGCACCAGCAGCGCCGCCTCGCCCCCGAACCAATAGCCGCCAAGCGTCAGCGCCGGGAAAAAGGCCAGCAGTTGCGGGCCGACAAGGATTCGGTGCAAGCGGGCGCGGTTCAGGCGGGGTCTATATCTGCGAAACATCATTCATCCTGGGCTTGTGCAGGTCGGATACCTGCGCACAGGGCAAGGATTAGGCAGACTTCGTGGCCGAGCGGTTAACGCCCGCCCTCAAACTAGGTAAAATTTTAGTCTTGGGCAGGTTGCGCGCGGGCAAGCGCGGCAAAATCGAACAGGTTCGGGTCAAGCAGATGCGACGGCCGTGCATTCATCAGCGCCCGGAACATCACCTGCCGACGCCCGGGCGAATTGCGTTCCCACCCGTCAAGAATCTGTTTCACCTGTTGACGTTGCAGCCCATCCTGACTGCCGCAAAGATCGCAAGGAATGATCGGATATTGCATCGCGGTGGCGAATTTCAGGCAATCTTCCTCGGCCACATGGGCAAGGGGGCGGTAAACGAACAGATCGCCTTCTTCGTTAACCAGTTTCGGCGGCATCGTTGCCAGACGCCCGCCATGAAACAGATTCATAAAGAACGTTTCCAGGATATCGTCGCGGTGATGGCCCAGAACGACGGCGCTACAGCCCTCTTCGCGGGCGATTCGATAGAGATTTCCGCGCCGCAACCGCGAACATAGCGCACAAAAGGTGCGGCCTTGCGGGATTTTATCCATCACGATCGAATAGGTATCCTGATATTCGATCCGGTGCGGCACATTCATGCGTTCCAGAAATTCGGGCAGGACGGTGGCGGGAAAGCCGGGCTGACCCTGATCAAGGTTACAGGCCAGAATTTCCACCGGCAGCATCCCGCGCCATTGCAATTCATAAAGCGCGGCCAGCAAGGTATAGCTGTCCTTGCCCCCCGAAAGGCAGACCAGCCAGCGGGCGCCGCGTTCGATCATGCCATATTGTTCAACGGCTTCGCGCACATTGCGCACGATACGTTTGCGCAGTTTCTTGAATTCGGTGGTCGAGGGCGCGCCGTGAAACAGCGGATGAATATCGTCGAGATCGTCAAGCATCTGGGCCCTCTGGGTCAGTTTTTCGGGGGCCCGGGTCGGGCACGGGGTCATAGCCATCGCCGCCAAACGGGTGGCAGCGGCCAATACGACGCGCGGTTAACCATGCGCCGCGCAGCGCGCCATGTTTTTCCAGCGCCTCAAGCGCATAAGCGGAACAGGTGGGCTGATAGCGGCAATTGTGCCCGACCCATGGCGAAAAAATCAGCCGATAGGCGCGAACGGGCAGCGCGAAAATCCAGGCAAGCGGGGTCATGAGCCACCTTGATGCAGCTTTTTCAGCGCATAGATAAGATCGCCTTGCAATTTATCAAAGGGTCGGGCGGCCGTGGCACCGGCGCGGCCGATCAGCACGTAATCCCAGCCGGGCCGGCCATGCAGGGGCAGCAGGTCGCGCGCCACGGCGCGCAGGCGGCGCTTGGCACGGTTGCGGGCCACCGCATTGCCGACCTTTTTGGAACAGGTGAAACCGACGCGGATCAGGCAGGGGGTATCAGAATCGCCACGTTTGCGGGCCTGCACGATCATGCCGGGCGTGGCCTGACGGCGCGCGCGCGACGCGGCGACAAAATCGGCGCGTTTGCGCAATGTGTCCAGGCAAACAGAAACCGCCGGAGGCAGCGCTGCAGCACCGGCGATAACGCCTGCCACAGATTCCTCCGGCGGTGTCATGGCATTACCTTGCGCGGATTATGCGCTGAGCTCTTTGCGGCCACGCGCACGGCGTGCGTTCAGGATCTTGCGGCCAGCCTTGGTGGCCATACGCGCACGGAAACCATGGCGCCGCTTGCGAACCAGGTTGCTCGGTTGGTAGGTGCGTTTCATCGCTCCGTCTCCGTCGGGTTTGGCCCAAATCCACACGGGATTTGAAGGCCGGGATACATTCGAAGCCTGTCCTTAGGGTCATGTGGGCGGCTTGTCAATTAACGCGCGCGGCATCGGCGCAGAAATTCCACATAAATTGCCGGTTTTGCGCCACATCGCGGGGGCAAAGCCTGTTTATTGCGGTATTTATTTGGTAATCCTTGCAGCAGACGCCACCCCAATCAAGGGAGAAGATACATCCTGAACACACTTTCGGGTCGATTTCTGATCCTGACGATCGTTTTCGTCATGCTGGCCGAAGTGTTGATCCTCGTGCCATCCGTGGCGCGTTTTCGCGAAGATTACCTGTTATCGCGGCTGGAACGGGCGCAAATCGCGTCTTTGGCATTGCTGGCCAATGATGTGATCGACGTGGATCTTGAGGATGAGCTGCTGGCCAATGCGGGCGTGTTCAACGTGGTGTTGCGGCGCGATGAATTGCGCCAGCTTGTGCTGTCATCGCCGATTCCGCAGCCGATTCATGCCACCTATGATCTGCGCGCCCCCGGGCCGTTTGAACTGATCTGGGATGCGCTGGGCGCGCTGGCGGACCGCGAGAACCGCGTGATCCGGGTGATCGGCGATCCGGTGAAAGAGGCCGGGCTGTTGATCGAGGTGACGATGGAAACGGCGCCGTTGCGGGAAGAAATGCTTGATTACGGGCTGCGGATTCTGGCGCTGTCGGCGATGCTGACACTGATGGCGGCGGGGCTTTTGTTTTTGGCGGCGCGCCGGTTCATCCTGCGCCCGATCCGCGGCGTGGTCGATGCGATGATCACCTATACGCTGGCCCCCGAAGACGGGCGGCGCATCATCGTGCCGGCCGCCGATATGGCCGAATTGCGCGATGCCGAGGATGCGTTGCATGCGATGCAGACGCAAT
>Ga0265293_10004140_pt1 | contig 25930 bp, 19 predicted proteins | sample Munlanlewell138R_FD_192505 | JGI IMG/M metagenome (GOLD analysis project Ga0265293, IMG submission 192505) | Leachate microbial communities from a municipal landfill in Southern Ontario, Canada - Leachate well 138R | ecosystem: Engineered > Solid waste > Landfill > Unclassified | place: Canada...
TGCTGCAATTTCATCCTCTCTTATGGCTATACAAGCTCTTCCATGAAAAGACTTTAAAAAATGCTTTATCAATATTACAGTAGCTACAGTCACAAAAAATATCCAAGTCCAGTTGGTATACTGTGGTATATCATTTAGGCCAGTAGCCCCTCCAATATAATCCATATTTAAACCTATAATCTTCACTATTTCCCCAAATCCAAGGGTTGCAATAGCTAAGTAATCACCCTTTAACCTTAGTGTAGGAATTCCGATAACAACACCCGCAAGGGCAGCTGTTATTCCAGAAGCCAATAATCCAACAATAAATGGTTGTCCCAACTTTGCTGTTAATACAGCAGAGGTGTAGGCGCCAATTGACATAAAGGCTGCATGCCCAAGAGAAAATTGACCAGTAAAGCCTGTGATAAGATTTAGGCTAACAGCAAGTACTATATTTATTCCAATTAGAACAATATTCAATAATAAATATGAGTCAATAATTCCCTTATTTATGAAAATCTGACCTAAGCCATAAGTCGCAAGCAGTAATGTTAGGCTTATTATACTTCTCTTGATTGAACCCTTCATCTTATACACCTCCTATACTTTCTCTTTAGTATTCTTGCCTAAAAGCCCATTAGGCCTTAATAAAAGGACTATAATCAGAATTGTAAAGGCAACTGCATCCTTAAATACTGAACCTCCATAGGCACTAACAATAGTTTCTGTCATTCCAAGAAAAATTCCTCCAAATACTGCCCCAGGAATAATTCCTATACCTCCTATAACTGCTGCAACAAATGCCTTCAACCCTGGAACTACTCCCATGAGAGGATTTATAGTATTATAATATACTCCCACAAGAACACCTGCTGCTCCTGCCAATGCTGATCCTATAGCAAAGGTATAAGATATAATCCTGTTTACATTAACCCCCATTAGTTTAGCTGCATCTTTATCAAGAGCCACTGCTCTCATTGCTTTTCCAACTTTTGTCTTGTAGATGACATATTGCAAAACTAACATTAGAACAATGGTAATAGCTATTATATATATATTCTTTACATCCATTACAACATTGCCATTAAAAAAGGTAATCTTTTTATTAGCTATAATATTTGGGAAAGTTCTGGTGTCTGGTTTTACAAAATACACCATTATATATTGTAAGAATAAAGATACGCTAATGGCCGTAATAAGAGCTGCTATTCTTGAAGAATTCCTAATTGGCTTATAGGCCAACTTTTCTATTACAATCCCAAGCACAGCACAGGCTGCCATTGAAATAAACAAGGAAGGTAAAAAACCTAGACCTAAAAAGGTTGTAAGAGCAAATCCTACATATGCCCCTATCATATATATTTCTCCATGTGCGAAATTTATTAAATTTATGATTCCATAAACCATAGTATATCCTAGTGCTATTAATGCATATATACTTCCTAATGATATTCCATTGATCACCTGTTGCAATAATTGCTCCATTATTACACCTCCATTTCTGACTTGACAATAGTTATGAAATTATTCAAGCCTGACCCCATCATCTGACCCATTTCTGACTTGACAATAGTTATGAAATTATTCAAGCCTGACCCCATAATCTGACCCCATCATCCTGAATGTAGTATTATTTCTGTGGATCTAGCTTCTTCAAGAAGCTTGCTTGTCCATCCTTCATTTCTATAATAGTAGCTGATTTTACTGGATTATGGTTTTCATCTATAGATATATTTCCAGTTACACCAGTGAAGTCAATAGTTGAAGCAAGTGAGTCTCTTAATCTTTCTGAATTCACCTCTCCTGTCCTGTCTAATGCATCTACTAAAAAATATGCCAAGTCATATCCAAGGGCATTAAATGCATCAGGCTCTTTTCCGTATTTTTCCTTAAAGTTCTTTTGGAAATTAAGCACTATTTCAGAATCTTCTAGTGGAGAATAATGGCTTGAATAGTAAACTTTATTTAAAGCTGTGTTTCCTGCTATTTCTTGAAGCTTTGGCGACTCATATCCGTCTCCACCAAGTATAGGCATATCTAGTCCTAATTCCCTTGCCTGCCTTACTATTAGACCCACTTCCTCGTAGTAGCCTGGAACAAATAAAACTCCTGGGTTTTTACCCTTAATTCTAGTTAAAACTGCTTTGAAATCTGTTTCTTTTGCTTGATATGCCTCTTCTACTTGAACTGTTCCCCCTAGGGCAGTAAAGGTCTCTTTAAAGTTTTTTGAAAGTCCTTGGGCATAATCACTTGTAGTATCTGCTAATATTACAGCATTTTTCAGACCTAAATCCTTATATGCAAACTCAGCCATTAAAATCCCTTGGAATGAATCGTTAAAGCAAGTTTTAAAAACATAGTCCCTTACCTTTCCATTACTATCTACCGTCACATCATCATCAGTTGCAGAGCCTGATATTATAGGTATATTGTTTTGCATTGCTGCAGGAATTGCTGCTTTAGTGCTTCCTGATGTATCAGAACCTAGTATAGCTACTACTTTATCTCTTGTAGCTAGTTTTGTAGCAGCATTAGCTGACTCTGTGGCTTCAGATTTATTGTCTATTTTTATAGTCTTTAATTGTTTCCCTAGTACTCCTCCATTTTTATTAATCTCCTCCATGGCTAGTTCAATACCTTCTGTAAGACCTTGTCCATATGTTGCTGCTCCGCCTGAATATGCATAGTTTAAGCCTACTTTAATTTCATCTGAGCTATCTAATTTACTATTACCTATTCCAGAAGAACATCCTGTTAAAACACTAAATGCAAAAACTGATAAGAATAATACTTTGATTTTTTTATTCATACAAAACACCCCTATTTTTTATTTGTCAAATCAATTTATTAATAATACCTACCTCATCTTCACTCATGTTCACTACCCCCTTATGATTAATAGTATAAAAAAAGCCTCTACATGCTGCGACACATGTAGAGGCTATTCCTGCGGTACCACTCTACCATATAATTATCTCACGATAATTAACTCATTAGGTTCTAACAAACCTTAGCCTTGTAACGGGGCTAACCGATATGACTTACTTATTTCAGCCATATAACTCCGAAGTGATACTCCCCATGAAATCAAATGCTAGCTCTCACCTAACCTAGCTCTCTGTAATCGACTTTCCCATAGTTTGTTCTTCATCATAGTTACTATTTGATTTATTCATTTAATCTTACATATAATTATAATAATTAATAATATAACACGGTAAAAAAGTATTGTCAATATTATTTTTGCAATATCCGAAAAATAATATTTCAAATAACTTACTATTTCAAGTGTTTTGTGTTTTATTGCCCTTGTACTCAAAACAATAGAATGTCTTCTCTTCCAGATTGAATGTCTTGTTTTTTATAATAGGCAACCCTTTTCCCCGTCTTTTTTTGCAATATTTTTTTTACTAGTTGCAATTTTCTTTAAATTTATATTTTTTGCTCATATTATATATTGAATGCCATTTATACTATAAAAAAGCCTCCTAAATTAGGAGACTCTTCTAGTTTAATACTTTGTTCTTTTATTTTTCATAAATTGTCATTTCGCCTCTTGCATTAAAGTATGACAATTCTTCAGGTAATATCTCTACTGTAACTCTTTTGCCAGTATCATTAACTATAGTATCTGCCTTTAACTTAATATAGACTTGCCCTCCAGAATTTACCCATTCAATATATTTTCTTTGAGCTCTTGAGCTATTATTTAGATAATTCATATCAAAAGCTTCTCCATCTATTATAACGGCATTTACTGGAAGGTCATTCCTATCACCGATTATTGTAACTTTTCCTTGAGCTACATCTGGTATTCTCTCTCCGTCTTCCCCAACTATCAACACTTCTACACTTAGGTTTGATGCTACTATTCCTTCAGGTATTGTGTATGTTCCTCTAAAGAAACCAGGTGACTCCTCTGTCATTTCAATACCAAGTTTATTATTGTACTGTTCAATAGGAAGCACTAATCTAAAGTATCCAGAGTATCCACTAGGGGCGTTAAAGCTAACCTCTAAAACATCTCCTGCTCTTAGGTCTGTATCTCCTGTTGGTAGTACATTTGTTATTGATGGCGCTTCTCCTTCATCATCTAAAATAATTGTGATTCTACCATCTGCTACCTTAGTCACTTCATATCCTGACTCACTTATATATACAACTTCAATCTCTACAATATCTGCTTCCATTTCTTCTGGCACTATCCAAGTTCCTGTATATAATCCCTCTTCTTCTGTCATTGGAATTCCTATTTCATTACTTTCAAGTCCAAATGGAAGCATTAATCTAAAGTAGCCTTCTCCACCTTCTGGTGCATTAAAGCTAACTGTTAGAATTTCTCCTGCTCTAAGCTCTATATCTTCTGATGGTTCTATGTTTGTGATTTCTGGCGCTTCTAGCTCTACTGTTATTGTCCTTGTAATTGTTACTTCATTTCCTGCTAGGTCAATAGCCTTTACTGTGATTACATTTTCTCCTGCATTTATCATTACTCTTTCATGGAAGTTACCTAATTCATCTACTTCTACTTCATTATCATTTACTAATACTTTTTTTAGTTCTATGTTATCACTTGCGCTTCCTATTACATGAACTACTTCTTTATTTGTCTTTATATTATCTAGTGGCTCTTCTACTTCTAATACTGGTAATACTTTGTCTTTTATTACTAGTACTGTTTGTGAAGGTTCTGTTTGTACTCCATCTAACTCTGCTGTTACCATGATTCCATTTTCGTCTTGTAATAGGTCTACTTCTACTGCAAACTCTTTATCTATACTGTCTGTATAGGCTACTATTTCATTGTTAACATATACATTAACCTTACAATCTGCCCCTACTATTCCTTCTACTACTATTGTGTCTTGATTTGTATATGTTTCTTCTCCTAGATTTGTTATTATAGGTGTTGATACTGAGTTTTCTACTATTGCTCTTATCATTAGAGCACCTTCTATATCCTCAGACCCTATTAATTGAAATTCTCCATCAAGGTTCATATAGGATCTATCTCCTGCTCCAGATTCATCTATGCCTGTTCCTGGACAGCTTGTTCCAGCTGCATCCTGAATAGTTGAGATGTAGAAATCCATGTCTGTTGAGAAGCCAAAGCTTGACAAATCTATTTCATTCCAAGCTCCTCTTTCTACGTTCATGAATATTGGTTCCCCAACTTTATATGGTGCTCCATTTTCGTTTGTACCATAGATTGTAAATCCTATTCTATTTCCTCCTGGACTTGGCCATGAAGTGTCCCAGAAGTAAACTTTAGCGCCTGTTACTTTGCCAAATTGTTCTGGAGTAAATCTTACTGCTAATCCATTAGGTGCATTATTTAATACTAGTGCATTTTCTGCACTTCCATCATCGTAGCTTATTTCATCTTCATAACCTACAAATCTCTTTAGTCCTAGCTCAATATCTTTTATATCATCTGCATTTACTGTTACTTTAAATTCTCCTGGTTCAAATCCATTTGCTACAACCTTTAGTGTATATGTTCCGACTAGGATGTCTTCAATTGTGAAGTATCCATCTTCATCAGCAACAACTGGTGCTACTCTTGGATCCTCTACTAGTCTGATCAATGCATTTGCTGCTGGGTTTTTATAGTATCTATCTATTACTCTACCAGTTATTGTTCCACGTGGTTTTGCTTCTAGAACAAATGATTGTCTTATTGTTTCATTTTCTATTACTGTTACTTCCACATCTGTTGGATAGTATCCATAAGCTTCTGCTCTTAGGTTATAGCTACCCATAGAAAGTCTCATTCTATATTTCCCTGTAACTGGATCTACTTTAACGCTTCTCCCAGTTTCTAATACTGTAACTACTCCATCAGCTACTGGTATTCCACCCATTATCATAGGTGTGTTTTGCAATTCTTTATCTTCTATAATTTCATATTTGCTTATTCCATCTTTTTTCAGATTGAAATTTGGTTCAGCTGGATCTACATAATTAGCTCTTCTATCTTCAAAAGCTCCTGCGCTCTTACTAATATCTAGATCTGTTGGTGGGTCTTCTTCAGCTATATCTATTCCAACAATATATAAGTCGTCAATATACCAACCAGTATATGCAATTATACTATCTGAATGGAAGAAAAATCTTAGTATTATTTCCTGACCCTTATAAGCTGCTAAAGAAATCTCCTCATCAGCCCAAGCTTGAACTCTCTTGCCATATTTTTGACCTGGAACTGGTGTTATATTGGTCCAAGTAACTCCATCATCATTTGAAACAAATACTTGACCATAATCATATAGAGTGGTTGATCCTTCCATATCTAGCCAGTGTGAGAATGTTAATAAAGCATCTTTATCTTCTGGTAGTTCTATAGCTTGACTTTGGATATAGGAATCACTGCTCATAGGATAATTTCCACTAAGATTAGTTGCCCATAGTTTTTCTCCAGATTTTGCTCCATTTGGTCCTGATGTAGGTATGCCCCATTCCCATGGGTTAGCAGTACCTGCCGTAACTCCTGAAACAAATCCCCCATCATTTTCTTCAAAATCAGCAGCAAATATTATTGATATCTCTGCTACGGAGCAAGATGCTTCTTCGGAAAGCTCAGAAACATTTCCAACAATATCTTTTGCTGCCACTTTATAATAATAGGTTATTCCCGCTTCTACTTCTGAGTCCATAAAACTATTGATTGTAGACTCTGCAATTTGCTCAAAGCCCTCATTAGATGTTAGAGAACGGTATACAACATATCTGTCAAAATCTATATCGTCTGCAGCCGTCCAAGATAAATTTATTCCTGTTAATCCAGGCTCTGCCACTAAATCAGTAGGTACTGCTGGAGCCTCTGTATCTGCTCCAATTAATTTTACATCATCGATATACCATCCTGGTCTTACTACTAAGTTATCTGATGTTAATCTAAACGCTACAAATACTGGGTCTAATGAACCAATATACTCGTTAAGATTTACAATTGCTCCTTCCCAGCCATCTGAGATATCTGTATATATAGGACCTGCTTGGTACCAATCTTCTCCATAGTTGTTAGTTACATAAATATAACCCTTGTCATAGTTGTTTTCTATATTGTACCAATGATTAAATCTTAATGAAGCTGATGGTAAAGCCTCGTCTCTTAAGTCTATTGGAGGAGTTATCATCCAATCATCTGTATCTAGAGGCATTGATTGAATTTGCTAAGGATATCTTTACTGTAGAGGATATTCCATATAGATGGTCTACTCAAGATTGTATGACTTTAGATGGTATTCCTTATATAGGGCATTATACTTCTAACACTCCAAACCTATATGTAGCTACAGGTTTTCAAAAATGGGGTATGACAAATAGTATGGTTTCTGCAATGCTTATTAGAGACTTAATGGTAAATGGTAAGAGTCAATGGCAAGATGTATACAACCCCTCACGCTCAACTATCTTAGCCTCTGCAAAGAATTTTGTTGTGGAAAATTATAATGTAGCTGACCAGCTTATAGAAGGTAAACTATCCTCAGTTTCTAATGATTTAAATGTTGAACCTGGAGAAGAAGGATTGTCATGATTGAAGGAAAGCGTGCTGGAGCTTATAAGGATGAAGAAGGCAATTTACACTTAGTAAACACCACTTGTACACATATGGGCTGCGAGTTAAACTGGAATTCTGCTGAAAGGACCTGGGATTGTCCTTGTCATGGTTCAAGGTTTTCATATGATGGGACCATAGTTGAAGGACCTGCCACTAAGCCTTTAAGATTTTCTATGGATGTGAACATCTTTAAAAAGCTGCTACAAGAAGATTTTTAAATGAAATTGCTGACTGTTTTATAGATACTCTTTTGTCGTTCTGAACCTAGTGAAGGGTCTCATGTTCATAGCAATAGTTAAACAAGGAGATCCTTCGCTAGTGATCAGGATGACATATGCCAAAAGTACAGTTCCTTATAAAAAGGATTTGGATTTTTTCACAATATTTTCTAGTCTTTCTTTTTCTGGTATTACCCGTGCATTATCTTCATCATATGCACACAATGCTCCACTTATGATTCTAGTTTTTAGCTCTCCTCTTGCTACACTATTGCCCTTCAACTGTGGAGCATCTAATATCCCTAGTTTTACAGCTTCCACTAATGTGTCCGGGTCTGTTAAAGGGTCTTCTTTTTCTGGATTTAGAGATACTATGCTGCCTATAATAACCTTAGCTTCTTCTATTAGCTCAACTTTTCTCCTCAGAACATTTGCGTCTTTACTCAGGTCTATGGAGCCTAAAAATTCATTTTTAATTATTCCCCTGACTATCTTACAGGACTCTATAACATCCTCTGCCTCTGCTGCATGATGTGCTTCACAAAAACCTACAACATGATATATTTGAGGTTTTATAGCCATGGCAAGATATGCAGATGCCGCTAACTGTCCCTTTGCTTGGTTTAAATCAGGAGGAAAGCTTCCTAAGCCTGCCCTAGCCTGACGATATACTCTGAAGCCATCATCTACTAAGCTTTCTATCAGTTCAATCTTTGCAAGCATTTTTCCTAAATCCTTTTCAGCTGAAATATAGGCTGGTACATTAAACATAAATTGAGCTATATAATCTTTTACACCCATTTTTTTAGCATTATATGCTGCTAAATATGCAACCGCTACCCCTATAGCATCATGAGCGTCTCTTAGACTCCAATGGTGAGGATCATTTACTTCTACTGGAATGTCCCTTTCTCCATGCCAAGCCATTACCTGTTGATTTTCAACTATAGCATCCTTTAGAGTTCTAGATCCTCTTTTATCTAACTCTGAATACCAGAAAAGAGGTACTGCACACCAAGCATTATTTATAGTATTCTGTAAAAGCTCTGCAAATTTAATTATGTTATTAGTACCGCTGTATGATCTTAGTAGGGGATAATTTCCTCTTTGAGCTGCTTTGTATAAGGCTTTTAGATCATCTTCAGTTCTAACTGGCACTCCACCCGCTCCACTTAAATTCTCATCCATATTTTCTTGGCAAAAGAAAAACTCCTGAGCATTTTGGTCTGGTGCCACTGAAATTACATCCAATACCTTAGCTTCTGCAATCTGTTCTATTGCGCTAATTGTCTCCGCCATAGATGTAAGCCCTAAGTGATGTCTTAGTAGCGGATAAGGATACTTAGACTTTATCCTATCTATGAGATTTTTTGAATATATTTCTTCTACACAATTTTTCTGACCTTTTAAGTAAGCTATTACCTCATCAGAATCTTCACTCCCGTAGAATATTTTATCAAAAAAATATTTCTCTGCAACTAGTGCTGTTGGCCCTGTTCCACCAAAGAGCCAAACTATATTTTGCAAATTATTGTTATTATTAATTTTATCTTTTAATTTCTCTAATATCTTATATAAAGGTTCTGGAGAAAGTCTATATGAAAGCCCTACAATATCAGGTCTTTTTTCCTCGATTAGTCTAACCAATTCTTCAACGCTTACTCCTATACCTAGGAATTCTGTTTTGTAATTTTCTTTCTCTGCTAGGTTAAGAAAATTCATTGTCCCTGCCACATGGACACAGTTCTCAAGTGTTAATCCTATGATTTTCTTCATTAAACCACCTCTTCCAGTCTTTTCTTAACTATTGTTCCTCTTCTTGCTAGCATATGCATTTCAGTAATAGTCAATCCTTCTAGGCCAAGTCTATCTGCTGTTCTACCCTCTTCTCTAAAATCTCTGTTTGTCATTAACTGAGCTACATTTATTATTGAAGATATGGCTGGTGTCTTCATCCCTAAACTGTAGGCAATTGATTCTAAGGGAACTAGACTGTAGGGAACGTCCTCGTAAATGTACCTGATATGTAGACCTTGTGGTGCTTGTAATCCCTTATATGCAGGATTATTCTGAACTGACTCAAAAATAGATTCTCCTTTTGTCCCATAGGTTTCTCTCAGCCACTGAGAAGCAGATAATGTTTCTACCTGCAGCATTTTTCCTAGTTCCATACGTTCTCTATCAATTTTTTCAAGATAATTTCCTATTGATGGTGTTATGCCTTCAGTATAATACTCAAAAGGTGCACCTCTTTCGATGTGTCCACTATTTAAAAGTGTGGGCGCTGGGTGGAATATTGCTCCGTAATTATTGATACTAGTTTCTAGAACATCCTTTGCAGGAATAAACTGAGGATAGACTTCATTGATGAGCTCAAGCACATAATTTGTTTTTAGGGCTGGTATTGCGGCTAGAGTCACTTCTTTTTTGGATTTAAAGATATGAACACGATTAAATGCTGTTGACCTACATGCATAAATAAAGCTTTGTGCTTCTGCTACAATAATGTTATTCTTTCTTCTTTCTTTTAGCAGGGTTTCATATACTTCTAAAGCCCCTCCAGTGCGTCCTGGATTTAGGATTATTATCTGACCATCTCTTAAATATGGTGCCATTTCCTCAGCAATATCATAATGTCCCATTGCTGGAATAGTTACCATTATTATATCAACATCACTTATGGCTTCTTCAATATTACTAGTGACTTTATTTAATAGTCCATAACCATTTACTTCGCCTGATATATGGATAATTCGGTCTTTTATTAAAGGGAAAATCTTTTCAAATGTCCTATTATACAGGTTTACCTTGTATCCTATCATAGCAAGATAGCCTGCCATTGCAGTTCCTCCGTTGCCTGCACCAATAATGCAATATCTAAGATCCTTTTTCATCCAACCATCCTCCCAAAATATTATTTAGAATTATGTAAACTAAAATTTTGGGATCAAAAAAACTATGGGGTTCCATAGTTTCTTGTTCAGTGTACTATACTGCCCCCTTCTACGCTTACGAGGTTAGCTGTCGGATTAGGGCTAAAGGGTAGCCCCTCCTAGATAAGGATTCACCCCTAAAAATTGGTTCCCCCGTTTCTCTAAAGAATTTAGCGATATCTATTCATTTTAGTCATAATTATTAGGAAAATTATAACATATACTTTCTTTGCTTACAATAAAATTAATTCTATCTATTTTGCTATATTATTACTGGTTTTGCCATATTATTATGTTATTTTCATATATAAAAGTAAATAATAAGGATTTACCTAGCCTAATGCAAAAAAAATATATGATTTTTTAAAATCATAACTATATTCCACATATAATGTTATCCCTTTTCCAACCCAAATCTTTGTATTTAACATTAGCTTTTGATTTGTATTATATTCCTTATATCCATAGAAAGAATGTTACTCATCTTAAATTTGACTTTTTCTTAACCTTTAAAGGATTTCTTTTATAAAAATTGAATAGTATCAATATATTTAATAAATGGTAGTAACCGACTTAATTTCTTTGCTAGTTCTACTTTTGATGCTGTACACATCTATAATAGTAAGGGTATTAAACTATATTTAGGGGGCATATATTATGGAAAGAAAAAAATTAGAAACTATGGGCTTTGGAACAAAGACCATACATGGTGGTCATAAAACTGATGCAGCTACTGGCTCATTAGTTACACCAATTTACCAAACTTCAACCTTTGTGTTTGATAGTGCTGAACAGGGTGGAAGAAGATTTGCTTTAGAAGAAGATGGATATATCTACACTAGATTAGGTAATCCAACGAATTCCCAGGTTGAAGAAAAGCTTGCCATATTAGAAGGTGCAGAGGCTTGTGTTTCTACTGGTTCTGGTATGGGTGCTATTTCCTCAACTTTATGGACAGCCTTAAGCGCCGGAGATCATATTGTAGCTGCTGAAACTCTCTATGGATGTACTTTTGCCTACATCAACCATGGATTAACTAGATTTGGTGTTGAGGTTACTTTCGTAGATACTAGTGACCCTGAAAATGTAAGGAAGGCAATGAAGAGTAATACTAGAATAGTATATCTAGAAACACCTGCTAATCCAACATTGTTGATTACAGATATTAAAGCTATATCGGATATAGCCCATGAAAAAGATGATTGCTTAGTAATTGTGGACAATACCTTTGCTACTCCTTATATACAAAGACCAATTGAACTTGGAGCTGACGTTGTTGTACACTCAGCTACTAAATACTTAAACGGTCATGGAGATGTAATTGCTGGCTTTGTGGCAGGAAGGCAGGAATTTATAAAGGAAGTTCGTCTTATTGGAATTAAAGATATGACAGGCTCTTGTCTAAGTCCTTTTGATGCTTTTCTAATAATGAGAGGCATGAAAACATTAGAGATAAGAATGGATAGGCATTGTCAAAATGCCATGGAAGTTGCAAAATTCTTAGAGTCACATCCAGCCGTTGAAAAAGTCTACTTCCCAGGGTTAGAGAGCTTTGAACAGTATGCCTTGGCTAAAAAGCAAATGAAACTACCTGGTGCCATTATAGCCTTTGAGCTAAAAGGAAGTCTTGAAGAAGGTAAGAAGGTAATAAATAATACTCATCTATGTAAAACAGCTGTAAGCTTAGGAGATACAGAAACATTAATCCAACATCCTGCTTCTATGACTCATTCTCCTTATACTCCTGAAGAAAGAGCAGATGCTGGTATTAGTGAAGGATTAGTTAGATTATCCGTAGGCCTTGAAACATGTAGTGACATAATAGAAGACTTGAATAATGCATTGAATTCAATATTATAGACCTCTCACAAAATAAAGGACTGTTCATCTGTGTTAATTAAGTACGACATAGATGGACAGTCCTCTTATTCTAGACTATAATTGCTTCTTGTAGCTTGAAGGGCTTATTCCTACCCTTTTCTTAAATACTGTGCTAAAGTGACTTTGACTGATAAATCCACATATCTGCGCTACTTCGATTAGTGAATAGTCTTTGCTCTTTATTATTTTTATTGCTTCTTCAATTTTCTTATCTAATATATAATTGTGAGGAGTTCTTCCTGTCTTTGCCTTGAATAGTCTGATGAAATGATAGGGGCTTAGGTTGCTTACTTTACATAGATCTTCTATGCTTATATTGCTGTTATAATACTCTTCAATAAAATCTATAGCTTTAATTATATGAGACTTATCAGAATAAGCCTTACAACTAATTTTGTTGAATATATTACTATTAATCTCCCTCAGCAATTGTATAACAATTTGAATGCTTATACTATCAAGCATTAAAGAATAACTAGAATGCGCATTAGTAGCCTCATATACAAAATCATCAAAAAAGCTTTTGAGTCTTCTACTTATGGCATAGCTATCTGTAATGAATTGCACTTCTTCTCTGCCACAAGTTTGATAAGCGACTTCTTGAACAAGCTTCTTATTTATGATTATTGATGTGTATTCCTTTGTGGGAACATCTTCTGTTAATAGTATTGACTGCTCAGGATTTAAAGCTATGGCTCTGTTTGCCTTAAACTCATATACTTTTTTGCATATTTTAGTTGGTGGAGGCGTTGCTGTTGGAATGAAAAAATAGTAGTTATCAAAACAAATTTCAATATTAGCTACAAACTTTTCAGGTTTTGCAATTGATAAGTTACTATTGGCATATATCTTTAAATCTGCAGTATACTCATCTGGCAATTTTTTATAAAGCAAGTCATCTAGCCTTAACATCCCAAACTCCCCCATACCTGATAGTTGCTAATCCTAGATAAAACAAATCAGTATTTCCTACTATACTTAATCTTCAATTTGAACAGTTATAGTGATTGTTTCATCTTCTATACCGTAATATACTTGCACTAAAGTTTTTTCGTTTAAGCTAGCACCATAGCTTATTGTTGTTGCATCTGAGTAGTTAGAACCGTCATTTTTGAATCCTTTATCCTCTAGGTCATCAATAAACTGATTATATGCTTTCTTATCAACTTCTTCTAAGATTATCATACAAAGATTATCAGTGTTCATTACGGATACTAAATTGCCCTTCTTTATCTTTGGTATTAGATCTGCAGCTTTCCCCTTTGGCCATTCAGAACTACTAAAAGTAATATTTTGACCTTCATCATCTTTTATTGTTAAGTTTCCTTTATCTAAATCGATGTCAGCATTGCCTCCAGTAATTTTGTTTACAACACCCTCCGTTATCTTTTCTGATATCTTTTCATCAATTTTCTCCCTTACATTACAAGCTCCTAAAGTAAATAGCATGGCAATGATAAGAAATATTATTATGATTTTTTTTATCAATTCCACCATTCCTTTCTTTTCTATCTGCCTAGCTTCTAAATATCTTCTTTAGATAAATTACTTCAATATCCTATACTTTCCTATGACAGGAAGTTCTTTTGCCTTTCCTCCAAATCCATTAACTAGACCTATGATTGCAAATATAAAAACTAACACAGTAAAAATAGGTAATAAGATCCATCCAATAATCGGTATTAAACCTAGTATAATACTACCAGCAAAGCTTACAATTAACAAAAGCAATCCTTGATTAGCATGGTATTTTGCATAACTAGATTCTGGGCAAACAATTAAGGGCAAGAAAAAAATGATATAAGCAAGTCCTGCCATAGCCTTGTTTTTTTCAATGTCCTCTTGATCAAAAACTAATACTGTTTCTTTGGCTTGGTTATTATTATTTTGTTCTGTCATTTTTTAAACCTCCTTATTTTTTTACTTCCATTCTCCTTAAGTGTATAAGTTTTTATCAATAATTGAAATCACCCCAAGGATGATTCTTGAAAAAATTATCATCACCCCCAAAGTGATTTCATACTATAGATTATTTTGATTCTTAAGTCTCCATATTGGTAAATAAACCGTTTTATGCTATAATAAGGTTAATACTATACGTTTTTTTGATCACCATTGCTTTGTTCCATAATTTAGATGTAAGGGATAATCTGAATATTCTTAATTAGGGGTGTAATATGAGAAAGAAATCATTTACCTTAATATTTATATTTTTCTTTATCATGATAATAATAATTGGCTGCAACAATAGCATAAAAGTAAACTCTAAAAATCCAATAACTCTCAACCTCTGGCATAACTATGGTGGCCAGCTCAGAGATACTATGGACAACATGATTGATGAGTTTAATGAAACTATAGGCTCTGAAAATGGCATCGTAATAAACATCACGTCCATATCTGGAAGTTCAACTCTCCACGAGAAGCTTGTCATGGCTGCAAATGATGATCCTGGAGCACCGACTCTCCCTGATATAACATCTGCCTATCCTAAAACAGCACTGGTATTAGCAAAAAAGGGGCTTCTTGCTAATCTTAATCAGCAATTTACAACTGATGAGCTTTCAAAATACATTCCCGAATTTTTACAAGAAGGACAACTACATGATGATGGACTCTACGTATTTCCAACTGCAAAGTCTACGGAAGTATTGTTTGTTAATACTATTTTGTTTAATAAATTTGCCTCTAATACAGGTGTTAAGTTAGAGGATCTACAAACAATTGAAGGAATTATAGAGTTAGCTAATCTGTATTATGTATGGACTGATGAGAAGACACCCCATATTGAAAACGACGGGAAAATGTTTTTTATGGCGGATTCACTTTTTAATTACTCTCTACTAGGATGCAAGCAACTAGGCGGAGATTTTATAATCAATAATTCTATTAATCTTCACACTGCCCAGTACAATAAAGTCTGGAAAAACTATTTTAATCCAGCAGCTTTAGGACAGGTTGCTATTTTTGATGGATACGCCACTGATTTAGCTAAAACAGGGGACATAGTTTGTTCAACAGGTTCAACTGCAGGCATATCTTTTTATCCTACTACTGTTACATACGCAGATAATACTACGGAGCCTATCGAACTGACCATACTCCCATACCCTGTATTTGAAGGAGGTTCAAAAACGGCCATACAGCGTGGTGCTGGCATGAGTGTAATTAAGTCATCGAAGGAAAAAGAGCATGCAGCCGGTATTTTCCTGAAATGGTTCACAAAACCAGAAAATAATATTAGATTTATATCATCTACAGGATATCTCCCCGTTTCAAAGGAAGCATTTGGCGAATTAATGTCTAGAGAAATAGATAGTGTTTCAGATGAAAATATTAAAAAGCTATTAATAGCTTCTAAAATAATGCAAAAAGAATATACGTTTTATATACCTCCATTATTTGATGGGGTAGACGAACTTCAAAAGCAATACGAGAATAAGTTGCGGGAGACCGCATTAGAAGGTAGGCAGGCCTATACTGAACTGTTGAATAGTATGGATTCAGAAATGTCATATGATGCAGTTTTTGATCAAATGTATAATGAAATCATTAATTATTTTCCTTAAAATAGAATATAAAAGGGATTGTTATAATTGAAAGAAATGACATCAGACAAAGGAAAAATAAATATTGTAAAGCAGAAGATCCAAAGATCAGCCGAATTTGGTATACCTATGGGTCAGAAGCTTTTTCTCTTTTTAGTGGTTCTTGTGTTGACTATTATACTTGGTGTTGTTGGAATTCTCATGATAACAGGATCCCTTACTGCAGGATTAAAAGAAAGTGAACAGCTTGTTGAAAATGAATTGATACATGCTTCAGAAGAAATCACACAGCAATACGGACAGCTCTCGACTCAGGCCATAAATTTTTCTAAGGGATTGTCTAGAAGTATTGAAAAGAAAGCAAATGATTTAGGTATATCGTTATCTAGTCTACATGAGTATCCTGATATGCTAGAAGAAATAGTGTCTAATGAGCTTGAGCAAACCTTACTTACTCTACAAATATCTAAGAGTAGTGGTGTTTTTTTCATCCTAAATGCTACTATCAATCCTAATCTTGTTAATGCAAATAATTCAAAGGCTGGACTATATATTAAAAATATGGAGCCTAACATAATTAATTCTTCTTCACCAACTATAACTGTATTGCGTGGTTTCCCAAGTATCAGTAGAAATAATTCCCTTCCCCTCAATGCTCAGTGGAAAATGGAATTTGATACTAATGATGCTTCATATTATTTTGAGCCTATGGTTGAAGCCAATCTCAATAAGGGACTTCCTTTATCTAGGTTGTACTATTGGAGCAATTCTTTCGTATTCCCTGATACTAGTGAAAAAATAATGCTTTGCTCTGTCCCTTTAATTGATTCGAAGGGTAATGTCTTTGGTGTCAGTGGACTTGAAGTAAGCTCTATGCTTTTTAAATTGTCTCATGCTCCAAACAACCGTGAATTTCCCCGTTTGTTCAGTGTTTTATCTCCAACAAGTGATGAACATATATTCTTAGATAAATCTATGATCGCTGGTAGTCTTTCAACTAGAATTGTATCGAAGGAAAATAGTAGTCTCAATATAGTAAAAAACAAAAATTCTCTATACTCCTATTGGCAAAGCAAAGACAATTTATATTGGGGAACCCATATAACTATAAAACTATATCCTGAAGACTCCATTTTTCATGATGGAAATTGGATAGTTGCCCTTATGATGCCAGATGAAGATATTATAACCTCTATTGCCCGTATAAACCTGTTGCTTTTTTCTTTATTAGTCCTATTATTTGTATTAGGTGTATTTGCTTCTTTTATCCTGAGCAAGAGGTTTGTTAAACCCATTTCTGAAGGACTAAACATTCTAAAATCTTCAGACCTAAGCGAGGCACCTAAAACTAAAGTGCCTGAGATAGATGATTTAATTGATTTCCTTTCTAATAGCAATGGGGAATCTTCTGAAAATACAGGCTCTGACAGTTTTTCACTTTCATTGCTTAATGAGTTTATAGAAAATACTAAGAAGCTATCACCTGCAGAGCGTTCTGTTTTCAATCTATATGTACAAGGTCATACTGCTAAAGAAATAGCTGCCATCCTTTATATTAGTATTAACACTGTTAAGACCCATAACAAACGTATTTACAGTAAGCTTAATGTTTCTTCAAGGAACGAACTTCTTTTATATATTAATATGTTAAGAGAAGTTGGCAAGGAGTTTAATTAAAGCCACCTTTTCTTTCTCATAAGTATGTACAGTCCAATGCTTACAATAGCCATAGCACCCATAGAAATGGGATAACCATATTTCCATTGTAATTCAGGCATATTGATAAAGTTCATTCCATATATACCTGTTATTACAGTGAGGGGAGCAAAAAATGTTGCAATTATGGTCAATCTTTCACTTATTTTATTTCTTTCTGTAGATAAGGTACTATCATATAGGTATTGAAGATGATTGGTCCTCTCAACTAAATCTATTACAAAGTCATATAATTTATTTAAGCGTATATCGATATTCTTAAAATATTTAAGATAGCCCTTTGTAATGAGTTCATTCTCATTAACTATTATCTGATCACCAACATAAAGAAGTGGACGAAGGTTTCTCTTCATAATATTAACTACTAAACGATAGTAATTAATCTTTGCTAATGTTTTCTGATTTGCCTCTTGCACTACCATCTCTTCTAAGGTCTGTACACTCCCCTCCATCTCTTCTAGAGTTGCAAATAAATCATTGAGTAATCTATCAAAAATCAAGTAATATACTCTGTTAATCCTATCATCAACTTTAAGTAGCTTTTCAATCTTTTGAAATATAACATCCTTTAAACTATCTTTAAGGATACCTTTAGGATTTAACACCAAAACTAAATAGTTTACCCCAATATATATATTAACTTCTTCAAATTTTAATCTTTCCTCTTGTAAATAGAAATAGTTCAAATTTATATAATCATAATCGTCATAGCTTTCCATCTTAACAAAGTCATCAATATGAATACATTCCTCAATGGTTTCTGGAGCAAAGTTAAATATAGGTTGAATCTCTAATATTTCCTCTCCAAAGCATAGAATTAAGTACTTTTGGTCTTCTCTAAACCAATTTGATGACATGACCTGCTCTTCTATTTTTTCATTTGTAAGATTAAATATATTCATAATAAGTCACCTTGTTTTGCTAGTAATCTTTTATAAACCCTCTACTCTTTCGACTGTCTCCATAAAATGAGATATCAATACCTTCATATATCCTTTAAACAATTTGTTTACTTCATCATTGCCTGTATCAACTAAGAGAGGTCGCCCTTTTAGTGACATAAGCTTGTTTTTAGTTGCAACAACACGTACGTTTTCTTTTCCTACCTTTTTAATAACATCAGCACTAATTTGCTGATTACCTCTTCCAAATATATATCCCTGACCACCTATAACTGTAACTACTATTTTAGCCTTGTTTTCGCCAATTATATCTAGAATTTCCTTTTCGTTTACATCTGATGCTACTAATTCTTTATTCTTAACAATATCTATTCCCAACAGGGTATTATGAAGTCCTAATCTTTCCATAATAGGTCTAGTAGATGTTCCAGAGCCTATTATGTAATATACATCAGGCTCCATTTCATCGACTATTTTTTCAGCAATTCCCTCTAAAGCATCTTCCTCAGAACCTATGCCGCTTGATTTGCTTGTTTGAACAAGCTCATGCTCTAAGGGGATTCTCATATATCCATATAGCCTTGCAGTGACCACACCTTCTCTAAATGCTTCTTCATCTATATCCATTACCTCTACTTCCTTTGTTTTAATGTCTTCATTTTGAAAATATTTCAAAACAATCTCTCCTGCTGCTTTAGGATGGCTAGCATATACAGCCGAATGAATTTTAACCCCTGCAGGTATTCCAATAACAGGCATCTCTGTACCTATAGCATTGTAGATATTACGCGCTGTACCATCTCCTCCAGCAAAAAGTATAATGTCTACTTTATTATCTAACATTCTTCTTGCTGCTTCTTCTGTATCTTCGGGTCCAAAACTGTCTTTATCTTCGCATAAAACTACAGGTTCAAATCCAAGTTCTATTGCTTCATCTGCCCCCATGTTCCCCGGATATGTAAAAATTTGAATCTTATCTTTAATAGGTAGTAACAACTCCAAGGCTTTTTTCGCTTTAGCTGGAGACTCAGGTATTGCCCCTAAACTACGAGCCTTTTCTAGGACCTCCTTACCATCAGTACCCTTAAGCCCTACTCTTCCTCCCATTCCTGCAATTGGGTTAACTATAAATCCTAATTTCATACAACACACCTCTTGAATTTTATTTTTTACAGTCTAGCTTTAATATATTCTAATAATAAATACTTGGTATTTTACTTTAAAAAAATCACTCTTTAAGAATAGTATATTTATACCCTCAAAGAGTGATTATTATCTGAAATGTTTATCTTTAACAATTAATACTAAGCTGCAAACTGACTGTTATAAAGCTCTGCATAGAATCCATTCTTTACTATTAGCTCATCATGACTTCCCTGCTCTACTATATCGCCGTCCTTCATAACAAGAATTAAATCTGCATCTCTTATGGTCGATAATCTATGAGCAATTATAAAGGAGGTTCTTCCTTTCATTAGGTTTTCCATTGCCCTTTGTATCAATATTTCTGTTCTAGTATCTACAGATGATGTTGCTTCGTCTAGTATGAGAATCTTTGGATCAGAAATAATTGCTCTAGCTATGGTTAGAAGCTGTTTCTGTCCTTGTGATATATTGTTGGCTTCTTCGTTTATGACCATATTGTATCCATCTGGCAAGGTATGAACAAACCTATCTGCATGGGCAGATTTTGCTGCTTCTATTACTTCTTCATCTGTTGCATCTAACCTTCCGTACCTTATGTTCTCCATTATACTACCAGAGAAAAGCCATGTGTCCTGAAGAACCATGCCAAAATTATCTCTCAAATCTTCTCTTGCAAGCTCATGAGTATCATGTCCGTCTATTAAAATTCTACCTTCATTTAAGTCATAAAACCTCATTAATAGTTTGACTATAGTTGTTTTCCCTGCTCCTGTAGGTCCTACTATAGCCACCTTTTGCCCTGGTTTTATGTCCGCTGAAAAGTCGTTTATTATTATCTTATCTTTGTTATATCCAAACTTAATATTTTCAAAAGTCACTCTTCCGTCTACTTTTTCTAATTTAAGGGGTGCTTCAGATTCCTTTGTTTCTTCATTTTCACCTATAAATTCAAATACTCTCTCAGCTGCAGCAACTGTTGACTGAAGCACATTACTTATTTGAGCTACCTGGGATATTGGTTGAGTAAAGCTTCTTATATATTGTATAAATGAAAGTATATCTCCAACTTCTATAGTCTTCTTTATAGCATACCATCCACCTAGGATAGAAACTACAACATACCCTATATTTCCAATAAACATCATAATAGGCATCATCATACCAGAAAGGAACTGTGCCTTCCAAGCAGAGTTATATAGTTCTCCGTTAATCTCCCTAAACTTGTCTATTGCCTCTTCTTCTGCATTAAAAGCCTTCATTATATTGTGCCCACCATACACTTCCTCTATATGACCATTAACAAGCCCAAGAGACTCCTGTTGGGCTTTGAAAAACTTCTGGGATTTCTTAACTATTCCCATGACCAAAATCATTGAAATAGGCAATATCAAAATGGCAGCAATTGTCATCTGCCAGCTTATGGACAGCATCATTATAAGAACTCCTACTAGGGTAGTCGCAGATGTTATTATTTGACTCATGCTTTGGCTTAAGGTCTGACTAACAGTATCTACATCATTTGTAACCCTTGATAATACATCTCCATGAGATACAGAATCAAAATACTTAAGCGGAAGCTTATTCATCTTTTCAGATATTTCTTTTCTTAAATTGTAGGATACCTTCTGTGAAACTCCAGTAACTATAATTCCTTGTATAAAGGAAAATATAGATGACAACACATATAACCCTATTAAAAGATAAATAATGTTTAATATATACTGGAAGTCAATTCCACCACCAGCCACCCCTGATACTTTAGATACTAAACCCTGGAATATTTTGGTAGTAGCCTTACCAAGTATTTTAGGTGCTCTTATGGTAAATATAGTACTTCCTATGGCAAACAGCATTACTATAATTAATTTTAATCTATAAGGTCTAAGGTAGTCGAGAAGTTTAGAAAAGGTTCTTTTGAAGTCTTTAGGTTTTTCAACTTTGCCCCCCATTCCTCCCATAGGACCATGACCCATTCTTCTTGGTTGTTGTTTCTTTGTATCGTTTTCGCTCATATTGCAAGTTCCTCCTCTGATAATTGAGATAGAGCTATTTGCTTATAAACATCACAACTCTTTAGAAGTTCCTTATGAGTACCTATGCCTACTATTTTCCCTTCATCTAACACTATGATGTTTTCTGCGTTGATTATGGTACTTATTCTCTGTGCAACTATTAGTATAATTCTATCTTTTATTTCTGCATCCATGGCCTTTCTTAATGCAGCATCTGTTTTAAAATCAAGTGCGGAAAAGCTATCATCTAAAATGATGACTTCTGGGTTTTTAACCAATGCTCTAGCAATTGAAAGCCTTTGTCTTTGACCTCCTGAGACATTAGTGCCACCTTGTGCTATTTCATATAAAATTCCCTTTTCTTTTTCGTCAATAAACTCCTTAGCCTGAGCTATTTCACTAGCCTTTAGAACATCTTCCAGACTAACATCAGTATTTTTACCATATTTAATATTGCTTTCTATAGTTCCTGAAAATAATATCCCTTTCTGTGGAACATAGCCTATTTTTTCCCTCAGATCATGAAGCTTTATATCTCTAATATCTATACCCTCTAATAGTATTTGACCTTCTGTTACATCATAAAATCTTGGGATTAGATTAATAAGCGTTGATTTACCACTTCCTGTACTACCTACAAAGGCTGTGGTCTCTCCTGGCCTTGCAATAAATGTTATGTTTTCTAAAACATTTTCTTCTGCACCTGGATATTTAAAGCTAGCATTTTTAAACTCTAATAATCCCTTTGCATTCTTTCTAAGCTCCTTAGGATTCACAGGATCTTCTATTGAAAGCTTCTTATTTAATATTTCAGAAATCCTGCCAGCTGATACAGACGCTCTAGGAAGCATAATTGATATCATGGATATCATAAGGAAGGACATAATTATCTGGACTGTATACTGCATAAATGCCATCATATCTCCAACTTGTATTGCTCCCTTGTCTATTTCGTGAGCACCTACCCATATAACTAATAATGCTATCCCATTCATGATTAACATCATAGTTGGCATCATTATAGTCATTATTCTAGATACAAAAAGATTAGTTTTAGTTAAATCCTTATTTGCTTCATCAAATTTCTTTTCTTCGTTTTTCTGAGTGTTGAATGCTCTAATTACTAGAATTCCATTAAGAGCCTCTCTCATTACACGATTTACCTTATCAACTAGCTTTTGTAGCTTTTTAAATTTAGGCATAGCTAAAGCAAAAAGTAATATGATGAGTGTTAGTATGGCTACTACTCCTACTGCAACTATCCAAGCCATAGATGTATTTGTTCTTAGGGCTCTAATAACTCCACCAGCTCCTAGTATAGGTGCATAAAATACCATTCTTAGCATCATCACCGAAAACATCTGAACCTGTTGTATATCGTTAGTACTTCTAGTTATCAGTGATGCTGTTGAAAAATCGTCAAATTCCCCATTAGAAAAAGCAGTTACTTTTCTAAAAACCTTATCTCTTAGGTTTCTACCAAGGCCAGATGAAGCTCTAGAGGCTAAGAATCCAACTGATATAGAAGCTGCCATACTTATAAGTGAAATGATTATCATTATTCCACCTATATAAAAAATATAATTTGTCTGTGTCTTATTAACATCTATCCCCAGACCTTCATACTGAGTTTTAATGTAACCAATGGCTGATTGACCTATTATTGTTTCAGGTAATCCTTCAAATTGTTTGTCAACTTGAACTTTCAATGCATCTATTTGTTCCTTTGGTGCATTTTTCAATACCATAAAGGGGTCTACTCCTTCAGGTAGATTGGCAAACGGATTGTTTTGCGAGTTTTGTGCAGATGCACCTTGAGGAGCACCATTATCTATACCTGCTACAATAAGCATAGCCTTGCCTAAAAAGGCGTTCATTTTGTCAATATCTTCCTTGTTTTTTGTATTTAATATATACAAATTTACCTTTTCCAATCCTGGATATTTTTTTGCAAAATCCTTATATTCTTTGTCAGTTAAATTATCTCTATTTTCATTTACTAATCTATAATTATTATTTACAAAACTTTTTTCATCGTCACTTAAAAATATGCTGATTTTCTCCATTTCTGAAGCTCTGATTATTTCAGGCACTGCATTTTCTATTCCACTTTGCTGAATTCCCACGTTAACTATATTTGACATATAGTCAGGAAGAGCTAGCTCTGCACTAGCTTGAAGAAAAAGTAATCCTATTATTATTAGTATAGATATAGTAAATGGTTTAAATTCTTTAAATAGCTTTAACATGATGCCCTCCTTTGTTATCTGATTATCTTGTAGTTTTTCCCTTATGTTTTGTTGATTTCATTTCTTTTCATTTGTCAAATATAAATTGTCTCTCATCTGCATCAATAGTCTTCTAAACAACACCTTTTCTTCTATTGTGAAGTTACCAAAACATTCCTCTTCTAGCTGATCCATTATTTTCATGGCTTTTTTGCACATCTCTCTACCCTCTTCTGTAAGGTATACCCTAGATATCCTTTGATCTTCAGTGTCCTGCCTCCGTTCTACTAGTTTGGTCTTCTCCATTCTCTTTAGCATTACTGTTAAAGTAGAAGCTTTCACGTCTAATTTACCTGCTATATCTGTTTGACTTAGCCCATCTTCCTTATTTAGTATTGATAATAAAGGTGGCTGACCTGGATATACTCCTATTTCTTCAAGAAGCACATGAGTACGATAATAGTGAAGCCTAAGTATCTCTAGATAAATATAGTACAATGAATCTTTGTCAATATTTCCCAAAATATAACCTCCATTAATTAGTCCCCTAAGCATATTTATTATAATACCATTATCTCATATACTAGTCAACATGAACTTTAAGCCAGACTCTCTCCCTAGTAATACCTTGATTAGCTAGCTAAGTTATATGAATAGAGACTTACTTACTCTTCTTTGTTGACAATTAAAGAATATAATTATACTATGAACTTGTAAATACATAGGTTTCATCACTAGGTGAAAAGCAATAAAATCTTTTATATTCATTAATAAGGGGGACAATTATGATAGAAGTCAAAAACCTCTCAAAAATCTATTCTAACGGCAAAGGCATATTCGAGCTTGACTTTAAGGTGTCAGAGGGTGAAGCCTTTGGTTTTCTAGGTCCAAATGGATCTGGCAAGACAACTACCATACGCAACCTACTTGGTTTTACAAATCCAACAAGCGGAAGCTGTAGCATCAACGGATTAGACTGTCGAACAAATGCTGCCGAAATTCAAGAAATACTTGGATACGTACCAGGTGAAATATCATTTTTTGATAATATGACTGGGATGCAGTTCATGAAATTCATTGCTGATATGCGAGGAATTGATGACACAAGCCGCCGTGACAGCTTAATTGAACGATTTGAACTAGAAAGTGATAGAAAAATACGTAGGATGTCAAAGGGAATGAAACAAAAGGTAGGTCTAATTACTGCTTTTATGCATGACCCATCAGTTATAATTCTTGATGAACCTACAAGTGGACTCGACCCACTTATGCAAAGATGCTTTATCGAACTCATTATTGAGGAGAAGCAACGAGGCAAAACTATCTTCATGTCATCTCATATGTTTGATGAAATAGACAGAACCTGCGAGCGTGCTGCTATCATTAGAGAAGGTAAGATTGCTGCAATAAAGGACATCAGCTCCCTTAAATCTACTCTTCGCAAAAGCTATATAGTTAGTGTGGCTAGCAATTCTGATATGGATAAAATTAAAGCTAGTATTTTGGACTATGAGGTTATTGATGATAATAAGGTTGAAATCTTTATCAGTAATAATTATGATGACATGCTGACAACCCTTGCTTCCTGCAAGGTTACAAGTCTTGATGTCTCTGCTCAAACCCTTGAACAAATTTTTATCCAATACTATGGTAAGGAGGAAGATTAATATGTCTTGGACCCTATTTAAGGTTAACATAAAAGCTAGTCGTACTATTTGGATTACTATGACTTGTGTTTTTTGTTTTTACCTAACAGTTATCATATCAATGTTTGATCCAGAAGGCGCGGATACGCTGAAT
>Ga0265293_10004142_pt1 | contig 25918 bp, 40 predicted proteins | sample Munlanlewell138R_FD_192505 | JGI IMG/M metagenome (GOLD analysis project Ga0265293, IMG submission 192505) | Leachate microbial communities from a municipal landfill in Southern Ontario, Canada - Leachate well 138R | ecosystem: Engineered > Solid waste > Landfill > Unclassified | place: Canada...
AACAGGTTCGCAGAGAAAATATCAAACGATTCAAAATTAAGTTACAACGCTTTATCCAACAGTAAATTTAAATATTATAAAGAATGAAAACTATCTTTTTGTTTAATTCATCTGTCATTCGTCTGTCAACTGATCCATGAAATTGGTCCATGAACACCTATCAATTTTGAAAAAAATTACAAATAGAACTAATATAACTAAACATATTCATCCACATCTTTTTAGACATTCATTAGCAATGAATATGTTAAATCGTGGTGCTCATTTATTGACTATTAAATCTCAGTTAGGACATGAATACATTGGATCTACTTTAGTTTATTTACGTGGTGAAAATAAAAGATCTTCTGCCGAATATAATTTATATTGTCCTAGTTATTCTTAAAATTTTTTAAATAGAAAGAGATTATGTAAAATGCGAAAATATTTAACTTTATTTTGGCGAAAATTATTTAATCCGATTTGGTCATTTATTATTAATTTAATTTATTGGAGTATTCGATTATATAAACTTAAAAGAACAATACAGAAGAAAAAATTGTTATTAAAATTGAATATTGCCGATTTAATGAAAAGATTTAAATGGAAAGAAGACAATTTAAAAGATTGGACACCTTGGATTATTACTATTATAGATAAAGAATTTGAAGATGATTGTGATGGAGCTGCAAATTTAGCAAAATGGTGGTGTAAAAATAATAATTTACCGGCAAAATTACTTTATATGTATTCATTAGATTATTCACATGGTCATGTTATTTGCATTACTGAAGATAATAAAATATATATATCAAATTCAAATGTTGTTCATTTAACATCAAATGATTATCGGCATGAAATTATTAAAAATTTTGGCGGAAAATATCCTAATTTAATTTTTTAATAAATTTATAAGATCTTTGTTATTTTTTAAAAAACAAAGGATTATTATATAATGAATATTCCTCCATATGGTGATGAATTAAATCGTAAAATGCTTCATTTTGGTAATTTAAAAGTTACTGCTCAAAATACTCCAAATATGACAGTTAAAGTGTCTGCTGGAGGTTTTTGGTATTATACTTCAACTGGGTCTTCTTATATTGAGTTTTCTGGAGGTAATTCTGAATCATTTACACCACCTCCAGAAAATTATAAATGGGTTATAGTAACATTAACTTCAGCTGGTTTTATTGAACTTATTAATGGACCAGATTCTGCTTCTCCAGTTATTCCTTCAATTACAAGAGGACGAATTCCTTTAGCTGGAGTTTATCTTGCTGATGATACAACAGTAATTACAAATGATAGAATATTTGATATGAGATTTTTTGAAAGAAGTATAACAGATCATAGAGATTTATTATCTATAAATAGTACTGGAGCTCATTTAGCATCTGCAATTTCTTTTGATCCTTTATTATCCGGATTAGTTTCAACGAATAGTCAAGATGCTATTATTGAATTAAAAGTATTAATTGATGATTTATATTCAAGACTTCCTTAGTTTGGAGGAAATATGAATTTACCACCATATGGTGATAAGTATCGAAAATTAGCAGGTAATATTGTTACTTTACAACCAAGTGCACAAGATTCACCAAATATGACTATTAAAGTATCTGCTGGTGGATTTTGGACAGCTACAAATGGATTATTTAAATATATAGAGTATGTTGGTGGAAGTTCACCAATAATTACAGCACCAACTTCAAATGCAAAATGGGTTGTGGTTGCTATTACTTCAACTGGACAATTGATAAATATAGATGGGACTTCTTCTAGTTCTCCTATATTACCAACTATAAGTAGATTTTATTATCCACTTGCTTTTATTTATGTAACTTCAGATACTACCAAATTAACAAATGATCAAATTTTTGATGCAAGATCAATTTTTTGTAATTCCGTAAGATCACATTTAGATCTTGCCGATAATTCTACAGTTGGTTGTCATAGCATTTCATCTATTGTCGGTTTACAAGATGCATTAGATGCTAAAGTTGCATCTGTAAATTTAACATCTATATTAGCTACAAAATCTGATGTAGCTGGAACTATTAATACTATTTTTGAATTAAATAAAGATCATTTTGGAGATCCAAATACTGATTGTTATTTTGGAATTGAAAGAGGAGCTTCTATTAATGTTTATATTAAATGGAATGAGAGTGATGAAGAATGGGAATATACAAATGATGGTACTACTTGGACCAAATTGTCATTAAGTTATCTTAATGATGGTACTCAAGAAATTAATTTTAAAGTTGTAGAAGCAGCTACGGAACCGATAATTAGTCAAGACAATGCTTCTATCATATGGAAAGATACCGATGATTCTAATAGAATTTATTTAGTTTTTAGAAGAGGTTCTGGTGATCAACTTAAAGTTGAATTAGTATAAAAATTAATCCGGCAAGATCTAGATTAAGATCTTGCCGGATTTAAATAAAATAACGGAACCCTTTTTATGTTTTAATTTGATTAATATGATATAACTATATATTTATTAGGGAATTATTTTTAATAAACATTTTTTAATAGGAGTCAAAATATGGCAGACCAATTTAAGATACAAGAAGCTATAACATTTGTACAACAAACTCCACCAGAAACTTTTAGATTAATGGATGTTACTGTTGATAATTTACCATTAGCTTATGAACATGGAAAAGTTTTAGCTACTGCTGCTGTTATTGATCTTAAAGTTGCTGAAGAAGTTAATATTTTTATTATGAATTGTTCAACTGGAGTTTCTGTTAAATTAGGAACTACTACTAATCCAGCTCTTTCTAATGTTACTCATTTTTCTTATAAGGGAAATAAAACGACAGTTTATGTTTCAAATAGTGGTACTGAAGATATTTCAATTAGTTATGCTACTTGTAGTCTATAAAAAGTGAGCTTTATTATGGTATCTTTATTAAATTTATTTTCAGAAGTTGCAAATGTATTTTCAGAACATCCAAGTGGATTAATAGCTCCTTTTGGATCTTTTAATTCTACCGATAAAAGTAAAAAATTATTGTCTCAAGTACAAGATCTTGCCGTTAAAAATCCTGATTATCAAGTAAAAAAAATTAAATAAAATTTTCAATAAAAAAGGATAATTAGAACGTGTATATACATAATTATTATGCTGATATTTTATTATCAGTAAGAGTTCTATTTGATAATCATATATTTCAAAATAGGGATTACGTAAAAAGATATGAATTTAATATGGGAAATAGATCTATTCAATTACCTGTCGATTATAAACCAAATTATGAATTTCCAAATATAATAGTTACTTTAAATGATGAAACTCCTAGTTATGGTCAAAGACCTGATGTTTCTCAAAAAACCCCTGGGTATAATTTAGATCAAATTCCCGTTCTTTATAATCAAACAAAAGAAAATGTTTTATTGGTACAAGAAGAAATGGTTAATGTTCCTATTTCTTGTACTATAAACTGTGAATCACAATTTCAAGCTAAAGAAATATCTACATTAGTAAGACGTTGGTTACCTATAAATAAATTTATTCAATTTTTATCATTTCAATCATTTTTAGAAGTATCTCCTGAATTTCTATCTATAAATGATTTTAATCCGGCAGTTCATTCAATTAGTAATATTTATACTAAATTAAATAAACGTACTGGTGAAATTGATTATTGTTATTCTTTGCAGTATGATCCTTTTATTCGGCTCGATTCAATTTCTACTGCAATTCCTGATTCTACTCAAAGATCTTTTCAAGTAGTAGTTGATATAACATATATGATACAAATGCCATTATATATGTTTAGTGATCAACTTACAACTACTGTTGAAAAAATTGATATTTTAGTTAATCCAACTACTGGTTTTGAACCGATTAATGATTATCCTTCTAGTAAAATAATTAATTATTTAAATAATGATATAATAACTCTTAAAAAAGGTTTTGTTAGAAGAACATATTTGTTATTAGATGATGATGAAGTTGAAAGTAATGCACTTTTAGACTCAGTAATTTTAAATCCAACTCAAATTACAAACACTTCTACAGGTGGTCAAAATATATCTGTTACTAAAGGATCAAATGATTATTTGTATATTACATTGGGAAATAGCGAAACTAGATATAGTTCGCCAATAAATTTAATTTCAAATCCTGATGATATTCGAATAGCAATTACTGATGATAATTATTTATTATTACAAAAAGATTTTGCCGGTGTAATTACAACTTCATTATATAAAATTACACAAGGTCTAACTATAAAATTTGATCCTTCAGATTTTATTTTAACAACAGATTACTCTTATAATTTAGTTAAAGGTAAAAATATAATAAGAGATTATCAAGATTATACATTAGATTTAGTAAATAATTCTATAACTATAAATTTCAATAATAGTGAATTTTCATTATATCAACCTTCTATAACTAGTCCATTGATGGTTCAATTTTATCTCAAAGAAACCACTTTTCCATCTCAAGTTGGTGGGATTCAACCCGAGTTTGGTTTGGTTAGAGTTATTAATATTAGACAAACTGCAGTAGAAATTAGTTGGATTTCTAAAGATCCAACTACTTCACAATTGGAATATGGTACTACTACTGATTATGGTTCTTTATCTGTATTAAAAGAAGAATTGACTTATTCTCATCATATTACAATTTATGGTTTAACTGCAGATACTATTTATCATTATCGATTAATAGTTACAAAAGAAGATGATGAAACAATATATACGTCTGATGATTATACATTTACAACATTGGAGTAAATGCTTATGATTTCATTATTTGAAGCAGTTCCACAATATTATAATCCACAATATTATGTTCCTCCACAACCACAAATGATTCCTGTTCAACAAACACTTCCTGTTCAACAAACACTTCCTGTTCAACAAATAACACCAGCTCCTGCACAAAGAATTATTAGAACTTCGATGCCTCAATCCGTTCCAGTAACTCCACAAGCGATTCAGCGTCCTCAATATGTTTCTAATATTGCAGGAACTCCAGTACCTGTTCAACCTCTTCCTGTCCAAAAAGTAGTTCAACCAGCACCTGTTCAAAAAGTAGTTCAACAACAACCTCCAGCTGTTTTAAAACAACCTGCAGGTGTTCCTGTTAAACTTTCTAATACTCCAGCTGCTATTAAAGAAATTCCAAAAGAAAACATTCCCGTCAAATCTTCTACTGCTATTAAAGAAAATATTCCTGTTAAAAAAGTAGAAGATTTTTCTGGAACCGAAGCTGCTGGAATTGCAATTAAAAAAGGTGCAAAAGCTGCTGGTAAAGAAGTTGGTAGTATTGCTCAGAAAGCTGTTGAAGTAGCTGGAGAACATCCAGTTGCTACAGCTGCCGCTGCTGGAGTGACAGGTGGTCTTGGACTTAAAAGATTACTTAGAAAAAATAATACTTAAGGAGCACAACATATGTTCGATACTATTGTTGCAAATTTAGATCGCGCCGTTTTAGAAATGGTATTTGTAGATGGTTTTCACGATTTTTTTTATTTAGAAGGTGATGATGGTTTTAATAAAATTAAATCTTATATCAATTTAATTAGTGAAGATAAAAATACTGAAGAAGACGATAATTCTATTATTGATATAACATTTCCATATCTAAATGAATCTGTTATTAAATATGGGGAAATGTTATTAGCTGAAAGTATGCAACAAAAAGGTTTTAAAGATCCCGCTAATAGTGATACAGAAGGAATATCTGGAGCCGATGTTACTAGTTTACCTAAAGAAGCTAAAGAGAATATTTTAACAAAATCTGGTCTTAAACTTCCTAAAAAAGCAATTACTGAAGGTATGAAACAAGGTGGACCAGACGATCCTGCTAATAGTAAAACTGAAGGTATAACTGGGGCAGATGCTACTAGTACTTTGAGTACTGAAGTTCGAAAAGATATTTTAGATGATGCTGGTCTTAAAGTTCCAGCTAAAGCTTCCACTAAAAAGATTACAGAAGGAATTGATAGAGATTTTATTTTATTTACTATGATGGAAGCCTTTCAGAAAGTAGAATCTTTAACTTTTAATAATCTCACAAATTCGATTATTAGTGGAGTTGTAGTTGGTAAGGTCCTTAACGAAGCATTATTTTCTAATGAAGGTATTCGTCAAGATGCCGGTGTTTTAGAACGAGCTGGTAAATTTTATACAGGATATCGTTCTCAATTAGATGCTACTCGTCAAGCAGAGGCTGCTAAAGCTGAAATTTCAAATAAATTTTCTTCTAAACTTAGAAAACTTAAAGATGAAAATGAACAATTAAAAGCAACTAAATTGATTAAACCTACAGAAACTTCTGAATCAAATGTAGTTCAAAATGTTGCCAAAAAATCTACAGAAGATCTTTCTGGAACTGAAGCTGCTGGACATGCTATTAAAAAAGGATTAACTTCTGCTGGTGAATCTACTGGAAATATTGGAGAAAAAATTGTAAAAATAGCAGGAGAACATCCAGTTGCTGCCGCTGGTGCTGCTGGATTAGGTGCTGCATATTTATTAGGTAAACGTAAGAAAGCTCAACAATAATAATTTAATTTTTTGGAGGATTTATTATAATGGATCTTTTATTAGAAATTTATGATGATATTGATTCTTCTATTCTTGAAATGGTATTAGAAGATGCAGTTGTGAAGATTTGTATTGAAGAAGAAAATGGTATTGCTTATGTAGAGCAATATCTTGAATTATTAGAAAGTGGTAAACTTTCTGATGAAAATGAAGTAGAATTTTGTGATATTATTTCTGAGAGTTTTCTTCAGAGTATGAGTGTTTATGGTGATTTGATTATTGAAGCTCCGTTGACATCGCATGGTAAAGAATATGAAGAACTAATGGCGAAAAATCCTGGGGCTTCTGCTCGAGCGAATGCTGCTGGTAAAGAATACGAAAATTTGAATAAAGTGTATTCAAAACGAGCAACTCTTCGTGAAAAATTAAAAGGAACGAAAGATACTGTTGATAATTCTAAATTTGCTGGAAAATTAAAAGAACTTAAAGCTAAATTAGGTGCTACTAAATATGAACAAACTATTAAGAGCGGTTTAGCTAAAGCTAAAAAATTCACTTCAGATACTGCTGCTAAAGTAGGTTCAGCTGTAACTGGTGGTGTCGCGTATGCTCGTCGTAAAGCTGGTGAAGGTCGTAAATTTATTAGTGATAAAGCTACTAGTGCTCGAGTATTTGCTGGTAAAAAAATGGTTGATGCTGGTGTTAAAGCTAATAAATTTGCAACAGCTATGCAAAATCGTGGTTATAAGTTCGCTTCTGTTTATAAATAATTTTCAATCAATAATATTAATGGAGGGTTATTATGTCACTCGATGTTAATAAAATCATTATGGAATCCATCCAAGATGTAATCACTGAAGGTACTACTGATAAAGTTAAAGAAGTTGCTAAAGAAAAAATTGAAGCAACAGTAGATTCTGCTAAAGAAGTTGGTGGGGAAACTAAAGAAAAAGTAGATGCTGCTATTGAAGCTGCTAAAGAAGTTGGTGAAGAAGCTAAAGAAAAAGCAGTATCGGTTAGTAAGAAATTAGTAGATCAATTAAAGGATCATCCGGGAATTACAGCTGGAACTGCGGCTGCAATTGCAGCTGGTATTGGTGCTCTTGCTCTTCGTAAGCGTTTAGCTAAAGCCGCTAAAAAATAAGGAAACTATATTATGGAGAATATAGAAGGTCTTATTTTAAAATCAATTACAATGGTTTTAAGAGAAGAAAATGATATCGTAGATAATGTTAAAGAAAAAAAAGATGATATCGCAGATAATGTTAAAGAAAAAAAATATGATATCGTAGATAATGTTAAAGAAAAATTTAAAAAAATTTTTAATAAAAATGAAGAAATTCGAAAAGACGTAGTTAATAAAATTAAAGACACTACAAACAATGATACTGTTGATAAATCAATTGATACATTTGAAAATGATAGAACGAAAGATATTGATCGTTTTAAACATTTTATAAAACATATTAAACGTGGTATTTCTGGTGAAACAACAGTTGGAGATAAAGTAGATAATGTTATTAATAAAGTTGAAGATGTTAAAGAAAAAACACTGTCTACTAGTAAGAAATTAGTAGATCAATTGAAGGATCATCCACTTGGTGCTGGACTTACTGCTGCTGCAATTGCAACTGGTATTGGTGCTCTTGCTCTTCGTAAGCGTTTAGCTAAAGCCGCTAAAAAATAATTTTTAAAAAACTTTTCATTTATTGGAGGAACTATTATGTTTGAAAAGGTGAATGTACTATTAGAGTCGGAAAGTCCTGCTCTTATTGAGAATCATGAAGATGTACTTATTGAAGCGATGACTCAGGTTAATGATTTTCAAAAAACTCTTAAGGTATTTGTTTTAAAGAATCCTGAAGAGTTTATTGGTGAGAGTGTAGACGATACTTATAAAAATATTCGTACTTTTACTGAAGTATCCACTGCCCAATATGTTAAAGAAATTACTACTCTTTCGAGTACTCTTATCAATGAAGCTGCTGTTATTGAAGAGCAAAACGTTGATGATATCGTAAATAATGATTCTGAAACTCTTAGGGAGTATCTATAATCTGAAATGTTAAAAGAAATGAATTTCATTTTTGAAGTTGATAAAGATACTCTTGCCAAATTAGCTATAGCGGCAGTAGCAGGATTAGCAGCTACTGCCGCTTATAAGAAATATAAATCTAATAAATTATTAAAAAAATATTATACACCGGCAAAGAGTAATAAAAAAATAAAACATGATTTGGATACTTATGCAAGTGCTGCTTTGGATGTTTTACATTCCGATAATTTACAATCTTTAAAGAGATAATTTATATGATATCTTTATTAGAAGTTGGAATATTTCCTATTAAAAGAAGTCCCAATAGTATTGTTGGGGTTAATAGAAATAGAAGAGGAGTTATAGCTAAAGTTCCTGATTTAAGTAGTGATGAGAAAATAAAAACTAGTGCAGAAATACATCGAAGATTAACTCCTCATCCAAATAATGATATAGATGATTTGGGATTTAAAAAATTTCGAGGTTAAGAAAAAAATTATCGGCAAGATCTTAATAAATTTCTTTATTAAGATCTTGCCGATAAAAATTAATTCATTTTAATTTGAGTTATCGTTCCAAAAGTATTATCTAGATTCATTATTCTCCCATCGGGTGGAACTATAAATACTAATGGTAAATTATTTTTAATGAATTCATATGATTTATAAATACTTTCAATATCTGATGCACTATCAGTTAAACTAATTACCATACTTAGATCATCTTTGTCTTCATCCCACAATTTTTTAATTTTATCAAATAAATGTTTATGGGAAGTACCACCTCTTCCTTTATATCCTTCTTTAGCAATAAATTTATAAAATTCAGATATATTATCTCTATTAAATTCTTTTTCTTGATGTATTTCAACATCATGAGTAATCAATTTAATAGTTTTAAAATATCGCATACTTTTTTCAATAACATATGAGAATTTCTTTAAATTTTTTGTTGAAATTGATCCAGATGTATCAGTACCAATAATTAATGTACCTACTCCATCTTTATCCTCTATCATATAATATCCTGGTAGAGTAATATTATGGGGTATAAAGTACTTATTTAAACTTGACCAACTTCTATCATCTGGTTTCATTACAACATTGGTTTTAATTGCTTTCTCTAATAAGGTTTCCCATGGGATTTCTACTTTTAGTATTTTATTTAAATACTCTACTAAAGCTCCTGAAGAATTACCTTTATTTTTTAAATTTTCAAATATAGCACGGGCTTCTGAAACTATTTGATCTGTTAATATTGATACAGTACTTTCATCTTCAATAATTTCAGATTGGACTCCACCTAAATTTAATATAACTGTATATTCATTTTTTTGATTGTCATATGATACACTAATTGATTTTTCGCCGGTACTTTTAATATTAAATTTACTTTGATTTTTCATTATCCAATCATAAGCAAATTCAGCGGTAACTTCTCTTTTATGATTATATAATTCCTCAATAATATTATATTGATTGTTATATGGTTTAATTATATGATCTAATTTTCTTAAAAACACTTCAATTAGATGATCACATGCAATATTCCATATTCTGAATTCTCTATCATTTCTTCTTAAACCATGTTTATTTAATATATGTAATAATTCATGGCATATAATAAACACTAAATTGTTATATGTATAATCTTCTTTAGAAACATATAATTCATTAATGTGAATCACACCGCTTTCTAATTTAGAAGGATCTTTAAGATTAAATTCTACATATCCTTCTATATTTTCCGGCAATGGTTCTATTTCCCAAATAAATTTATTTGCCATCATACCAAAAAATATTAATTCATTTGTAAAGAATTTTAGTCGAGCTCTTTTTATTAGTATTTCTTTTTGAAATTCATCCATAATTTAATTCCCATCTTGGCTAATTTCTACAACATCTTTTAATAATGTTCGAGTTAAATCCGGCTCGATCTTTTGAAGAGTTAAAAGTAATTTATTTAAAATATTTTTCTTATTTTGAACTTTTTCAAATTGTCTAATTTCTTTAATCATCATAATAGATAATTCTGGTGCTTCTTTCATAAATATACCAATTAAATATGCAATAGCATCTCTATATTTATCTTTTTCAGATCTTCCTAAATAATTTGTTGTTAATGCATAAGCTAATGCATATCGTTTTACTCCATCACTTGGTAATTCATATGTTTTGTAATTTGCTAAAACACTATCAATATCAAATTCAGAATATATTTTATAATATGTTGTAAATTCAGATGCTCCTTCTTTTCCTACATATCCTGTTCCTAGATATAAACAAACATCTGTATTAATATTCTTTTTGGTAATTTGTTCTCGTAATTTTACTTCGTTTGCGAAACGGGACCAAGATCTTGGAGATCCCCATGCAGTATCTACTTGTTCTTCTTCATGAAAAAATTTTTGATATCGAATATTTCCAAGAAATGAAATAAATGCTGGATGAATATTATTTTCTTCTTTTAAAGCAAAATTATTTTTCCAGCCATTGAAATCAGTATGAACTGGCATTAAAACACATCTATTAATAATTGCACTAAATAATGTTTTAGCACCAGATTTAGTAGATGTATTTCCTGCCATTACCATTGCACAATTCTTTGGAATTTTATATCCTCTTAAACTTCGTTCAGTAAAGAGTTCATATAAAAGCGCCATATGAATTGGACTAAGAAGGTGTGAATCATCAAGTAGCCATAAAACCATAGAATCTTTTTTAATTTCCGACATTTCATATAATGTTTTCATAATGTCTGGAAAAGACCAAATTGTACCTAGTTGTTGCTTCCCATCAACCATAATTTGGTCAAATTGTGGAATACCACCTGTTTCTTCAATTGGTTTAAGTGCTAAATGAGTTGATACTACACCGAATCCATATTCTTTACTTAGATAATGAATTGATGCTGTTTTTCCTCCACCGGGCGTTCCGCAAATAAAAGGGATTCCAACATCAATTCCATCGATTTGAAGTTTGCAGTTCCAGAGAACATCATTGATGACTTCATGTAGTGGTCGGGAGTTCTGCTTTTCGTCAAACATTTTTTCTCCTTTAGTTAAGATTCTTTAATTGGATAATTTTTCATTCTCGGTGGGAGCACTCGGCTCCCGATATTCTTTGATGAAAAAATTCATCTTTCCCCCCTTTTTTTAAAGATTGCGCCCGCCGGTTTTTCCTTTGGGTCCGACGGGTAGCCGATTTATACTTATTAATATTATTTCTATATGAAAATTTTAAAAACAAAAATAGAGATTATTTATGCAAACTCAAACTACTTCATTGTTAGAACATTTTCGATCTCAAAAGTTGGAAATTAAAAATATATTTAAAGAATTTGCAAAACCAATTTTTAATAATGTCTTTTTTATAAATCTAGCGGCTCTTCGATTAGAATCAGAATTTTATGAATTTAATAATAATAATTGGTCACAAAGGCCTACTATTTTTTGTATGGAAATTTATGAAGAGCCTTTACTGTATCCTATTATATTATTAGTTAATAATATAAAATCTTTTTTAGAATTTGTACCTAATAATTTAGCAATTACAAATTCAAATCAACATGTTATAATTGCTCCATATAGATCAATAATAAATAAAATATTAAGTACTTCTAAATAAGACATACATTAGTGGAGATTTTAAAATATGCCGGATATTAATAAGTTGTTTAAACCAAGTTTTTTTGCAGATAGCGAAGTAAATTCTATTTTAAGTAGTGAGGAACAAAAAATTTATATTATTGAAAAAGATAAAAATGAGTTAGAAATTTATGATACATTTAATAGTGATTTTAGTAATTATCTAATTAAAATGCCGAATAATATAGTTAAAGAAAGTAGTAGGAAATTATTAAATAATAATCTTATATTTTTAGGAATAGCTAAAACTAAACCAGACAATGTTATTGTTAGATTGTTTTTAACTAATGATAATAAACTTGCTGGAATTGTTCTAGATTCTCAACAACTTGGAGTCGATCCTACTACAGGTGTATCAGATTCAATTGATGAATGTATTTATGCAACACATTTTGGTTTTATTAGAGCAGCAGTTTTACTTAATAAAAATAACATTCGGCAGAACAAAGAACTTCATAAATTGTTATCTACTTTTCTTTTTCTGTTATTTTTAAAAGCGATCGGGCCGGATAAAATATATTCGGAAAAACAAAAGAAATTAATTCAAATTTTGTCAATATACATTTATTATAAACATTTTTTAAAGGAGAAGCATGGTTATATACTTTCAATTATTCAAAAAGATTATACTAAATTTATTGGAGAAAAATATATTGAAGAGTTCTTGCCGGTTTTAGAAAAAATAAAAGAATATAATTCAATAAAAGATTTTCCAAAAATATTAATTGATTTGAAAATATTAAATGAATCTCCAAATGTATTAACAGTATCTCTTTTAAAAATGTTAAAACCAATGGGATTTTATTCGTTGGTTGGGCCATTGGATTATTTTGTTGCGCTTGTAATTATATCAAAATATCCAGTTAATTTTATTGGTAGTAAAATTCCAACTAATGATAAAATTCAAAATGCGACAGAAGAAATTATAACAAAATACATTGATAAAATTAAATATGATTTAACCGCAGTCAAAATGTACTAATTCAACATTTATTTTTACAGGAGGATTTCAAATTATGTTTCCTATCGTTATGTCTAATGATTTTTATTTTGAAGTTGCCCGCGGTAATGTTGATGGTTTTTCGGCATTAGCCCTTACTGGCGTTAATGCTGCTGTTAGTGATACTGAAGATGTATGGAATATGGGTGGCGCTTATACTGCTGGAGATGCTGCTGCTGTTATTCATGTTTCTTCTTCAAGTGATGCTGATACTACCCAAACAGTTACCATTACTGGCTTAGACGCTAATTATGATGAAATTACTGAAAGTATTGCTCTTGCTGGTCAAACTGAAACTTCTGGTGTTAAGCTTTTCTTAAGAGTAAATAGTTTTACTATTGATGGTGTTGCTGCTGGTGATGTTTACGCTTATTATGATGATGATGTTACTGCGGGTGTTCCTGATACTCAAGCTAAAATTCAAGCTAAGATTGAAATTGGTGCTCTTGCTGCAACAAACATGTTTTATACAGTTCCTCGTAATAAGAATATGTATTTAACAAGTTTTCGGTATCGTTCTACTGGTTCTACTACTAAAAATGATGTTATTTTAACTCTTTCTCGTACTCTTTTTGGTGGGGCTGCCACTATTGTTCAGACTATTAAATACACTGATCTTGGAACAACAAATTATATTGATGATAAAGTGGATTTTGTTGATCAACCTATTCTTTTACCTGCAAAGTCTTATTTTAAGATGAGTGCTAGTCTTGCTGGTGGTACTGCTCTTAATCTTACAGTTGAAGCTAAGTTTATTGTAGAAGATGTTGAAGTTACTCCTACAACTACGACTCTTCTGAATAGCGCACAACATACAGCTGCGTTAGTTGCTGCTGGTACTACTTTAGTTTCTCAAAATTATTGGTTAATTGGTCTTGATAGTTGTCCGACACAATATCCTACTTCTGTTAATTTGGACGATGTCCTTACAACCATTACTGGTGCGACTACGTATTGTGTAGCCGCTGATACTGAAGTTGCTTTTGATCCCGCATATTACTCAAGTGGTAAATTAGTGAGCACTACTAAGAAAGCTATACTTACAATTATGCGATGTGTTGATAGTGCCGGTACAGTGCGTTATGTTTATGCTCCTGTTAACACTTTAGTATGTCTTGGCAATGTTAAGAAGATTAAATATCTTGCGTAATTTATAAAAATAATAACTGGTGAGATAGTTTTAATTTCAACTATCTCACCAGTTATTTTAAAAGGATTGTTATGCTTTCTATTAGTCAATATTTTTTAAGTGAAGTTGATTTTGGAACGGCATTTTCTGGATTAAAATCTGATAGAAAATTAAATAATGAAGAATTAATTAGGGCAATTAGATTTATGATATCTGCAGAATATGAAGCAGTTCAATTATATACTCAATTAGCTGATTCTATTGATAATAAATTAGCCATTAAAGTTCTAAGAGATATTGCCGATGAAGAAAAAGTTCACGCCGGTGAATTTCTAGAATTATTACATAAATTAGAACCAACTGAAAAGAAATTTTATGATGAGGGTTCTAAAGAGGTAAATGAATTATGATTAGTATATCTTATTTATTTGAAATTGATAAAAAACATATTGAAAAAATTGAAGTTTCTAAGAATTATATTATTCAAAATCTTAAAAATAAACCACCTAAAGAAGATATTGAAACATATCGTAAAAAAGTTGTTTATGATAAAGATGGTAATAAGCATTTACTTAATTTGGCCATTTTAAAGAACGGCAAAGGTACTAAATTAACATCTATTTGGCATGATAAAAAAGAAGGTTCTGCCAAGTCAATGTTATCTAAGTGGAAAGAATCTGATCCTGATAAAGTGGAGAATATTTAATATGATTTCATTATCTAATCTTTTTATAATTGAAGAAGAATTTTTTCCTGAATCTAAACAAGAACTTATTAAATATTTTAAAAATCCTAAAATTAAAAATTTTATTGAATTATCTAAAAAAGTAGTTACTAATGGAGTAGAGTCATTATCAGAGCCTGAGAAAGTTAAATTTCGTGGATATTTTGATGATGAAGAAGTTCAAAATTATGTAAATGCTGCTCGCAGAGCTGGTGAAAGAGATGGATGGTTATATGGTGGTGCTGGTGGTGGTATCTCTGGTCTATTAGTTGGAGCTGCTGGTGGAGCACAAGGTGGAACAATTTTAGCAATTATTGCCGCTATTTTGGGAGCAGCCGCTGGTGGAACTATTACTGGGTGGACTTTTTCTAAAGTTAATAGTTGGTTACGTAAATGGCGTGCAGAAGACGATATTGTTAAGCTTGGAAAAGTTGGTGGAAAACTTGGCAGGACGATGCCAATACTTAATGTAGGATAAAATTATGCTCTCTTTAACATATTTGTTTGAAGATAAACTATTAAAATTTCCTACAAGTCGACAAGATAATGCTCAAAGTTGTGGAGCAGCTGTACAAAGTGTTTTAGCATATTATGGAATTGATCAAAAATTAGATGATCTTGCCGATGAAATGAACATTTCAAAAGATGGAATTAATTATACTGATATTATTAGTGAATTTCAAAAACATAAGTTTCTTGTCGATTCTGGCCGAATGAATATTAATATGATAAAAGAATATATTGATAATGATTATCCAGTAATTATATTGATTCAAGCATATAAAGATTCTAATAAAAAATATACTAGAGAAGATTATAGTGATGGGCATTATGTAGTAGTTATTGGATATGATGATAATAATTTTGCTATTGAAGATCCATCATTAAATAATAAAACTGGATATATACCATTTAAAGAATTAGATATAAGATGGCATGGTATTGGTAAAACTAAAAATGAAAAATTAGATTATTTTGGTATTGCTATTATTGGCAAACCTAAGTATGATCCAACTGAACTTAAAAAGGTAGAATAAGAGAAGAAAAAATATGATTAAATTAGACGATACTAATTTTAAAAAAAGAGATGTTGGTGTTTATGATGAGATTAAATTTAAGATAGTAGACACTACTAATGTTAGATTAAAAGATATAAGATTTACTATGGGTGGTCATCATTATGTTTATCCGGCAATGATTCAGGAAGATGAAATTTTTCTTGATAATTGTATTGATAAAGATAATGTTATTGCAACTTCAATTCATGAGTTTGTTGAAAGATTATTTATGAAATTTTGTCCGGAGTGCCACAAAACAGTCTCATCGAATATCGGTGACTGCTGGAAAGAGATATTTCAACTCCGAGCCAAGCTGCGGGAGCTTGTCAAGGCGGCTGAATGGAGGGACGAACTGGTATGTTTTTATACTACTCCACGAACAGATAAAATTCGGAACAAAAACGGTTGGTGGGATCGTTTTGATTACGAAAATTGTCGAAAAGCAGATGCCGAAGCCGCCTATCAAGCTGCGCTCAAGACGGCAAAAGAAGGAGATGAGATGAGCAAAATTGTGATGTACGACAGCGAGGAAGCAGCAACCTATCAGCACAACATCGAGGGATGGGTGGATAGGCACGGAATCTTTTGTGGTAAAGACGAAGATTTGGCCCGCTGGCGAGGATGTACCCATAGGCCATGTTCAAAATGTGGAAAACCGGCACCAAAATCTTACACGGTTTGCGACGATTGCCGACGTAAAGCTGAAATTGAAAAATACGAGGCCAGGGAACGAAAAGAATGGAACGAAAAAGGCCCAGCCTATTCGGATGCCCTTGACCGATTCTACAATAGTTGGGATGAAATCAACAACGCGACCGACGAATACGAGATGGAAGTGGAGGACTTTCGGCTTTTAATTTGCGAACCCGTATTTGCCCATGGGATCGACCCTGAAGAATACTATCATGATCTTCTGCCAACAAATGGAGAAGATTCGTTGCCGACAGAAATTAAAGAGGCGTTCGAAAAGCTCAACGAAGCTATCCGGAATTGCGAGACGCCGCTGAGTTGGGAACCGGGTAAGTTTGCTGTAAAGTTACAAGCTGAAGGGAAACGATATTGTCAATGCAGATTTCAAAGAGCCGATGATTGTAGGCTCTTTTGCTGATGGAATTACTCGTGAAACAAAAAAGAAAATTGTTTTCGACATTATGTATGGTAGGGAGATGCTTGGAGTTTACAAGCGATATCGTGATGATTTCAATATAGTGAATGTAGTTGACATGCTTAAGGAAATGGAAAAGATTTTTGCTGAATGGGATTACAAAAATTTTGAGGCTTCCAGGGAACCTTTGAGGGGTAAAATGGGGAATGAACCATAAAGGCCGCCGAAGTCGCCTACCAGGCCGCGATTGGAGCGGCGAAGGAGGCTTGATGGAAACTTGCTGGCGGCGGCGTGTCAGCGCCGGTTGTATGCGAGCGAGCCACGTTTGGTGTTAAAAGCTAATCGGGTAGCCCTGACCGGTCCGGAAGCAAGGCCAAGCCTCTGGTTAATCGAGTAAATGCGCTCTGCACAGGGTAGTCGAGGTGGGGAATCTCGGCCCGCCAGCAAAAAACCAAAAAGGAGGAAATCATGGATGCAAAAGAACTGCTTGAAGAACTGAAGGTGAAGGCGGATGAACTGCATAAGTACTTGGAAGCCCATCCCGACGAAGCTAACATGATGATTTCAATATAGTGAATGTAGTTGACATGCTTAAGGAAATGGAAAAGATTTTTGCTGAATGGGATTACAAAAATTTTGAGGCTTCCAGGGAACCTTTGAGGGATGGATAACCATCACCCTACTTCTGGCCCTGGCGGTACTCCTGCCGCTGTGGTGGGCGGAGCGGATGCCTTGCCTGCCAGATGCCCGATCAAGACGCGGATCGCAATCCCGGAGTGCCGGTTTGCACCGGGTGTGCCGGATGAAAAAAGGATAGGAAAATGAGACTGAGTGACGAAGAAATAAAAGACGTGCTGATGCCGCGGGATGAGTTAGTGAAAAGCCACATTGAGGCCAATGCCAGGGTTCGGGAGTTGGAGGCTGAGGCCCAAGATTGGCACGAGCGATATGTAATCTGCTGCGAGGATTCCAGGCTCGAAAAAGAGGCCCTGCGAAACGAGCTCATTGAGGCCAATGCCAGGGTTCGGGAGTTGGAAGCCAACATCGATAGGTGGTTTCGGGATCACCAGAAACTCAGCGAAGCGTTTATCAGGCAATGTGACCGCGCCGACCGACTGGCGGTGATTGCGGATGCGCTGGCGGTAGAGAGCTTTGGGAATCCCTTTTGGAAAGGAATTTTCGGTTGTTGGAGAGCAATGGCTTTACAACAACAAAAACGTATTGACCACTTCGAGGCCAAGCTGCGAGAGCTGGCCGAAGCGGCGGAGTGGCGGGATGAGTGTGTGGCTGCTGTGGCCCACTGTCTTTACCGCCGAGAGAGCTGCTGGAAGATGGTAAGCGTGTCCATCGACCCAAGCGGCTACCGGAAGAGATGGGAAAAGGCAGTCGACCATGCAAAAATGTTGGCTGAGGCCGCCGAAGTCGCCTACCAGGCCGCGATTAGAGCGGCGAAGGAGGAGTGATGCTCAAACAAAGACTACATAATAGCACGTTGACACGCTGGATTTTTCGCTACTGGCGACACAAAGAAACAGGCCGTATTTGCATACTGCCGTTTTGGAAAAATCCAGGGGAACATTGGTGTGTCTGTAACTACCGAGAGTAACAAAGGCGAAGGAGGAGTGATGGAAACACCAAATATTCTACTCCCAGCATTAAGACAATATCAGCACAGTGATTGTAGCGGGTTCGTCTCCGGGTTTGAATACGAAGAAACTTGCAGAATCGTTGCCGGCCTTTCGGCCAAACTGCGGAAATTAGTAGAGGCGGCCGAGGAAAAAGACAGGTTCATCGGCTTAGAAGAACCAGGGCTACCTGATAGCAAGGAACGCAACGACTTCTACGATGTCAAGTTTCGGGCCTGGGATCGGTATCAAGCCGCGCTCAAGGCGGCAAAAGAAGGGTGATGAAATGCGTTCGGTCGTTCTCTATCAGATTCACAATAATGTCTCCCAAGCTAAACGGCCGAGAAGGCGAGCATTCGGATCAACCTTTACAATGCCACCCGGCACTCATTCGCAAACCAACTGATAGCATCCGGGGCCGACCTGCTGGCCGTGTCCCGGCGCCTCGGTCACAGTTCAACCAGGGTGACGGAGCACAACTATCTTTCGGCGGGGAATTGAGATGCACTTCATTCTCATTTCAACCCCATTTCAGCTATCCTGCTCCCGAAATCATTTGAGAAAATGACGGAGAGGGTGGGATTCGAACCCACGATCATACTTGCAAGGGGCTTGAATCGTTGGGTTTTTCGGGGTGAAACGGGTTCATTTCAATATCATTTCAGATTGGAGAATCAATGCCCGAAATGCAGCGAAGTCCATGAATTGGTTGTTACTCTGTCGCTGGGGTCAGCCCGAATCGGTTTTCAAAACTTCCATCCGAGGTCGACTGTGGTCAGCATCATGAATTGAGTAATAAAGTTGAAATTATTGTTAGACAATTTATTGCTAATGATTTGCCAAAGTTAAATAAGAAATTTATAAAAGGTCGTTAAAAAAGGAGTATTAATTTTGACACACGAAACATCTTTAATAAACAGAGAATATATTGGAACTGTATTATCTGCAAAAGATTCTAGTCATCGTGGTAAATATAAAGTAAATGTGCCAGAATTACAACCACATATGAAAGAAAATACTGGTATTTGGTGTAAGAATCATGTTCATAATTATAGAGTCACTCCAACAGAGAATGGTGTATGTGGTTCTTATTTTCCATTACATCCTGGTATGTCAGTTATAGTTAAATTTTTTGCAAATCACATTGAATCTGCTTATATTGATAGAATAATTTCAGATGCATACGTTGAATCTTTGCCGTATGAAATTATTGAAAGAGATGATTATTATCAAATACTTAGAACTCCTAAACATAATAATTTAATAGCAATATATGAAGGTTCTGAAAATTCTAAAAATGTTCCGAAAAATTCTATACATATTTATTTTAATGATTTAAGAACAACAATTGTTATTGATGAGAGTGGTATTAATATTAAAACTGCAGATAATATTAATACCACTATAGCTGGAAATTGTAGATTAACTGTAACTGGAACTACTGATATTAAATCTACTGGGAAAATAAATATTCAGTCTACTGATAACATTGAAATAAATTCAGCTGCAACTATTGATATTGAAGGCAAATCCTTAATTAATGTTAAAGCTGGTGGAAATATAAATATAGATGGGGCAAATGTTAATATTAATTGTGGATTAGCTGCGTCTGCCGGTGTAGCTACACCAGCAACTGCTCCTACTTTAATAACGAATTCTGATTATGAATATTTTAAAAGAAAATCAGGAAAATAATTATGCTAATTGATTTTGATTCAACTTCTAGTTTATTAACAGAAGATATTAATAATATCGATAGTACTATAGTTAATACTCTTGGCCGAATAAATGTAGGTAAAGATTTTCAATCTATTTCTAATAAATTTAAACCTAGACCATTAGGAATATTAATAGAAGATTCTTTTAATAATCCTTTTTTTCCTATTCGGCCGGTTCCAAGAATAGATGCTTCAAAAATAGATTTATTTTTAATTTATAAAAGATTTAAAGAATTATATTCTCAATTTGAAGTAACTTTATTACCATGGCATTTTGTTATTGAATTTATTGAAGATAGATATTATGTTTTTAATACTAGACCAATTGATATGTTTTTTCCCTTATCTAATAATGAAGTTTTAAATCGGCAAGATCTGTGGAATGATATTACAAAAACTTTTATAAAGAATCACATTTTTGATATAAAAGAAGCTATTCATATTTTAGTTATTGGGGATAGTAATATCGATGTTTATACAAGAAAATTCTATGAGTTACTTGGAAGGTTTTGTATTGTTCCATTTATAAGATACTTTAAGATTATGAATGTTGATTATGAATATATTGTGCCGCTAAATATGGGCAAGAAATTCAAATTAGAAATTACTACAAAGTTTGTTAAAAGGTAAAACATGTTATATCTTTCTTATTTATTTGAAACACTAACAAAAAATGACAGATCAAATTTTTTCAGAAACTGATCTAAAAAAGATTCAAGATGGTGATAAAGAATTAAAACAATTATATGATAAGATTAATGATTTTTTTAAATTTGAAACAAAGGATTTTTAATATGATTTCTCTTTATGAAATGATGTTTTATTCAATTGCTAATTATGGTGAAAAACCAAATCAATCTTATAAATTAACTAATCCCAAAACAGAATGGGATAAGATGGATGATAGTAATATTTTAGCTGTAAAAGATATTAAAAATTATAATTCTTCTAATATGTCGGCAAAATAATTATAAATTCTATTTTTATATAGAAATAATATTATTGTAAATATTTACTTTGCCCACTCTAGTATTAGGAGGAAATAGAGTGTATCTAACGAATATGGAGTTTGATAAAGAAAATGTCGGAGATTTGGAAATTTCCTATAAACTATTACATCGTCATGGGTATGAAGTATTTAACCGCGCTGCCAAAAGCGAGGGGATTATAATTGATTCAAAGATGGTTGATAGATATTGGGAAGATTTAAAAAGATATCATTTTTTGAAATTGAATAATAGATCTCCCACAGTTACTGGATTATTTCTTTTATATCAAACTTCAAACGCGTTGTATGATTATAATGAAAACATAATTAAATTATCAAATATTCAATTTCGATCTCGTATTCTATTTCCTTATTTAATTTATATTTTGCAACAACATCTTCCTGATACTAGGAAATTTCTTCAAACTACTATTCGGAATGTTTATGACAGGATTAAACGAACTAATGTTAAATTAGTAAATGTTTATGTAAATTCTTTTTATTTAGATCAAGATGTAATTAAACATAATATTTTATTAGAATTTCTTGGTAATGGATTAAAGAAATTTGATCCATTAACTGTTGGAAAAGTAAACACATTCTATAGGAGTGTATTTTCTAGTATCTTTCATTATTACTTTATGAAAAAACAAGATACTAGTCATATATACACTAATTTTTGGAATTTAGAAAATATATTAATGCAGTCGAATTCATCTACTCGATTGAATCTTTATAAAGATGTTTTATATAATTTACAAGTTGATAAATATTATAAGCTCTCGCCGGTATATATTCAATTGGGGATGAATTATAGAATATTTAAAAATATTATTATAAATAATGAGTTTCAAGACATATATCTTGCCGCTTATAATAAATCAAAATCATTACTAAAAGTATCTAATAAAGAATATAAATTAATTAAAATATATAATGATGATTTAATTAATGAAGATATTTTAGAAAAGATTAAAAAACTACCTGCTATATTTAAATTATTAAAATGTGTTCATTTAGCTAATTCTAAATCTAAACCTTATAATGATATGTTAATTAAACCAGAATTAGTTAAATCTGTTATTTTAGATGAATTGTGTTATCCTTTCAAAAATGTATTTTCCGATGGGTATCTTCAACCAGTTTTAACTAAAATAGCAGACAATTTTGTTAATTTAGTTTTAAGCGGCGAATATATCAATTTAATGACATTATCTACAGTTAGAATTGAGCAAATAAGTTTTATTGAACAATTAAAGAAGTTTGTTAGAATATGTTTAAACGAAATCTAAAAAATGTTTTTGGAAAATAAAAATGGTAAATACAGAAACTACTGAAATTGAAGTTGAATATAAAGATTGTCAAAATAAATTAGAATCACAAATAGATCATCTTGATAGATTTATTCAAGATCTTGTATCTCATAAATTGTCTTTAGAAAATGCTAATCGCCATATTGAGCAATTAGCTATGGCCGAAAAAGATGCATTTAAGAAAAGTAAATATTATGAAGCTATTTCTAGAAATATTGAATTATTAACAAAAATATTCAATTCAATATCTGAATTGGAAAATATTAAATATCGTTATCATAAAGAAATTGATGATGTTATTCAAAATAAGATACGACTTATTAAAATTGATTTAAGGAAATTAGCAGAAAAAATAAATGATGATGGAGTTAATTTACTTCAATTTTTTGAAAAATTAAGTAATGTTTTATCTAATCCAACTAAAAAATTTGAAGAAGCATCAAAAATATCGATAGAAGAAAATCCAGAATATACTCTGTAGGAGGTTTTATTTTAATATGATTCCAATTGTAAAAACGACTCTTGGTTCAAGCGATGTATCTAATTCTTTTTTTATTAGTTCATTATTAAATAATATGGTGAATTCAGGAAGAAAAATATTTGTTATTAAAAAAATTGACAATAATGAGGTGGATAATATGGATGATAATATGCTAAATGCTGAATTATCTTCGGAAGAATTAGAGCAAATTGAAAAAGAAATTCCGGAGGAAGTAGACTCTTTAGTGACCGATGAAGAAGCGGAAGATGATTTGGACAATATTGATATTGATGATGAATTATCTGATATTGAAAAAGATTTACCTGATGATATTGATGATTTTGAAATTGAAGAAGATATTGAGGATGAATTAGATGATGATGACTGATAATATAAATTATGTTAATAATGACAGTACTAAATTAAGTACAGATCCAAATATAATATATATTAAAGTTATTAAACCAGATCCGTACAACTGAACAGAAGAAAATAATTCACAGGTGAGTGAATCAAATGAAAAATGAAAATTGGAGGCTAAATGGCAAGAACTAAAAAAGAAGATATATCGTGTGGTTCTTTAGATTCGTCCGGATTTGAAGCCGCAGATATTAATTATGCTGAAAAACTTGGTGAAGCATTTGAAAAAATTATAACAAAAGATTTTGGCCATATTCGGGCACCACAACCATATATTACTCCATTTGGTATTAAGCATTTAGATGCTTTACTTGGTGGAGGAATAGTATCTTCTGCTCCAGTAGTATTATCATCAACTCCAGAAACAGGTTATTGATTAGCTTGTAAATTCTGTGAATTCGGTGAAAATCCCACCAGATATTTATCTGAGGACAATACCGAGCCAAGCTTTCAGAAGCTGTTAACTTCTGATTGAAGGTGTAACGACTATCCCGAAAGGGAGTACACTCAAGTGAGTGGAAGTGCAGAACAATTTGGTAGCAGCCAAATTGAAGAGATAGTCTGATCTACATAGTAATATGTAGCAGTTTAATAAACGGGTAGAATTTAACGAATTCTACTGAACATAAATGAAATCAACATTTGCTTTTCAATTCTCTAAGATGTTTCAGACAATATATCAAAATTCGATTATTGTTTATTTAGATATTGAGGGTGCTGCTAACACATCTAGTAAAACAAATAACTATTCTCGAATGGAAATTTTTAGTATTGATGGTAAGAGATTTCGGTATGAGCCAGTTATAGTAGACATATATGAATTTTTTAATATGATCGAAACTCTTGTTAATATTAAAAAGGCATTTGAAGAAAAGTTAAAAAAAGAATTTAAAATTATGATAATTTGGGATAGCATCGCTGCTACTCCTTGTTCGAAATTAAATGAAGTGGATGATCCAAACCGTATCATTGGGGTATTTTAATTTTGCCCGTCATTTTGTGAATTGCTGGAAACCCCTTAGAGCTTAGCTAACTACAACGTAATCTGAAAAGATAAGCGTGAATGTTTAAAAATAGCTAAGATTGGGCAATCAGCAGCCAAGCTCCTTCTAAAGACCGCTAATCTTTATGGAGAAGGTTCAACGACTATCCCGGAAGGGAGTAGGATTCAAGTGAATCCGAAGTACAAAACATTCGACATTTTTAATAATGTGAGAAAAAATAATGTTTGTTTATATAGTGAAAAATAAAATAAATGGAAAACGTTATATTGGAAAAACTGTAATATCTGTTGAGCATAGATGGAAAAAACATTTAGTTGATAGTTTTAATGATAAATTATATGCATATAATTCATATTTTCATAGAGCAATTAGAAAATATGGTGTTGAAAGTTTTGAATTTGAACAAATATATTCTAGTTTTGAAACACCAGAATCGATGACTATTGATGATTTAAATAATTGGGAAAAATATTTTATAAAAATATCGTACTTTTATTGGATTTAAAGATTGTAATGGTTATAATATGACTCTTGGTGGAGAAGGATGGACAGGAAGAGGCAAATTAATAGATGTTTATGATAAAGATTTAAATTTTATAACAACATATGAATCTATTGAAATAGCTTCTAGAGAATTAAAATTATATCCACAAAATATTTCAGCTGTAATAAATGGTCGTGCTAAAGCAACTGGTGGTTATGTATTTTGTGTAAGTGGATTAGAACCAGTTGAATTTGTGAATATAACTGAAACTAAAATTGATGTTTATTCTCTTGATGGAAAGTTTATTAAAACATTTTCAACTATGCGAGATGCAGCAAAATTTATCGGTACTAATCCAACTAATGTTTTTGATTGTTGCAATCAAAAACAATTAAAATGTAAAAATTATATAACTGTTTATTGTGGAGATAAAGTAGAAATTAGAAAATAGAAGAAAACTTAAAATTATTGCAAAAAAAGTAGATGTTTATTGTGCAAAAACAAAACAATTTGTGAACCACCCGGTGACAGAGAAGCGATACCTAGAAATAGTTAATTCTGACTAAATTTAGAAACGCTTCTCTGATCACACGGGCTTCAATTAGCAATAGTTGAAGCCCAAAGTTCACCAGACTCAGTTAGAAGAAATTCTAGCTACGTTATCTGAGATGTAGACACCTAGGAATGCCG
>Ga0265293_10004143_pt1 | contig 25913 bp, 26 predicted proteins | sample Munlanlewell138R_FD_192505 | JGI IMG/M metagenome (GOLD analysis project Ga0265293, IMG submission 192505) | Leachate microbial communities from a municipal landfill in Southern Ontario, Canada - Leachate well 138R | ecosystem: Engineered > Solid waste > Landfill > Unclassified | place: Canada...
CTTTAGCGGACGTTATCGACATAAAAAGCGTTTGTGTCATAATGAGGAGGAATGATCCCTGGTCTTTATGTTTTGATTTGATTTTATTTTAGTTTAGGTGACCAGATGACGCGGGCTTATTACTCGAACAGCCTTGAGCATTTCTTAGAAGAGGACGAGAACACGATTCTCGGCCTATTGGCTCGCCAAAATCCCTATTCGTTAGATGATTTACAACGTAACGCCTGGCTTGTTGAGATCAATACCTTAAAAGAAACATTTCATCCCGGCTATGGCGGCCATATCGCCTTTGAGTACTCGATCCCGAGGATGGGATCTCGTGTGGACGTGGTGTATCTTGCTCAGGGCATCATTTTCTTGCTGGAATTTAAGGTTGGAGCAATTAAATATGATCGTAACGCGATCATGCAGGTAACGGACTATGCACTTGATTTAAAAAACTTCCACAAGGAGAGCCATGATCGTCCAATTGTGCCGATCCTGATTGCCACGCACGCCCCTGCGCGTCCTCTCACTTGGCTTGAGATGAAAGACGGGATCTCCGAAGTCCTTTGCTGTAATAAGCGTAATGTTTCAGATGCCATTGATCTTGCGCTCTCCCGTAACGCGGCCAAAGATTTTTCTGCGATTGAATGGATGAATTCGGTTTATACACCGACCCCCACTATTATTGAAGCCGCACAGGCACTTTATCGCCGTCATGGCGTTTTAGATATTTCAAGGCGTGACGCGAGCGCGATTAATCTAAAAGAAACAACCGAAGCAATTAATCGGATTATTGAACACAGTAAAAAACATCATCGAAAGTCGATTTGTTTTGTGACGGGCGTCCCCGGCGCGGGCAAGACGCTGGCAGGGCTTAATATCGCAAACGAACGCCATCGCTTCGATGAAAGTGAGCATGCCGTGTTTTTGTCCGGCAATCAGCCGCTGGTACAGGTGTTGCAAGAAGCGCTCGCTCGCGATGAATACGAGCGTGCGGAAAAAACGAACAAGATCACTAAAAAGGATGCGCTCAGAAATGCGAAGGCGTTTATCCAGATGATCTATCATTTTCGCGATGATGCCCTTGCAAGCGCCTTGGCTCCGCTTGAGAAAGTGACTATTTTCGACGAAGCACAGCGCGCCTGGACAGAAAAACAACTCACTCATTTCATGACACAAAAAAGAGGACGTGATGATTTCTCGATGTCAGAGCCGGCATTTTTGATCGATACGATGGACCGCCACGAAGACTGGGCCGTGATTGTGTGTCTTGTGGGAGGGGGCCAAGAAATCCATACAGGGGAGGCGGGGCTTCCCGAATGGTTCCGGGCCCTGCAAAGCGGGTATTCAGACTGGGATATTTATCTTTCAAGCAAAATTACGGACAGTGAGTATGTACGAGACCACACAATTGACTCGCTTTTAGGCGACCTCCCCTATGTGTTTGAGGATGATTTGCACCTGTCTGTGTCGTTGAGATCCTTCCGAAGTGAAAATGTGGCTCGCTTTGTGAAGGCGTTGTTGGATGTCGATGTAGTGGCTGCCAGAAGCCTTTACCGCGCGACACACCGTGATTATCCGATCCTCATGACACGGGATTTAAATACGGCAAAAGAATGGGTGCGCGGCGTGGCCAAGGGCACGGAACGTTACGGTATGACAGCCAGCTCGGGTGCTATGAGGCTTCGCGCGGATGGAATTTGGATCGAGAATAAGATTAATGCCGTCAATTGGTTTTTGAATGGGTCGGACGACGTGCGCTCATCCTACTATTTAGAAGAAACCGCGACGGAGTTTGAAATTCAAGGTCTTGAACTTGATTGGAGCATTGTCTGTTGGGACGCTGATCTGCGTTTTATGAACGGCCGTTTCGAATACCATCATTTCCGCGGTACCCGGTGGCAAATGATTCATAAGGAAGACGATCAGTTGTATCTGAAAAACACATATCGCGTCTTGCTGACGCGGGCGAGACAAGGCTTTATTATTTACATACCGAGAGGAGATGCGCGCGATCCGACAAGATCCCCTGAGCTTTATGAAGGTATCTATCATTATTTACAAGATATTGGGGTTCAGGAGATATGATAAGGCGGAGTTTTCTAAAACCCCAAACTGTCCTCATCCCCTAGAAACTCCTTTATCCCCATCGTGACGATTCCGTTCTCTTCTCGTTTTGCTTTGATGTCTTCGTAGACGATCACTATTTTTTTGAAGGAATCCTGAACGTGCAGGAATGGGCGTAACTCCTGGTTTTCCTTTTGCCTTGATCGCATCTGAAAGGCTGACTGAATGTAGTAGCGTTGACTCCCCTTGTTAGCGACAAAATCGATCTCAACCCGCTTTTTTTGGTAAGTGCCACGCTCAGTCGGTTCATTGATATCCACGACACCGACATCGACGGCATAGCCCCGGTGGCGCAGTTCGTTGAAGATAATGTTCTCCATGATATGGCCTTCATCTTGTTGACGAAAATTCAATTTCGCGTTACGTAAGCCGATATCCTCGAAATAGTATTTTGAGGGAGTGCTGATATAGGCCTTTCCTTTGACGTTGAAGCGTTTGGCTTCCGCAATAAGGAATGCATCCTCCAGATGCCTGAGATAGTCCCGGATCGTCGATTCAGAGAGGGTACTTTTTTGTAAACTCCGAAAACTGTTCGCAAGTTTTCGAGGATTCGTGAGCGATCCGACAGACGAGGCCAGCATATCGATTAATTGCTCCAGTTCATAGCGATGACGGACGCGGTTTCTATCAACAATATCCCTCAGATATACCTCCTGAAAGAGTGACTGCAAATACCGTATTTTTTCTTCGTCATCGTGAAGGTGGAGCAGGTAGGGCAATCCTCCAAAGCTGTAGTATTGCTTCCAGGCCTCATCTTTATCTCCTTCGAAGCATTGCGAAAATTCAGCAAAGCTCAAGGGATACATCCTGACTTCATCGCCCCTCCCCCTGAATTCAGTCACAATATCCGTGGAAAGAAACCTTGAATTACTGCCCGTGACAAACACATCGACTCGGTCAAGATGTAAGAAACCATTCAATGCATCCGCAAAATCGTCCATGAGCTGGACTTCGTCAAGCAAAATATAGTGAGTGTTTAGATTATTGGGATCAATCGCATTGACGACGTACTGATAGCAAGCTTCTGCGTTTCGAAGTTCTTTATAGCGAATATCATCGAAAGCAATTTCGATAATATTCTCAGGCATCACCCCGGCCGTCAATAGGTGATGCTTGAACAGCTTAAACAATAAGAAGGTCTTGCCGGAGCGTCGGATACCCGTGACAATTTTGACACGACCATTTCCCTTTTTCCTGATGAGTTGATCAAGATATTTATCGCGGCGGATGATCATGAGCCCCCTCTTTATCTTATATTAGTGCTATTATAGCACGGATATAAGATAGAAATGGATTATTAATGAAAAATGAGTCAATTCTATTTAATATTAGTGCAATAATTGCACTAATATTAAATAGCAGTCTCTGACTCACATCCCCTTTCATCCTCCAACAACTTCTTAAACTGCGCCTCATAAAGGCCAGTATAAGTCCCGTCTTGTTGCAGCAACATGTCGTGCTTACCCTGCTCCACAATACGCCCGTCCTCCATCACGAGAATCTGATCAGCCGCCATAATCGTAGACAGACGATGCGCGATCACAAGGCTAGTCCTACCCTTCAAGAGCGGTTCAATCGCCTCTTGAATCAAACTTTCCGAAATAGAATCAAGCGCGGAGGTCGCCTCATCGAAGATAATAATCTTCGGATCCTTCAAGATAATTCTCGCAATCGACAAGCGTTGCTTCTCACCACCCGAAAGCTTCACACCCCTATTACCTACCAAGGTATCGAAACGGTCGGGGAGCGCGTCGATCAGCTCATATATATTCGCTTCCTTACAGGCGTCAATGAGCTCATCCTCGGTCGCGTCGTGTTTCGCGTAAAGGAGGTTGTCCCGAATACTTCCGTTAAACAGATAAGCCTCCTGGGTGACCATGCCAATGTTTTGGCGCAAAAAGCGAAGGTCAATATCCCGCACATCGTGGCCATCAATCGTGACCCTGCCAGCATTCACATCGTAAAGACGCATCACAAGGTAAGTGATCGTCGATTTTCCCACCCCGGATTGACCCACAATGGCCGTCATGTTTTGGGCGGGCACCTCAAAGGTGACATCTTTCAAAATGAGTTTGTCATGGTTGTAGCCAAAATCCACCTGATCGAAGCGCAGCACTCCGGTTAAGGGAGAGGGCTTAATCGCATCCTCTTTATTCTCAATCTCAACAGACATATCCAAATATTCGAAAATGCGGTCGAAAAGCGCGAGTGCCCTGAAAAAATCGACCTGGACACCGAGTAAACTACTCACCGGGCGGTACATCCGCGTCAAAAGCGTCACCATGACCGTCACGTCACCGACAGTAAGATCGGTACGCCCCATCTTCAAGATGAGCACGCCGCCGATTAAGTAGATCAGCATGGGGCCCATATTGGTAAAGGTCCCGATCGCCATACGGAACCAGCGCCCCGCCATACTCTCCTTGATCCCTAATCTTTTAATCGCTTCGTTGGTTCGTTCAAACTTTTGGAGCTCTTCTTCCTCATTTGTGAAAATCTTGACCAACTGCTGACCGCTGACACTTAAGGTCTCATTAAGGATCTGGTTCGCCTCATCGTTTTGTTTTTGAGATTCCATGGTGAGCTGCCAGCGCTTCTTGCCGACATTTTTCGTCGGCAAAATGAAAAGCGGCAAGATAGCGATACCCACCAAAGCCAAAAGCCAATTCTTTTGTACCATCGCGATAATCGAGGTCACAAGGACCGCCACGTTGGACACCGTACTTGTCAAGGTGCCCGTAATCACGCGCTGTACCCCGTTGACATCGCCTGTCATCCGCGTCATGATGTCGCCCTGCTTATTCGTGGTGTAGAAACGCTGGGACATCTGCTGCAGATGAGCGTACATCTCATTTTTCATGTCACGGGCGATATGCTCCGACACCCAGACGTTCATGTAGTTTTCAAGCACGCCTAAAAGACTTGAGCCGAGCATGACCATAATCGACGCGATGACAAGCTTCACAAGCAGTGGGAAATTGCCCGCGATGAAGCCCTGGTCGATCATGCGGCCGGTCAGGATGGAGGGGAGCACGTTTAACACCGCCGAGAAGACAATGATCAACAAGGATAGGAGGAGTTTTGGCCAATAAGGCGCTAGCCAGCCTAAGATACGGCTTAGCAGTTTCCGATTGATTTCAGGGCGATTTTGGATCTCCTCCTCTGTCTCAAAGCGAAAGCGTCCGACACGTCCGCCGTTCATGAGTCATCTCCTAAAAAGGCGATGAGTTTTTCGCCTACGGCGATAAATTGATTCCGCTCTTCTTCTGTCAGGACCTCGTTGATCTGCTTGCGTCTTTTTTCAAAATAACGCCGGCTTTTCATGAGAGTCTCCTGACCTTTTTCAGTTAATGACAAATTGACAATTCTGGAGTCAGAAGAATCGCGTTCCCTATAAATGAGATTACTTTCTTCCATTTTAGAAAGCGTCGTTGTCACAGAGCCCGCACGTATGTCCAGTGCTTTGGCCACATCGCCTGAGCGCATGGTCTCATTTTTTTCGAGCAGGCGCAAAATGCGCATGACACTTCTGGGAGGGTGTTGCTCCTCGCCTTGCGGTTCCGGTCGCCGCCTTAACATGCGAGACAGCCGGAAGATTAATTCCATTACATCTTTTTCTTGGTTCATCCTTTTTTCCTTTCAGTTTTTGTTTCATATTCATAAGGTACCTTAGCATTATACTAAGCTACCTTAGTAATGTCAAGTGCTGATTTCGGGTAATTCATGCTAAAAACTTCAAAAATATTAGAGTTTTTAGCATCAATGTGAAAAACTCTCAAAAAATGAGAGTTTTTAGCATATCTTTTGAGAGATTTTGCCTTTACGGCCTAAAAGGACTCAGCATCAGGTCAAAGAAACGGTCGATCTTCGCTTGTAAGAACTCCGGGGTGTACTCATCAATATGGGACCACTCAAACAGCGCGATCAGGTAAATGCCCATGACGACATCGACGATGTCCTCAACCGAGGCATCCGGGCGGAAGCCATTTTCCTCTTGTACCCCCATGATCAGTCCCTTAAACAATTCCGCCAAATCTTCTCTTGTTTTAAAAATCGGGCTGTCCTCTTCGGAATTGAGATAGGTGATCCGCCTGGAAAGGCTCAGGTATTCGACTGAGGAAGTGATGAGTTCGTCGAGTACCAGCTTCAGTTTCTTTTCGCTTGACTCAACATCTTTCAATTCTTTATTAAGCGAGTCGCGGATGCGCTCGATCACTTCATCGGCGGTGCCGATGAGAAGACTTTCCTTATTCGGAAAATAATTGTAGATCGTCGCGCGGGACACCTCCGCGCGCACGGCGATATCCTCCATCATGGTCTCTTCATAGCCTTTTTGAGAAAAAAGGCGTCTTGAAGCGCGAAGGATATTTTTCCGGCTTTTTATTTTATTCAACTCGCGTCTATTTGCCATATAATTATTATACAAATAAATACGCATTCCGCAACGTACCCAAAAACATAGTATACGCATACATTGTATATATTGCCCAGATAATGAATTAGACTTGACATCAAATTTAGACACAAGCATAATGCATGTATTAGAGAAGAAAACGCGTGAAAGCGCAAGAGGAAGAAGGTGGAATCGATCCGGGAAGACTCGGAGAGGCAACAGGGCAGGAGACAGCCTAAAGGCCGTGATTGAGCAAAGAGGTGTGAGAAATGAAAGTAATCGCTTATGACATCGGCACGACGGGATTGAAAACATGTTTGTTTCATATTTCCGACACGGACAGCGTCCAACTGATTGCAGGTGAAGTGGAAGACTATGAACTCTACTTCCTGGACAACGGGGGCGTCGAACAGGAACCCGAAGAGTGGTGGAACGCCATGGGAAAGAGCACCAAAAGACTGCTCGAAACGACAGGCGTCGACAAGGAAGAGATCCGTGGGATCTCCTTTTGCTCTCAGATGCAAACATTGGTCATGGTCGACGAGAACGGAACGCCTTTAAGACGTTCCATGAGTTGCATGGACACGAGAGCGGACGCACAATTTTCCCGCTACATGCAAAGGGGCTTGAAAATCGAGGGGCTCAACCTTTACAAGATCCTTCGTTTTATGCAGATAACCGGCGTGCTTTCCGCCAGCGCCAAAGATCCCTTGTGGAAATACCACTGGGTGCGCGAGAACGAGCCGGAAATCTTCGAGAAGACCTATAAATGGCTCGACGCCAAAGAGTATTTGACATGTCGCGCCACAGGCCATATGAAGGTCAGCCGCGATGTCGCAAGCGGAACCTTTCTCTACCATGTCAAAAAAGACCGCTGGAGCCACGAACTCTGCAAACTCTTTGACGTGGACATGAAGCACCTCCCGGAGCTTTGCGCCTCGACCGATACGATCGGGGGACTGTTGCCGAAAGCGGCCGAGGAACTGGGACTGCCCGAAGGCATCCCCGTGATTTCCGGCGGCAGCGATGTCAGCCTTTGCCAGGTAGGCGCGGGCTGCCTCGATGTCGGCGATGTCAACTTCTACTCAGGCACATCCGGTTGGGTCACCACCACCGTCGATAAACTCCATCTGGATTTAGGGAACATCATCGGGTCACTTGTCGGAGCCGATCCGACGACCTACAGCTATATCGCGGAACTTGAGACCGCCGGAAAATGCATGGAATGGGTGAAAGACAGTATTGACTTGCCCGAGATGGGCTACGACGGACTTTTAGAATACTTGAAACGCTCACCCACCGGCAGCAACGGTGTTATCTATTCGCCTTGGATGCACGGCAACCGCTGTCCCTTTGAAGATCACAACGCCCGCGGCATGTTCTTTAACCTGGGCTTAACCACCTCAGGAAGTGACCTGGTCCGATCGGTGGTCGAAGGGGTCTGCATGCACATGCGCTGGATGCTTGAGGCGACAGAAAAATCCTTTAAAACATCGCCTGTGGTCCGCTTCACGGGCGGCAGCGCCATATCAGGGACCATCAGCCAGATCTTGGCCGATGTCTTGGGAAGAGAAGTTGAAACGGTCGAAAACCCGCGCCATGTCGGTGCCATGGGTGCCGCCGCCCTGATGGCTGTGAGCTTTGGCTTGCTCCATGACATCAAGGAGATCAAGGGCATCATTAAAGTGAAAGATACATTCAAACCGAATCTTGAGAATACCGCTGTCTACGACAAGATATTCCCAGTATTCAAGGACCTGTATGTCGACAACAAAAAATCGTACGCGACACTAAACGGCTGAAAAACCGTTTAATGCCGGCGCCAAAAGGAGGTGTAGCCATGGAAAGTGAACAATTACGCGTAGCGTCAGAAGAAAACATCAAGGTATACGGTTATCGCTGGGTGGTCCTTGTGGCCTACATGCTAGCGACGGTAGTGATTCAGCTTCTATGGGCTTCATTCTTCTCAATCACGACAGAAGCCTGGGAATTTTACGGATTCACCGACGCGGTCAAGGGTGAAAACGCGATCAGCCTTTTATCCATTATTTTCATGGTAGGCATGATCGTTTTGTCGGTCCCCTCATTGGCGGCCTTTGAAAAATGGGGATTGAAAAAGGCAGTCGGCTTTGGCGCTGTATTGGCGGGTGTCGCGGGATTATTGCGCGGGCTTTTCGGCGACAACTACACCTTCGTACTCGTCATGACAGTCCTGTTGGCCGTGGCACAGCCCTTCATCCTGAACGCGCCCGGGCTCATCGCGGGAAGATGGTTCCCGGAAAACGAGCGGGCGACCGCCAACGGCGTGGGTCTTCTGGCTAACTACGTCGGTATCGCGCTGGGACTTTTGTTAAGTCCGATTCTGTTGGGAACAGGACTCTCCATCAAGGGTTTACTCAATATCTACGGCATCGTCGCCGTGGTCGTCGCGGTTTTATTTGTGCTCTTAGTCAAAGACAAACCGCCCACACCGCCCTGCGCCGAAGAAGACGCCGAACGCGTGGACTTTGTCGAAGGTTTAAAAACCGCTTTCAAAAAGAAGAACTTCCTGTTGACAGTCATCATGTTCTTCTTCATGCTCGGCGTGTTCAACACCTTCTTCACCATGATCGAGCCCCTGATGACTTCAATGACGAAAGGTGCGGTCGGTGCGACCGAAGCCGGCATCATCGGCGTCATTGTCCTCGTGACGGGCATTGTAGGCAGCTTTGTCGTGTCCATGTTCTCCGATAAGGACAAACGCCAGCGCCGTCTCCCCTACATGATCGCCGCCAACGTGGTGGGCGTCATCGGGATGGTGCTTTTCATCCTGTTGTCCGGCTACACCGGCATGATCATTGCGGCGGTTGTGTACGGATTCTTCACGATCGGAAGCGCGCCCGTGGTGTTGACTTACGCGGCTGAAACCGCCTACCCCACCTCAGAAGGTACGAGTGAAGGACTCCTCATGTTCGCGGGGAACGTCGGCGGGGTCGTCCTGTTGGGATTGGCATCGATCTTAGGAGGCAACCACTTGGGCGTCATGATCGGCATGGCTGTGGTCTCGGTCTTCTCGGTGTTTTTGATGTTCCTTTGCAAGGAAGATAAATAGCAAAAGAAGATACAAGAAAAATAAATTAGTAAGGAAGGTACAACATGGAAAACAGATACGGTGTATCAAAATGGCCTGACGTAGCGATGATCGCAAAGAAAATGGATGCGCTTGTCAATGACAAACTCTACAACATTAAACCGGAGGCGATGGAGCGCTATCTATCGTACTTTGCGACCAAGTGTCAAAAATCGCAAGCGCTGAATGAAGAAGCCAAAGGCTACATCCCCGGCGGCGTTCAGCACAACCTCGCGTTCAACTATCCCTACCCCTTGGCCATCGACCGCGCGGAAGGCCCCTACCTCTACGACGTAGACGGCAACCGCTATGTGGACTACCTGCAGGCAGGCGGTCCCATCCTCTTGGGCAACAACTATAAGCCCGTGGCCGACAAGGTCATGGAGGTCGTAAGGAACCACGGACCGGTCACAGGATTGTTCCACGAATATGAGCTAAAACTGGCCCAGATCATCAACAAGTACATGCCTTGGGTGGAGATGTACCGCTGCTTTGCCAGTGGCACAGAAGCCGACATGGCCGCCATCCGCGTGGCCCGCGTGTACACAGGCAAAGAGATCATCGTGAAGGCGGGCGGAGCCTACCACGGCTGGAGTGACCAGCTCGTCTACAGCCTCCACATCCCCTACACGAAGAAGTTTGAAGCGCACGGTATCCCTGATGAAGTCACCGCGCACACGCGTGAGTACTACCCGGGTGACATCGATTCACTCAGGAAGGTCTTGGAAGAAAACGAAAAAGAAGGCGGCACCGCGGCGGTCATCTTGGAACCCTTCGGACCCGAGAGCGGCACGCGCATGACCGAATATGATCACTGTAAAAAGGTGAGAGAGCTCTGCGACGAGTTCAACTGCCTTTTGATCTTCGACGAAGTCGTCACCGCTTTCCGGGTGGGCCCGGGCGGCGCGCAGGGTTACTTCAACGTGCGTCCTGACCTCACCGTCTTCGGCAAGATCGTCTCAGGCGGCTTCCCCATGGCGGGCGGCGTCGGCGGCAGCGAAGATATCATGAGCTCCATGGCCGCGGGCGTTAAAGCCGGAAGAAAACGCGCCTATGTCGGCGGCACATTGACCGCTAACCCCTTGAGCTGCGCGGCAGGCTATTACGCGATCAAGGAAATTGTCGAACAGGACGCAGCGAAAAAAGCAGGCGAAAACGGCGACAAACTCACCGCGGGCATCCAAGGCCTGATCGATCAATACGAACTGCCCTTCGTCGTATGGAACACGGGTTCCATCGTGCACTTTGAGGTGTCCGGGGTCATGTACCTCTCGGTCACCGATCCTGAGATCTTCACCAAGATCCCGCAAAGGCAACACCATATCGAGCAGTTCGGCGCGGCCCTGACCGCCAACGGCGTCATCACCTTAGCCGGCAGCAGAATTTACACCAGCATGGCGGACAACGACGACACGATCGCCGAGACCTTGGCCGCGTTTGACGAAGTGTTCAAGAATATTGAGCGCTAATTAAGAAAGAAGAGGAAAAACCATGATTCAACGACTCGAAGATGTCAACATGGCACATGCCTTCCCGGAGGTCGCTTTCTCAGAGGACTACATTATCGCGACCTTCCAGGCGAGAATTAAAACACAAAGCATCGAGCGTCTGGCCTTGGCCTTAGCCGATGAACAGACAACCGGCACCTGGATTAAAGTCGGGGCCGACTCGGTGGAAAAGAAAAAGCGCTTCGGCGCCCAGGTTGTCGCGATCTATGAGGTTCCTGACCTCGGAAGTGATGTGGTGGAAGAATTGCCTCCCCTGTACATCGTGCAGTTGGCGATCCCCATGGACAACATAGGCACAAGCCTTGCCATGTTGCTCACGACGGTGTTCGGAAACATCTCGGCCGCCGGCATGCTGAAGCTGATCGACCTGGCCTTCCCCAAACGCTATATTGAGCAGTTTACGGGCCCGAAGTTCGGCGTCGAAGGGATACGCGAAGTGCTGGGGGTGAAAGACCGACCCCTTCTGAACGCCATGATCAAGCCCAACATCGGCTGGACGCCCGAAGAAGGCGCTGAGATTTTCTATAACGCGGCCAAGGGTGGCGTCGACATCATCAAGGATGACGAACTGCTGCAGGCTGACAGTGATTTTTGTCCCTTGGAAAAGCGCGTGAAGCTGTTCATGGAAAAAGAAAGACAGGTCTTCGAAGAGACGGGCGAACGCACGCTCTACTCGGTGAACATCACGGACCGCAACGACAAGATCAAGGAAAACGCTTACCGGGCGATTGAGTACGGCGCGAACTCCCTGATGCTGAATACCTACACCGCCGGTTACGGCGCGTTGCAGATGCTGTCAGAAGACCCGAACATCAATGTGCCGATCCTGGCGCACGTGGACTTTGTCGGCGCTTACGCAAGCTCCACCTACACCGGTATCTCGGCCCCCTTAGCCATCGGTAAACTGACAAGGTTAGCCGGCGGTGACTTCCAGATCAACGGCCATCCCTGGGGGAAATTCCCGGTGCCCTACAAGGTGTTCTACAGAAGCTTCAAGTTCTTCACGCAGCCCTGGTGGAATATCAAGCCCATGATGTATGCATGCTCCGGCGGCACGACTCAGCTAGTGGTGAAGAAGATGGTGGACAGCTTAGGCACGGATATCATCCTTGCGGCCGGCGGCGGTGTCCACGGACATCCGGACGGCAGTGAGGCGGGAGCCCGCTCCATGCGCCAGGCGATTGACGCCGCGATTAACGGCATCGATCTTATGGAATACGCCAAAACCCATAAGGAGCTCGCTCGCATGGCGGCGATGCTGAGCCCCGATATCGCCAAGAACTTTGACCTGATGCAGTAATCATCAAACAAGAGACAAATTATCAAAGGATATAAACAGGCGTGGCGCAAAGCGCCACGCCTGTTCAATCAAAACAAATTTTTTAAGGAATCACTATGTACGACACAATACTGTTTTTAGACTTTGACGGCACCATTACCTCCGAAGAGACATTGGAGGGCAGTATGCGCCGCACAATCGATCCCGATCTTTATCAAGAGAAGCAAAGGGAAATGTTTGAGGGGAAGATCACCCTTGCCGAAGCGCTCCATATGGGGTTTGAAACAATCCCCTCGGAGAAACTCCCCGTCATTTTGGACTATGTGCGCTCTGTGCCGATCCGTCCCGGTTTTTCGGAGCTGCTCGATGAGATGGAGCGCCAAGGAATCCCCGTGGTGGTCATTTCAGGCGGCTTAAAGCCGACCATCGATGAGAAGCTTTTGCCTTACCGCGATCGCCTCCTAGGCGTGCACAGCGTGGACCTTGATCTCTCAGGTCCCAATATGCGCCTTATCTCCGACTATGAGGAGAAGGGGGACCTTTTACAAAAGACGCTTGTCATGGAACAATATGAGTACAAGAAAGCATATTGTGCGGGTGACAGCTTCACGGATATTCAGATGGCTCTTATCTCCGACAAGGTTTTCGCCCGCGATAGGCTTGCCAAGTATTTAGAAGATAAATCGCTCCCCTTTATTCCCTGGGAGGATTTCTTCGACATACGAGACTCTCTGAAGAGGTAAGCATAGTGCCCCATAACATTGACTTTGAAACAGGCGTACTCACCGCTTTTGCGGAATGTGTGCAACGCGAGGCGAAGCCTTTGGCTTTCAGTTCCCCTTTGGCGCCTGACTTTGCAAAACATTTTTTGGAAAAAGCCCAAAAAACAGTCGAGGCCTTCGACGTCTCCCTTTATGTGGAAGAGTCAATCGTCGACACGGACTTTTCGAAAAAAGAAGAACTGCAAGGCCTTACGGTGTTCATCTTGTACAAGTATGACGATGACTTAAAGGCCTATCTTGATTTCAAAGCCCAGGTGGATATGTGGGAACAGGACAATCGCTATGACAGCCGTTTGAGGAAACTTGCGACCGCGGACCTGTGTCGCCTGTTGGGATACTCCGAAAAGCATATTGAAGCGATGTTGGAAGAATAAAGGTGCCACGATGAAAAAGATTTTATTTTACGGTATGACCGGCGAGAAGATGTGTTTTCAACACATTTTATTGAACGCGCTGGATTGTCACGCGGAGGGGATGGAGGTCAAGATTATTTTCGAGGGCGCTTCGGTGAAGCTTGTGTCCGTTTTTGAAGAGGAAAACAACCCGCTCTACCAAAAGGCCAAGGAAAACGACCTCATCCAAGGCGTCTGCCTGGCCTGCTCAAAAGTGATGGGCGTGTATGACAAGAACCTTGCTTCAGGCCTTGCGATGCTCTCGGATATGTCGGGGCACGCCGGCATTAAAGCCTACGCCCGGGAGGGTTTTGAGACCATCAGTCTTTAGCACCCTCCAACAGGATATCCTTATCCGGCCAATAGCCGTTGGCTTTCGCAATGGTCTGAAAGTGCATGGCGATGACAAGAGAGCCGAACATGAGGCTCTCCCCTTTTTCGGTGTACACCGACCATGCGGCCTTGCGCGTATCGAGCGAAGGTTGCATATAGGTGACGCCTCTTTTGGCCATTTCGATCGCAAGTTCATACCCCTCTTGGGGGGTATCTGTCTTTAATGATGTTAACCAATTAGCCATTTTTACCTCCCTCGCGGCCCGATCTTCGATGCCTTTGCCTTAAAGCCATTATATAAGCGAGGAAGGTAAAAATGTCAAATCAAATTGCTATCAGCGCCAGTAATTATTAGCGGCGGCAACAGTTTGGAAGTGCGTGGCGACGACCTGTGAGGCTGCGGTCAGACTGTCGGCGTTCTCCGAATAGACGGGGCGCAGTTTTTCTCTTATTTCAGCGGAAGGCTGCGTATAGGCGACGCCTTTTCGTGCCAGTGTAATGGCGAGTTCAAAACCCTCTTGCGGAGTGTCGGTGATTAATGATTTAAGCCAGGTATCCATGATGTTTCTCCCTTTCTCAATACGCCTTTCAGGCGTTATTTTCTATCCTGACCTCATTATCCTTATTCTCACCCGCTCGATGGTTCTCTTGGTTACACAACCCCAATTAGTCGCGCCCTTTCTCCCATTCAAGGATCTTTCCTGTGACGGAATCGATCTTATACTCGTATTCCCAACCGTCGACCTTGAACTCGACCTCGTAGGAGTTCTTATGTTCTTTGAACTCTGTTTCCAGTTTTCGCACATCGCCGCGCAAAAAACCGGCGTGCGTTAAAGCGATCTCTTCCGCCTTGGCCTGGCCGATGCGCTGTCCGCCGGGAGAGGGAGTCGTGTTGGAAGATCCCCCCGTCTTTTTGGGGTCTTTTTCAACCTTCGCGATTTTGCCTGACATGGCGTCAATGTCGTACTCGTATTCGAATCCACCGTGAATAAACTCAACTTCATAGATCATGCGCCCATATTCGTGCTTCAACTCGGTTTCTAAGCGGTTCACAGCCTCTCGCGAGAGCCCTGCGTCTTGTAATGCAATCGCTTCGGCATTTCGAGCGCCGATATAGCCCTCTTGGCTTTCGGGGGTTGTGGTCGTTGTAGCAGGAGGTGTCGTGTTAGACGATCGGATCTTCTCTTTATCAACCCTGATGATGTCGCCTGTGAGCGCATCGATGGCATATTCATACTCGTATCCGTCGTAGACGAACTCGATGTCATAGATCATGCGACCCTTTTCGCGTTCGAGTTCTGTTTCAAGCTTGGTAATCATGGATTTTTGTAAGCCGGCGTGTGCTAATGCGATGGATTCCGCCCGATTGACACCGATATAGTCAGTCGCATTCGATCCGCCTTCATACGGTTTATTTCGCTCCTTGGACTCGAATTTTAAGATAGAACCTTCTATGGCGTCGATGTCGTAGTCGTATTCCATGCCCTTGGCATGGAATTCGACTTCGTACACCATCCTGCCCTCTTCGTAGTCAAATTCGACATCGATCTTGATGATGTCTGACTCGCTCACACCGGCGTGCGAAAACGCGATGGATCTCGCCTTCTCCTGGCCGATGTAACCTTTGCTGCTCGCCTGCCCTTTGACATCGAGGCCGGGGATGGCCTCGGCGCGCGTACTGAGCAGCAAGTTCAGATCGTTGATCGAAAGATGTGCGACATCGGAGAATTGAATGCGGGGATCCCGGGCGATGAGCTCGCGGATGAGGGAAGCTTTTCCTTCCGAGATACCGTATTCTTTGGCGGATTGCTCGCGCTCCCGGTCTCTTGTCATCGTCTGGCTCAAAACGGAGCCGTGAAGAGAGAAGTCATCGAGTAGGGCCGCGATCTCATCTGAGAGCCGTTCTTGCAGACGCCTTCCTTTGACGCTGTCCCGGTCCTCGACCGTCACGAGGATTGAATTTTTAATCTCCGACAGGTAGCCGTTTCGCACCATCGAGCCGATTAAGGCGTTGACGGCGACATCGAGTTTAACACCTTTTAAGTCCATGTCCGCTAAGACGGTCACAGCTTCCTCGTTTCGCGTCTCAATTTTCATGACCTTTTCCTGGCGGTTGACCGACAGGGCAAGGCTCGGGTTGACGTCAAAGGCGACGACAAAATCGGTGGCCCAATGCATCCAGCCAAGCCAGGCGCCCAAAAAGATTAAAAGCGCCGCGGCAACGGGTAACAGGACCTTCGGTAGGAATGGTCGTTTTTTATGGATTTGTGTAGTTTGTTCCATGATGCTCACTTCCTCTTGTGCTTGGATTTGTCGGAGGATCGCCGGCAGTACGTCAGGGACAGAGGTCTCAATGGATCGTTTGATCGAATGTTTAATGCTTTCGCGGGTGTTCATGTCTCATCCTCCTCTAAAATTTTTTTGAGCTTTGACAGGGCGCGATGGTATTTGGAGAGAGCCGTCCCTAAAGGGATTTCGAGGATCTCGGCAATCTCTTTATGTTTGAATTGTTCGACACTGTGGAGGATGACGATCTGCCGTTCTTCCTCTGACAACCGCTCAAGTGCGGTGTTGAGGATCATCCGGTCCAGGGTGTCTTGTGAGAGGTCGCCTTTTGGGCTTTCGATTTTTTCCGCTTCCAGGGGCAGCTCCGTGGCGCTTTTAGCGCGGAGGCGGTCAAGTGCCAGGTTCCTGGTGATCCGAAGGATCCAGGCCATGGGCTTGCCTTTTGCCTGGTAGCGGGGCGCCGCGCGGTAGACATTGAGGAAACTGTCCTGCATGATGTCTTCGGCGTCCTCGCGATTTCTCACGATGGAGAGCGCAAGGCCGTACACCGCCGATTTCGCGCGGTGGTAGATCGCTTCCAAAGAATCGGTGTCGCCTCTTCCCAGCTGTTCGATCTGTCGTTCCAAATCTGCCATCTTGTTCCTTTGCCAAAGCCCTCTCACCCTTAATAACGAACGAGGAGGCGCTTTTATTGCATCTCTTTTGATTAGACAATGAAATCGTCTCCTTGGGTAGTTCGAAGGGTACATCAGGACAGCATTATTTGACTTGATGTTGTTTTTACGGTATTCTTCGAACTTAAGCCGTCCGGTTTGACTGGCTCCGAACCGGCGGATAGACAATAAGATATTGAAGATTAAGTGATTTGATGGATGTTTCCTTCCGGTCGAGCTACAAGAAAAGGCCGGATTGAATGTGAGTGGCAACCGCTTTTAAAGCGGTCTTTGCATAATTGATTTTGTGTTATTGAGGACTTCGGTCTGACTTACGTGAATGGCGTTTCCATCCGGTAAGTCTGGCGCGAAGTCTTTTTTTGTTTGGGAGGGTAATTTTGATACGTTTTGAACAAGTGGTAAAAAGTTACGGGGATCGCGTGATCCTCGACCATATTGATTTTGAAATCAAGGAGGGCGAATTTGTGGTCCTGATCGGGCCTTCGGGCTGTGGGAAGACCACGACCTTAAAGTCCATCAACCGACTGATTGAGCCCGAAGAAGGGCGCATCTTCGTGGAGGGTCGGGACATCATGGAGACCAATCCTGTGCTGCTTAGGCGCAAGATCGGCTACGTCATCCAGGAGATCGGGCTTTTCCCGAATATGACCGTGGCCGAGAACATCGCGGTGGTCCCCAAGCGCCTGAAATATGACAAACAGCGGATCGATAAGATCACTCGCGAATTGCTCGAGATGGTGGATATGTCGTACGAGGAGTACGCCCATAAATACCCCTCTCAGCTTTCGGGCGGACAGCAGCAGCGCATCGGGGTGCTGCGGGCCTTGGCGGCCTCACCCCCGATCGTCTTAATGGATGAGCCCTTCGGAGCCCTGGATCCCATGACGCGCAATGCCCTGCAAGATGAAATCATAAGGCTCCACAAAAAGCTCAAAAAGACCTTTGTGTTTGTCACACATGACATGGAGGAGGCCTTGAAGCTTGCGGACACCATTATTTTTATGGATGAAGGCAAGATCGTGCAGATGGACTCCCCGGACGAGATGCTTGAAAACCCAAAAAGCGAGCTGATCAAGCAGTTCATGGGCAAACATCTGTCCGATAACGGGGTCGTTTCATTGACGGCGCGAGACATCATGAAGGCGCCTCCCGCGAGCGTCTACAAGCGTGAAGGCGTGAAAAAGAGTACCGAGATCATGGCGCGCAGACAGCTGGACGCGCTCATCATCAAAAATGAAGATGACACCTACGCGGGGACCGTGTCGGTCAGAAATATCAGGCGCTACGGCAAGGAGGCGAAGAATATCGGGAAGGTCCCCATGTCGCCCCATATTACGTCCTACGCTTCAGATGACGCCTCGGAGAGCCTCGATAAACTCCTTGATTCCGATGAGGATTTCATTGTCGTCTTAAATGACAAGGAGGAGGTTGCGGGCATCGTCACCAAGACCAGTATGGCCCGGGCCATGGCGGACGCGCTTTGGGGGGATGAATCATGAGTTTTTTTGACATGTACGGACAAAAAATCTTGATCGCCTTCGGCGTCCATTTCCTCTATGTGCTCGTGTCGGTGGGAATCGGCTTTGGAGTGGCATTGTTGTTGGGTATTTTGCTGTCGCGTGTTCCGAAAATCGCGCGATTTGCACTCCCCATTATTTCAATCTTTCAGACCATCCCCGGGATTGTCTTTATCGGGGTCCTGTTCCTCTATTTCGGCATGAAGCCTGTGACGGTCATCACGGCGCTTGCCATCTACGCGATGTTCCCCATCCTGAAGAACACCTATGTGGGTTTATTGGACGTCGATCCCAGCCTGATTGAGGCGGCAAGGGGCTGTGGGATGTCAAGGACGGAGCGCTTGTTTGAAGTGGAACTCCCCCTAGCGATGCCGTCCATTATCGGGGGGCTTCGCATGTCCACCGTGTACACGGTGAGCTGGGCGGTGTTGGCCTCCATGATCGGCTTAGGCGGTTTGGGTGAGTTTATTTACATCGGCATCGCCACGAATCGGAATGCCTTGATTGTCGCGGGGGCGGTGCCGGCCGCGATCATGGCGATCAGCCTGAGCTATCTCATTGACGCCTTCCAAAAGAGAACTAAAAGAAAGGTGGGTGCCTGATGAATACGAAGATTTTATTGGAGCACCTCTACCTCGTATTACTGTCGGTGGTGTTGTCGATCGCGGTCGGACTTCCCTTAGGGATCACGGCTTACCTCTACAAGCCGTTTAGAAGGCCGCTCTTGCGCGTCACGGAGCTTTTACAGACCATACCTGCCTTAGCGCTCCTAGGCATGGTCATGCTGGTTGTAGGCGCAGGTAAGACGACCGTGATCATCGGCTTGTTGCTCTATTCTTTGCTCCCGATCGTGCACAACAGCTATATCGGGTTAGCGCAGATTGACCCCGCCATTAAGCGTGCGGCGCGGGGAATGGGGATGTCAAAGTTTGACCGCCTTTTTGCCGTGGAACTGCCGCTTGCCTTCCCTCTCATCTTTACGGGGATCCGTATCGCAACGGTCACCTCGGTGGGGATCGCTGTCTTTGCGACTTCGGTCGGTGGCGGAGGCTTGGGCGCTTTGATCAATCAGGGGATCCGCACGCAGAACATTCAAAAAATACTGTCAGGCACGCTCTCTTTAATGGCGATGGCCGTGATCTTTGACGCCGTGATGGCGTGGATCGAGAAGCGCCTGAACAAGCGCAAAAGCGCTTAAAAAAGGAGAATCACATGAAAAAATATGGAATGATTTTACTCACGCTTTTACTCGCACTGGCACTCATCAGTGGCTGTGCGGGAGGGAAGAGTGACATGGACAAAACCCTCGTCATCTACGACGGTGAGTTTTCAGAGATGCAGATCATTCACCAGATGGTGAAAATGCTGGTTGAAGAACATACCGACGTCACCGTGGAGATCCGTGACCAAATGTCACCGGTGAACAGCTACCGAAGCCTTGTGAAGGGTGAGAGCGATCTCATGAACAGTTACGACGGGACGCTTCTAACCACCTATTTAAAACTTGATGTGTCGGATGTGCCCGAAGGGCAGTCACTTTACGACTTTGCGAACGAACAGGCAATGGCAAAAGACAAGACTCGCCTTTTGAAGCCCTTGGGCCATGAGAACACCTATGCGATTGGGGTGACCGAGGCCTTGGCGGATAAATACGGTTTAAATACGATTTCCGATCTTATCGAAGTGGCGCCCGAGTTAGTTTTTGGCGCGGAGCACGAGTTCTTTGGTGAAGAGGGCAGTATGAAATACGGTCCCTTTGTCGATTTTTACGGACTTCAATTCAAAGATGACAAGGCGATCGAGATGGCCTTGAAATACTCGGCTGTGGAAAGCGGCAATATTGATGTGACCATTGTCTATTCAACCGACGGCATGAACAAAAAGGTCGGGCTTAAGGTGTTAGAGGATGATTTAAATTTCTTTGCCGAATACAATGACGCGCTGTTGGTGCGTGACGATGTTTTCGCAAGACTGGAAGCCACAGCGCCTAATCTTGAGGAGGTGCTTAACAGACTCGCGGGACAATTCACAAATGAAAGCATGACGGATCTGACCTATGAGGTCGATGTGAACGGTCATACTCCGGAGGATGTCGCGCGCGATTTTCTCACAAAAGAAGGCCTGATCGCCTCCTAGTTTTAAGCCGTGCCGTGTGATGTAATAATGGTTCGGAGGTCCGCTTTATGTTATTGCATTACACGCCCCCCTTTATGTGGGATAGATTACTTGGCTTTTGGTCTGACCGCGCCATGCGCGGGGTTGAAAAGGTCGAAGACAGCGCATACAGCCGCACGGTCGAGATCGACGATCCTACGGGTGAGTCGCTTCTTGGCTGGATGCGGCTTTCGCATATAGAAGATGAACAGGCGCTTCAACTCACATGGTCAGACAGCCTTTTACCGGTAAAGGATGAACTTATCTTGCGCGCGCGCAGGATGTTTGACTTAGATCACGATCCGAATGATTCGGATCCCACCCTCTCTAAGATGAACCAGATTAAAGAGGGACTCTTTGTGCCCGGGACGCGTATTCCGGGTGCTTTTCATCCCTTTGAAGCCTCGGTACGCATTATTTTGGGGCAGCAGATCACGGTGAAGGCGGCGACGACGATTGCGGGTCGCATTGCCGAAAGGCTTGGGACGCCGATTAAGAGCGAAATTTTGGGGCTTGACTATGCCTTTCCGACTGCCCAATCGATTCTTGCGCTCGGTGACGAGGCGCCGGATGTGTTGGGTTCACTGGGGGTCACGGGCAGGCGATCCCAGACGATTATTCAGCTTGCTATCTTGTTTCAAGATCCCGATTTTTCCCTTTCTTTGGAGTCTCCTGAGGAGACGATCAAAGAATTGCTTGAGATTCCGGGCATCGGTCCTTGGACGGCGCACGCGCTTGCCATGCGCGTGATGAAATGGCCGGATGCTTTTCCGGGGACGGACTACGGGGTGAAAAAGGCCTTGGAACCGATGAATCCGAAGGAAATTGAACAGTTAGCGGAACAATGGCGCCCTTGGCGCGCGTATGCCGTGACTAATCTTTGGGGCACGTTGTAGGAGGACACTATGTATTTTTCTTACTATGAATCGCCGCTTGGCAGGATGCTTTTGGGTGGTACGGAGGAAGGCCTTTCGGGGCTGTGGATTTCGGAGCAAAAGTACTATGCGGCGACGATGGATGAAGAGATGATCCAAAGGGATGATCTTCCAATTTTCGAACAGACTAAAAAATGGCTTGACCGCTATTTTAATAAAGAGCAACCTGATCCGAAGGAGTTGAAACTAGCCCCCAAAGGCACTGATTTTCGAAAGACCGTCTGGGACATTCTTTTAAAGATCCCCTATGGCCAGACGACGAGTTACGGGGCGATCGCAAAAAGCATCACTGAAAGCCGAAAGGGGAGTAAAACCTCCGCTCGGGCGGTGGGGGGCGCGGTGGGTCATAATCCGATCTCGATCATTATCCCCTGTCATCGTGTGGTGGGAAGTGACGGCTCTTTGACGGGCTTTGCGAGTGGCTTGGATAAGAAGGTTTGGCTCCTGCAGCATGAGGATGTGATTCTTTAATGTCTGTTTGTGCCAGAGGCGCTTCGGGCGTACTATAAAGGGGGAGGGCCGATCATGAAAGATGCATTTGATTACAAGAAACCGACACTTTGGATTACCGCGACATTGGCGGCGGCTTCTGTGGTTCCCGCGGTGCTCATGATCCGCAATTCCAGGAGAAGAAAGTCGCATCTTTTTGATCGGGAGCTTGTCATCGACCGCCTGCTTTATGAGGCGCCCTTTTATACGGCAAGTTTTGATCCTGCTGTTTCGCCTTCTTTTCTTTTTTCGAATGAAAACGAACTCCGAATGAAGGGTCATTTTCACACAATAGAAAATGCTGAGTGGAAGTCACTTGGGAAGATGGATGCGTTGACACTTGACCGCCCCAATTTTGACGATCTTTTTTTCACGGGCAAAGAGCACGTCTTTTGGCGTCTTCGTAAACAAAACAAAAAAGCGTGGCAAATGGATGTGAAGGAGGGCGAGCTTTGTGCTTTTTACTACTTGCTGCAACAAAGAAACGGCGAGGTGTATCTGGCCTATGGCTACCGCGCGGATGGTTTGGATCGCCCTGAGTCGACGGCTTCTATTATTCGCTGGCTTTTTTATCTGACGAATGCGAACGAATAAAGTCTAGGACGAAGTCGAAGTCTTCCGGGTGTGTGAACACCTGGTTATGAAATAATCCCGATGAACGTATCTTGATCTGTTGCCGTTTCCGGTTGACCCGGATTTTGTTGACGGCTGAAAATTTTGTGTAGGAGGCTTGTTTGTGGGCGCTCAAAAGCCCCGCGCCCATGACCGTGGGGTTGCCTGTCAAAAGGCCTGCAAGGAAGGTGGCGAGGCCTAGTTTTTCTGCTTTTTTTCTTTCTTTGGGGACCTGGATATGGGCGATGCCTTTTTCGTCCATCTCAAACAATATGGTGTACTGGCCCCCCATGATGATCCCGTAGAACCCATAGGAGACGATTAGAAGTAACAGCAGGATGAGCCCCATGAGGAGCATGAAGAGGAGGGTTCCTTCTAAAGATTTAAGGGGTAACCCTTCGATCAAGTCGAGGGAGAGGACGAAGAGGGAGATCACGAGCCAAATACAGAAGAAGATTTTAAATACCAGAAGGAAGAAAACCGGGTTTTTAAAGAGCCGGAGCTGATAAAGCCAACGGTAGCGCTTGGATCCGATGTCGGTGACACGATGTTCCATGGAGTGTTCCTCCATTTTTCTTATTTGTTTTGATTCTATGCTGTAAAGCTGTAAGAATCAAGGAAAGCGGATACATGGGTGACCGCCGGGAGGCTTTCGGCTTCGCTATTATGAATATACAAGACAACTAATATTTATCACTGAAAGGATGGATAAGGTTATGAAAGTATTCATGGTGGGCGGGACGGGCCTTCTGGGCTCTGAGGCCGCGCGGGAGTTGATTCGCAGGGGGCATGAGGTTTCGTCGATTGCCTTGCCTCCTTTGCCGGAGGGTGAGGTGTTGCCGCCCGAGATGACGATTGATTTTGCTAATTATATGGAGTTGTCGGACGATGAGCTGAGGGGCTATTTGGAGGGCATGGACGGCCTTGTGTTTGCGGCGGGTGTGGATGAGCGCATGGAGGGTCCGCCTCCGATTTACGATTTGTTTGAAAAGTATAATATTGCGCCCCTAAAACGTCTGCTTCGCATCGCGAAGGAGAGTGGCGTGAAGCACGCGGTGATCTGCGGCTCGTATTTTGCCTACTTCGATCGCGCCTGGCCGAAGATGGAACTTTATAAACACCATCCGTATATCCGAAGTCGTGTGGATCAGGCGAATATGGCACTTTCTTTTGCGGACGACGATTTCGATGTGGCGGTGTTGGAGCTCCCTTATATCTTCGGGACGCAGCCGGGGAGAAAACCGGTGTGGGTGTTCTTGGTGGAGCAAATCCGCAATATGGAAAAGCGCACGATGTACCCGAAGGGCGGCACGACGATGGTGACCGTGAAGCAGGTGGCGGAGACGATCGCGGGGGCTTTGGAGAAGAATAAGGGGGGTCACAATATTCCGGTGGGTTATTACAATCTGGAGTGGATTCAATTGATTTCCATTTTTCACCGTTTCATGGGGACCCCTGAAAAGAAGATTGTGACGATTCCGACTTTTCTTTTTAAGCTTGGTTTGAAGAGTACGATTAAAAAACAGAAGCAAGAAAATGTGGAACCGGGTTTGAACATGAAGTATTTTCCAAAACTTATGAGCTCGAAAGCGTTTATTGACAAGAAGTGGATTGAAGCATTGGGGGTGGGGCCGGATGACATCGATGGGGCGATCGGTGAGTCGGTGCTTTTGAGCCTTGAAATCCTGGACGGTAAAACAAAGACTGTGGATATGAAGGGTGAGTAATTTGTAGCGGGATCCGCCTCATTATGCTAGATTTAACGTAACGGCTGTGACAATTTGTCCGGGTAAGGAGAGGCGATATGGCCAGTGATTTTTTGGATGGAAAGATAGACGATTTGACGGGCTTATTGCCCGATGACGATCCCAATGTTCGTGTTTTCGTGGCACAGAGGGATGTGTGTGAACTCCAGAAGCAACAAGATGAGATTTTTGCGGCCCTCGGAAAAGAGGCCTATGCGCGTTATGGCCCTGAGGTTTTCTTGGTGCATGAGAAGAAATTAGAGGCGGTTCATCGTGAGTTGGCGCTCGCCAAGGATAGGCTTTCTGAGGCGATCAAGGCGCAGGAGGACAAAGGGATCGATGAGAGCCGCCGTGTATGTGTTTGTACCTGTGCTTGCTGCGGTCATGAAAACCCGGAAGGGACGAAGTACTGTCAGGCCTGTGGCGCGAAGCTGATCGAGTGGGAGAAGATTATCTGCGGCGAATGTGGCGCGGAGCTTGTGCCCGGCGCTCGTTTTTGTGGCCAATGTGGGGCAAAACAGCCATAAGGTTAGGAGATGACCATGATTGAGGAAGAAAATAACGATCACAATGATCGGGAGACGATGACGTCGTCCACTTCGCTTTTTAAAGCGAGGGTGGCGTCCGAAGCTTTAACAGGGGAGTCCCATGTCACAGTCGATGATGAGGGGCTCTTTTTTGACGATCTGTTTGTCCCGTATTGCAAGGTCCTTTCGATCTTCTATGAGGATGTGACCGTCGATATCACGACCCAGGACGATATGTTCCGGGTGGATCTTCTGGGCGATATGGCGGGGCCGTTTTTTAAGGCGCTTTGTGAGTCGTTTAACGCGAAGATTCAGAAGATTCTTTTGGCGAGAGGCAAGATGCTCCTTGAGATGAGGGGGCCTGACTACGCGTATGAGGATCGGGTGGGCTATGCCTGTGTGCGTGTGTTTGAGGACGCCGTGATGCTGCTGCCGCCCAATATGGATGCGCGGCGTATTCCTTTTGTGTTTGTGTCGAATGTGAAAGAAGATGCGGATCAGGTGATTGTGTCGCTTGCGAACGGCGAACGCTATACCTTCTCGGATCTAGGGGATGACCAATCGACTTTTGTCCGGCTCATCCATGAGGGTATTCAACGGATGCAGAAGTTGTTTGCTGTGAGTATTGGAAAGTTATTGCCTAAGTTAAGTTACGAGCAAAGTGTGGTGGCGGCGCGTATTTTCCCTGAGGGGATTTGTTTCCCGATTGTCTCAAAGGCTCCTTTCCCCGAGTTGGTCGCTAAGTTGGAGGATATCTTCCGTAAGAGCGATGTGGGGGTTTATTATGACCGGATGTTCTCTCTTTTGGATGAGAATAGGCGCGCGATGGGTTTCAGGTTGCCGGCATCGAAAAGAAAGGATGCGTCTTTCGTGCTTTGGTCTTTGTTCCCTTCTTTAGATGGCCGTTACGCGGTGTTGGAGTTTGCTTATCCTAATGAGAGGGCTGCGACTTATGTGTTTGACACGGATGGCGATTTCGATCGTTTTCTCATGACGTTTAATCGCGCGTTTGAGTCGGCGGGGTTTAATCGTGAACTGCTCTATCTTTCGGATGAGGAGTTGCTTC
>Ga0265293_10004145_pt1 | contig 25895 bp, 24 predicted proteins | sample Munlanlewell138R_FD_192505 | JGI IMG/M metagenome (GOLD analysis project Ga0265293, IMG submission 192505) | Leachate microbial communities from a municipal landfill in Southern Ontario, Canada - Leachate well 138R | ecosystem: Engineered > Solid waste > Landfill > Unclassified | place: Canada...
AGTTTCCCATCTGCACAAACTCCCAATCGGATTTCATAAGAAAAATATTTTCGCTGTCAACCCGCCCTATTACGGCATATTGACCGTCTATTCGCTGGGGGAAAAACGCTATTCCTTTATTTTTTGCAAATTCACCCCTCATAATATGCACTCTGGCGTGGCCGGGCAGCGAAACTTCGAGTAACTGCGGCATAATTTCCTGACCGTTATACGCGGTATATGTTCCGTAATAACATCTTGTTCCGTCGTCATCTTCGAAGAGAACCAGCCTCATATCCTCCATTCCCTGAGATTCTGTTCTGCTTATCGGAAACATAACCATATCTTCGAGATTTAAAAACTGGTCACTGTGCATTTCATATTCGGATTCGGCTATCATCATAAACAGCCCGCAGATTCTTTCAAAAGTCTCGGCATCCATAGACTTTTGCGGACAGCCGTGTATTATTTGTTCGAGCATTACAAGAGTAAAAGTATCCGGCAGCTTAGATAAAACCATCTCCGCCAGCGGATGTTTATTCGTCAGCTCTTCGATACCGTTTTTAAAAACATCTTTTTTGAACCATCGGTTTCGTTCTCTTTTGAAAGCCCGAACCTGCAAAGTAACCGGGCTAATTTTTATGTCGCCTTTTTCGCTGATTATTCCCCTTCGAAAAGTAATAGAGGAAATATGACCTTCGCCGACAGCCCGCAGGCTCATTAAAAACGCAAGTGAGCCTTCGGGAACATTAGACTGGTCATCTGCGGCAACCATAGAAGGATTAAACAGTGCTGCTGATTCGAAAGCATATTCCTTCGAGAAATAAGCTCCGATTAAAAGCCGGACATCACGTCTTTTTTCGTATTCGAGGCCGGTTTCTTCAAGCACCATTTCATAATGGTCAGTTAAAATCTCCTCCAAACCCGGATTTACAGGGCCAAACTCCTCAAGAATGCCGTGCAAAAGTTCGGTGATTTTTTCAGGAGGCAATTGTTTGACCCGCTGAATTATTTTTTTTGCTCGTTCTTCTCCGGGCCAGAAAAATCGCGTTATTGTTCTTCTCGGGTCGGGTACAAGCTGTATAGGCAGCCGACGAACATGGATTGATTCTTGACTCATACTCCATAACTCCTTATTTAGAATGCTAATCCGACCTCTAAATTACCGGCAAAATCCTTTCTAAGCAATTTCAGGCCGGGCAGCAATATCATCTTGCGTATCAGCGGCTGATTCTGCCAAAACCTTACCGAATGGTTTCAACGAATCGGCGATGTTTTCAATCTGCTGATTATAGACTCTGCTGAAGATAAGAGTTAACGGTTTTTTCATTTCTTGCGAGATTATATCAATAGTATTCCAGAAAAGACCCGTACGGATTTCTATCTGGGCATCGGCCATTTCAATTCGTTTAATCTTCGGCTGAAAAATCGTACGGAATTTAACCAGAAATAATCCGTCTTTACCAGCAGCAAGACAGCACAATTCTTTTTTCTTAATTTTATGAATCTTGCGGGAGGGAAAAACATTAATAATCGGAACCCCCTGCTCTACAAGCGAAGCTATTTTGTTTTTCATATGCAGCGAAGGTGAAAAATCGGTCTTGCCAAACAGTTTCGCGATAATAGGGCCAAGATATATTGTTCTAAAGTATTTGACATGGCGTTTTGCCCAATTGAAAATCGAAAGACAGATAAGAAAAACTATGATATTCAGAATCATCGCCAAAAAAGGATTGAAGGCATAAACCGTGGCAAGTATGGCTGCAAGAACCTTATTTGCAGCTTCAAAGGCAGCATCGAGAGATGGTATCGGCGATATCCATACAAGAAGCTCGAAGAAATATTTGACTGTATTTATGACTATTATGTTAATTACCGCGGCCATCATTAAAAGCGTGTTCCACGTAAAACTGAAAATGCCCGCCTGAAAAACAACCTGCTGAGCGGTACTGTCATCTGATGGTGAGGCGAGATAGATAATCACCAGATACGATATTATCCCTGCGTATGTTTCGAGCCTGTCGGTTATCTGTGCGAATCCTTTAGAAACAGCTGTCATTTTGGGGATAGATGTTGCTACTGCCAGAACTAAAAAAACCGCAAAGACCAAAAAGTTATTCAGGGCATCGCTGCCCATTAGAAAATCATTTTGCGGCAGAATACCTCGATTGCATAAAATGCTTGTCCCTGATAAACAGGTAATCCCGAAAAACGGTGAAAGTGCAACCGGAGCCAGAGGCGCCAATACCTCAATCGAACTTATTTTCTTGGTTATTTGCTCGGCTTTGGCTGTATCTGCGGATAGAACATCTCTATTTAAATCATTTTCAGCTAAGACTTCGCTGTCTGACCCCAAATAACAAACCAGCAGAATTAACAACGAAACAGTAAGAAATGTCTTGCGCATTTTTGTTCCCTTTATTTATGGCCGGCGATTCAAAACTATTGAAAAAGCTGTATTATATATGCTGTCATAATACCTCACAACAGCTTAATTAAATGAGATTTTATTGACTTGCGTAATTAGCCCGAATCATTAAAATATCCATATGGTAAAGTTCAAAAGGACCATTGTGTTAAATTAGGAAAGGATTGTATATGTCTAAAGGCCGTGACGTAAGAAAAGAAGCGAAAAAGAAACCACAAAAAAGTCTTAAAGAAAAAAGGGCTGAAAAACGAGCGAAAAAACAAGGCGGAATATAGGCTTATAAAATAGTATCAACTCAGAATTTTATATTTTAACGTGTGAAAATTCAGGGCCGTTGGTGAAAATCGGCGGCCTTTTGCTATGCGCGAAAAGTAAAAATCATACATAATTAATTTAGGAGCATTTTCGAATAATGAACAAGTTTACATTAACAGTATTGATGCTGTGCTGCAGTAATTTGTTTATGACGATAGCGTGGTACGGACATCTTAAAAATTTATGCAGCAAGCCGTGGTTTTTTGTCGCGCTTCTAAGCTGGGGTATCGCGTTTTTCGAGTATATGATACAGGTGCCGGCCAACAGAATAGGCCATGAGGTGATGAACTACGGCCAGCTTAAAATCCTGCAGGAAGTTATAACATTAAGCATATTTATCCCATTCTCAATTTTCTATCTTAAAGAACAGGTGCGGCTGGATTACCTATGGGCGGGGCTGTGCATACTCGCTGCGGCGTTTTTTATTTTTCGGCATAAGATTTTCGGATAGAAGCCCGATTTATTCGATACCCCTACGGAATTATAATACATTCTAATAAAGAAAATAAAGCCTTCTAATTAAGAATTTCGGCTCAAGTAAATTTTTCATGGACTAACATATATCTAAAGATTGGGATTTGACCTTGGTTTTTAAAAGTGATAAGATGTTGCTTTTAAGCAGCTTAGGCAAATAAAGGTATATTATCGCTTATAAGGCCGACCGCAAAACTCGAAAACATATTCGAATACACAGCATCTATAAAATGGAACAATATAAACTGAATATCGGGTAAGAAATTTTTGAAAGAATAAGGATAGAAATATGGACCGAGTGCATATACTCGACGCATCTGCGATTAGCGGCGGATTTATACCCAAAGAGTATCTTCCACAGGAATGCGACGAATGGTATTTGCGAAATCAGCAGTTCGATAAAGCCAACGCTAATTGGAGAAATCTCAAGTCGCAAGAAGTCGAAACACTGGTTAGAAACGGCAACTATTGCGCAAACTGGGACAAAATATTAGTTACAGACGAGTTCGACAGCACTCAGCTTAGAAATAATGAGCTGTTCGGTTTTATACGAATAGGAAGATGTAAAGCCGCGGTACTGGAACATCATGACTTAATGCTCCCTGTCGGAATAACCAACAGCAGAATAGTTTCTTGCGATATAGGAGACGATGCAGCGATACATGATGTTAGGTATTTAGCTCATTATATAATCGGCGACCGCTGTATGCTGGCTAATATCGACGAGATGCATACTACCAACCACGCCAAATTCGGCAACGGAATTATTAAAGACGGAGAACCGGAGGAGGTCAGGGTAACACTTAATGTAATGAATGAAACCGGCTCACGCGCAATATTGCCTTTTGACGGGATGACATCGGCGGATGCTTATATATGGGCGAAATACAGAGACGATACCGCCCTTCAGGCCAAGCTCAAAGAAATTACGCAAAAAAGTTTCGATTCAAGACGCGGCTATTACAGCACCTTAGGAGAACATTGCGTCATAAAAACCAGCAGGATTTTAAAAGATGTAAAAATCGGTTCGCACTGTTATATCAAAGGCGCCAACAAGCTCAAAAATCTAACGATAAATTCCTCTAAAGATGAGCAGACTCAAATCGGCGAAGGCGTTGAATTGGTCAACGGAATTATCGGTTTCGGATGCCATATTTTTTACGGATGCAAGGCTGTCAGATTTATCCTCGGAAACAATTCCAATTTAAAATACGGAGCCAGACTGATTAACTCCTATCTCGGAGACAACTCGACAATTTCATGCTGCGAGGTTTTAAACAATCTGATATTTCCAGCGCACGAGCAGCACCACAACAATTCGTTTCTCATAGCATCGGTGGTTCTCGGACAGAGCAATATCGCAGCCGGAGCCACTATCGGTTCAAATCATAACAGCCGAGCCAACGATAACGAAATTCAGGCAGGACGCGGGTTCTGGCCGGGATTATGCGTAAGCCTCAAACATTCCTGCCGTTTCGCTTCATTTGTTCTTATCGCAAAAGAAGACTACCCTGCGGAGCTTGATATTCCGTTTGCTTTTTCGCTGATTAACAACAATATCTTCAAAAATCGTATCGAGATTATACCGGCATACTGGTGGCTTTACGATATGTATGCGCTGGCGAGGAACTCTTGGAAATATCAGGTGCGCGATATCCGAAAAGTCAAAACACAAAATATCGAATTCAATGCATTAGCTCCGGATACTGCCGAGGAAATAATCCAAAGCGCAAGGCTGCTTGAGATTTATACCGCAAAAGCAAAATTACGTAAAGAAGGCAAAGACCCTAAAAATATCGATACGGCAGAGCTTATCCGTGTCGGCAAAGAACTGCTTTGCGGGCCTAACGAAGCTTTGAACGGGCTGGAAGTTATCGGGGAAAATATCGAAAAATCAACCCGTGAAGCCGTAATCTTAAAAGCCGCAGCCGCATACAAAGCATATAAACAGATGCTTCATTACTATGCTGTAACAAATCTTATGGAATATCTCCAGACAAACAGCGACAGTAATTTCGATTCGATGGTCGAGGCTCTGGCAGGTAAGAGAATCACACAGTGGGCCAATATCGGCGGCCAATTAATGCCCCAATCCGACGCGGACAATCTAAGAGCCGACATCGGAACCGGAAGATTAAACAGCTGGGAGCAGATTCATCAACGATACAACGAACTTTGGCAGAAATATCCTCTTGATAAACAAAAGCATGCTTGGGCTGTTTTATGTGAATTGACAGGGGAAAAACATATTGACCGCAATCAATGGCTTGCGATTCTGGACGAAGCCGTTGAAATTCAGGAATATATCCGAGACAAAGTTTACGATTCTCGGAATAAAGATTATGAAAATCCGTTCCGAAAAATGACTTACAGGAACATCGAAGAAATGACCGCGGCTATCGGAACAATAGAAGATAACGATTTTGTCCAAATGGTACGCAAACAAACCGAGCAGTTCCGGCAGAGAGTTGAGACAATCAAACAACGAAGATGATAATAAAACTGTTTTCAAACATATATTACGAAAAACGAGGGTAACGAATGAATCTGAAAGAAGAGAAATATTCAAAGTACATGCTGGCTAAGGAAATGCTCGACACGGTCGATATCGTCAAAAATTTCGATGCAAGCCAGACAAAAGACGCGGCAGCAAAAATTAAGTCAGCAGGGAAACTATTTTTAACCGGTGAAGGTTCGAGCAGAATTTTTCCTGCTAAAAACGCTATCCGCAAAGCTCTGCGGTGGGGACTTGATTTACATATAGCAACCGATGGTTCGAGACAGTCCTCGCAATACGACCTTCGAAAATTTGCGGTATTTTGCGCTTCAAATTCAGGAAGAACAAAAGAAGTCGTTCTGCTCGCCAAAAAACTCGGCGAACAGGGCAATAATAACCGTTTCGGACTGAGTGCAAACCCTAAAACTTTACTCGAAGAAGCCTGTGCTCAGACATTTGTTCTTACTTGCGGTTGGGAGCAGGCAGTAGCTGCAACAAAAAGCGTAATAGAACAGGCATTGTTTTACGAATCTATTTTGCGGCATATCAACCAGACAATCGACAAGCTTAACTGCTCAGATTTATCAGGTAAAATTTCAGAAGCTCTGACAATGCCAATCGACAAAGAAATCGTTAAAATCGCCGCAAAAGCCCCGACAATTTATTTCGCCGGATACAATGACGGCATCGCTGAAGAATTGACTCTTAAAACAAATGAGATTACGCGCAAAAAATCAGACTATCTCGAAGGCACTTATGCCGTTCACGGCATCGAAGAGGTAATGGATTCTAACGATATTGTTTTCGTTGTTGACCCAATCGAAGAAGAAATTAATAAATTTAAAGAGGTGCTGGTTGACGGCGTAAAATTGAAAGTCGTAGCTATCGCCGACCGAGAGACACCCTTTCCGACAATTCGTGTTCCAAATGTGGGAGAATTAACGCCTTATGTTTATCTCTGTGCCGGATGGAATGTCCTTTTGGAAATAGGATTATCCTTAGGCATAAATTTGGACAAACCCGAACGAGCCCGGAAAGTCGGCAACGAATTAATTGTTTAAAAGCAGAAAAATCTAAAAGGCCGGTTTTTAGATACCGGCCTTTTTTATCACTCGAATATACTTTTTACACCTGTAACAACAAGCGATGTTTTGCCATTATACGCAATGTCAAGCAAACCGGACTGCTTAGACCAAGTAAAACTTTGGCCCGCAGTCAATTCCTCGCCGTTGAGTTTTATTTTTTCGAAGTCTTTGCAATAAATTTGAATGTTGCCGTTTATTCCAAGATTATCAAATGCAACCGTCAAAGTACCCTCGGCAAGCGATGTATTTATCATTTTTACCGAATCACCGGTGTAATATGAAAAGCTGCTATCGCCCTTATATGGAAAGATTTCAATACTCAGATACGGCTTGTAGTTTTGGGTCCAGCTATTATTGGCTTTTAATATATCGCCGCGGGGAATAATCGCACCGGCTTTGACAAACAAAGGTATCGTATCAAGCGGAGCATCAGCCTTGATTGCAGCCGGGCCGGCATATACAGTCTTTTTATCGTTGTAATTGAGCCATTTGCCTTTCGGCAGATAAACCGCCCTGCCGGTTTGCCCTTCTTTCAACACCGGCGCAACGAGAATATCTCTTCCATAGAGATATTCATCGAACATATCAACAAGCTTCTCGTCGTCAGGATACGCGAAAATCAATTGCCGCATTACGGGCATGCCGGTCTGAACAGCCTGATACATATAAGACCGCGTATATGGAATCAACTCGTGATGAGCGGTACAATGTTTTCTGGTAATATCTATAAGCTCATCATCATAGTCGTACCAGATAGTTCTATTAGGGCCAATAAGCGTTTCCATCATCGGACAATATGCACTGAACCCCAGCCAGCGCGCAAACAATTCCTTGCTGACATTCGGCCCTAAATAACCGCCGGTATCGCTGCCGTACATCGGAAAATTAATCGCTCCGCAGCGCAAGCCGTTTTTAACCGATATTGCTAAGCCGTCGAAATTACTATCGGTATCTCCATTCCAGATTCCGACATACTTGCGGCTTTTATCGAATGCACTGCGCGCAAAAATCAAATGGTTGTTCCCATGCCTTTGTCTCTGCCCTTCGGAAACCATTTTCATAAAAAGATAAGTGTTTTCGTTTTGCACCGAATCGGGCATTTCGGCTTCTTCGCCGCGGTCAACTTTATAGCCTTTGACTCCCATCTTGACAAAAGTATCGAGATGATTTTTAAACCAATTATAAGCATCAGGATTTCTCATATCAGCTGCGGGCCAGCTTGTATACCCGGCAAACAAATAGCCTTTTTTCATACCCTCGTCATATAAAGTATTGATACATCGGTTTGTAACCCAAAGCAGTAATTGATAGCCCTTCTCATTTAGAGTATCAATCATAACTTTCGGTTCCGGGAATGAATCGTCAAAGTCCATATTGCCCCAGCCTCTTTTTCCGGAAGTATAAGGCCTGTCTATCCATATTACAGAGGCGGGAATTCGATGTTTGATTAATTGCTCGGCATCATCAAGGACATTTTCCTGCGCGTTTGTAACATGCGGTGCAAAATCCTCGTGATGGTCGTCTCGCCACCAGATGCTTGCGAACGCCCAATCGGGAGGCATCACCGAAGGACCGGCAAGATGATTATAAATTTCAAGCATACGTCCGTAAGTCTGTCCGTAAATTATGTGGTATTTGAGAGAGCCGGTATCAAAAGCAAAACTGGTTATACCCGTGTTAGCAATGCTGTAACGGCCTTTGGCCATTGTCTCGGCATATATCGAATAATTACGTGAGGTAATGTAAAACGGGGCGCGGGCATTGCAATAATTGCTGCCAGGCAGTTCGCGGAAACCTATCATCTCGGCATTAGCTCGGCGATTGTCGATTGCCCCGCCCTTTGGATATTCCCATAAACCATAATAATTCTCAGACTGGTCGTTGAAAGATTCCTTAATATTTACGGATTCATCGCAGGATAACAGAACTTCGAGAATATCATCGCTCGTAAACTCAAATTTAACATTAGCTGTTCGGTCTGAATCTTTAAAATGCAGCACGGCATTTATAGAACTATCGGTTTTATCCTCAATGCGGGCATTACCAACATCGTAGCCGGTATCATTTATTCTAAAATTCGAATTAAACTGAGATATGAGCACTCGGCCTGTGGATAATTCGACTAATTGATAGGAATAAGGTTTGGTCGATATTCGAAGCCCTAATAATTCAGACTTCAAAGAATAATCTACTGTTTGAGATTGTTCATCCGCGATTACAAAAGCATTCACAACTAAAAACAAAATAAAGATAATGATAAAAAAACGGTTTTTTTGATGTGCTGATTCCATGATTTTCTGTCTCCTGCTTAAATTTGTTTTGTATTTAAAGCCCTAAATGATTTTAAAGCTGAATGTATTCTTTCGGCTTGAAATTAATATCCATAGTCCAGACTGCGGCTTTGCCGTTTGTAAGGCAGTAAACCACAAGCACTTCATAGCCTTCCCTGTCAACCCACTCTTTAAGAAACGGATAGTCTTTGACTACCTGCTTTTTTAATTCCAGATTCTCAATCACCTCGGCTGTGCCTTCTACCCGAACCTGCAAGCCTTTCTGATTGTTATAAAAACACATCTGAACCTGCGGATTGGCCTGCAAATGACGATGAACATCCTTATTTTCTCCGGTCGTAAAAATAATGCCGTTATCGTCAGCCCGGTAAAGCATCATCATCCGAACATAAGGCTTATTGTCTGCTGAGGTCGCTAATGCGAAGACCGGGTTGGATTTGATAAAATCAAATATCTCTTTTCTTTTCATAAGACTGACTCCTGCATCAATATTCGCCGCAGAGTTTTCTTTTTATTATAGCCGCAGAGAAACTATGAGCAGGCTGTTATTTTCTCCCTGTTCTGCATATAAGGCCGCAATACAGCCGGTATTGTTATTGAGCCATCAGAGTTCTGATACAACTCAAGAATTGGTATTAACACTCTCGGTGAGGCAATTACCGTATTGTTAAGAGTATGGCAGAACATATTTTTCTTAGTAGCCGCATCTTTATACCGCAGATTCATTCGCCGGGCCTGAAAATCATAGAATTTGCTCGCGCTGTGCGTCTCGCAGTAATTTTTACGAGATGGCATCCACGATTCTATGTCATATTTCTTCGCCTGCCCCCTGCCCAAATCACCCGTGCACACAGCCACTACCCGATAAGGTATCTCAAGAGCTTTCAACACTCCTTCGGCATTAGCTAAAATTTCCTCATGAAATTTATTGCTTTGCTCTACGCTGTTTTCACAAACAATAACCTGCTCAACCTTATCGAACTGATGAATCCTGTAAAGTCCATAGGTATCTTTACCGGCTGCTCCGGCTTCACGCCGAAAACAGGTTGACAATCCCACGAATTTTTTAGGCAGTTCTTCGATTTTTAATATCTCACCCATATAAAACGCTGTAAGCGGAACTTCGGCTGTTCCTGCGAGACTTAGCTGGTCTCTTTCCATCTGATAGGTCTGCTCTTCCGAACCCGGATAATAACCGGTTCCCCGCATTGCCTCATCTTTCATTAACAGAGGCACGGACATCGGCACATAGCCTTTACTAACCATAAAGTCCATTGCGAATCTCAACACAGCCCAGTGTAAAAGTGCACCGTCACCTTTTAGAAAATAATTACGTGTGCCTGCTAATTTAACCCCCCGTTCGATATCCATTATTCCAAGTGCCTGACCTAACTGTACATGGTCTTTCGGCTCGAAATCAAATTGTCGGATTTGCCCCTCCTTGCGAAGCTCGACATTTTCAGTATCATCTTTACCAATCGGCACTTCGTCATCAGCCGGCTGGGCAACCTGCATCATTAATGTATCGAACTGCGGCCCAAGCTCTTTAACCTGCTCATTAAGGGCTGCTTCATTATTTTTTAATCCGGCAAGTTTAGCCAGCGATGATTCTTTCTCAGCACCGGCCAGTTTCGGAATCGATTTACCTATGGTATTTTTTTCTGTAGCTATATCCTGCAATTGTCTTTTCGCGGCGGATAACTTTTCATCAATCTCAAGCAACGATGCGATATCTACATCAATTCTTTTATCCGCTGCCGCTTTTTTAAATCTCTCGGGATTTTCTCTTATGGCTTTTATATCTATCATAGTATTCTTCTTATAGTAAATCAGAGTATCAGGTCAACAGGTAGTGGAAATCAGGCTATCAGTATAACTGGCAAAGCTACTTTTTAGCACCCTTTTTTTCTCTGATATAACGTACATAGCCATTTATACCACGTATAACCTCTTCATATTCTTCAACCCATTTTTGCGAATGGTCTTGTGTTATGTAATCTTTACCGGACATTTTACGTAAATGGTTTTGTGTTTCACCTGCTTCCTTTCTTGAAGTATAAAAACATTTTATTTTTTCGTTATAATAATACGCGGTGTATCCCTCTGCTATATTATCACAAACTGATGAAGAAGAACGCTCTATCTGGTCTCTTAATCTAAATCTCTCATCTCTTGGCAAGGTCTTGCAAAACTTATGAATTTCCTGCATAAGTTTATGTGCTTTTTGCCACACCCAAAGTTTCTCAAAACCGGCTACTGTTTTTTCTTGACATCTTGTTTCGCTGATTTCCTGATTCTCTGACTCCTGCATCCTGATTTCCTGTTAATCTGATGCCCGTTTCTGATTATTCCCATCTTTTCACGACAACAACGTTATTCTGGCCTCCGAAGCCGAATGATTCATTGACCGCAATATCCACCTGAGCCTTCCTCGGCTCGTTCGGAACATAATCTAAATCCAGCTCCGGGTCAGGTTCGTTCAAGTTCATCGTCGGCGGCAGTATATTATCACGTATCGCCAACACACAGGTAATCAATTCCGCCGCGCCCGTAGCCCCTATCAGATGCCCCATCATACTTTTAACTGAACTGACAGGCGTGTTTTTAGCTTTGTCTTTAAATACCTTTTTCAGTGCTTTTGTTTCAATCGAATCATTCTCGCTGGTGCTGGTGCCGTGGGTACTGACGTAATTTACATCAGAATAATTTATCTTTGCGTCTTTCAGTGCCGCTTCGAGCGCCTGAACCGCACCTCTTGCATCTTCGTGCATATCAGTAACCCTAAACGCGTCGGAGCTGCTACCGTAGCCGATTAATTCGGCCAATATTTTCGCTCCCCGTTTCTGTGCATGCTCTAAAGATTCCAAAATAAGTATCGCAGCACCCTCACCGATTACAAAGCCGTCTCTTGTTTTTGAAAACGGACGCGAAGCGGTATAAATATCATCGTTTCTTTTGGATAGCGCCGTCAAACGGCAAAATCCGGTGATACCCAGAGGATGAATCATAGAATGCGCCCCGCCGCTGAACATAACATCGGCAGAACCTTTCTGAATCATTTTAAACGCCTCACCAACAGCCTGAGTGCTTGCTGCACAAGCCGTAAGGCAGCTTCTTGTCGGCCCGCGTGCTCCTGTCATTAGTGCTATATGAGCAGCCGGCATATTCGGCTCCTGCTCAAGCTCCGTCATCGCACTCATGTCTCTAAAAGCGGTCTGTGCCCATTTGTCCCAATCCATCTTGTTTGCCGCACTGTCCCAGCCTTTTGCAATCGCATCGAAAAACACATCGTTTTCTACCGAACCTTCACCGGCTCCGAGATATATACCCATTTTTTTACGGTCAATCCCATCTGTCGGATTTTCAGTTTCGATTTCTATTCCTGCCTGATTGCAGGCCTGTGCGGTTGCTCCGATTACAAAACCGCTGCCTCGATTGCTGTCTTTATGAAACTCGGGATACTTGGTATATCGGGCAATGTCATAATTTTTGACTTCGGCACAAAAAGTCGAGGGAAAAGTCGAGGCGTCGAAGATAGTCGTATAATTAAAACCATTCTTGCCGCTCAGCATCCCCCGCCAGACCGTCTCTACATCATGCCCCATCGGGCAAACTAAACCCATACCTGTTATGACAACCCGCCTGTTCATTAAATTCACCTTGTTTTTCTACTATAACAGCATCATCGAATATTGAATATCCAATGTAGAATTACCAATTTCCAATTTTATAATTCTACTTTTGATGATTGTGTATTTTTCTTTGCTGTCTTTATGCTTGAAGCAAAAATGGAAATAAGTTCTTCACATTCACAAATAAGCCCTTCAATTTTCGCTTCTGCTTTTATCATAGCTCTGATCTTAATAATCTTTAACCATACAAACGTCTCTCTTAATTCTTTTAGGCTAATACCCATTTTGTGAATAAAGTCCTTACGAGATTCAGCACCTTGAGCTTCGCCATAATTCGGGGCAGGAGAAGTACCTGATTTGACTATCTGTCCTGCAATATGAACTCCTGCTCTGGTATTAGGCAGCATATCAACCATTTCGAGTATCGCGACGGCAAATTTAATTAATCTCTCCTGTAAATCATACTTTCTCTTTTTTGAGCCTTCAGTATCTATCACAAATGGTTATTCCTAATTTTTAATTACTTCAGCATTGGTTATTGTACATTCTGCATTCTACATTCAATTTATTTTTTTCAAAACAATCGCCGCTGTCTGTCCGCCGTATGTATAGGCACAGCAAAGAACATTTTTGATTTCTTTTTCAATCGTCCGATTAGAAATATTAAGATTACAGCCAGAAGCTTTATTATCGCAATTTTTAGCCGCCGGTATCTTTCCATCCCGCATCGCACAAACAGCCGCAATAATATCCAATGAGCCCGAAGCTGCTCCGGTATTGCTCAACATACTTTTTGTCGGAAAGACAGGAATATTCGAAATCTCGCCGCCAAATACAGCCTCGATAGCTTTGCTTTCAGCCAAATCATCCTGAGGTATCCCTGTACCGTGAGGAATTATTAAATCTATATCTTTAGGTTCAATCTGGGCTTGGCTTAAAGCGTTTTCTATAGCTATTTGAATTCCTTTTCCATCCGGTTCAAGATATTCATAAGCAGAATTGATATTATTACTTTCACCGACACCGATAATCTCCGCGTATATTTTGGCGTTTCTGGCACGAGCAGCGTCGAGATTCTCTAATACTATAATTGCGGCTGCTTCACCAAACACAGAACCTTTGGCTTGGGAATCAAAAGGCCTGCAAGCCGCTGAAGGGTTATCATTATTCTCTGACGAAGCTCTTTTTATAAGCATCTGGCGAATCATCACAATAGGATTAACCTTCGCTTCAGCTGCTCCTGTCAGAGCAATATCACTGTCGCCTCGTGCGATAATATCACAAGCTTCGCTGACAGCCAGCAGTCCCGCTGCCTCGGCGCATGTAATTGTATTGCTGGGGCCCTGAACATCATGAATTATTCCTATATGACAGGCCAGCATATTCGGCAAGTACTTCAAAAGCCACAATGGCGTAACCAATTCGAGCCCGTCTTTTCCCCACTTTTTAATATCGAATTTTCCGTCGGTAATACTCGCCGCAACCGCAGGGGCAAGCTCAACTAAATCACAACTAATCAGGCCGGCTCCGAGTATTATCGCCGTACGTGTCGGGTCAATATTAACTTGTCCGGTTTCGGAGGCTTTTGTGATAATACCGGCGTCTTCGACAGCTTCTTTTGCCGCGCCAATCGCAAGCTCTATGTCACGGCTCATTAACTTTGTGCTTTTGCGAAAACTTTTAGGTATGTAATCGCGTATTTTAAAATCTTTGACCTCTCCGCCAATTTGACATGTAAAATTACTCGGGTCAAATGCCGTAATCCGGTCGATACCGCATCGGCCCGTGCAAAGACCTTCCCAAAGCTCTTTGACACTATTGCCTATCGGGCTTATAGCGCCGATTCCGGTTATAACCGTTCGAGCACGAACCACCTAATTGCTCTCCGTAATTTCTATCCCCTGAACAAGGGACTGGAATGTATCTGTAAAAACAAAATTCTCTTGCGGGAATTCCTTGCCGGCCAGATTTTGGTCGATATGACTGAACATAAGGCTTATTTCAGCGATTGTTTTATCGCCGCATCGAATCGTCCCGCTGGTGCTTGCAGCTTCGGCAGTGATTGATTCGATATTCGCTTCGAGCCTTAACGTATCACCCGGACGAACATAATGGAAAAACACACATTTATTTATTTTCGCGAGTATGACTTTCTCTTGGAAATTCCTCGCCTGCCCGACAAGTATTCCGGCTGTTTGTGCCATCGCCTCAATCATTAAACATTCAGGCATTACCGGAAATCCCGGGAAATGGTCGTGCAGATGCTCTTCGGCAAGTGTTACATTTTTAATCGAAACAGCCCTCTTGCCGCTCTCGAACTCAACAAATTTATCTATCCATATCCATCGCATATAATTGCATCATTAAAACAGCGGCAGGATAAGCCTCTGCTCACCTGCCGCCGACAATTAAAATCTTCCTCTTGCTTAAGCCTTATTAATCTTCATATCAACGAAGTTCACTATCGAATCGACCGTAAACAAATCGCCTAATTTGTTTATATCAGGGTTCGCTTCGAACTTAGTCATGTCCGTATGAGGCATATTTTTCTTCAGTTCAGCCAGTCCTTTTGGCGTCAACTTGCCGCCGCTGACAAACTCGGCATTGTTCATCACACTTTCGGCCGGGAACAATTCCTCTCTCGGAACTTTTATCCCGAAAGCCTTTTCAAGCCGAAACACAATATCTAAAAAATCGATACTTTCCGCTCCGAGGTCGCCCATTAACGTAGCTTCGCCGGTTACTTCGTCATCATCTACTCCAAGGGCGTCTACTAATACTTCCTGAACCTTACTGAAAATTTCTTCGCGATCCATAGCCATCCTGACTTTACCTCCAGCAACCAATAAATTATTTAATCATTTATCTAATCAGCCAACTTTGAGCAATTCCCAGCGTTGTTTCAAATTTTCTATTATCTTAGCGTCAACAGCCGCCATTTTCTTATCTTCATCAGCAAGATTAAAATGCCGAAGGCCGAACCTCGCCTCGACAATCTTCTGGTCGCCGCACTGGCCGAAACCGCTGAAACTGCTGATGTTATCTTCTATTGTCTTAACCTCGACAGTATATTCTATTTGACCGCCGGGCGCAAGAAAACTTTTATATTTTACATTTCTTGCCTCTTCAAGCAATACCATACTATGGGCAAAGCTCTGGGTTTGGCGAACCAGCCACGATGCCGATTCTATCAAGCCTTCAAGAAGCAAAACACCCGGCAAAACCGGAAAAGTCGGAAAATGGTCAGCCAAGTACTCTTCAGCTAAAGACACATTCTTTATAGCCCGGATTTTCCTGCCCGGCTCTAACTCGACCACCTTGTCTATGAGTATAAATTTCATAATTGCCGTAATTGTAATCAAATCAACGCCTTTTTCCAGCATTTTTTCTACCGATGCCAACCGCGTAAAATATATTCCGCCCACTACAAACAAAGAAAAAGACTAACTTCTTTAACTGATTAACTTTGAAACTCTTAATTATTGACTAAATTTGCTGTTTCGGCTATCTTTATTTGCTCAAAACTGATTCTATATTTGTGATAAGAATCTAAATATAGCCTTGACTTAATAGAGAACATTAATGCTTAAAAGAACACATGCAAGCGGAACTATTCGCATAGAAGATGTAGGCAAAAAAATAACGATAGCAGGATGGGTTCATTCGTACCGAGACCATGGAAATCTGGTTTTTGTAGACCTGAGAGACCGCTCCGGTCTGCTGCAGCTTGTTTTTGACCCGGAAAAGCAGCCTGAAGCACATAAACTTGCCAGAACACTGCGGGATGAATGGGTCATCGCAGCCTGCGGTATAGTTGAGCCGCGAAGCGAGGGAATGGAAAACCCAAAACTCCCGACAGGTCAAATCGAAGTGGCAGTTGAAAAGCTTGAAATTCTCAATACCGCCAAAACACCCCCCTTTGAAATTGACAACGCTGAAAAAACCGCGGAAGAGGTTCGGCTTGCTTACCGTTTCATCGACCTTCGCAGGCCGAAGTCACAGCAGAGGATTAAAACAAGATACCGTGTTTCTAAAATCGTTCGTGATTATTTCGATTCACTGGGGTTCTGGGATATCGAAACACCCATGCTCGGCAAAAGCACCCCCGAAGGCGCAAGAGATTTTCTCGTGCCGAGCAGGCTCGTAAAAAATACATTTTACGCACTGCCGCAATCGCCGCAGCTTTTCAAACAAATTCTGATGGTAAGCGGAATCGATAAGTATTTTCAGATAGTCAGATGCTTCCGCGATGAAGATCCGCGAGCCGACCGACAAGCCGAATTTACCCAAATCGACGTCGAAATGAGTTTTGCAGATACGGATGATGTTATTTCAGTACACGAAACTTTGGTCGCGAAAATCTGGAAAGAAATTCTAAACATCGACGTCGCCCTGCCGATACGACGAATGACATACAAACAGGCTCTGGACGATTATGGAATCGACCGGCCTGACCTTCGTTTCGATATGAAGTTAAAGGACATCTCCGATATAGCCGCAAAAAGCACATTCAAAGTTTTTACCTCGACAACCGAAAAAGGCGGAATAATCAAAGGTCTTTGCGTACCCGGTGGTGCAAGTAAATTTTCCAGAAGCGATATCGAAAAAACGCTGACCGAATTTGTCGCTGATTACGGCGCAAAAGGATTGGCTTGGTTCAAAACAAAAAAAGAAAACGGTCAAATTACATTAGCCAGCAGCATCGCCAAGTTCTTCTCGCCCGAACAACTGACTCAGATTGCCGAGCGCCTGCAAGCCGCAGACGATGATTTATTATTATTTGTCGCAGGCGATGAAAAAACTGTCAACAAATCCCTTGCTCCGCTTCGATGCAGACTCGGCAAACAGCTAAAATTATACGATGAATCCTCTTTCGAATTCGTTTGGGTCGTAGATTTTCCGCTATTCGAATGGAACGAAGACGAAAAACGATACGATTCACTGCATCATCCGTTTACAGCTCCGATTCCGGAAGACTTGGGTAAACTCGATACAGACCCTGCTTCTATCAGTTCTCAGGCTTACGATATTGTCGTCAATGGCTCGGAAATTGGCGGCGGAAGCATCCGTATTCATCAGCCTCAAATTCAGCAAAAAATCTTTAAACTTTTGAATATTTCCGACCAGCAGGCTCAAGACAGATTCGGATTCTTCCTCAGGGCTTTGGAATACGGAGCGCCTCCGCACGGAGGAATCGCGCTGGGCCTTGACAGAATGGTTATGCTTCTGACGGGGACGGAAAATATCAGGGACGTTATCCCGTTCCCGAAAACCCAAAAAGGTCAATGTTTGCTCACAGGCGCTCCGAGTGACGTCGATGCAAAGCAGCTCGATGAATTAAATCTAAGAACACAGAAGCATCTTCACGCGATAGAAAAGAAACCTGAAGACGGAATTTAAAATCATCAGCCGGAAATCAGACAGATATGTTCGAGAAATTGAATAAAATCTGGCAAAAGATTCTTGTGGTTCTGCATTTATCGCCTTTTTCGCTCGCAGGAAAAGTCCGAATCGCATTCGGTGCAGCTATTGCGCTGGTTCTGCTGCTGGCATTGACTATTCCTTATATCTGGATGAATCAATTAACAAAACAGTCTTATCTCGACGCGGGACGAGCACGTTCCGATTCGCTTTTAGCAAATCATTTTCAGACTATCCAGTCAGGAAAAACAAATCTACCGGTTCTTTCACCTGCCGGAACTCCCCTGGAACCCAACGAAAAAGATATTGTCTGGATTAGATTCGACAAAGATTATGAATCCGAACTTGCGGCCTTGCCTCAGGAGCAAAAAGAGCTTGTCGAATCACTAAGACGCCAGCAAATTGACGAGGCACTCAATTTTACGGTTCAGGACAATAAACTTTACAGTGATTATTCCCGATTATTCAGGGCAAAAGACAGCTGTATGAGATGCCATAACCCTCAAGGATTGGCAACTCCGTTTAGTCAAAATCAGATTATAGGCACAGCCGTTATCCGTTTGCCTGCCGACCAAATGGCAAGAACCATTTTTCTAAACAGGCTCTGGATTTTCTTTGCCGGCCTTATCGCCGCTTCCGGTGCGATTATTGCTTTTTATTGGATAACGCAAAGGGTGATTTTAAGACCTATTCGACAGCTTCGCGCTCTTGCCAACAACGTCGCTGAGGGCAACCTCGATATAAGAAGTTCTATTAATACCAAAGACGAATACGAACGGCTCGCAGAATCATTTAACCACATGCTCGATTATCTGCAAACAACTCAGCAAAAGCTTCGAGATGCCAATAAACAGCTTGATGACAAAATCGTCGAGCTTTCCGAGCGAAACATCGAACTTTTCAAAGCCAACAAGGTAAAGGGCGAATTTCTCGCGAACATGTCTCACGAATTTCGAACCCCCCTAAACGCCATTCTCGGATTCGCTGAAATTCTCAGGGAAAAAAGCTCCGGTCCAAACAAAGACAAAAGCCGTCGATACTCCGAAAATATAATTACCGCAGGAAAAAATCTGCTCGCAATGGTGAACGACCTGCTCGACCTTGCAAAAACCGAAGCAGGAAAAATGCAGTTGCATATTGAAAGGGGTTCCGTTCTCGACCTGTGCGACAGCCTTATTGCCTCGTTTTCAGTGCTTACAAAAAACAAAAAAATAAAAGTTAAACTCACTGTTGACGAAAATATCCCGCCCATATTTACAGACATCGGAAAAATTCGGCAGATTCTTTTCAACTATATGAGCAACGCCGTCAAATTCACACCTGAAAGAGGAAGAATAGAAATAAAAGCTTCGATGCTCGATGACAAAGCTCTTCGCATAGCTGTTTCGGATACCGGCTGCGGAATAGAACCCGCCGACCAGCCGAAACTTTTCCAAAAATTCCGTCAAGCGGACGGTTCGATTACAAGGCAAACCGCCGGAACAGGACTCGGACTGGCACTGAGCAAAGAACTCGCTACACTTCTGGCGGGCAGCGTCGGTATGCAAAGCGAGCTGAACAAAGGCTCGACCTTCTGGCTGGATATTCCAATAACCATAGGCCGTGAAGAGGCTCCGCCCGCTCCCGAAAACCCGCCGCAGATGAACCAATAACCCCGAACCGAAAATCTTGATATTAACACAGCTTTGCTTATAATAGTTCTGCGAAAGGATAAGTTATGGCCAGAAAATTCGTACGAGCTATTTTCCCGGGTTCTTTTGACCCGATTACAAACGGACATCTTGATGTAATCAAAAGAGGCATTCAGCTTTTTGATGAGCTTATTGTCGCCGTAGGAAGAAGCCCGATTAAAAACCCTCTTTTCACGCCTCAGCAGCGGGTTGAAATGATATCCGAGCTTGTCGCCGATATTCCCGGAGTCTCAGTGGAAAGCTTTGAAGGCCTGACTGTCGACTTTGCCAAAGCAAAACAGGCAAATGTAATTCTACGAGGACTAAGAAGTCTGACCGATGTCGAATACGAATTTCAGCTTGCCTTGACAAATCGAGCTTTGGCGGGAATCGAAACGATTTTCGTAATGGCAAGTGAAAGCTTCGGTTTCACCACCTCAACGATGATTCGGCAAGTCGCAGGACTTGGCGGCGATGTTTCGACTCTGATACCCAAATCTATTTACGAAAAACTCCAAAAACGCCTTAAAGAAAAAGGGTCATTAACCTTAGATTCTCAATAATCAGAAAATTAACAAATTAACCGCTAACCAATTAACTATTTAGCAATGTTCGCAATTTCGGTAAAAGCTGAGTTCCCCGCTTATCATCAGGTAAACCTGCCGGACGGGTTTATCGAACCGCTTCACGCACATAACTGGACTGTCAAAGCAGAGGTCTGTTCCGAAAACCTCGATGACAAGAATATGGTTATGGATTTTTACATCTTAAAGCAGATGCTCGATAAAATTACAGCCCCGCTCAAAAATCAGCCTATCGGGCAAATCGATTATTTCGAAAAAAACGGTCAATCCGCCGAAATTCTCGCAAAATATATTTTTGAAAATCTCGCACCAATGCTTCCCGAACACGTCAAACTTGCCCAGATTCAGATGACCGAAGCCCCCGGCTGTGATGTCAAATACTGCATTTTAAGATTAATGCAATAGCATATCCATACTTAATAAAAACGGAGAGGGCGGGGTTCAATTTGCCCTCTTTTTGTAAACTAATCAAAAACCTGTATTTAGCACTTAACTCAAGTAAAGACAAAGATTTAAGCACTCTCTATTCTTTGCTATCTTCGCACGATTTTTTACTGCCTTAAACTCCGTGTTGAGGACAGTAGAACAATACTGACCTCAGGAACGACATGATTATGTTACCAGAAATTAGCTGGGTTAGCAACAGTCAGTCAGTACTTGTCGCATGATTTCCATGTCAAAGAACCAACAGTATATTCATGTAAATCCCAAGGAAGACGGAAAATATACCATAGAATGGGAGCCAAAGGACCATGAATGTAGGGTCATTCCTATGCCGGATAAAACAACTCAATTATTAGTTGATATTCAGACGGCATCACCTGCAGATTTCTCTTATGTTTTTATTTCACCGGAGAGATTGAGTCACACCAAGGACAGAATTCAAAAGGGAACATGGAATACAAAATGCGAGACAGTCAACAACATGATGAAGAACTTCAGCAATCTTTGTAGAAATGCACAAATTGCCAAGTCTTCAATCCATGACCTTAGAAGATCGGCAATTACCAACTGGGCTCAACGCTTACCTATTCAGATTGTACAGCAATTCGCAGGGCATTCTGACATCACAACAACGCGTCAATATTATCTTACAGTCAGACCTGAGAACATAGCTTCGGCAAGTAAAATTATAAATCAAATGCTGCAGGAAGTTAAATCAGGACTGACGCAAAAGTGGCGCAGAGTTGCAGCTATTTTTATATTTGATAAGAACTTTAAAAACTTAGATTTATTAAGGAAGATAAAACCCTTTTGGTGATTGATTTATTGCCGCAATAGCTGTAAAGATTCAGGCGATTTTTGCAGTCTATCCGGTTTGGTTGCATAAACCTGCCAAGCTCGGGGTCCCTTCGGCTTCGCTCAGGACAGGCTCCATATCTGGCTCCGTAATAATACAAACCCGTATCCTCATCTAATATCTGGCCGGTATAACGATTAGACACGGAAAAAGCCGAATTATCCTCCTTGTAACGCTCGTTGTCAAATCCCGATACATCGGGATAATGCTGAACCAAATTGCCGTCTCTATCGGTCATAATCTCTGACGAGCCTAAATGGCCGCTGTGATAGTAAGAAAAAGCAATCACAAAAAATATCTGCGATCGGCGGTTACATCCCTGTGTTATATGACGAGGATAACCCGGAACTACTAATCGTGATAATTTTGCCATAAATCAATATTATTTCAACAAGTACATACTCCCAATAAAAGTTAGTATGGTGCCCCCTGATTTGGCAATAATACTAATATTAAGAGTTAAACCAAAGGGTTAGCTATTGTGGATAAACACATATAGTGTATTAATTTCGTCATCTATCAATATATAATATGAAGTAGCACCTAAGGCACCGCTATATTGTATAAATCTACCATAACTGAAAAACCTTTGGTCAAACAATATAGTTCCTATCTCCCTTTGCCATGAGAATGGAACAATCAAGATTGAAGCATTAAGGTCCTCGATAGTCTCACGTTTTAAAGTTTCTTCTACCGGGACGCCCAAGCTTTCCATCTTTTTTAAAAAATTAATAACATCTTCTTGAGGCATCGTAAACTTCACAAATATACCTGGTTCTCGTCCGCCTTGAAACAAAGCTTCAACATTTTTTGCTTCGGCAGGCAATTCAATACCTGCAACATACTCAAAGGCCGAATTGATATATTTTTGGGGGACGATTTTGGGTTCGAGACTATTCTTCAAGTAAAATAACACAAAATGCTCAGGAAAAGTTACCCCGTATAATATAAAAACAAGAATACCAATGACAAGCAAAACTAAATATTTTGATTTTATTTTACGCATAATAAACCTTACACAAAAGTTATACCGAAGTTCTTTACAAATCTAAATTTTTAAAAGCCGTCATCACACTAACGCGGCCAACCTTCAATACGTCTAACTGTATTATTATTAAATTGTGAATTGCGCCTAATGTGAAATATAGTTGTTATAGGCCAAGAAGATATTTCAAGAGGATATTCTTGAGCATGCTTCTTTTTGGGATGAAACACATTCCAGACAAATTCAGTAATTTTTCCTGCCTTATCAAGAGTGTATCGGTCAGCATGAAGATCCATCAAGTCTATATAGGTATAAGTGGCTGTTAGAATAATCCTATGTTCATTACCCCTGCCTGCAACTAATTCCCATTTCCCACTTATATTTAATTTTCCATAATTCAAGAGGCGAGCTTTGAAACTTTCTTGAGGATTTAATTGGACATCGATTGTCATATCTATATAGCCAATTTTTTCATCCGTTTTTATATCACGCATAAAACGTATTAAAGCGTTGTCTACCCGTTCTCTAACCGTCGGAGCATTTATTACCGTATCATCTCCGGTTATCGCCAGCTTTTCCCCACGTCCTACAGCATACCAATTTAGTAATTCATAAGCAGAAAGATTATAATTGTGTACCGGCATATTAGGGGTTATAAAGCAGGTGCCATTGCCATATGTAGCTGTTCCGCTGATTGCATCGCTCAATGCGTCGGCTCCGGTAAAACCGGGGCTCATAGTTATAATAGCCGGAATACTTACTCCATTAACAGGCAGTCCTTCGCCGGTAATGTTTACCCATGTCGAGCCGGCTCCATACATACTGCCATCAGGAAATAAATCTAACACAGTTGCCTTTCGAGATAAATCTCGAGGTTCTTTCGGAGCATGTCCTGTCGGGTCAATAAATTGCAACGGATTATTAAAGCAGTAGCTGTATCTGTTAAAGGCCTGAGAATTATCCGGGCCGGGCACTATCGGGTCGGCCTGAATAAACCTGCCAAGCTGCGGGTCATAATATCTGGCTCCGTAATAATACAAACCTGTATCCTCATCTAATATCTGGCCGGTATAACGATTAGACACGGAAAAAGCCTGCTGGTTATTTTCGTACCTTTCGCTGCCGAAAGGATAATAGCCGTAATGCTGAACCAAATTGCCGTCTCTATCGGTCATAATCTGTGATGAGCCTAAATGGTCGCTGTGATAATAATAAAATACAGGGTCATACTGCGGCTGCGAAGCATAGCAAATTTGCGGCGTTGAAGCAACAAAAAACGCAAAGCCTCGCAAGTTTATAACTTACAAGGCTTTATTGAACGAGGCCGAAGCGGCTCTCCACAGGATGCCTTACGGCAGAACCCTCAACCTTCAGATCGACAGATCTATAGGTATGCTATAAGCCCTTATTTGGCAATAGGTTATAAGTGTGTTTTTTGACTAAAATGAAAGTTACAAGTCAATTACAAGCGGTTTACAACCAGCAACTTACGCAAAAATGACGCAGAGTTGCAGTTATTGAGTGGCATAATAAAAATAAAACTTTTCTTAATTTGGATTAAGCGTAAAAATATTATGTATGAGGCCCCTTTTTTGATAGAATAACGCAAAAAATCTAACAAAACACTAATCAAAATTTAATTTTAAACTAACACAACAAAAGTATCGTTCAAGTTAAAATAACCTAAAATGAAGGCTCATAATGGCAAGAGAAAGAATTTTAGTTGTTGACGACGAGGAAGATGTTCTTGAGTTGGTGCGTTTTAACCTTGATAAAAACGGGTATAAAATTGACACCGCTGTTACAGGAGAACAAGTCCTCAATAAAGCAAGAGCAAAATTGCCTGATTTGATTATCCTTGACTTAATGCTTCCGGGCATTGACGGCTTGGAAGTGTGTAAAACCTTAAAGAGCGATAGCAAAACAGCAAATATTCCTATAATTATGTTAACTGCCAAGGGAGAAGATGCTGACATTGTTTCGGGCTTGGAATTAGGAGCCGACGATTACGTAACCAAGCCGTTCAGTCCCAAAATACTAATAGCAAGAGTTAGGCGAATACTTCAAAGAAATATAGCTCGTGAACTGGACAAGGCCTCCGTAAAAATCCGTGAAATAGTTATTAATCCTTCCCGCCGGGAAGTATTGCTTAATAATAAACCCGTTGATCTTACTTTCACGGAATTCAATACTCTTTATACTTTGGCAAAAAGACCGGGGCAGGTATTTACAAGATACCAAATCGTAGGGGCCATTCGCGGCGAAGATTATGTCGTAACTGACCGAGCCATCGATGTGCAGATCGTTTCACTAAGAAAGAAATTAGGCAGCTACGGAAAATATATCGAAACGGTTCGAGGCGTCGGATATCGCTTCAAAGATTAACTTCGAAAAAGCTTATTATGCTGTCCCTGATGCCGACTATTTGTATCAATCGGCTAAAATTGAGCACTTAAACTCAATGAAAACTCCATGCCTTTTCTATAAGATGTTTTGGTAATATCTCCATCAATATAAGAAGAACGATAAACACTTTGAATTTTAGGGTCTAATAAATTTTTGGCTTGAAACTTCAAAGTCCATTTTTCTCTAAATTTATGCGATAATCCAAGATTTAGTGTCCCGTATTCTGTTTCATATACACTCGGTATAAATTTACCGTTAGACTGGCCGGCACCAGCTACGAGTGTATCTCCGCGAACCGTATAAAAGATTGAAAATTGTGTATCCGGCAATCCCAGCTTATCCATATCATAAGTCAAAAATAAATTGTAAAGATATTCAGGGGTATTGGTCATAGGGCGTTTTGACATTGGAGCTCTGATATTCGGCTGGTTAAATCCTTCTATTTCATCCGGAGGCAATTTAACCTCAGAATCAATAAATGTCGCATTAGCTCCTAATGTAAGACCTTCGAATCTTTGAAAAAAATGTCCGATATTTTGCCTTGCTTCAATTTCAAAACCGCTCAATTTACCTTTGGGGTAATTGATAGGTGTTGTATAAGAAAAACCTGCCATACGCTGTACATATTCAATAGGGTCCTTGATATCTTTATAAAAATAAGAAAAAGAGACTAAGCCGCCGTCATAAGGTGTATAATCAATACGTACATCATAATTTTTCAAAGCACTCATCTTCAGAAACGGGTTTCCAATAAAAACGTCTCCGCCAAGAAACTCTTGCTGCTGAATAGGCGTAAGTTCCTTAAATGTCTGGCGTGCAACCGTCTGG